>Ga0101945_1001934_pt1 | contig 16761 bp, 13 predicted proteins | sample DewCreD2012metaG_2_FD_75246 | JGI IMG/M metagenome (GOLD analysis project Ga0101945, IMG submission 75246) | Hot spring sediment bacterial and archeal communities from British Columbia, Canada, to study Microbial Dark Matter (Phase II) - Dewar... ... | reverse complement strand
CGAATGCCGACGGCGAAACGCCGCTAAGGGATTATCCAGTCGCGGTTACGTATGAAGTGGCTGGTTCCACCGAAACCCGCAGTTTGGTCTGGCGTATCCACGACGTCAACCGGATTGCCGCTGTGACAGACCAATTCAACGCCGAAGGCGAACAGGTCGAGTTGTACCTAGGGCCGCTCTACGACCTATTGGGCAATCGTCTAAGCTACGATACGGTCGAGAGACCAGACGGGCTAAGTATCGAATACCGTTCGTCGTCGGAGAGTCGAGATATAGAGGGAGCTTACTTAGTTGGTAGAATTGCCTATCGGAACGTTTCCAGCGGTGCCGTGCCCCGCAATATCACGGTTACTGTTATTCTAACTGACAATGGTCAACCAACAGGGCAAGATATCCGTCAATTTGAATGGGTTGTGCATGATAGAAACCGTATCGTCCCAATTGCACCTCGTACGGATATAGAAGGATCTTGGATAGATCAATGGGTTGACGTGAATGTGCCTATGAATGAGACATACGCGGTTTATGTGTCCAATCTGCCCCCAGGACTGTTTTTTGACGCGGTCATACAAAAGATAAGCGGATATGTCAGCTTCGATGCTGTGACGTCACCCGATGTTAGCCACAGTTATGATGTGGTCATTAGGTTGGAGACAAACGATGGAAGCGACTATTATCGGTTCCCGTGGACTATTATGAACCGAGCATACGAGGAACTTCCTGACCATGAAAACCAAGAATGTGTTAAAACAATCACACTGGAGGTATGGGAAGGCGAGAGTCTATATCTTGCTTTTCCCGAGGTAACAGGCTCGCCCACATGGACCCATGTAAGCGGTGAGCTGCCTCCGGATCTGCAATGGTCCTCGACTGGTCTAGTGACAGGCCGCATTAGCTATGGTGCAGTGACTGAGGAACAGGGAACCGGTCAATTTCTGTGCGTGTTTAGTGCCCCACAAGTCGGTATACTGCAAGTGATTTGGATCGTGCACAACGTGACGCAGGAGGACGCACCAAAGGTTATTTCCAGTGACCTGGAGGTGAAATTCATCCTAGATGCATACATTCCAGAATGGTTCGACAAAGCGCCAATCGGATGGTGGGCTTCTTTCGGTTTCCCCAACTACAACCAGATGCTGTCGATCTATAAAGAATGGGACAATTTAGGTAGGCCGCCCAACTCTAAGCCTCCACCTCCCCGGACCGACGCAGCTGGCATAATCGGCTATGAATACGTAGTCGGGTTAGGTGATGGGCGTGGGCCATCCGAAAAACCCCCAGAAGAAGATCCAGAGAAGGCAGAAGACCAGAATAGCAGTTACAAGGCATACAACCGCGTAGGGGCGGTATTTAGTTTGCGGATAGCGGTGGATCACCGTGGTGGTCACCGTATCCAGAGTTTCGCGCCGAGGAACGAGTACGTGCAGAAAGCTGACCACATCGTCCGCGTGGGAAGATCGGTGATCAGCTTCGACTGGGACGGTGTGCGTAGTTCAGTGGTCTGGGATCCCAAAGCATGGGCTAAATTCCCCAACACTTACGGAGAATTCAAGACTTATATTCGGAAGTATGCGATCACAGACTCTAAGGGACAACCGTATCCACAGCCAGATGCCAATGGCAAAATCGATCCCGACGCGAGAGATAGCAATGCCGACCCCAAAGAGAAAGTCAACGCTGTATTTAGGGAAGATACCTACACAGTTGGCTCCATTCATAACTGGGTTCGGACACCTTTCTGGCGACGACTTCGACAATATCTTCAGCAAAGATTCGGCCGCAATGTGGGATTACCCGACATCCCAAAAATTGACTGGCACATTACTAAATTCGAAGTCAAACCGAACGAGGTTCGCAACGACCTTCAGATGTGGGTATTTTTCAGCCATGACGGCTATCCGAACTGGGAGGGGTTCATTACTCTGAAAGCCGGCAACCAGGTGGACAGCACACGCGTTTATGAATATGATCATAACAACCCTCCCAGAAAGGAAATTGACGCGCTCCGAGGCGACGGCACAGAAATGGAACCATTTATCTTTCGAGAGAACTTGAATGTTTTTAAGGTGATAGCAAAATGAGGAGAGACCTAATGTCTAAACTAAGAATGACCGCATGCTTAATTCTAGTGGGGCTGGCAACGTCTGTGCAACCAGCCCAGGAGTCGCCTTATAAACATCAGCTTTTCCAAAAGGCCCATGTACTTGCCAAAGAAGGCAAAGATGGTGTTTTTTCGATTTGCCCAACACCCGATGACAGTCACTTGGTTCTTTTGGGACCCTACGATTCGCCAAAAGCCAATAATCTATTACGGGCGGGCACAGTCTTGCGCTGGGTGAACCCTAAAACCGGGCTTGACTTTCGCCGATTGTCCATTGAGGACAATTTATTCTTGTGCATGCAATTCACTCCGAAGATGAAAGATATTTTGCTTTGGGGCTCCGATGGCATTTGCCTAATGGATATTCATGGCAAATCCATATGGTCAATCGAGTCAACACAATGGCGCAAGCTATTGTGGCGTGGAAAGAATTTGGGAGACGCACCCACCCTAGCCATAGCTCCCTCCGGAGAACTCATCGTAGCAGGGAATAGGTTCGGAGAGATTATAGCAATCAAGCCGCAAACGGCTGAAGTGGTTTGGAAACGCAAATTAGACCTCAAAAGTCTGAAGTTAGGATCGTGCAAAGCGTGTCGGAAGCTAGCCCGGAAACTGTCGTGGTGGCCTAGTCATCTGGCCTTTACCAGTGAGGGTTCGAAAATCTTGGTCCTCTATACCGGAGCACATGCTTCTTTCCCGAGGGTATTTGGGCTGTTTCTAATTTATGACAGCAAGACGGGCAATGTCATAGAGGAGTCCCCACACCTTCGCACTACATACCTTTTTTCCGTGTTACCCCAGTCGGAATATCTTCTAGTTACGGAATTTGGTGGCGCGCCGGGGGCACGCGCCTGTGCTAAGTTTCCTTTCAGACCGGGGGACGAAGACGACAAAGTGTTCTGCTCTTTCCGGCTCTTGACCCCGCAGTTAGAGTTGGCCAGGGAATTGATAAGTATCGGCACCCGTTCTGGGTCTAGAAGCCTTCGCATGTTTGGAGGATTGTGTGCTTATGCCGAGGGTCCAGGCCTTTTAGCCTTCAGTTGGGGCGGCCGGCTGTGGCTGGACCCTGAGTCGAGAGAGGTTATAGACCCATTGCATGAGGAGCTTTTCCTTTACCGAGTACGGGATCATAAGCTGGTTCGACTAGCGTGGCTTCAGGCGCGGATAGAAGAGTTGGTGTTCCTTCAGAACGGCGAGTACCTAGCTGTCCTCAGTTCACAGTCCGATGTCTATATCTTCCCTACTAGTGCGATCCCCGAATCTGCATTCGAGCTACCTGAACGCTATATTCCCCGTGAATAACTTGGTCACAGCCAATGTGCAGTTATATAAGACGAAAGAAGTTGCACGCGGTGGCCTCATAAAGCTGATGTAACCGGATCATACACTGTTCCCAAAACCGGCTATTCGGCTTGCTCAATAAACTATACCAGAACAGGGCATCATCGGCACCACCACAGATTGGCAGTCTACAGAACCAAGGGCGAAAATAAGAACTACACTAGCCTCGATAGAACCACAGATGACACGGGCGGGACCGGGACACAAGAAATATAAGCGATCCCGACATCACTGGTGATGCGGGTGGCACAGGACTAACTGACGACAGAGGCGAACTCTGAACCAGAGGCGACACACCCAACCCCCGCGGGAGGCAGAACTCTCATTCTCACCACTCGCCGCACCTGTATAACTCCTAGGTTGAGTATGTTAGTGGACATTTAAAGCCGGTGGTGAATGATGAAGGCAATGCGCTCAGCTATACGGTGACTGGCCAGCCGCTAGGGGTTGACGTTGTCTATATTGACATTGCGGCAGATGGTACAGAACCGGGTGCCTATCTGCAGGGGTACATTGCGTATAGTAACGTGGCGAGCAACGCCCCGCCGGTGGATTTTCAGGTAAGCATCACCATCACCACGCAAGGCCATGATAACAGCCTGCAAACTGATACCTTGATTTGGACAATTAGCGATACCTCCAGGTTAGGCTCTATAGCTGATCAAGCTTCCAAGGAGGGTGATTTTGTCTTCTGGATTCCCCCTGTCGCTAGCACAGAAAAGGAAACCTTGGTCATCCATTATTCGGGATTGCCATTGGGTCTGGAATACTTCGAAAACTCGGGCCTGGTATATGGCTATGTCAGTTATGCTAACGTTCCCAGTAATGGTCAGGCCCTATCATGGGAAGCCACCATTTCCGTGGACGACGGTGTAAGTGTTGAGAGCAAGACGTTTCACTGGCAGGTTGAGGACACCAATCGCATTGCTGCTTTGTCGGATGCTACTATGAGCGAAGGCGACTATATAAATGTGAAGATAGATGCCGAAGACGCGACGGGAGCTAGCTTGACTTATGCCGCGGATAACCTGCCCCGGGGGTTAAGGATAGACTCCGCCACAGGCCGCATTTCTGGAACGGTCTCCTATCGCAATGTCGGCCCCGGGGAAAGAGTACGAGAATTCACTATAAACATTCGCGTTACCGATGGCCAGAGCGAGGATATGAGGACGGTCACCTGGACAGTGCAGGATAAGGATTGGTGGTCGGCACCACCGAATTTGACCAACATAGAGGGCGACGACGTCTATATGGAATTGCCGGGAGAGAATAGCTCTGGTCAAGCGGTGGAATATCATTTTGCGAATCTTCCTCAGGGGATTGGCTGGGATGCTGAGAACCTGGCCTTGCGGGGTCGCGTGGCTTACCGCAATGCATCGGCGACTAGTTCACCGGTGGAGTACCGGGTAGAAGTCGAAACGTTTCCCGACGCCGAGAGCCGGTCATTTGCCTGGACGATTACTGACAATCCGCGTATATTTTCGTTAGAAGACGGCCTGGTGGTGGAGACATGGGTAGGCGAAGAGGTAGATGCGGTGGTACCGACAGCCGCCCGCGACGATGCGGATTGGACTTTCGAGGCCGATAATCTGCCGCCTCAACTACTATAGACCCGGTGACCGGACGAATTGCCGGCACTATAGTTAATCCTGCAACGGTACCAGACTGGCCGTCCACCTATCGCGATTATTTCGAACTTGGCTATCTGGAATATGATGTTGTGCTGCGTGTACGCGATTCGGCGTCTGTAGATGAACGGCACCTGATTTGGCGAGTTTATTTAGATTGCTTGTGCGGCAATAAAGCTTCCACCTATAAGGCGGAATATCCGATTCCGTACATTGCTCAGGCAGCTGGAAATGTGGTCACGAATTATGATGTCGTCGCGGCCAACGAAGGTGAGGGTATAGGCGGTTACCAGGCGCGCGCTCAGCGCCTGGCCGATAGGTTTCATAGATTAGACACCGTGAAAGCGTTCCAGGCGGCTATCGGAGATGCCATTAAGGCGACCATGAAAAAGATACTCGGTCTGGACGAGAAGTGGGAGAATATCCTTAAGATTTACGAACGTGTTGAGAAGGTAAAAAGCTTACTTGAATTCATCACTCGTGAAGATAATGTTGTCTACACCTACGAATATAAGGAGGACACTAAGAATTGGGTCAAGGTGATTTTTGCATACAGCCGCAAGACCGAGGAGTGGTACGGCATCTATGGGGGACGGGTTGGAGGGGTAAGGCCTACGGACCAGGCCATGGATTTCGCGTTCTACGTTCACGGCACTGCGGTTCCTAAGGACAGAGGAAGCGGCTTGCTGCGAACCCTCAGGGAGTCGCTCTTCCCGTTCGGTGAACCGTATACCGTCACGGCAGAAAAGGAGATCCACTGGATTCGACGACGCTGAGAGTGTACCACCTTGAGGGGGGTGCTTTATGGGCTACCTACTGGTATTTATCTCTGTCGCACTCGGAGTGGAACACGGGCTGCGAGATAAGGAAATACCGTTTTTCGACCGCGCGATCATCGGCCAATGGGAGGAGGCGCACAATATAGTGATTAGTAAACAACAGCTTTACAAGTACGGTTTCAGAACGCCGCAGACGCCGGTGCGGTTAACTTTCACTAATGACGGGCAAGTCGTCGTCATTGGGGAGAAAGGCCGACGCACTCAATGGAGATATCAAACAATACTAATTGGAAGGATGAATTGCCTACGCGTTTCGGAACCGGGATCGGACAAAGGTGCACAGTGGCTCTATGTTATCAAGAACGGCTATTTGTATATGGCGGTAGATGAAGATTCCGGTGGACATAATCTCCTTCGCAGAGTTCCAATGTCGCTGAGTGAGATTCTAGACGAGGATAGCCAAATGTTTGTAATCACCAGGTACCAGCGTGTATCGGGGACCAAAGGGCGTTCACCATAATGGAGGCTTACATGATCCACCTTAGTCGCAACCGGTTTGATTCTTCAGGTCATGCTGTAGCAAAAATTGTCCTGTAATAAATAAAGTAACTGACGGGCGCGTTGCGGTACAATGCAGCGCACACATTCCCTCAAGCCTCGTCTTGCTCGTCGAGCTATGCTTATTGGCTTCTTCTAGCGCGCAAGATGCGAACCCGAACCAGCCGTCTAGGGACGCATCATTTGTGGGGTCCGGCCGGCAAGTCGGGAGATGGTTTGAAGTGCGCTCGGTCGTTGCTTTTGATGTGGAAGAGACGCTGGTCCCAGAATATATACAAGACTATGTGGGTTGGGATTTTTATAAGGACGGTACGCTCGAATTGGTGACGGGATTCAAAATCACACTTAGGACGAGAAAGTTCCGTTGGCGAACCTACACAAAAGATGGTAGTTCTTTTCTAGAATTATGGAATGACACGGGAATTTATTTGCTCGCGCGGTACGAATTTAAGGGAGATGACACGTTATGGATCGCGTTCGATCCGCATCCCAAACGGGTGCGTACACAGCCTCCTAAAACCTTCGACGTTTTTCAAGAAAAAAGCATTATGCTTTTGATCCTTGAGCGGCAGAAACCCAAAGCGAAACCTCAATAGATATCCAGCAATTCGCCAACCAAGCTAAATTTTACAACTGCATCGCCTTGTTAGGTCCGTTTACGAACAGCGAAGGTGAGGCGGTGTGGCTCGTTCTTTTGCCATACACTGGCCCGAGGTACAACTTCACATTCGCGCTGGAAAACGAGTCAGAACTACCTGCAGGCCTGAGTTCTGATATTTACGCGATAAAAGGCACGATTGCATACGACGCAGTTGCCTCGAATGCGGTGCATCGGCCTCGGTGCGCTGGTTCAGCTGGCAACCGGGCAACCGGCAGCCCTGGCTGCGGGAGAGCTGGCCTGCCGGCAGTCCGCTGGGCCTACCGGAGAGCTGGCGTGCACGCCGAAATCCTCGCAGGTCTGCCGGAGAGCCAGCACGCGGGAGTCCGCTGGCCGTCGGCCCAATCGGCCTGCAAACGGCCCTAGCTTCGCCGCCAAGCCCCGCCACCGCTCCCGGTCGGCCAAAAAGCCTACCTCGGCTATCGCCTTTGTCCGCAATGGCAACCGGGCAGCCCGCCAGCCTTCGCAACCCGGCCCGCTAGGTCTCGGCCTGTTGGTTCGCGTCGGTCAGGAACGTCGGCAACCGGACAGGGGGGTAGGGGAACCAAAATTTACCGCTCCGGGTCGCGTGTAACGTAGTCGCAGCCGCGCGCAGATTTTTGCGCAATTGGGCAATCAATGAAGCAGCCGGGCAACCGGCAGCCCTGCCTGCGCCAGCACCCCGGAGTCCGCGCCAGCACGCCGGGCAGGCAAGCCCACAGTAGCAACCGTTTATCCGCCGGGGACTGATTTGCTCGGTAGCTCACAGCCTGCCCTGTATGGCCTTGAGTAGTTGTATCAGCAATTCGCGGTCAGCTTCGGATAGCGATGCAATCGCTCGCAACACGTCGGCCAGGTCAGCCTCTGCTCCCGCTCTGTCCACGGCAGCCCGCAGGCCCCCAGAACCAACGTCGGCAGCGCATTGCCTGTCCTCGGTGCCCTGTGCCGTTGACTCGTCATTGCAACCAGTCCCCGGCCTGGCTTCCGCCTCGTCTCCGGCCATCGGGGCCGCTACGTCCTGACCAACCACAGCCGCAAAGCCAGTATCGGCTTCAGGGTTTTCCCGTATTTTCCCGCCAGTTGCAGCGCAACTTGCAGCGCTTCCGGAACCAGTTGCGGGTTTTCCTAGGAAAATAGTGGTATTGCATTGTCTTTTTCGTCATGCACACACTGATCGAGCAGGCGATGACATCTATGGCTTTCATCGCGGTGTGCTCCTTGCGGGCAATGGCTTGCGGAGTCAGTGAAATACCCAAGGCATTACCCAAGAACGAGTTAGGGGACACCGCCCCTTTTTTCAAGCGGCCGGCAAAACTAGGCATCGGTCAGGGCTCTGGACTGTTGCCCTGAGGCGACCTTAGGCTAAGTTCGTCTTGTTAACCGATTGGGAGTTGCTGCAACGTTCGTTGCAGGACGACGATCCACCCATGCAACTCCTGGCCGATGTGCCAACTTGCGACATTCCGAGAAACGATGTGCGCACCCTGAAGGGTCAATCGTGTGGCGCTTTGCAAAGAACGGCGATTTAACTTTCAAGATATTGCAAAGCTTGGACACAGCCGCGGTGGGGTTTTCGTGCATTGGCACAATAAGTTCGCGCCTGGGAGCTCGGTATGGATATAGTAAGTGGGTTTTCGTGCATTGGCACAATAAATACCCCCTGCCGAACTGGACGAGAAATTGCACCAACTCACCAAGAGTGGCTGCCAACTGTTTTACTCGCATTCGCTGAATCTCCGCCATGGGCAACGCGTCCACCGGTCGCTGGTTGAGGCCGAATCGCCAGAGGAGGGACTGTCGTGGATGGCGACATTTGGTGGCAGCGTTGCAGTTGGGGCACCTGGTTGGGCCTCCTGAACACTCCCCGAACTATTGCGTTACTGTCGCAGTTCTGTGGGTGGATCGAGGCACTGCTACGAATCACCGACTCTCGCGAGCCACGTCCTTACCCACGAACAAATGACGCATTGTGCGGACTAGCGAAAATTTGCGACTCTGGACACGCATCTCGGACTGGGGCGGCCGCCAAATCATCTCCTGATAGACAGCCATCAGCCTACTAAGTGGCCGATACTGGTCTTTACGATGTACCAGATGCGACTGTAGTGCGTCTATAGAAGTGCGGGGGCGGAATGCCGCGGCTCAACCCTGGGTTTACTGCCCTCAATGTGCACATGTCGGCAAAGCTTCACTACAAGCCGTGCAAACCTGGCTAAGTTTACTCAAGGCTATCTGCCCGCAGTGCAATGCACCGCTGCCGGCCAAGATAACGAAGAACGGTTGGTATCGGGTGATTTGTTCGCGAGCGGGTTGCTCTTGGGAAGGCGCCTGGCTCGACCAGTACGCCTAATAGTGCAAGGTCTGCTGAGCCGTTCGATGAAAACTTTCCTGCCCGGCGCCGAAGTCGGCGTGAGGCGCTGTCCAGCGGCAACAGGCGGAAAATTTCGCGGCAAGTTGCGGCAGCCATCAACATGTCGCCGCAGGTTATCGCAACCTGCCAGGTGATACCGGGAGGTGCCGCCTAGTGTTGCTCCGCGCTGGCAGCCAAATGCCCCCTGCAGGACTCGAACCTGCAACCCACTGATTAAGAGTCAGTTGCTCTACCAGTTGAGCTAAGGGGGCGTGTTCTGCTTTATCGCTATCCGAGGTCCTCCGCCATGCAGCTTCCCGAGCCGAAGCGTTGCATTCTCGCAAGCTAGGTCTGTTCGTCAGCGGCTTAATTATATCCTGGCAAGCCAATCGGCTGGCAATATCGCCCGGTGCCGACTTATCCCCAGTTTTGACGAGGGCTCCGCTGGACGTAAGGCATTGGGATGATAACGGTTAGGTCGGATGGTGTGTTTTTCTCTGGGGCACTTGGAGCATGCAAGACCCGCCTGAGCTTCTTCAGGTTTTGCAGAAGGGCTGCCACCGCCAGGCACGCGGTTGGACTCGATAGCCTCGGCCCAAAGCCGACATGATGTGGACGGGCGACAGTCGGGGCCAACATAACAAGACTTTCACAAACTATTGACTGGCAAGGTGCTACGAAATAGCCGGCCCTACCAAAAACTGCGGATAGGTCAGGGGAGCCAGATGGAAGCGATTTTGCGGACACTTTCGCGAAAGGTTGTTCGGTTAATTAACAGGGGACAAGGAAGGTGTGGAGTTGGGCCAGGCGGGCCGCTTTGGAAATGCACAAGGCACTCGCATGGGGGACAGCCATGAGCAAGCAACGGCGACGGATGATTCTTACGCTGCTGACAGGGGCGGTCTTGCTAGGGCTGCTCGCACTGGGCGTCGGTTTGACGAGTCCGGCAGGCGCTCTGGATGCCAAAGAGGTGTATAGTCAGGCCGTGCATGGTACGGTGTGGATCGTCAACTCCCTCGGTTGGTTCAGCGAGGCGCAGGGTAGCGGCTACCTGGCGAATAAGCAACGCCGCCTGGTCGTAACCAACTACCATGTAACGCAGGGGCGCTGGTACATGGATGTTTATTTCCCGGTGCGAGACGCTGAGGGGAAGGTGATCCAGGAAGCACATTATTACCGCAGCAACCACAGGAGTTTGTCGAAACAAGGCTACGCGACTCGGGCAGAGATGGTCGCTTATGACAAAGAGAAGGACCTGGCAGTGCTTTGCGCTTTTGCGGTTCCGAGGGATGCGGTGGCTCTGCGGACTGCTAATGGTGGCCCCACGAGCAAAGAGACGTTGCACGTGATCGGCAATCCGGCGAATCGGCCTCTGTGGACCTATTGTCCAGGCGTGGAGCCGACGGTCGAGCAATTCCAGACGAAAGCCGACGGCCAGGAACGGAACTTCCGTGCCATCATTTACAAGTCGGGCGTGTTCTACGGCAACAGTGGCGGGCCGGTGTTGAACCAGCATGGGCAGGTGGTTGGCGTGAACGCGTGTCTCGGCGGAGAAGGTAACATGTTTGCCATTGCTGTTCACTTCAGTGAAATTGACGACCTGTTGCAGAGCTTCGAGACCTACCACGTCGTGGGCATCGAAAACACCAGCCCGAACGAAGTCTGCTACTATATTCGCTGGGGAAACGGCCCGTGGAAGATGGTGGAGAGCAAAGGGAAGTCCAGGTGGGTGCACTGGTACCTGGGGGAGAAAGCACTGGAGCCGGAAATTGCCTTCGATTGCTCAGCCGCCCCTGGTTACCAGGAGAAAAGGTACACTCTGGAGACGTATGTGGTCTACCTGGGTCGCAATGTTCAGCCGAATTTTGACCGCCACGCTCGCAAGTATTTCTTCCGCTGGACGGATGAAAAGACGCTCGACCTGTTCTCCCGGCGGTAAGGTTATGCCCACGCCTGATGGTGAAAGACACCGCGACGGTGGTCCTGGGGGCCGGAGAAAGCTTGCCGTTGCTGGTTAGTGGCGACTGGTGATAACGCGGTTGTAGCCTGGTCGGTGTGGCTCGCGGGGTGACTCGTGGCGGGGAATCGGTGCCGGCATAGCCAGTGCGGCGGGTTGTCGGTAAAATAGTTGCCAAACCCGGCAGGCCGAGGAGTCGATCATGAGGCGAATAACGCGGCGACAGTTCGGCAAGCGGCTAGCGGTGGTGGGTGCCCTTTCCGCTCTGGCAAAGTCGCAAGTGCTGGGCGCCAATGAGCGGATACGCGTCGGTTTTATCGGCGTGGGGAATCGCGGTGACCAGGTGCTCGACGCGTTCTTGAAACAAAAGGACTGCCAGGTGGTTGCGGTATGCGATCTGTATGCGCCGTACCGGGATTTTGCCTGTCGCAAGATCGCTCAAGCCGACGCGGCCGCCAGTCAGGTGGCTCAGTTCGAGGACTACCGGCACCTGCTGGAGCGCAAGGATGTGGACGCGGTAGTGATTTGCACTCCCGATCACTGGCACGCCTTGCAAACCATCCATGCGTTTCAGGCCGGCAAGGATGTCTTCGTCGAGAAGCCGCTGTCGTTGTGTGTGGTCGAGGGCCGAAAAATGGTCGAGGCCTGCCGGCGCTATCGGCGGGTGTGTCAGGTGGGATTGCATCGGCGTTCCTCGCCGTTTTGTCAGGAAGTGGCTCAGTTCTTGCGGGAAGGTGGCATCGGCAGAATCACACGCGTTCGTGCGTTCCACGTGCTCAACGAATGGCCCAAAGGAATTGGCCGACCTCCCGATGAACCGCCACCACGAGACCTCAACTGGGACGCCTGGCTGGGGCCGGCTCCGATCAAACCGTACAACCGCAACCGCAGCTTCTATCGCTTCCGCTGGTTCTACGACTATTCGGGTGGGCAGCTGACCAACTTCGGCGTGCATTACCTGGACATGATCCACTGGTGTCTGGGCGTGGATAAGCCGCTGGCGGTGACCGCCATGGGTGGCAAGTTCGCCGACTACGACAATCGCGAAGTTCCCGATACCCTCGAGGTGCTCTGGACCTATAACGCTGCTGGGAGCGGGACAGGACAAGCCTCGACCGATGCCGACGCAGGGCTGGTGCTAGTGAGTTTTTCCCAAATCAATGCCAACGCTGCTCCTGGTGCGGCTCGACCCTGCGAGATCGAATTCCGCGGTACCAAAGGGACGCTTTACTTGTTCGGTAACGGCTACGAAGTCGTGCCGGAGACGATTACGCCCAACGAAGTCCCGGCCCGCACACCGCTCAATCGCCAGCTGGAGCGGGATTATCGCAAGGGTGCCCGTACTCTCATCGCCGGCAAAAAGCAGAGCGGTTCTGCAGACACGGAATTTCACGTTCGCAACTTCCTCGACTGCGTTCGTAGCCGACAGCGCTGCAATTCCGACATTGAGTCCGGTCACCGCAGCACATCGGCTCCTCTTATCGGCAACATCGCCCATCGGTTGCAGCGGTATTTACATTGGGACGGAGACCGGGAACACTTCCCCAACTGTCCCGAAGCGGATCGCCTGCTCAGTTACGAATATCGTCCGCCATACAAGTTGCCCGACTAGCCGTGCCGCCGGCCAATGCCCGAAAGTACCGGCTCTGCTGTGCCACGACATTTGCCCTCGCCCTGGCTCTCTCCCAACGGCAGTCGGGAGTGGTGAGCGTAAGCCTGCCGTCGGCCAGGGAACGAATCGCGTTACGGCAGGCATCTGCCGCCGGGTCCAGGAGCGTGGGACGTAAGCCCCCGTGGTTGCGGCCCCCGAGCGACACCGCGTCCGCCGCGTGCTAGGAGCCGGTAGGTCTCACCCGTGCGGGGTCGTGGCTGCGATCACCGAACAACACTGGCATCCGCCGGCACATGCAGTGGCGCACGCCGGCACACCGGCGACAGTCTCCCCGAGAATTGCGGAATCGCCCTTGCCAATGCGGCTACGCCCCACGGCGGGCTGACGCCAGCCGCTCTTGTGTATGTGCATTTGTACATCGGAAAAGTCGCAATTCCGCCGGCGGGCAAACGCGCGCGAGCAAGAGCGGGGGCGTAAGCCCCCCGTGGTTTCACAAATGTAATTGCACCGACGTTCGTCGGCCACCGGCGGCAGTCACCCGCGACTTTGCGGAAGCGTTCTTGCAAGTGCGTTTCCCGTCCCACGGCGGCCTCACGCCCGCCGCTCCTGCTTTCGCACGCGACGAGTGTCCGCGAACGTGTGCGGTATCGGCGTTGCAAGCGCGTTTCCCTAACCACGGCGGGCTTACACCCGCCGCTCCTGACGTGGTTCGTCCACCGGCGAGAGTCGCATTCTCCTGCCAATGCGGTTCCCGACTCACGGCGGGCTCACGCCCGCCGCTCTTTTTCGATGCGCGGTTGTGCATCGCAAAAGTCGCAATTCCGTCGGCGGGCGAACGTGCGCGAACAAGAGCGGGGGACGTAAGCCCCCCGCGGTTTCGCTGCCGTGATTGCACCGGCGTTCGTCAGTACACAGTAGGCAGTCTCGCGAGTAATTGTGGAAGTGCCGTTGCAAGTGCGTTCCCCGAACCACGGCGGGCTTACACCCGCCGCTCTTGCTTTCGCACGCGACGAGTGTCCGCGAACGTGTGCGGTATCGGCGTTGCAAGTGCGTTTCCCGTCCCACGGCGGGCTCACGCCCGCCGCTCCTCCCACCTGCGTGCGACGACTGTGTCCGAATGTGTGCGTAATCGTGCCGGCCACGCGATTCCTCAAGCCACGGCGAGCTTACACCCGCCGCTCTTTTTCGATGTGCGATTGTGCATCGCAAAAGTCGCAATTCCGTCGGCGAGCGAACGCGCGAAACAAGAGCGGGGGGCGTAAGCCCCCCGTGCGTTATTCGTGGCCACACGCAACAGCGTTCGCCGATACGCCGCCGCCAGTCTCCCGCGACTTTGCAGAACCGTTCTTGCAAGTGCGTGTCCCGATCCACGGCGGGCTTACGCCCGGAGTTCCTGGTGATTCGACCCCCGTTTGGGAGAGGGGAAGTTTGATGCTGGCGAATTGTCGCTGTGCGAGTGAGTGCGAAGCTATCGTGGACGGGCGGCCAGACGGACGCCAGCCCAGGACGCCAACGCAGCCAACCTGTGAACGGGTGTAAAAGTATCGTGGACGGAGCAGCCGGTTCGACGCGGTATGCACACCGCACCGGGTGGCCGGCGTGCGGATATTCTCTTGTGCGATGCGTGAGTTAGACGGCCAGACCGTACAATGGGGTATCACGGTAGGCAACCATGGCAAGTGCCGAAGTGAGCAGAAAGGAAAAGTGCTACTTGGGATTCCCCTCTTGTGGTAGTAGGGTAAAGCAACTGTGCCAGGTGCGGAAGTGAGGCCGGAGGATGAGCGGCCAACAGCGGGCAACAATCGAGCTAACGGCAAACCCTCTGCAGGCTGAGCCGTGGCTAGTGGCAGCTGGGCTCTCAAGTCGTGACCTGTGACCGATCTGTCGTCTGCCCGGCGAGGGGACGTCTGCAGAGGTGTCGCTGGTGTGGCGGAAGGCATGTCTCAATCGCGCCTCCAACGACAATGCAGCGAGACGATGCCTGGATAGCTGACGCAAGTGCAGCCCCTAGTGGCCCTCGGCCAGCTGGCTGTAAGCCGAACTGCCTCCCGGTGGGCGGCCAACGCGACGAGGAGTTTTTCCATGCCGCATCGCATGCTGCGTCAACTACAAGACGGCGAGTCCGTCGAGGATGTCTATCTGGCTGCCAGTAAGGCTCTGCGTACCAATCGCCAGGGAGGGCGATATTTGCAGGTGGAGCTGCGTGACCGCTCTGGCAGTATGATCGGTCGGTTGTGGAACGCCACCGACCAGCACTTCCAGTCTTTCCGCGAAGGTGAATGCGTTCTTATCCGTGGCCGGGCACAGCTATTTCAAGGCACGATGCAGTTAATCCTGACCGAAATTCAGGCCGTTGGTTCCGAGCATTACGATCCCCGCGATTTCCTGCCGCAATCCGAGCAGGAGGTGGGCGTGTTGTGGCAGCGGTTACGGGAATTGCTGCAGGTTCAGAATCCCCATCTGAGGGCGTTGCTCAATTTCTTCTTGCAGGACGAAACGCTGATGCAAGGGTTCGTCCAGGCACCTGCCGGAGTCCGCGTTCACCATGCCTATCTGGGCGGTTTGCTGGAGCATGTCGTCAGCATGCTGGAGGCAGCCGAGCGGCTATTTGGTGGGGAGCGCCCTGTCTATCCGGGAGTGGATCGCGACCTGGTTCTGGCTGGGATTTTCCTACACGATCTCGGCAAGGTGCGCGAACTGACCTACGCCCACAATTTCGGTTACAGCGACGAAGGCCAACTCGTCGGGCATCTGGTCATCGGCGTGGAGTTACTGAACGAAAAGGCTCGGCAGGTGGAAACCCTGCTAGGCGAACCGATTCCCCAGGAGCTGTTACTGCGGCTGAAACACATCATTGTCAGCCATCACGGCGACCCGGCTTCCGGCAGTCCGTGTCTGCCGATGACGCCGGAGGCTCTGGCCGTGCACATGCTCGATCATTTCGACTCGCGGCTGCACATGATTCTCCGCGAACTCCGCGAGGATCGCTTCCCGGAACGTGCCTGGACGGAATACCATCCCCATCTGGAGCGGCGACTCTTCAAAGGCCAGCCCGAGCCTTGCCCCGCCCCCGACTCCAAACGCGACTGCCGCAGCTAAGGGCGCCCATCCAGGTGACCGGGGCACGAACCAGTCAACCGCAGTACCACCTGGCCAGAGACGGCCTCGCGGTTCGTCGCCGGACATTCCCCGCAGACTGGCATTGGCTATCTCTCCTGCGCGCCTTTATTCGTGTGTGGCAGAATTCGCAATTTCGCTGGCAATCGTCCGTACTCCGGCACACAGGAGCTGTGGGAGTTATCCCGCCGTAGTTATAAACGAACCGCCCTGCGGCGAAATGCGTATTCCGCACCGTCGCATTCGCACGCGCGAACAAGAGCGGGGGACGTAAGCCCCCGTGGTTTCACAAACGTAATTGCACCGACGTTCGTCGGCCACCGGCGGCAGTCACCCGCGACTTTGCGGAAGCGTTCTTGCAAGTGCGGTTCCCGACCCACGGCGGGCTCACGCCCGCCGCTCCTGCTTTCGCACGCGACGAGTGTCCGCGAACGTGTGCGGTATCGGCGTTGCAAGTGCGTTTCCCGTCCCACGGCGGCCTCACGCCCGCTGCTCCTGGTGCACATCGTTCGCACGACGGTGAAAAAGCGACTTTTGCGATGCGCGAACGTGTGTACAGCCAAGAGCGGGGGACGTAAGCCCCCCGTGGTTTCGCTGCCGTGATTGCACCGGCGTTCGTCAGTACACAGTAGGCAGTCTCGCGAGTAATTGCGGAAGTGCCGTTGCAAGTGCGTTCCCCGA
>Ga0101945_1001932_pt1 | contig 16772 bp, 13 predicted proteins | sample DewCreD2012metaG_2_FD_75246 | JGI IMG/M metagenome (GOLD analysis project Ga0101945, IMG submission 75246) | Hot spring sediment bacterial and archeal communities from British Columbia, Canada, to study Microbial Dark Matter (Phase II) - Dewar... ... | reverse complement strand
GTGCTGATGGTGGATGCTGTGCGGGAGGCGACGGCGCTGGGTGATGCACGCGCGGCCAACATGGTGCTCCTGGGCGCCTTCCTGGCCGCTGAGCCCGTGGTCTCGCTGAGAGCGGTGGTGCAGGCCCTGAGGGAGAGGATACCCCCCGACCGGACGGCGCTGGTGGCGCTCAACCTCTCGGCCATCGCCCGCGGCTGGGAGATCGCCCGGGAGCAGCTGCTGCCGCAGCGGGTCTAGGTGCGCCGATAACACGCGGCGTAGGCGCGGCCTGGGCCCTGAGCCCGGCGCAGGCACCTCGTGAAGGCGATTCCAGGGTGTCACCCCGCGGCAGCGACGTGTGATGCTGCGGGTGCCGCTGACCAAGGAGGAGCTGCGGGAAGTGGTGCTGGAGACGTTGCGACGCAACGGGCTGCGGGACGGCTACGTGCGACTTGTCGTCTCCCGTGGACCCGGCGACCTAGGGCTGGGCCCCCGGAAGTGCCCCCAGCCCACCGTGGTGGTCATCGCCGAGGGCATCCAGCTCTACCCGCAGACATCTTCATCGTCCGCCGCGGTGAGCTGTGGACTCCGCCGGTGTACCTGGGGATCCTCACCGCCGGGCGGAGGTGCGATGCTGGAGCCGGGGGTACACCGACTTCGGCATCGCCCCCGGGCGGCCTGAGCCGGTGGGACCCGGCTGGAGGGAGGACGGTCCTGGACCGGCGTGTCCTCCGTCATACGTTCCTCGCGCTGTCCCGTAGCGCCAGGGCGCGGGAGGTCGTCACCCGCGCCCCGCTCTTCCGCCCCGCGGTGCGCCGCTTCATCGCCGGGGAGACTCTGGACGAGGCGCTGGCGGTCGTGGCGGCGCTGAACGCCCGCGGCCTGCTGGCCACGCTGGACGTGCTGGGAGAGGCCACCGTCAGCGAGGCGGATGCGCGGGCGGCGGCGTCGGCCTACGTCGAGGTCCTGGATGCCATAGACAGGACCGGGCTGCAGTCCAACGTCTCCCTCAAGCTCTCCCAGTTGGGGCTGGACATCTCCCCGGACCTGGCCGCCGAGCTGCTGGGTGAGGTCGTGAGGCGTGCTGCGGCGCTTGGGAACTTCGTCCGCGTGGACATGGAGGACAGCAGCCGCCTGCCGGCCACCCTGCAGGTGTTCGACCGCATCTGGGAGGCAGGGTGGTACAACACCGGCATCGTCCTGCAGGCCTACCTCGACCGCACGCCCGACGACGCGGAGCGCTACATCCGCCGCGGCGTGAACATCCGGCTGTGCAAGGGCGCGTACGACGAGCCGCCCACGGTGGCCTTCCCGCGCAAGGCGGACGTGGACCGCCAGTTTGCCCGCCTGAGCGAGCGGCTGCTCACCGCCGGGATCTATGTGGCCATCGCCACGCACGACGAGTCCCTGATCGCCCACGCCCGGGCGGTGGCCGCCGCACATGCCGTCCCCTCCACCCGCTACGAGTTCCAGATGCTCTACGGCATCCGCCGCGATCTGCAGGAGGCGCTGGTGCGCCAGGGATACCGCCTCCGCGTCTATGTGCCCTTCGGCCGTCACTGGTATCCTTATTTCATGCGCCGCCTGGCGGAGCGGCCGGCCAATGTCCTCTTCCTGGCCAGCCACCTGATCCGCGGGTAGACGGCGCCCGGTGTGAGCCTGGCCGCGCCTGCCGCCATCGCAGCGGCGGTCGCGCCCGGGCGTTGGAGGGTTCATGGCACGCAAGGTCGGGAGCGGACGCCTGGACACCGTCACCGCCGCAGTCGAGGTGCTGGAAGGACGCAGCACCCGCCGCGGGCCCGCCCGCATCCTGCCCTTCCTCGGCCCGGCCTTCGTCGCCAGCGTGGCCTACATCGACCCGGGGAACTTCGCCACCAACATCCAGGGCGGGGCGGAGTTCGGCTACCTGCTGCTGTGGGTCATCCTCGCCAGCAATCTGACGGCGATGCTGGTGCAGGCCCTCTCCGCCAAGCTGGGCATCGCCACCGGACGCAACCTGGCGGAGCTCTGCCGAGACCAGTTCTCCCGGCCAGTGGTCTGGGCCATGTGGGTGATCAGCGAGCTGGTGGCCATGGCCACCGACCTGGCGGAGTTCCTGGGGGCGGCGCTGGGCTTCTACCTCTTGCTGCGCATCCCCCTTATGCCGGCGGCCTTGCTCACCGGGATCGTCACCCTGGCAATCCTGGCGCTGGAGCGTCGCGGCTTCCGGGCCATCGAGGCGGTGATCACGGCCTTTGTGGGGGTGGTGGCGCTGTGCTACGTAATCGAGACGGTCCTGGACCGGCCGGACTGGCTCTCTGTGGCACGCCACGCCGTCGTCCCCGGGTTCGCCGGAACGGAGTCCGTACTCCTGGCTGCGGGCATCCTGGGCGCCACCGTCATGCCGCACGCGGTCTTCCTGCACTCGGCCCTGACGCAGCGGCGCATCGTCCCCCGCGATGGGGCCCAGGCGCGACGCATCTTCCGCTTTGAGGTCATCGATGTGGTCATCGCCATGGGCCTGGCCGGGCTGGTGAACGGGGCGATGCTGATCATGGCGGCCTCCACCTTCTACGCGCGGGGCCTCACCGAGATCGCCAGCATCGAGGAGGCGTACCGCACCCTGACCCCGCTGCTGGGACGAGCCAGTAGCGTGGTCTTCGCCATCTCCCTGCTCGCCTCTGGTCTGTCCTCCTCCACGGTTGGGACCATGGCCGGGCAGGTGATTATGCAGGGCTTCCTGCACCGGCAGATCCCTATCTGGCTGCGCCGCGTGGTGACCATGGCCCCGGCCATCGTGGTCATCGCCATGGGGCTGGATCCCACGCGAACCCTGGTGATCAGCCAGGTGATCCTCAGCTTCGGCCTGCCCTTCGCCCTGGTGCCCCTGGTCCTCTTCACCAGCCGCCGCGATCTCATGGGCGGTCTGGTCAACGGCACCGGTACCACGGTGCTTACGGGGGCGCTGGTGGCCCTGATCATCGCCCTGAACCTGTTTCTGCTCTACAGGATTGCCGCGGGAGGCTAGCCCATGTTCCGCCACATGCTGGTTCCTCTGGATGGCTCGCGGCTGGCGGAGGCCGTCCTGCCGGTCACCGCCAGTCTGGCCCTGGCCCTGGATGCGCAGGTGACCCTGCTGCACGTGGTCGAGCCGGGCGCGCCGCCCACGGTGCACGGCGACGTGCACCTGACGCAGGCGGGGGAGGCGGAGGGCTACCTGCGCGGGGTGGCGGAGGCGATGGCCGCTCGAGGAGTGAGGGCGGCGGTGGCGGTGGGCCAGGGAGCAGATGTGGCCGGGGTCATCGCCAGCCGCGCGGCCGCCCTGGGGACGGACCTGATAGTCCTTTGCACTCATGGCCGCGGCGGGGTGCGGGCGCTGCTGTTCGGGCGCGTGGCTGAGCAGGTACTGGCGCGGGGGACGGTTCCCGTCCTGCTCATGGCTCCCACCGCGGTGCGCCGCGAGCAGGTCTGGACGGTCCGCCGGCTGCTCGTCCCGCTGGACGGCAGCACCATGGCCGAGGCCGCCCTGCCTGCGGCGACGGCGCTGGCCCGCGCCCTGGACGCGGAGGTGGCCCTGGTGATGGTGGTGCCCACGGTGGCCACCATCGCCGACGACCGGGCGACGGCAGCCCGCCTCATGCCCACCGCCGGCGCCGCGCTGCTGGACGTCGAGGCGGAGCAGGCGGTGACGTATCTGCAGGGTGTCAAGGCGCGGCTGGAGCAGGAGGGGGTAAGGGTGGCCATGGCCGTGGAGCGGGGCGAGCCGGTACGCGTGCTCCTGGACCGGCTGGCGGGTCCCGACGTGGACCTGCTGGTGATGGCCACCCACGGTCGCTCGGGCGTCTCCGCGGTGTGGGCGGGGAGTGTGGCCTCCCGCCTGGTGGCGCGCTCTCCCCGTCCTGTACTTCTCATCCGGATACCGCGCGGCGGGGATCAGGCTGGCCTGCAATCTGATCTTCCACGGAGCGGGTGATGCGGCCGATGGTGTTCTCCATCAACCACCGAGGTGGTAGTCGACGGGGATCACGCCGCCAAGACCATGGTGGCCTGAACCCACCGCTGCGGGCCGCGGCGCCCAGAGGGGAGGCAGGGAGATGGTAGGAGAGCACCAGCAAGCAGGGGCACCGGAGGTGCGGGTGCGCCGCATCCTCTTTCCCACCGACTTCTCCCCGGGGGCGGAGACGGCCGCCCGCTGGGCGGAGGTGATGCGCCACACCTTCAGCGCGGAGCTGGTGGTCCTGCACGTGCTCGACCTGAGCCTGGCGGGGCTGGCTGGACTTTCCACGCAGGTGGCTATGATGCCGGCCGTGGACGAGCTGGTGGAACGGGTGCGTGCAGAAGCCACGGAGGAGATGGCCCGGCTGCAGGCACGCTTCCCTCAGGCGCGGACCGTGCTGCGGGAAGGCTCCACCCGGCCGACCATCCTGCAGGTGGCCGAGGAGTTGGGAGCCGACCTGATCGTCATGGGCACCCACGGGCGCACCGGCCTGGCCCGCGTTCTGTTGGGCAGTGTGGCGGAGTACGTGGTGCGGCACAGCCGCATACCGGTGCTGACCATCCGGGAAGCAGAATCGGCGTGATCCATGGTGCGCGTCAGGGGCGCGGTCCAGCGGCGCGCACCGCCTCGGGGACCTGGTCGGCAAACTGTGCGAAGTTCCGGGTGAACATCTCCGCCAGCCTCCGCGCCTGCATGTCGTAGGCCGCCGCATCCTCCCAAGTTTCCCGCGCGGTGAGGATCTCCACGGGAACGCCCGGGACGGCGGCGGGGACGGCGAGACCGAATACGGGGTCGGGGCGCAGGGGCACCTCCTCCAGGGCTCCGCTCAGGGCGGCGCGGACCATGGCCCTGGTGTAGTCGATGCGGATGCGCCGGCCCACACCATAAGGCCCACCGCTCCACCCGGTGTTGATCAGCCAAACGGCCACCCGGTGGCGGCGGAGGCGCTCACCCAGCATCTCCGCGTAGACGATGGGGGAGAGGGCCATGAACGGCGCCCCGAAGCAGGCGCTGAAGGTGGCCTGCGGCTCGGTGACGCCCCGCTCGGTACCCGCAACCTTTGCGGTGTACCCGGAGAGGAAGTGGTACATGGCCTGGGCCGGCGTGAGGCGGGCGATGGGCGGCAGGATCCCGAAGGCGTCGGCGGTGAGCATGATGACGGTGCGCGGGTGGCCGCCCAGCCCGTCGCGCGCTGCGTTGGGGATGTGAGTGATGGGATACGCCGCTCGGGTGTTCTCGGTGAGGGAATCATCGTCCAGATCCACCCGGCCCGTGGTGCTGTCGAAGCCCACGTTTTCAAGAATGGTGCCGAAGCGGCGGGTGGTTGCGTAGATCTCCGGCTCCGCCTCGGGAGAGAGTCGTATTACCTTGGCGTAGCAGCCGCCCTCGCAGTTAAAGATTCCTCGGTCGCTCCACCCATGCTCGTCGTCGCCGATGAGGATGCGCTCAGGGTCGGCGGAGAGCGTGGTCTTACCGGTTCCGGAGAGGCCGAAGAAGATGGCCACATCGCCCCCGGCCCCCATGTTCGCCGAGCAGTGCATGGAGAGCACGCCCCGCTGCGGCAGCAGGTAGTTGAGCACGGTGAAGACCGACTTCTTGATCTCCCCCGCGTAGTGGGTGCCTCCGATGAGCACCAAGCGTTGCCCGAAGTTGATGACGATGAAGACCTCCGAGCGGGTACCGTCAACCTCGGGGATGGCGTGGAAGTTGGGCGCGTGGATCACGGTGAACTGGGGGACGTGGGCAGACAGCTCAGCCCGCTCGGGGCGGATGAAAATGACGCGGGCGAAGAGGTTGTGCCACGCGGTCTCGGTGATCACCCGCAGGGGGATGCGATACTCAGGGTCGGCGCAGACGAAGCAGTCCTGGACGAAGAGGTCCTTCCCCTGGAAGTAGGCGAGCAGACGGCGGTGCAGGATATCGAACTGCTCTGGTGGCATGGGCCGGTTCACCGCTCCCCACCAGATGCGCTCCGCGCTGGACGGCTCCCGCACCACGAACTTGTCGTTGGGGGAGCGTCCCGTGTGGTGTCCCGTGCGCACCACCAGCGGACCCAGATGGGCCAGCCGCCCCTCCCGGCGGCGGATAGCCTCCTCGTAGAGCTGGGGCGTCGTCAGGTTCCAGTAGACGTTGTTCACGTTGCGGAAGCCGTGGTGCTCCACTCCGAAGCGGCTGCGGGTCCCGTCCGGAGTCTCCATGCCCTCACCTCCTGCGGGCCAGCGTTTGTCCTGCGGAAGTGTTCGCCGCCGGGTGCGGCCGCCCTGGCCACCGGGCGGCCCCGAGCGGGGAGAGACGCGGCCCGCTCGAACGGGTATATGATGGCTGCGTGGATCGCCTGGGCATTCCCCAGCTGGAGCCGTGAGGGACCAGCTATGACGAGCCGTCCACAGGCGCACGTCCTGGCGGCCGGCCGGGTCATCGCCCCACGGGGGGACCTCATTCCCGGAGTCGTGAGAATCGCCGGCGACCGCATCGTGGAGGTCCGCTGGGGTGTGGCACGCAGCGCCGACCTTGTGGCTCCGGAGGGGATCTTGGCGCCGGGACTAATCGACCTGCAGGTCAACGGGGCGGCTGGAGTGGACTTCCTCTCGGTGGGGAACGGCACCGACCTGGAGGGTGTGCGCCGCTATCTGCTCTCCACGGGCGTGACCGCCTTCCTACCCACGCTGATTTCCGCACCCCTGCACCGCCTGCGCGCCGCGCTGACATGGTGGCGGCGCGCTACAGCCATCGTGGAGGCACCTCGGATCCTGGGCGTGCACGTCGAAGGGCCGTTCCTCAATCCGGAATTCAGAGGGGCGCACGACCCCCGCCACCTCCACCCTCCCGACGACCGCCTGGCTGCCCTACTGGACGAGGTGCCCGGGCTGGTGCGCATGGCGACCCTGGCACCGGAGCTCCCCCAGGCGGGCCGCGTCATCAAGGCGCTGCGGGAGCGTGGCTGCGTGGTCTCGGCCGGGCACACGGCCGCCACCTACCAGCAGGCGCTGGAGGCGTTCGCCCGGGGGGTCCGCGTCGTCACACACCTGTTCAACGGCATGCGGGGCCTGCACCACCGGGAGCCGGGCATCGCTGTCGCGGCGCTGCTCCATCCTGGCATCACCGTCGGGTTGATCGCTGACCTGGTGCACGTGCACCCGGCAGTCATCCGGCTGACCGTGCGGTTGAAGGGGTGGAGACGGGTGGCGCTGGTCACCGACGCCATGGCAGCGGCAGGTCTGCGGCGGCGCACGGCACGGCTTGGGGGCGCGCGCGTGCGCATCACGGATGCGCCGCGACTGGCCGACGGCACCCTGGCCGGCAGCGTGCTGTCACTGGATCAGGCGGTGCGCAATCTGGTCAGCCTGGGGGTTCCGGTGCGCCAGGCTGTGCTGATGGCTTCCGCGGTGCCAGCACGGGTTCTGGGACGGCGTGATTTGGGGCGCATCGCCCCCGGCGCGCGCGCCGACCTGGTCCTGTTCGACCGGGCGCTGCGCGTGGCAGCGGTGTTCGTGGGAGGGCGGCGGGTCTACGGCGACTGAACGTCGTGGCCGTCTCGAGATCCCGCACCCCAGTGCGAGGGCTCAGACGGGCTAGGAGGCAGCCACGCGCTCGGTCTCTGCGTACTGCCGGTACCAGGATTCGTCCTTCTCGGGAATGCGCACCCGTTCCCACCCGCCGATCGAGGGGTGGTCGAACCAGGGCCGCGCCCGCTCCGCCGTCGCGTTCGCCCGCAGGAAGTTGTAGGTCCCCTCCGTGCGAAGGAATGCGCGCATGCCTTCCAGGTCGGGGTACCGCGGCACGACGTCCTTCCAGATGGCCCGTCCGCACAGGAATCCGCTGGCCCCCGCTTCCACAGCCAGCTCCAGGTTGGTCAGGAACTCCTTGATGTCCACGCCGCCGCTGAGGATGACCCAGGGGCGCCGCGAGGCCTGGTCGAGGCGTCGGCAGAACTGGCGGACCTGGTCCAGGTCGTACACCGCCGGCCGCTCCTTCCCGTCGAAGGCCCCCGCGCAGAATTCCCGTGCGTACTTCAAGTCTCCGGGGAACTCCAGCTTGAGGATATCCACCTGGTAGTCGTCGCGGGAGAACTCCCGCGCCGACTCCACGGTGTGCTCCGGGCGGCGGCGGGCGAACTCCGGCGTGTCCGCCGCGGGCTCGGCGATGGGGTAAGTGACCAGCTCCAGGAGGAAGGGGATGTCCTCCTGCCGGCAGGCCTCGCCCACTTGCCGCACCACCCCTTGCTGGTGGGCCAGCACATCCGCGGAGGCCTCAGGGTTGTAGTAGATGAGCAACTTCACCGCATTGGCCCCCGCCCGCTTGGCCTTAGCCACCGACCACCCCTCCACCAGGCGGGACTTCCGCTCGCGGCCGTCGGGACCGGCCTTCTCGTACCCCGTCTCCTCCGTGGCCACCAGCACGCCCACGGTCCCGGGGATGACCCGCACGGCGCGGGGCAGCCCGTAGACCGGATCCACCAGCGTGGCCGAAGAGCAAGGGGCGAGGACTTCGGTGATCAGTGTCTTGGTCGCCGCCATGTCCTCGTAGGTCACCTGGGCGCTCTCCCGTCCCAGGGCCTGGCCCAGAGCCTTGCGCAGGGAGTCGCGCTGGTCGATGGCCAGCATCTTGAAACGTCCGGCCCCATCCGCCAGCCGCCGCAGGTTCGCCAGCTTCCCCATGCTCATGGTGGTCATGCCGTTCCTCCTCGCCTCACTTGACGATGTTGGCCAATTCGTAGAAGGAAAGGTCGAGCCTGTGCTCGCCGGTGAGCGCCTCCTCCAACGGCAGGGAGGTGATCCGGTTGCCCCGCAGAGCCACCATTACGCCGAACCGGCCCTGCTTGATCATCTCCACGGCGGCCACGCCGAAGCGGGTGGCCAGGACGCGGTCGAAGACGGTGGGGGAGCCGCCGCGCTGCAGGTGGCCCAGGACGGTTACGCGGGTTTCGTAGCCCGTCCTGGCCTCGATCTGCCTTGCCAGCACGTTCCCGATCCCGCCCAGCCGCACATGGCCGAAGGCATCCACCGGCGCCTCCTGGGTGATCTGCACCCCGATATCGGAGGGCTTCGCGCCCTCCGCCACTACCACGATGCTGAAGCTCTTGCCCTGATCGTGCCGCGCGCGGATGCGCTCGCACACCTCGTCGATGGTGAAGGATACCTCGGGCACCAGGATGATGTCGGCGCCGCCGGCCAGCCCGCCGACCGCCGCCACCCAGCCCGCATCTCGTCCCATCACCTCCACCACCATCACCCGGTGGTGAGCTTCCGCTGTGGGGTGCAGCTTGTCGCAGGCGTCCATGACCACGTTGACGGCAGTGTCGAAGCCGATGGTGTAGTCGGTGCCCGGTATGTCGTTATCCATGGTCTTGGGAATGCCGACCACGCGAACGCCCAAGTCCGAAAGGCGCCTGGCCACGCCCAGGGTGTCGTCTCCCCCGATGGCCACCAGGACGTCGACTCCGTGCGCCCGCAGGCAGTCCATCACCCGCTGCGGGCCGTCCTCCTCCTTGAAGGGGTTCGTGCGGGATGTGCCCAGGATGGTGCCGCCGCGGTGCAGGATGCCCCGCACATCTTCGGGGGTCAGCTCCACCAGGTCGTCGGTGAGCAGGCCCAGCCACCCGTTGCGGATGCCGACGATGATGTAGCCCTCCCGCCATCCGGCGCGCGCCACCGCCCTGATCGCCGCGTTCAGTCCCGGCGCATCTCCTCCTCCGGTGAGAATGCCAACACGCATGCACACTCCTCCCGTCCGTGCCTCAGATCCACTATACAGGATGTTTAGGTCTCCCCCCGTGCGGCCGCCAGCGGAGGGGGCTCGTAGGGGGCCACGCGCACCCGCGCGTCAATGACCGCTGCTCCCCGCCGCAGCACCATGATGGGGTTGCAGTCCAGCTCCACGATCTGGGGCAGGTCCTCCACCAGGGCGCTGACCCGCAGCAGCGCGTCCTGCAGGGCGGCGGCGTCGTGCGCCGGCTGGCCGCGGAAGCCGGTCAGCAGGGGGTAGGTCTTCAGGCTCTGCACCATCTCCTCCGCGTCCTCCGCGTTCAGCGGGGTGAGGCGCACGGAGACGTCGCGCAGCAGCTCCACCAGCACCCCGCCCGCGCCGCAGGCGATCACGGGCCCAAACTGCGGATCGTGCACGACCCCGACGATCATCTCCACGCCCGCGGGGACCATCTCCTGCACCAGGAACCCTTCGGGGGTGATTCCACGAGCGGAGAGGGCGGTGGCCATCTGCGCCGCGGCGGCGGGTACCTCCTCGGGAGGTAGGTGCAGCCGGACAGCGCCCAGCTCGGTCTTGTGGACGATCTGGGCCCCCACGGCTTTCAGCGCCACCTCGCCGCCGATCCGCGCAGCCGCATCCCCCGCCTCCTCCGGACTGCGCACCGTCTCCTGGCGGACCAGGGGCAGGCCGTAGCAGGAGAGGAGCGCCTGGACCTCCTGGGGAAGCAGCCACCCCGCGCCGCGTTGCAGGGCTGCCGCTACTACCGCCGCCGCCTCGTCGCGGCGCACCTCCAGTTGCGGTGGTGGCCGGCGGGGCCGGGCACGCCACTCCCCGTAGCGCGTGACCCGTGCCAGGGCGATGGCCGCATCCTCAGGGAAAGCGTAGGACGGGATGTGCACGTCGGGAGCGCGCAGGATCTGGGGGATCCCCCGCGCTGACATGAAGACGGTGAGAACCGGCTTGGCTCCGCGCAGCTCCCGCGTACCTTCCACGATAGCGGCGGCCACGTCCTCGGCACGTGTGACCAGCGGGGGGATGAAGATGACGATTAAGGCATCCACCGCGGGGTCCGCGGCGACGATGCGCAGGACCTCCCGGTAGTGCGCTGCTGTAGCGGAGGCCACCATGTCCACGGGGTTGGTCACGCTGGCCTGCGGAGGGAGCACCTCCCGCAGCCGTCGCTGCGTCTCCTCCCCCAGCAGGGGGATCTCAAGGCCTTCCGCCTCGCAGGCGTCGGCGGCCAGGATGGCTGGTCCGCCGCCGTTGCTGATGATGCCCACACGCCGGCCTTGTGGCGCGGGCTGGTGGGCCAGCAGCAGGGCCACGTCGAAGAGCTCCTCCAGGGTGTCCGTGCGGATGACCCCTGCCTGACGGAAGAGGGCGTCCACCGTGACCTCCGACGCGGCCACCAGAGCCCCGGTATGGGAGGAGGTGGCTCGCGCCCCCGCCCGGGAGCGACCGCTCTTGACCACGGCGATGGGCTTGTGGCGCCCCACCCGCTGGGCGATGCGCGAGAACTTCCGCGGGTTCCCGAAGGATTCCAGGTAGAGGAGGATGACGTCGGTGCGCGGGTCACTTTCCCAGTAGGTGATCAGGTCGTTGCCCGAGATGTCGGCCTTGTTCCCCACGGAGACGAAGGTGGAGATGCCCAGGCCCAGCGTCGCCGCGTGGTCGATCACGGCCAGTCCCAGGGCGCCGCTCTGAGAGAAGAAGCCGATGCGTCCTTCCGGCGGCGCAGCCGTGGCAAAGGTGGCGTTGAGGCGCACGGCGGGGTCGGTGTTGATGATCCCCATGCAGTTGGGGCCCACCAGCCGCATCCCGTGGGCGCGGCAGATCCGCAGCAGCTCGGCCTGCCGCGCCCGCCCTTCCTCCCCTGTCTCGGCGAAGCCCGCGGAGATTACCACCAGAGCGCGCACCCCCTTGCGGCCGCACGCCTCGGCGACGGTGTTCACCTCTGCGGCGGGAACGGCGATCACCGCCAGGTCCACGGGGCCGGGGATATCCTCCACCGACTGGTAGGCGGGGACGCTCTGCACCACCGTCGCCCGAGGGTTGACCGGGTAGACTGGTCCGTTGAATCCGTAGGATAGGAGGTTGTGGAAGATCTCCCCGCCTATGGTGCCGCGCTCCCGCGAGGCGCCGATGACGGCCACGGCGCGGGGCCGGAAGAAGGGTAGTAGCGCGTTGGCCATGGCCACCCGCTCCCGCTGCTCGAAGAGGGCACGCGCCTCCTCCGTGACCGCGGTTGGGAACCGCACGTGCAGCTCGCCCGCCTTCACCTCCACTTCGAGGGGGAAGCCGAAGTCGCGGAAGAGCTGCAGCATGCGGTGGTTTTCTGCCAGCACCAGCGCCTCGAAGACGCGGATACCCCGGGCGGCCGCAGCATCCGCCAGGTAGCCCACCAGGATGGTTCCGATGCCTTTGCCCTGGTACTCGTCGGCCACCGCCAAGGCCACCTCGGCTCGCTCCGCATCCTGCCGGCCGAAGACGGCATGCCCGACGATCCGCTCCTCTACCCCGGTGGTGGCTACCAGGCCAAAGCGCTGCACCTGGTCCACGCGCGCCTCCCGCCTTGCCTCCCGCGCCAGGAACTCGTCTGTGGTGGGGACGAAGTAGCGCAGGATCCGCGACTCCTGCGACAGCCCGCGCAGGAAGGCCAGCAGCCGCTCCTCGTCGTCCGGGCGCACGGGGCGCAGCCGCACCGTCGACCCGTCGCGCAGCACTACGTCCACTTCCCGCATGGCCTTCAGCGTGGTCTGTGCACGGTCCCCGCAGCGAGGAATGCGCCTTTCAGGTAGGCAGCGCGGCCAGCAATCCCACGACGGGGACCAGCTTCTTCCCAATGGGATCTACGGCCAGCCCGCACGCTTGCAGGGTAACGGTGCCAAGCAGTGGCATGGAGTCAGCATCCCCGAAGATGCACGTCGTCGCCACGGTATCGCCATCCACCGTAACCAGCACCGGACCAGCATCCCGTTCGATGATCTGACCTGTGGCCGTCTGAAGGCGACGCCGGGTCGTCGGGGTGACCCCCACTCGCTCCAGGATCGGTCTGGGGACCCATGTATACGTGGCCCCCGTGTCGACCAGCGCCTCCACGGTCTCAAAGACCGAGCCGTCGAGGCGGCCAATGCGGATAGTGTAGCGAAACGTCCCCATGGCACCATCTCGCCCTGCACAAGTGTACCAGAACGTCCTACATATGGTCCTCGGGCAGCCGGCGGCTCCCGGGTCGAAGGACACGTAGATCTTCGAGTGCGGCTCTAGCGGGCCAGCTCGAACCAAACATTCCCAGCAGTCCGGACGGAGAAGCCGCACCAGGCGACGGAGCACCTCACCGGCTCCTCTCTCACCCGTTCTCCCTTGGCATTGAGGGCGAAAAGACGAAGACCGCGCGCGCTCCGCATGGCAACCGTCGCCACTACCGGTTCTAGTAGGACCGGCCCCGTACCCCAGGCAAGCAAACCCTTGCCGTCCTCCCGCCATCGCTGCCCGGTGTTCATCTGACGCGCGACAGCCACAAGGAGCATCGTGCGGGAGTCTTCGAGGGGCTCGCTGTCGAGAGAGGTGACTACGATCACGCCATCGGTCTCAGAACGGATCCGCACGTCCTGTAGGGCGACTTCCCCTCTCGACAGGAACCCGACGGCGCCCTGCGTCCTCTCTGTGTTGATCCTGACCACTCCGACCTCCCCGTCCCAGACGAGCTGCCCGGTATCGCTTATGAGCAGTCTCCCCGGCGTCGCCATCCCTTCCTCCCGCGCTATCTCCGGTTTGCCTGCGGTGAATGTCTGGCAGATGCGGTGCCGCAGGGCGAGGGTCATGGGGGGATACCTGCCACCATAGGTGGGAGTAGCTCCCGCCGCGCGGAACTGCTCAAACACTTCGACCTCTGGATGTACGATGGTGAGTCTCTGCCGCGCGGGGGAGATATCGCCCCGGAGGAACATCAGCGAGCCAACCGGTAGGAGGGCCAGCTTGACGGGGTTTGCGTCTACGTCGAACCAACCGGCGATGCCCTGGCGGTCCCAGTTCTCCCTGTCGTGGCGATAGGTATACACGAAGAGACCGTCCCACCCTTGGAAGGCGCCGTACGCCGCCACCAGGAGCGGCATCTCATACTCGTAGCTGTTGGGGAATGGCTGGTTCCACTCGCTGACGGTGAGGGGCTTGCCGCACACCGCCGACAAGGTCCAGCGTGGAAGCGGGCTTGAGTTAAAGGCCGTCTGCCGCATCAGCGCAGGGCTAGGCAGGAGAGACCCGTTGGTGATCCGGAAATCGTCGCGGTCCCAGGGGCGGTTTGGGAACGTGGGGTGGTCCCAGTAGCCGTGGGTGTCCATGATGTCGGCGGTGGACTGGGCGTAGATGCTCGGCAGCCCGTAGTAGTTGTTTGTGCCGGCGATGGGGACCCTCGCGCCGATCTCCGCGTGAAGGTAGTCGAGCATCTCCCGGAAATAGCTGATCTCCAGGTTGGCGTAGAAGCGCGCCAGGTCCGCAACCCTGGCTGCCGAGTAGCGCCGGCGCTCGGTCCACGGGATCCTGCGGACCGTGCCCCTCGCCGGATCCTCTCCCGGCTCGAGCCCTCGCTCCTCCCTTCCCCCTGGTGCCCACAAAACCTGGAGGGCCAGCCGGTTGCCGTAGCGACCGAGGAGCCAGCGGTTCCAGAGGTCGTCGAGCTCCGCCCGGTAGAACGGGGGGATGGGGCCCCGCCAGGGATCCTGAGGGCGGCCAGATGACTCCCCCTGGCGGTCAAGGGCGCCGGTAAGCCAGCCAGCGAACAGGGAATTCTCGTTGGTCAGCTCCAGCAGTGCCACCCCGGGCTCATCCCTGTATTGTCTGCCTGTGTAAGGGTTGTGGTGCGTGAGGACCTGACGGGCATACTCTTTCTGGAGTTCCACCAACCGCCTGTCGAAAAGCGTTACGAACTTGCTAAGGCGCGGGATGAGAGAGGCCTCCACGACACCGTCACCTTCGGTGAAGGAGCGGCCCACGTGGAGGTTCAGGTCAACGTAGATCCCTCTGGATTTCAGTTGTGCTATGAGGTAATCGAGGCGGTCGAGCTGTTCGGGGCTGACGTGTCTTGTGTCCTTGAAGTTCCTGTCCCATATGCCACGGGGCTCGTAGGCCGAGTCCATGTGGTGCAAGCGGACCAGGTTGAACCCAAGCTTGGCAAGGCGGGCGGCCACCCGCTCTGCTACCTCATGGTCGGGAAAGTTTGCCGCCGCTGAGATGTTCACCCCCCAAAACCTGGCCGGGGTGCCGTCATGAAACCGCAATTCATCGCCCTCAACGGTGAGGAACCCGTGCTTCCCCGCTGGCGGGTCCAGGAGAAGCCTCCCGATGTGGGTCAAAGTGGGGGTGTCGTCGTCCCAGAAGACGGGAAAAGGAAACCAGCCCTCCCGGGCCTGCGGCGCGAGAGTCAGCAGAAGGACCAGTACTGTAAAGGTCGCCTGTATTCTGCCGATGCTACCTAAACATTCGCTCATCCCCGGCCAGTTCCCTTACCTCACCCGAGGCGCGGGCACCGTACCGCCTTATGGGAAAATCGGGCTTTTGCCCGATCCCACTTCCTGGGGCGGCCTCCTATGGTTGAGGTGGACGGCGAAGGAGGGTCTCCCATGCTGGTACGCGACCGCATGACCGCCCCCGTGATCACCGTAGGCCCGAAGACCTCCATCCACGACGCCCTGGCGCTGATGAAGGAACGGCGCATCCGCCGCCTCCCGGTGCTGAAGGGCCAGCACTTGGTCGGCATCGTCACCTGGACCGACCTGATGCGTGCCTCCCCCTCCCCGGCGACGAGTCTCTCCGTGTGGGAGATCTCCTACCTCCTGATGAAGGCGCCGGTTTCCGAGGTGATGACCAAGAACGTGATCACCACCTCGCCCGGGGCGACCATCGAGGAGGTGGCGGTGCTCATGCGCCGCAACAAGATCGGCGGCCTGCCCGTGGTCGAGGACGGTGGCGTGGTCGGCATCATCACCGAGAGCGACATCTTCGACGCCTTCATTGACCTGATGGGCCTGAACCGGGGCGGAACGCGCCTGACCGTGGAAATCGAGAACCGCATCGGCGCCCTTGAGGAGGTCGTGCGCATCATCCGCGACTGCCAGGTGAACATCAGCAGTCTCGCCGCCTATGTGGTGGACAATGCGGCGCAGGCCGTGATCCGCCTGGAGACCTCGTATCCGTTGCACGTGGTCCAGGCTCTCGCCGACCAGGGGGTCAAGGTCACCCACCTGGCGCCCCTGCCCGAGGTGGGGGAGAGCGGACCCGAGGCCACGCCCTCACCCAGTCCCCAGCCTCGCTGAGCCTACCGGCGGACAGGAGACGGCTCCGCCTTGCGGTGAAGCTGGAGAGGAGACTGCGGGCGGGGGGATCGGCGTGAAGGGCTCCACCATCGTCTATGCCACGGACGGTTCGCCGCACGCGCGCAAGGCCCTGGAGTGGGCCATCGAGATGGCGCGAGGGCGGCAGGCTCGGGTCATCGTCGTCACCGCCTACGAGCCTATCCCTCGGGACCTGGGCAGCCCCTACCTTGAGGAGCTGATGGCCAGGCGTCCGGCCGAGGGCCAGGCCGTGGCGCGTGAAGCCACGGCGATTCTGGAGCGGGAGGGAGTGCCCTTCGAGGAGGAGGTATTGGAGGGGCCGGCTGCGGACGCGATCCTGCGGGTGGCTCGCACCAGGAATTGCGACCTGATAGTGATGGGGTCGCGGGGACTGGGACGCCTGGAAGCGGCACTGCTGGGCTCGGTGAGCCAGCGGGTGGTGCAGGAAGCGCCCTGCCCCGTGCTCATCGTCCGCTGACCCCGGGAGGAGGGACAGGAGATGCTGGAAGAGCTACAACAGCGACTGCGGGAGATGCAGGGGCAGGCCGGCGTGCGTGTCGTCTTCGGTGAGGTGATGGAGATCGAGGGTCGGAAGGTCATTCCCGTGGCCTCCGTCGCCTACGGCTTCGGCCTGGGCGGCGGGCAGGCGCCCAAGGCCGGTGGGAACGGGGCGACCGGGGGCGGCGGGGGCGGGGGGCTGCGCGTGGAGCCGCTGGCCCTGGTCGAGGTAGTGGAAGGGAAGCTCAGGGTCCAGCCCATCGTCAACGTCACGCGGCTGGCCA
>Ga0101945_1001929_pt1 | contig 16781 bp, 16 predicted proteins | sample DewCreD2012metaG_2_FD_75246 | JGI IMG/M metagenome (GOLD analysis project Ga0101945, IMG submission 75246) | Hot spring sediment bacterial and archeal communities from British Columbia, Canada, to study Microbial Dark Matter (Phase II) - Dewar... ... | reverse complement strand
CCACCCGGGGGAGGGCGCGCAGCACCTCCAGGGGGACGGTCACATCGCGGATGTTACGCTGCCGGCGCAGTTCCCGGGTGAGGCGCTGCATGTCGCTGACGCTGTCGTGCAGGGTGGGGACGGGGAGGTCCAGGGGGAGGGCGAAGGCCAGCGGGCTGGGGACGAAGAGGCCGGCGGCGCGGGGCAGCGCCATCTGCTCCTCAGGAACGGGCAGGAACGGCCCGATCCCCCGCTCCGCACCCGTGAGGATCTGCTCCCCCTCGATGCGCGAGGCGGGTGGCACCTCCACCACCACGTCCTCACGCACTCGGGACAGGCAGGCCAGGACCGCCCCGTCTACCCGTCCCGCAGCGTCCACCTCCAGCGCCCCGCTGACCACGTGGATGCGGCAGCGCTGGCAGATCCCCCGCCCCCCGCAGACGCTGTTCAGGGGGATGCCGGCGGCTGCGGCCGCATCCAGCAGCGTCCCTCCCGCCTCCACGGTCACGCTGCGCCCTTCCGGCTGGAAGGTGACGGTCGGCAGCGCCTCCATCTGGTTCACGCCCTCACGAGGCCGCGGCGGCGACCTGCTTCCACTGCGTCCGCAGAAAGGCCGGGATTCCGGCCGATTCCCGGGGGCCCACCATGACCTGCCAGCCGCACAGCTCCTCCAGCTTGCCGCTGATGGCGGCCACGCCCCCGGGGATTATCAGGCGACGGTGCCTCACCCGATCCGCGATGCCTGAGGCCTCTACGGTCTTGGCGATGGTCTCGGCGTTGAACTTGTCGGCCGCCCACGCCGTCATCACCGACTGCCCCTCCGTGTTCACCACCACCATCCAGGCGGGCAGGCGGCTGGCCTCGGTGTCTGCCTCCACCGTGAAGTAGGTGAGGGAGAAGTTGGTGGTGACGAGGACGGGCGAATCCGCATCGGGGGTGCCCACGGCGTGGATCCCCGGCTCCACCTGGATGGGCTTCTGCGGGTCGGTGTAGATGTTCTGGCGTGCGGTCACCAGCGCCAGCGCCTGCCAGGGCTCCAGCATCGGGGCCACCAGCAGCGCCGCATATTTGCAGATGTACGCCGTCCCTTCCACCACCTGGGTCAGCGGGTCGTCGGCGGTGACGAAGGCCAGGGCGGGGTAGCCCAGGGGGCGGAAGAGCTTGCGCAGGGCGAGGCGGCGGATCTGCGTCAGGTCCGCCAGGGTGGCCGCCTGGCCGCGTGCACCGCTGTCCAGCAGCAGGTCGTTCACCCCCGCCGCCGCCAGCCGCGGGGTCAGGTCGGCTAGTTCCTGCAGGTCCTTCCCACGCACGACCAGGGGGCAGCCGTGCTTCCGGGCCACCTGGGCCATGGCCTCCCAGTTGGCGGCGGTGGCGGCGTAGAGCACCGGCCGGCTGGCGGCCACGGCGCCGGCCGCGGCATCCAGGACCGCCGGGTCGTCGCTGCACAGGACCAGCGCCAGCCCGGCGGCGTCCGCCTCCCCTGCGGCGGCGGCGAACATCTGGGCGCCGCCCCCGGCGTCCTCCAGGGCTACCGCCTCCACACGCAGCATCTGCCCCACCCGCTCGAACTGCAGCGCTGCCACCCGCTGCAGCGCCGGACGCAGTTCTTCCGGGGACCGGTCCGCCCGCAGACGCACGGCGATGGCCGGAGGGTGGTAGAAGGTCTCCTCGTGGCGGAAGAGCACCGTCTCCCTGCCCAGCTCGATCCGCCGTTGGGCGGGGCCGAAGGCCACCAGGCGGATGGGCGGCGCCGCGGCACCGGCCAGGGTGGCCTTGGCGTCGTCGCTGGCGTAGGGGCAGGCGTCGATGGCCGCCTTCTTTGTGGCCAGCTGCATGGCGAAGGCCAGGCAGGTGGGGAAGCCGCACTCCCCGCAGTTGGTCTTGGGCAAGAGTTTGTATATGTCCAGCGCGGTCAGCGGCACTTATTTCACCCCACTCACAGCAGCGCGGGCATGGCCAGCGCCGGATGCCCCACACGCTCCAGGTGGGCCCGCAGCTCCTCCACGGTGGTGGCCACCGTCTCGTCGGCGATCTTGTCCACCAGCGTCTCGTCACCCAGCTCCCGCGCCCGCGCCGCCAGCCGATCCCGCAGCGCCTCCTTCAACTCCCGGGGCATCCACACCAGGCGGGGAAGTCCGCCGTCGGCGGGGATGAACTTCCGGCTGGTCAGGTAGAGGCGACCCACTCCGAGGAATCCGGGGGTCTGCACACCGCCCCCGACCATCCCCGCCAGCGTGCTGAAGGTCATGCCCACCGGGGTCATTCCCGTGTACTCGCGGTTGACCACCATCACCCCGTTCACCTCGGGGACGAGGGCCATGATGCACTCGAAGCAGCCGCAGGAGGTCATGGGGAACTGGATCATGGAGTAGAGGCTGACCTGCTCCACGGTCTTGTTGGACTTGGCGTAGACGAACTGGTTGATGCTCTCGTACATGCCCAATACAGGATCCAGGCAGGCCCCCTTCTCCACCGGCTGGTTGGGCCCGGCGGGGTTGATCTCGTAGGAGGCCTTGCCGTCCAGCCAGTTGTAGGCGCCGCACAGCCCCAGCCGCTCTGGCGTGATGATGCAGACGTGGTTGGGCGCATAAGACTGGCAGAGGGTGCAGGAGTAGAAGACGTCCACCGTCTCGTCGGTCATGCCGGCGACGCGGGCGTCCCGCTCGTCCCACACCGTGCGCGCCTCCTCCAGGATGCGCAGGATCGCCTCCGGCTCCGAGTAGATGGTCACCTGCACCTTGTCCACCAGCGCCGGGTACTCTTCGTGGTACTTGGCGTAGAGGATGTCCCCGAAGTGACGCAGGCGGAAGCCCGCCTTGAAGGTGTCCTGGCTGATGCGGATCCAGGGGATGTCCCGCTGCCCGATGTGCATGACGCCCATGGCCCCGTTGATGAAGCGGTGGATCTGGCGCTCCAGGATCGGCTCGAAGTCCTTCTGCAGTTTGCGCCCCGCCACCTCAACGAGGATGCCCAGCGGCATGGCCCCGCCCACCTGGGCGGTGTCGATGTCCGGCCCGACGACCTCGATGCGGCCGTCCTCCACTTCCGACATCTCTCGCCCCCGCAGGTACTCGAAGGCAGGAGCCAGTTGCCGGCCGAACTCCACGTGCAGCTGCTCCTTGCGCACGCGCTCCCCTTCGAAGGCGGCGCTGTAGGGGACGGGGATGGGCACCTTGGTGATCTTCAGCTTCAGCCCCCGCACCTCGATGGCTTTGGATACCATCTGTTCGTGGGGGACGTTGCTCACCACGTGCTCGTAGGTGCAGATGCCGCTGGGCAGGATCTGGGGGATGGCGGTGTCGGCGATGACGGGGAAGCCGAAGTTGATGGCCCCCGCCGCGGTGGCGTACTTCTCCTCGTCCACCTCGCCCAGAGCCAGGACGAAGGCGTGGACGCGGGCCTTGTTGTACAGGAGGATCTCCCGCGCCTTGAGTAGGTCGCCCGGGGTGATGCCGCCAAACGTCATCGCCGAGCGGGCGGCGAAGTTGAGGGCGTGGACGGTGGCGCTGGTCTCTTTGCCGTAGGGGACCAGGTAGGTGTCCCAGCTCATCTCCACGCCGGCGTCGGCCAGCTGCTCCGCCATGCTGGTTCCGTTGGTGTGGCTGGAGAGGAAGACCAGGATGTTGCGCTCCTGCAGCTCGCGGGCCAGCCGCACCGCAGCCTCCACGGTGGGCATGGCCCCCACGCAGGCCGCGAACCCGGGCATGCGTCCGTCCACCAGCTTGATCCCCTGCGTGCGCAGGATGGCGTCGTCGGTGAAGCCCAGCCAGATGCCGCCGGGCGGTCCCTCCGTGGCGTACCTGATAGCCTCGATGATCTCCTGGGCGATCAGCGTGGCCACCCCAGCATCCAGGGCGTCGCCCAGGTAGGGCAGCCACAGCCGGTCGGTGGGGACGGGCGGCAGCAGGGAGCGGGCGATGCGCAGCGGCTCCCGCGCCTCCTCCAGGGTCTTCACCTTGATGCCGGTGAGCGCGTAGATCAGCGGCAGGTAGAAGGCGGTGTTGGGGAACTCCAGCCGCATGCCGCCCCCGTGGGCCTCCATGGCGGCAGCCAGCCTGCCCTCCGCCTCGCTGACGTACTTGTGGGCACCCTTGATGGCAGCGGTGGCGATGATCCGTGACATCGCATCCCTCCTGCGGTCGGCGGTGGGCTAGGCCCCCACCGGCACAGCCTCGTACATCATCGGCCGCAGCTTCAGCGCCTGGCGCTTGCGGTCCAGGTGGGCCACGATGAGCTGTGCCGCCCTGGCCGGGTCGGACTCAAAGGCGAACTTCCCGCCCACCAGCTCCTCCAGCTCCTCGGTGACGAAACGGGTCAGGGCCTCGCTGCCCAGGATGTTGAAGGGGGAGCCGAGGACGGTGAAGATGCCTGAGGCCACGGCGTAGAACCCGATGGCGATGGCCTTCTCCGACCACCATCCCGGCGCTGCCGCGGCCACCGGCAGCTCGTCGAAGGAGCGGCCGATGCCGCCCTCCTTCACCATCTCCATGCAGGCGGTGAGGATGCGGCTGTTGTCCACGCAAGACCCGGTGTGCAGCACCGGGGGGATGCCGGTGGCCTCGCAGATCTCCTGCAGCCCCCGCCCGGCGTGCCGGAAGGCCGCCTCGGGCTGCAGCAGCCCGGCCTTGCCACAGGCGATGGCCGAACACCCGGTCTGCACCACCAATACATCGCGCGCCAGCAGCTCGTAGACCAGGTCCAGGTGCCCCTGGTCCTGCACGTGCTTGGGGGAGTCGCAGCCCACCACGCCCACCACGCCGCGGATGCGCCCGGCGATGATGCCGTCGTTCAAGGGGCGCCAGCCGCCGCGGTAGCGCCCGCCCAGGATGTGGGTGATGGACTCGGTGGTGAAGCCGGCCACCACGTCCATCCTGTGTTCGGGGATGGCCACGCGGCTGTGGTCTCGGCGGGCGTAGTTGGCCACGGCACGGGCGACGATCTCGCGGGCCACCTCCGGGGCACGGTCCTCGGAGAGCTCCATGTGCACCATGCCGGGGAAGTGCGCCTGGGGTGAGGTGGCGATGAGCTCGGTGTGGAAGCAGGAGGCGACGTCGACCAGCCCGGGCATGATGCACTGCACATCCACCAGGAAGGCCTCGACAGCGCCCGTGACCAGCGCCAGCTCCTGCTGCAGGAAGTTGCCGGCCAGTGGGATCCCGCGGCGCATGAGGATCTCGTTGGCCGTGCAGCAGATGCCGGCCACGTTGATCCCGCTGGCCCCCAGCGCCCTGGCCTGCGCCACCAGCTCCGGGTCACTGGCGGCGTCGGCCACGGCCTCGGCCAGTTGCGGCTCATGCCCGTGCACCAGGATGTTCACCTGGTCTGCTCGCAGCACGCCCAGGTTCATCTGGGCGCGCAGCGGCCGGGGCGTGCCAAACAGCACGTCCTGCAGGTCGGTGGCGATCATCGAGCCCCCCCACCCGTCGGCCAGGGCGCTGCGCATCCCCGCCAGGACGATGCTGCGGTAGTCGTTGTCCACCCCCATGTTGGTGCGGTGCATCACCTCCACGACCTCGCGGTCGATCCCCCGGGGGGTGATGCCAAGGCGCTGCCAGGTTTCCTGCTGCCTGGCCGGAGCGCGGCGGACGAACGCCACCGGTCCCTCCTGCTGGCCGAACTGGGCCAGGCATGCCAGGGCCACGTCCTGGGCGACCTCGTTTGTGAGGCGGCCGTCCTGGGCCACTCCCAGCTCCGCCGCAAGCGCGCGCAGCTTGTGCTCGTCCTTGACCCCGTAACCGGGGGCCTGACCCCGGGCCGCCAGAAGCAGCAGGTGGGCCACGCCCCGCCCGTGGTCGGAGTGGGCGGCCGACCCCGCCGCTATGTCCCGCGCCAGGCGGCGCGCGGCCACAGTGTCGATGCCGGCGCCGCAGACGCCAACCTGCGGCCTCTTGCTCCCGGGCAGGCCCAGGTTGCAGGGGCCCAGGTGGCAGATGGTACAGCATATCCCCAGCTCGCCCACCCTGCACTGGGAGCCCAGGGCGGCGTAGCGGTCCCAGATGGTGGGGATGCGCTGAGCCCTGGCGCGCTCGCGGATCTCGAGGCTGGCGGGGTCGGTCCGCACCTGCCGTTGCCCTTCCTGGTTCATACGCTCACCCTCCGTTCACACCGTGTTTGCAGGGCGTCCACCAACCGCGCCGCCGCCGCCTGCACGGCCGGGTCGGCTCCGGACGCCCGCTCCCCCGCCCGCTCCGCCCGGGCCAGGGCCTCGCTGTAGGGAATGGCGGCAATGAGCTCGCTGTCCTGCAGGCCGGAGGCTATCCAGCTTTCCTCCTCCGGACCGCGGACCTTGTTGGCCACGACAAAAGTGCGGGGCACGCCGATCTCCCCGGCCAGGCGCCTGATGCGGGCCGCCGTCTCCAGACTGGCCCGGCTGGCGTCGACCACCGCCAGCAGGGCGTCGGCGGCCTCTGCGCTGCGCCGCCCCAGATGCTCCAGGCCGGCCTCCAGGTCGACGACCACGGCCTCATCGCGTTCCAGGACCACGTGGTCCAGCAGACGGCGCAGCAGGACGTTCTGCGGGCAGGCGCACCCGGCACCACCGCGGCTGATGGCCCCCGCGACGATGAGCTGGATGCCCCCGCAAGTGGCGGCGACGCGCTCCACCAGATCATCTACCCGAGGGTTGAGGCGGATCAGGCCGCCAGAAATGCCCACTCGCTCCTCGATTTCGGCACGTAGATCCAGGAGCGAAGTAGGAGGGGGTGTGGGGAAGCCAAGCAGGACGGCCAGGGTGGGATTGGGGTCGGCGTCTATGGCCGTAACACGAAAACCCCGCGCCGCCAGCTCAGAAGCCAAGAGAGCGGCAACCGTCGTTTTGCCGACGCCTCCCTTTCCGGAGACCGCCAGCTTCATCCACGGCACCCCGCGCCGGTGCGACGACCTGACGGGTGCAAGAGCGCCGCGCGCATTCAGCCGGGTCTACGCTGCGCGGCTGTTCCCAGGGCATTATCCGGGGTGCGAGTGCGGTGAGGTATCGGACTTGCTGCCGATTTGTATCGGGTCGTGAATGGAGGCCGGAATCAACTTAATAGACTAGGGAGACAGCTACCCACTCCTGTTCCCACGTCACCCGGGGGTCGGTTGGCTGCGGCGGGTTGACGAAGATCGACTCTGCGCCATAGGCGGAATATCTTCAGTTTGAATTCCCCCTGTTGGCATGTGGTTTGCGAGTACAACCGGCGGCATCTCCGCCCCAGGGGCTCCGCACGCCAAGCCGCATCGTCTCTCAGGGCCTCGCCAGCAAGGGAGTACCCCCGGCCGCGGCGGATCACTCGTAAGATTCTCCTTGCATGAAGGAGAAAAATCTGATATATTCTCCTCGTGAGAAGGAGAAATTCGGCGGCAGCTGCGGGACCCATCCGAGATGCGCTTGCCGAGGCGCTTGCGGCCTCGCTCGACGGGCCATTGCCCGAGGGTACCCCGCGAAGGGTTTACGGGACGCTGCGCCTCCCCGGGAAGGTGACGTCCGTCCTGGGGGTGCGGCGAGCGGGGAAGACCACCTTCGTACACCAGCTACGGAAAGAACGGCTGGCTGCCGGTGTCGCGCGCGCTCTGGTGCCCTACGTGAACTTCGAAGACGAGCGGCTGGCAGGGCTGGAAGGCGCTCAGCTCGGGCTGTTGCTGGAGGAGTACGGGCGCCGTGTGCCGGAGGCGACCCGGCTGGGTGCAGTGCTCTGGTGCTTCGACGAGATCCAGGTGGTGCCGGGGTGGGAACGCTTCGTAAGACGGCTACTGGATGCAGGCGCCGCCGAAGTGGTAGTCACGGGGTCATCGGCCGCGCTGCTCTCGCGCGAGATCGGCACGGCACTGCGAGGGCGCGCCTGGTCGGTGGTCCTCTACCCGTTCAGCTTTGCTGAGGCCCTGGCGCATCAGAGCGCACCTGTGCCCGACAACCCTGGCCTCCTCACCGGCGCGGAGCGCGGCCGCCTCGAGCACGCGTTTCTCAGGTGGCTCCAAGTCGGCGGCTTTCCCGAAGCGCAGAAGCTAGACACGGCCTCGCGTCAGCAACTCCTGCGCGATTACGTCGACGTGGCAATCCTCCGGGACGTGGTCGAGCGTCACGGCGTGACCAACATCGCCGGGCTGCGGTGGCTGGTGCGGCATCTTCTCGCCAACGCCGGAAGCCATTTCAGCGTGGAGAAATTCCACCGGGCCCTCAAAAGCCAGGGGATCGCCATCTCGCGCGACACGCTCCATCAACTGGTAGCCTATCTCGAGGATTGTTTCCTGGTGCGCGCAGTGTGGATCGAGGCCAGCTCGGAGCGCCAGCGCATGGTCAATCCACGAAAGGTCTACCCGGTCGACCCCGGGTTGATCACCGTATTCGATCGGACGGGGCGCGCTCATGTCGGTCATGCGCTCGAGACGGCGGTGCTCGTCGAACTGGAGCGACGGCGGTGCGAGGTGACGTACGTCCGCACGCCGGAGGGTCACGAGGTGGATTTCCTGGCACGCGCGCCGGACGGCACGGAGCACCTGGTACAGGTATGCGCCGACGCGAGCGATCGTGACACCGCTGCCCGTGAGCTCCGCGCGATCCGCGGAGCAGCCCGGCGCCACCCGCGAGCCCGCCGCTGGCTGCTGACGCTGACGAGAGACCGCCTACCGGCGGAGCCACCGGAGGACGTCATCTGCTGGCCGGCGTATCGCTGGATGCTTGCGGGCGAGGGCACTGGGTCTTGAGGTGCGGGGGGCGGGCAAGCCATGGTTCGGATGGCCTGGGCTGCGGGCAGGACCCTGACCTCCGCCGGCATCCCCGTACCCTGCTGAAGACCCCGTTCGCCCGGCCCCCCCAACTCCCCCGGGAGCCCCTCTCGCATTCGCGCGAATCTGAGAACGGCCCGGTGGACCAGTGCCACCCTCGTACTGTCCTCTTTCTCGCTTTCGCGCGAAAGTGACACTGCGGGAGGTCACCGCCTTTCTCATGCTCGTGCGGGCTCTTTTGATGCGTAGTGGGGATCGCGGCGGGCCAGATGGTGCACCGTCCACGTCGGACGCCGCGGAGCATAGCCGTGAACGCGCAGATAATGGCGGACCGACTCGGCGCTGACGCGAATGCCGGTCTTCTCCGCCAGATACTCGGTCAGGGCCGGGGCGGTCCAGGCGGCACGCAGGACGCCAACGCGGCGGGGATCCTGTTCGACCGTGCGCACCAGCAACCGCTCCCACGCGCGGGTGACCTTGCGCGGCCGCCCCGAGCGCGGGCGGTCTTGCAGGCCCCGAAGCCCGTGGCGTTGAAGCGGCGGATTGTCCGACGGACCGTCTCCGGATCGACCCGGATGAGCGCGGCAATCGCTGGAGGCGTCAGCCCTTGGTGCGACCACAAGATCATCTGGCAGCGCGTCCGCTCGGCCGGAACAGAAGTCCGTCGATAATGGGCCTCCAGTGCCGCCACCTGACCGGACGAGAGCGGACGGACGTGAAGCGAAGGCCTCATCACGTCCTCCCACTCTGTAGAGCTGATTTTGGGCTATAGCATGGCTGCCTCATAGCCGCAAGACTTTCTTGAGATTATCTGGGCGGGCAGGTTCGCAGCGCCACCGGGAGAGAACGCGTCGTCCGCGGAGATGGCCGAAGCCGCGGGGGGATCACCGACCCTCTGAAGGATCTCGCCTACCGGGCGCCCAGGATCGTCATTACCGTGCTCTTCACCCGTACCCGGACTACCCACTCCTGTTCCCACGTCACCCGGGGGTCGGTCGGCCGCGGCGGGTTGACGAAGATCGACTCTGCGCCATAGGCGATCACGCGGACCATGGCGCCATCCGATCCGGCGAAGATTCCCTGGGCACCGCGCACTGTGTCGCGGTGGCGGGTAGCAACACCCGGTCTGTGGTCCAACGCTCGATGTTCGCGTTGGACAGATAGTCGAACAGGCCCATCCCCGCGTCGGGCAGTTCGGATGAACTCCAAATGACGAAGTCCGTACCCTTGGCGCCGAAGGCGTTGATGAAGTAGGCGCGGGCGGCGGGGATCTGCCTCCACCGCAGCGGAATGCTGGCTGCCAGATCGCCCTGCCCGGACAGGTCGATCGCGGGCATGAGGTCCTGGTTCGGTCCGAGCGTGAACCGCAGACCGGCAGGGACCCCTTCGCTGGTCACGGCATGGTCGCCCTGCAGCGACGCGCTGTCGGGCAGCATGCGGCGGTCGCGCTCGTTCGGCCAGATCGAGTGACCCGGACGCGCAAGTGCGCCGCCCTCCGGCACGAAGCGGCCCTGCCAGACCGAGGCCCAGTCCTGCGGCGAGGCTCTCGAGAAGTCCAGCACGCGCGGCTGACCGGCACGCACCTCCGCACTGCAGCCCCAGTAGAACAACAACCGGCCCTTGGGCTGCTCGACCTCGGTCGGACCACCCGCCTCGGGTCCAGTCCCCGGACGCTGTTCGGTCCTGACCGGCTCCAGCGGCAGGCTGGGTCCCATGCGCATCGCGGGGGGAATGGCATGGGTCGCCTGCGTCCCCAGGGGCCGTGCGCTGGTCACGAGCGCCACGTCCATGAAGGGCCCGATGCCATGGCGCGTGTTTCCGAACTCGTTCTGACCCCGACCGGCCGGCATCGGCACTCCGAGCATAGCCATGGTGTTGGTCGCCACATCGATTCACAGTTGCGCGATCGGCGGCCTGATGACCTGTTGCTGCGCACCGGCCGCGGTGGCCAGGATGAGAAGGGATGTGGCCACCGCGAGGGCGCGGACTAGAGTGCTGCTCATGAAGGGGCCTCCTCTGCGGGATTGGCATTTCGTCATACGCTGTTGCTCCCCGATCCCCCTGTGCTAACGGCATGCCAAACGTGCAAAACCTTTCGTGGCTTGGTTTAGAACTTGTAGCCGAACCGCCGCAGCAGTGCCTTGCGGTCTGCGATCTCCGACTCCCCCTCGATCCCCCGGGAGCGGAGCCCGTCGATCACCCCGAGGATGCCGCGTCCCTGGTCTGTCTCCGCCAGGATGACCTCCACGGGATTGGCCGTGGCGCAGTAAATGCCGCAGACCTCCGACACCTGCTTGACCGCGTTCAGCACGTTGATGGGGAAGGCGTCCCGCAGGAAGATGAGGAAGCAGTGGCCAGCCCCCAGGGCGAAGGCGTTCTGCCTGGCCAGTTCGGTCAGCTCCGGGTCGGTCCCGCTCCAGCGCACCAGCGCCGGTCCCGATGACTCGCAGAAGGCCAGGCCGAACTTCAGGCCGGGCACGGCGCCCACCAGCGCCTCGTGCAGGTCCTCGACGGTCTTGATAAAGTGAGCCTGCCCCAGGATCAGGTTCACCTCGTCGGGCTTCTGGATCTTGACGCTGATCAGCTCCACAGGTGCCCTCCGTCCAGCTAGGCAAATGATTGTGGAGGAAAAATTCCCCGGTGCCCGCTTTGCTCCCTACTCGGCCTTCAGGTCCAGCACGGGGGTACCGTTGATGGCGTCCAATCCGCGCACGGTGAGGATGTGGCCCTGGACGGCCAGCACCTCCGCTACCGTCACCCCGATGGGGTTGGGGCGGCGGGGGCTTCGCAGGGCGAAGACACCGCGCCGCGGCCGGCTGGTGTCTCCCCGGGGGTGCTGCTGCAGCTCGTATCCGCCCGAGCGGTGGAAGTGGAAGACCACCATCAACCGCTGCCCCGGCTGGATGCCCGCCAGACCCTCCGCCAGTGCCGGGTCGAGGACGATGCGGGACTCGGCGGCCAGGAGGACCTCCGGCGCCACGGGCTCGTCGAAGGCATTCTCCACGTACCCGATCGGCCGGTAGATGACGTACTCACCCTTGGTCACCGCAGCCGGGCCCAGGTCGAAGAACCAGGCGTGCCGCCGCAGGTAGTAGCCGTCGTGGCTTCAGACGCTCCTCTCAGGGCACCGTCAGACTCCGCCGTGGCACTCCACCCGCTGGAAGACGCCAAGCAGCGCCCTCAGCTCCTCCGCAGGCAGCTCACCGCAGACCTCCAGCAGGACCGTCCGCCTGGTGCGCGGGCAGTAGTGGCGCACCCGCACCACGGGCACCGTCCGGGAGGTCAGCCACCCCTCCCGCCGTCGCCCCAGGCGGAACTCCCCGGCGTGGCCGCCCACGGTGAGGACCCCGCCCTCGGTCCCCGCGCTGATGGCCAGGGGGCGGCGGGCCGCGCCCGGAGTGATGCGCACCATCAGGTCGGCGCGCTCCCTCCGCACCCCGTGGAAGAGGACGTGCCGCGTCTCGCCCGAGGCCACCCACTGCCGCTCTCCCTCGCGCACCGTGGTCTGCACGTCCGGGGTGACCACCGCTCGGCTGAGGCGCCAGGGCTCGGGTAGGAAGAGACCGACGAACGCGGTGCGGCCGACGATGGGGTTGAACGCCTCCAGGAGGTGCACCGTCACGGGCGCGCACCCGGAGCGAAGAGCAGGCGGGCCACCCGCTGCAGCATGGGCACGCCCCGCACCTCGGTCTCGAAGAGGGGGATGACGGCGCGGACCATGCCGGGGAAGACCCGCCCGATCTCCTCCCGGTAGGTCTCCTGAGCGGCGATGCGGTTGAGGACGAAGGGGGGAGCGGTGTCTGGGACCATGGCACGGTCGATGACGCCGTTGACGATGACGCCGCCGATGGGGATGCCGAAGTCCTGGAACCAGGAGATGAAGCGACGCACCACGGCGATGGGCAGCGCCTCGGGCAGGGTCACGAAGAAGAAGGCTGTCAGGCCGGTGTCGGTGAGCAGCCGCTTGGCGGCGGCGATCCGGTCACGGAAGTGCAGCAGGTAGTCCAACAGCGGGTCGGCCTCCTCCTGCTTGCTGTAGGAGAGGAGGCGCCGCAGCGAGCGGGCCTCTTCCCGGCTCTGCACCATCTTCTGCACCCACATGGAGTAGACGGCGGACATCCCCAGCAGCCTGCGGGCGTTGGCGGTGGGAGCCGTGTCGAAGACGTAGACCTCGTACTCGCCGCGGAAAATCACGTCGATCATGCTCTCGAACATGGCCGATTCCTCGAAGGCCGGGTTCATGGTGGCCGACTCCACGAAGGCGTCGGCCCGGGTGCGGATCTCGGCGTACTTGAGGAACCAGTCGATCTTCTCCTTGATCTCCCGCTTGGACCGCTCGATGGTCTCCCGCGTGTCGATCTCAAGGGCAGATAGCCCCTCCGCCCCCCGCACCGGTGTGACCCGGCCGAAGACGTCCTGGTCCAGCAGCCCGCTGAGGCTGTGCACCGGGTTGGTGGAGACCAGCAGCACGCGCCGCCCCGACTCCGCCAACCCCAGCGCCGCCGCCCCGGCCAGCACCGTCTTGCCCACGCCGCCCTTGCCACCGAAGAAGAGGTACTTCAGCGTGGGGCGGGCCTCGATGACGGAGGACAGCGGCTCCTCCACCAGGTCCGCCCAGGTGGCGCTAGCCGTCTGCACGCTCACGTCCGTCTCCGTCGAACATGGCATCGGCCATCCGCGCGATCATCTCCAGCCCGGTGACGTCCCGCTCGAACTCCGGAATCCAGGCCAGCACCTGCCCGCCGAAGAGCTCGCTGATCTTCCGGAGGTAGCCCTGCTGCATCTGCAGCCGGTGCCGCAGGTAGTCGGGGATCTCCTCTTGGGCCAGGGCTTCGGGCAGCACGCGGTTGACGATGTACCCGCTGATGGGGACCTGGAAGCGGGAGAAGAGCTGTGCAGCCTTCTGCGTGTCCAGCAGGACCATCTCCTCGGGTACGATGACGAAGAAGAAGGCCGTCCTCGCCTGGTCGGTTAGGATGCGGCTGCTGGTGGTGATGCGCTGCCGGATGTCCTGCAGCTCCTGCAGGATCAAGTCTTCTTGCAATTGCTCCCCCTTGAAGCGGGCGGCCATCTCGGCATACTGCTGCATCTCCTCGCGCAGCCGGGTGATGCGCTCGATCCACTCGTCGTATACGCTGGCCATGCTCAGGTAGTAGAGAGCGTGACCCAGGGGGACCAGGTCGTAGATGAAGTAGTCGTACCGTCCGGCCACCACGATGTCAACCACCTGGTCGAAGATGGCGCTCTCCTCCATGGCAGGCTCGGCCGAGGCCGCGGCGATGTAGTGCTCGATCTCATCGGGCACGCGGTCGAAGCCGTACATCTCCAGGATCTTGCGGCGGATTTGGTCCTGGTACTCCTTGATGTGCCGGTCGGCGTCGATCTCCTGGGCGAAGAGGCCGGGGATGATCTCCACGGGCCCCCGCCCGTAGATGTCCCGCTGGAAGATGTCGGAGAGGGAAGCCTGGGGATCCACGGAAAAGACCAGGACCTTGTACCCGCGGCGGGCCAGGTAGTAGGCGGTGGCCGCAGAGAAGGTGGTCTTACCCAGGCCGCCCTTGCCTCCAAACATGATGTAGCGGCGCTGCGGGAAGTCGCGGAAGAAGCTGGCCAGCGGGGCGGTGCCCGCGGGCTCAGGAGAGGGCATCTGTCAGGTCTCGCTCCCGCAGCATGCTCCGCTTCCAGGTGGAGATCTGCGGAACGACGTAGGGCAGCAGGCGCAACGAGTAGTACGGCGGCAGGATGGGCACGCCCAGCAGGTCCCCCATGGTGATGAGGATGAAGAGGTGCTCCATGCTGCCGCGGGTCTTCAGGGCGTGGCGGGTCATCTCGTGCGCCGCCATCCCGTAGACGAAGTCCTTGAGCTGGCGGCGGAAGGCCGCCAGGAAGGATCGCTTCTCCTCAGGCATTGCTCACCTCCGGCGGCTCGGCCGCGTGCAACTCTCCCCCGGGGGGGCCGAGCCGCTCCCGCAGCTGCGCCGCCACGCCGGCCAGGTCGTCTCCCACGGCGACGCGTCGGCCGTCCAGTACAAAGAGGGGGAAGGTGCGTGCGCGGTGGCGCAGGGCCATCCACAGTCCCAGGGGCGAGTGCGCGTCCACGATGCGCACCCGCAGTCTTCCCGCATGCCGGGTGGCCAGGGCGCGCACCCAGTCGCACAGTTGCAGGTACTGCTCCTTGACGTCCTGGGGGTACTCGTTGATCTCTTGGTCGTGCACCACCTGCCCTACCCCCACCGCGCTCAGGGCCGTCTCGCAGTGGTGGCAGTGGTAGAAGTACGTCAGCGTGGGCGTCACGATGTCCAGGGTGGCCATGCGCATCCCCCCTCGCGGGGGAGGGAGTCTGCTCCCTCCCCCGCTCCGCTCTCCTACGTGGCTGCGGCGGGCTGCAGCCGAGCCCGCTGGAACGACCGCAGGCCGTCAATGGCGAGGATCACGGCCAGCACCACAAGAGCGAAGGCGATGACCGCCGCCACCAGGTTGCCGAAGACAAAGGGCGCCGCCAGGCCGGGCTTGAGCGCCGCCTGCAGGCTGACCCACCCGGTTACCAGCAGGGCGGCCACCGTGGTCACGTACATGAAGACCGCGGGGTAGGCCACCCAGCGGTAGGTCTTCCCCTGGTTGGCCAGCCAGATGGAGACCAGCATCAGGGCCAGGCCGGCGAAGAGCTGGTTGGACCCGCCAAACAGAATCCAGATGCGCGCCCAGAAACCAGTCCAGAGGATGAGCAGGGTGAAGAGGATGGCCACGACGGAGCCGAAGTGCGGGTTGCGGAAGACGGGAACTCGGTCGCCGAGGAGCTCGGCGCTGGCGATGCGCATGAAGCGCAGGACCAGCTGCATCACCGTCAGGGCCATAATAACCAGGAAGATGGAGCCGAACGCCGCCCCGAAGTCAGTGGGGACGCCGAGCACGTTGAGGAACTTGGCCATTCCCCCGGCGAAGACCGCGCCACCGCCCCGGGCCAGCGCCTCCTTGTAGCCGGCGAAGCCGGCAAACCCGGCTACGGCGAAGGTCAGGGAGAGGACGGCCAAGATCGCCTCGGTGTACATGGCCCCGGCGGTCACCGGCAGCGTGTCGGTCTCCCGCTCCAGTTGCCGCGAGGTCCCGGAGGTGGTCACCAGGCTGTGCCAGCCGGAGATGGCCCCACAGGCGATGGTGACGAAGATGATGGGCCACAGCGGCGTGGCGACCCCCGGCGCCAGCACTCCCACGGCGTAGAACCCGGTGAACGCGGGGAAGTCACCAAATCCCGGCCGGACGATGAAGATGCCGATGATGGCCCCGATGATGCCGGCGATCACCAGCCAGAAGGAGACGTAGTTGACCGGCTGGGCGAAGCGCCAGATGGGCAGCACCGAGCCCAGGTAGCAGAAGACCAGCGCCAGGATGCCCCAGATCCACACCGGCCAGGTCATGGGGCCGTAGGGTGTCATGTAGAGGACGTTCTTGACTTCCTTGTCCGCCACGGTGGTGGTGTAGCCCACCAGACCGTTGAACCATTCCATGAGGCGGCTAAGCGCGCCGGTCTGTCCCAGGTAGACGCCGATGAGGGCGATGATCACGGTGATGATCGTGGTGCTCACCAGGTCGCGCTTCATCCGGTAGGTCATGTGCCCGGCCAGCACCCCGGCCAGAGTAACGATGATGAACCCTATGGGCACTTTGGGGTTGGCCAGCAGCCCGGCCACGATGGCGCCGAACGCCCCCATGATCAGAAGGAGGTAGAAATATTAGGAAGGAGAGGAGGATGCTGCGGGCGCGGGGGGAGACCAGCTTGTAGCTCAGGCCGCCCATGGTCATGCCCTCCGTGCGCATGGCCATCATGGACGTGGTGTAGTCCTGGACCCACCCGATGAAGAGCACACCCAGGATCAGCCAGAGCAGGGCGGGCAGCCACCCCCATTGGGCAGCCACGATCGGGCCGACGATCGGCCCCAACGCGGCAATCGATTTGAACTGGTAGCCGTAGAGCACGCTGCCAGAGGCCGGCATATTACGGGGAGCGGTAAATGTCTGACATCTCAGGCGGCGTACCGGACGCTCGGATGGTGGAAGTAGCGTCGCACCTTTCGTGGCCGGCGCTGGGTGCTCCAGAGGTA
>Ga0101945_1001928_pt1 | contig 16782 bp, 10 predicted proteins | sample DewCreD2012metaG_2_FD_75246 | JGI IMG/M metagenome (GOLD analysis project Ga0101945, IMG submission 75246) | Hot spring sediment bacterial and archeal communities from British Columbia, Canada, to study Microbial Dark Matter (Phase II) - Dewar... ... | reverse complement strand
GGCGAGCTCAACATGCGCGCGTACGAGGCCGCCGCCTCCGGCGCGCTGCTCCTCATGGAGGCCGACAACCTCGAGGTGCGCGAGGTCTTCGCCGACGGCGTCTCGTGCGCCCTCTACGACGACGCCACGCTGGAGCGCCAGCTCGACGCCTACCTCGACGCGCCCGCGCGCCTGGCCGCCGTCGCCGAGGCCGGTTGGCGGCGGGTGCAGGCGGAGACGTACCGCGCGCACCTGGAGCGTCTGCTCGTCGGCGCGCGTGCGCTCCGGATCGGGCCTCGCCCGTTCGGGGCCCTGCCCGCCTGGCGCCGCGCCTACTGGCTCGGCCTGCACGCGCTCACGACGCCGGACGGCGCGCGGGTCGAGGCGGCCCTCGGGCACTTCCGTCGCGCGGCGGCATGCGGCGCCGAGCGGGCGCCCCTGGCCGCCGCGCTGGGCGCGACGGCGGCCATCGCCGCCGAGGTCGGCTGCACCGACCCGGCCACGACGCTCGACCAGGCCGCACGGCTCCTCGCGCTCGCCGTCGAGGCCGAGCGCGAGGACGTGGTGAGCTGGGCGAATCTCGCCCGGGTACACGCGCTCCGGGGCGCCGGCGGCGAGGCCCGGCGGGCCTGGCTCACGGCACGGGCCCTGCTGGTGCGCGAGGCTCCGTTCCCCCTCGACCGCATGCCGTTGCCCGGCGGCTACGACGGGTTCCGGGCCGGCTGGGAGCGCGCGGCGCTCGCGCCGGACCTCGACGCCCGCGCCGCGGGTTTCCGTCCCCTGCTCGCCGCGCGCGTCGCCGCCGGCCTGGCGGTGGCAGATCCCGCGGGCGCCCTCGAGTGGTGGGCGGAGTCCGTGGCCGCGTGCCCCGGCGTCGACGGCAACGTCCACGGCCTGGCCCGCGCGCTGGCCGAGGCCGGCCAGGCGGACGCGGCCGCCGCGGCGTACGCCCGGCTCCTCGAGCGCAACCCGTTCGACCAGGAGGCGCGTGCCGCCGCCACAACGCTCGCGCGCGCCCGCGGCGACGAGGCGACCGTCGCCCGCCTCGCCGACGAGGCCGCGTGCCTGGCGCGCGCGCTCGGGCGCGAACCGACCGCCGCGCCCGCGGCGATGAGAGCTTGAGGCACCCGATGGACGACTTCGCCGAGTACGTCGCCACGGTCGGCCTCCGGTTCATCCAGCCGGAGACGCCGCTCACGCCCGAGGCCTACAACCCGATAGCGCTCGCGCTGGCCGACGCGGGGTTCTCCCTCGACGTGCTCAACACCGTCCTCCCCGACGACGAGGCCGCGACGCGGGCGCGACTGGACGGCCTGGCACAGATGCCCCTGACGTCGACCTTCGCCATCGCCGCGATCGTCAACCGGGCCGTGCGGGCCATGCCCGCCGAGCAGGCCTTCGTCAACGTCGGCGTCTGGCACGGCTACACGCTGTTCGCGGGCATGGTCGGCAACCCCGACCGCACGTGCATCGGCGTCGACGATTTCTCGGACTTCGGTGCCCCGCGCTGGACCTACCGGATCCTGCTGGACCGTCGGACGTCCTGCAACGGCCACCCGACCTTGTGGAACGGGCTCATGGTCCTCAGGCGCGAGGGGCGCCGGGTATGACGGCCGTCGACCCTCGGCTCTTTCCCTGGACGCTCGGCGAGGTGCGCGCAGCGCTCGCCGTTTGCCCACCGCACGCCTTCCACGTCACAGGCGTGCGCCTCGAGCGCCTGCCCGACGGGACGTGGTGGGGCGACCTCACGGCCTGGCGCGCGGACACGCGCGCACCCCTCGTCTGGCCGGGCTTCCGGCTCCGTCGGGCCGCCGACGGGACCGCGCGCTGGCAGGTCGCGGTCCCGCCGTATCTGAGGGACCTCGGAGGGCGCTGGCGGACGCGGCTGACGGAAATCTTCGAGCGCGTGGCCACCGACATCGTGGACGATCCCGCGCACGCCGCGGCGGGCATGTTCCAGATCACGTTCGAGAAGCCCCCCGAGGCCCCGGGGCCGGAGCCCGTGGGGGGCGATCGCATCACGCCCGGCCACACGCCGACGGCCATCTGGCTCCACCACGCCAAGCGCTACCGCTTCGCCGCCGCCCGGGCCGCCGGCCGGCGCGTGCTCGACCTCGGCTGCGGCGTGGGTTACGGCAGCCGCATGCTCGCCCGCACAGCCCGCCACGTCCTGGCCGTCGACCTGGCCGAGCCCGCCCTCCGCTACGCGGCGCGCGCCTACCGCTCCCCTCGCGTCCAGGTCCTCGCCGCCGACGCCCGGCGACTGCCCCTCGCCGACCGGTGCCTCGACCTCGTCGTCTGCTTCGAAATGCTCGAGCACCTCCAGGACCACGCCGCCGTCCTCGACGAAATCGTGCGCGTCCTCGTCCCCAACGGCCGGCTCGCGATCAGCACGCCCAACCCGCGCTTCTACGCGCCGGACGCCCACCACGTCGGGCTGCTCGCGCGCGAGGCCTTCGCGCGCGTGCTCCGCGAGCGGTTCGCGGAGGTCGAGCTCTGGTCGCAGCCGCGGGCGGCCGGCCTGGTGGAGATCACGGAGGAGTTCGAGCCCCGGCCCGGCGCCGACGAGGGCGCCGAGATGTTCCTCGCCGTCGCCGCGCGGCCGCGGACCCCGCGGCCCGCCGTAGTCGTCGCGGGGCCAGCCGGGTGTGCGCCGGCTGGGGCGGCCGAGTCGGCCCGGGCGGCGGCCGGGGCGCCGCGCGTGCTCGCCTTCAACTGGCACGAGCCCTACCTCGCCCTCCTCGCCCGCACCGGCGCCGCCTGGTCCGTCGCCACCTGGCACCGCCCCTGGAACCGCGCCTACCGCCCCGTCCCCGCCAGCGTGCGGCTCGTCGACGACCCCGAGGAGGCCCGGACCCTGATCGAGGACCGGCGCGTGGACCTCGTCCTCTGCCAGACCCCCGACGACCTCGCCTGGCTCGGCGACCGCCCGATCCCCGTCGTCTACCTCGCCCACAACAGCCTGGCCAACGAGACGCGCGTGGCTCCGCCCGGCACGGCCGAGGCGTTGCGCGAGCGCGTCGGCAGGCGCCTGGCCCGGCACGGCGGCCTCTTCGTGGCGATCTCCGACATGAAGCTCGCCAGCTGGGGGCTCCCGGGCCGGGTCGTGCCGCCGGGGGTCGATCCCGGGGAGTACACCGGCTGGACCGGCGAGGCGGCGGCCGCGCTCACCGTCGGCAACCTCCTCGCCGAGCGTGACCACATGCTCGGCTACTCCGCCCTGGCCGCCGCCCTGGCCGGCCTGCCCTGGCGCATCCTCGGCACCAACCCCACCCTCGGCGTGCGCGAGGCCCCGGACTGGGACGCCCTGCGCGCCGCCTACCGCACCCACCGCTGCTACGCCCACGCCACCCGCTGGCCCTGGGAAGACGGCTGGAACCTCGCCCTGCTCGAGGCCATGGCCACCGGCATGCCCGTCGTCACCTGGACCCACCCCACCAGCCCCATCCGCCCCGGCCTCGAGGGCTTCCTGGCCGACGACGCCGAGGACTTTCGCCGCTGGGTGCGCCGCCTGCTCGACGACCCCGAGCTCGCCGCGCGCCTGGGCGCCCGCGCCCGCGCCCGCGCGCTCGCCTGCTTCCCCCTCGACGCGTTCGTCGCCCGCTGGCAGACGGTGCTCGCCCAGGCCGCCGACCCCGCGCGCCGCGCCTGGCCCGGGTGCGCCCTGACCGCGCCCGAGACCACTGCCCCAGCGCGCAGCGGCGAGGCCCGGGCCCCCGACACCGACCCGGAGGCCGAGACCCCGCCCGGGACCGTCGGCCCCGCCGCGACCACCCCGGCGGCGGTCGGCGCGAGCTCGGCGCCGATCGCACTCGCCCCCGCGGCGCCGGCCCTGCTCGCCCGGCGCGCCGATGCCCCCGCCACCCGGCGCCAGCTCCGGGTCGTCCTCGCCTCGGCCTGGACCCCGATCTCCACCGCCGCGTATTACGCCCGCGCCTTCCGCGCCGCCGGCCATGACGTCCGCACCTGGGGCCCCACCCTGGACGACCACACCCTGGCCCAGTGGCAGGCCGCCCACGCCGCCCACGCCCTCAAGCCCCCCGGCCACGACGCCCGCATGCTCGCCCTGCTCCGCGCCCTGCGCCGCCCCGCCGACCTGCCCGCCCCACCCGGCCAGCCCTCGGCCCGGACGCTGCTGGACCGGCTCCCCCGCGGCTGGCGCCCCGACCTCTTCGTGTGGATCGACGGCGGCCCCGACTTCCTCCCCCTTGACCTCGAGGCCCTGGACTGCCCCACCGTCGCCCTGCTCGGCGACACCCACACCCAGCGCGACTGGCGCCTCGCCTACGCCAGGCACGTCGACCACGCCTTCGTCACCTTCAACCGCGCCCACGCCCCCCTTGTGCGCGATCGCCACGGCCGCCCCGCCCGCTGGCTGCCCGCCGCCTGCGACCCGGCCGTGCACCGGCCCTTCGACGTCGAGCCCGTCTTCGACGTCGTCTTCGTCGGCCAGACCCACCGCCACTGGCACCCCGACCGCGTCCGCCTCCTCGAACGCCTCGCCGCCGCGGGCCTGCGCCTCTGGGTCGGCACCGAGATCCTCGACGAGATGGCCCTGACCTTCTGCCGCGGCCGCCTGGTCTTCAACCGCAGCCTGGCCGGCGACCTCAACATGCGCGTGTTCGAGGCCCTGGCCACCGGCCGCTGCCTGCTCACCGACCGCCTGCCCCCCGAGGCCGGCCTCGCCGAACTCCTCACCGACCGCGTCCACCTCGTCTGCTACGGCGAGGACGACCTCGAAGCCCTCGCGCGCTACTACCTCGACCACCCCGCCGAGCGCGAGGCCATCGCCCGCCAGGGCCGCGCCGAAGTCCTCCGGCGCCACACCTACCGCCACCGCGTCGCCACCCTGCTCGCCGCCGTCCTCGGCCCCCACGCCGAGCCCGCGGGCCCTCTCCCGGCCGCGCCGACGGGCGCGGCCCCGACGAGCCCCCCCGACGCCGCCGCCCTGCCCGCCTACTACCGCCACGAGCGCCCCGAACTCCTCGCCCTCGTCCCTCCCACCGCCCGCCGCGTCCTCGACGTCGGCTGCGGCGCCGGCGGCCTCGGCCGCGCCCTCAAGCGCCGCGGCCCCTGCCACGTCGTCGGCATCGAAGCCCACCCCGCCGCCGCCGCCGCCGCGCGCACCGTCCTCGATCAGGTCCTCGAGGCCGACATCGAAACCCTCGACCCCCTGCCGTTCGCCCCCGGCACCTTCGACTGCATCGTCTGCGCCGACGTCCTCGAACACCTGCGCGAGCCCGCCCGCCTGCTCGCCCGCCTGCGCCCCCTCCTGGCCCCCCACGGCGTCCTCGTCGCCAGCCTGCCCAACGTCCGCCACGCCTCCGTGCTCCTGCCCCTGCTCGTCGACGGCCGCTGGCGCTACCAGGACGAGGGCATCCTCGACCGCACCCACCTGCGCTTCTTCACCCGCGCCGAACTCGACGCGCTCCTGGCCGAGGCCGGCTTCCGCCTGACCTCGCTCGGCGCCACCGTCACCCCCGAGCACCCCCTGACCGCCCGCCTGGCCGCGCTCGTCGCCCAGGCCGGCGGCGACCCGACGCGCTTCCGCGACGAGACGCGCGTGGTCCAGTACCTGCTCACCGCCGTGCCCGCCCCCCCCCCCGCGCCCCACCCCGGCGCGCCCGACGCCGCCGGCGCCGCGCCCGCCGACGCCCCCACGCCCGACGACCCCGCCGCGGGCACCTCAACGGCGACCGCACCCCGCCCCGCGCCGGCCGCGCCCGAACCCGCCCCCGCCGTGAGCATCGTGATCCCGGTCTGCAACCAGGCCGCCCTCACCGCCCGCTGCCTGGCCGCCCTGGCCCGCACCGTCGACCCCACCCAGGTCGAAGTCCTCGTCGTCGACAACGGCTCCACCGACGCCACCCCCACCGTCCTCGCCCACGCCCCCCTGCCCCTCCGCGTCCTCCGTAACCCCGACAACCGCGGCTTCGCCCGCGCCGCCAACCAGGGCGCCCGCGCCGCCCGCGCCCCGCTCCTCGTCTTCCTCAACAACGACACCGAACCCGAACCCGGCTGGCTCGACGCCCTCCGCGCCGCCGCCGCCGACCCCTCCGTCGGCCTCGTCGGCGCCAAGCTCCTCTACCCCGGCACCCGCCGCCTGCAGCACGCCGGCCTCGCCCTCACCCCCGAGGGCCTCCCCGACCACCTCTGGCGCCACGCCCCCGAAGACGACCCCCGCGCCGCCCAGCCCCGCGACCTCGACATGGTCACCGGCGCCTGCCTCGCCATCCGCCGCGACCTCTTCCTCCGCCTCGGCGGCTTCGACGAGGCCTACCAAAACGGCTGCGAAGACGTCGACCTCTGCCTGGCCGTGCGCGCCCTGGGCCTGCGCGTGCGCTACGAACCCCGCGCCGTCGTCCTCCACCACGAGGGCGCCACGCCCGGCCGCTTCGCCCACGTCGCCCAAAACCTCGCCCGCCTGCACGCCAAGTGGGGCCCGCAGCTCGCCGCCCTGCCCCGCCTGCCCGCCGAGGAGTTCGGCACGCTTCCCGGCCCGCCGATCGCCTGGGAAGGCTCGTTCTTCGTCCACCACAGCCTGGCCGGGATCAACCGCGCGGTGTGCCGCGAGTTGCTCGCGCGCGGCATCGACCTCACGCTCACTCCCTACGAGCCCGACGAGTTCGATCCCGCCGCCACGCCCGACACGGCCGCGCTGGCGCGCCTGGTCGACCGCCCCACGAAGACGCCGCCGGTGCTCCGCGTCCGGCACCGCTTTCCGCCCGACTTCACGCGACGGCCCGGCGAGCGGCTGGTGCTCATCCAACCGTGGGAGTTCGGCGCCGTGCCGGTCGAGTGGGTCCGCGGAATCGTCGAGCAGGTGGACGAGCTCTGGGTGCCGTCGGAGTGGGTCCGTCAGTGCTTCGTCGCGGGCGGCGTCCCGCCCGAGCGGGTCGTGACGATCCCCAACGGGTTCGACCCCGCGGTCTTCCGGCCGGACGCGCCGCCGTTGCCGTTGCCGACGAGCAAGACCTTCCGGTTCCTCTACGTCGGCGGCTCGATTCACCGCAAGGGCTACGACCTTCTCCTGCGCGCGTACGTCGAGACGTTCACCGCCGCGGACGACGTCTGCCTCGTCATCAAGGACCACGCCTATTACCGGCATCGGCTGGACGCGACGCTCGAGGAGCTCCGCCGGCCGGGCGCCCCCGAGGTCCTCTACTACTTCGACAACGTCGCGCCCGCGCAGATGGCCGGCTTCTACGCGGCGGCGACGTGCCTCGTGCATCCGTTCCGGGGCGAGGGCTTCGGCCTGCCGATCCTCGAGGCCATGGCGTGCGGGCGGGCGGTCATCGTGACCGATGCCGGGCCCGTCCGGGAGTTCTGTCCGCCCGACGTGGGGATCTTCGTCCCCGCGCGCCGCATGCCGTTCCCCGAGTGCCGGGTCGACCACCTCGAGACCGTGGGACGCCCCTTCCTGGTCGAGCCCGACCTGGACGCCCTCCGCACGGCCCTGCGCTGGGCCTACGAGCACCGGGAGGAGTGTCTCGAGCGCGGCGCGCGCGGCGCCGCGCACGCGCACGCGCACTACCCCTGGCCGGTGATCGCGGGCCGCTACGCGGCGCGGATCGAGGCGCTCCTGGCGGGGTCGACGAGCCCGGAGCCGGAGCGGCTCCTGGCCGGCGCCGCCCGGCTTCTCGAGGCCGGTCGCGTGCGCGAGGCGCTGCCGCGCTTCGCCGCCGCCATCCGGCTCGACCCCGAGTGCGTGCCCGCGCTCGTCGGGGCCGCGCACTGCGCGCTGAGCCTGGACGAGCCGGCCGCGGCCAGGGCGCTGCTGACGCGGATCCTCGCCCTCGACCCCGACAACGCCCCGGCGCGGGCGGCCCTCGCCCAGCTCGACGCGGGGGCGCCCGGCGGGACGGAGCCTCGCGGCCCCGACCCGGTGGCCGGCGCCGCGACCCCGCAGGCGGAAGGCGCCCGGTGATCTCGCTCGCGATGATCGTCCGCGACGAGGCCGCCCGCCTGCCGAGCTGCCTGGCCTCGGCCGCCCCGGCCGTCGACGAGATCGTGGTGGTCGACACCGGCTCCGCGGACGGCACGCCCGAGATCGCGCGCGCGCACGGCGCGCGCGTCGTCGTCTGGCCGTGGCGGGACGACTTCGCCGCCGCGCGCAACGAATCCCTCCGCCACGCGCGCGGCGACTGGGTGCTCGTCCTGGACGCCGACGAACGCCTGGCGCCCGGCGCCGCCGCCCACGTCCGTCGGCTGGTCGCCGAGGGCACGGTCGACGGCGTCGACTGTCGCCTCGTCTCCACGCTGCCTGCGGGCGGTCTCGCGACGACCGTCGCCCACTGGTACTGCCGCCTGTTCCGTCGACGCCCCGGGGTGCAGTTCGCGGGGCGGGTCCACGAGCAGGTGGCCCCGTCCATCCACGCCCTCGGCGGACGGATCGTCCGCAGCGACATCGTCATCCTCCACGACGGCTATGCGGTCCCCGACGGGACCAAGCTCGCGCGCAATCTCGCCCTGCTCCGCGCGACGCTCGCCGAGCGGCCCGAGGACGCCTTCGCCCTCTTCAACCTCGGCCTCACGCTCCACGCACTCGGCGACGCGCCGGCGGCCGCGGACGCCCTCCAGCGCGCCCTCGCGTCGCCGACGGCGCCGCTCGCGCGGGAGCTGCGCGCCATGGCCTGGTCCACACTCGCCGAGCTGCACGCGCGGCGGGAGCAGTGGGACGCCGCCGCAGCGGCCGCCGAGCAGGCGCTCGCTCACGAGCCCGACCTCGCCGTGGCCCGCTACGTGCTCGGCCGCGCGCGCTTCGCGCGAGGCGCCCTCGCCGAGGCCGCCCGGCTCTTCGACGCGCTCGCCGACGCGCCCGCGGACGCCCTGGGCATGCGGCTGGCGCCCACCGCGGTGGCCGTCGCGCGTGCGGTGGTCCGCCTGCGACGCCGCCAGTGGGCCGCCGCGGCGTCGCTCCTCGAGCCCGTGGCCTCCCTCGACCCGACGGGCGAGGCCGCGTTCCACCTCGGCAACGCGTACCTCGGCCTCGGGCGTCTCGCCGCCGCCGCCGACGCGTACGCGCTGGCCCGGCGCCGCGGCGTGAGGGACCCCGCGCTCGCGCGCCGGCTCGCGCTGCTCGCGCGCCTCGGCCATCGCACGACTGCCGCGGCTGGAGGCTGATCCCGTGCCGACCACGATCTCGCTCTGCATGATCGTCCGGAACGAGGCCGCCGCACTGCCCCGCACGCTGGCCGCCGCCCGCCCCTGGGTCGACGAGCTCGTCGTGGTCGACACGGGGTCGACGGACGCGACCCCGGAGATCGCGCGCGCCTACGGGGCGCGCGTGGTGCACTGGACGTGGCGCGACGACTTCGCCGCCGCGCGGAACGAGTCGCTGCGCCATGCCACCGGGGCGTGGATCCTCGTCCTGGACGCCGACGAGGTCCTGGCCGACGGTGCCGGACCCGCGCTCCGCGCGGCGTGCGAAGGCGCGCCCGCCGACGTCGTGGCCTACGAGATCAAGATCGTCTGCCCCCGCGACGGCGACGCCGGGCTCGTGCGGCTGAACTGGTTTCCACGGCTCTTCCGCAACCTGCCCGGCGTGCGCTTCGAGGGCGTGATCCACGAGCAGGTGGTCGGAAGCCTCGTGGGGCGCGGGCGCATCGCGCGGGCGGACGTCGAGGTCCTCCACTCGGGCTACACGCTCACCCCCGAGCAGATGCAGGCCAAGGCGCGCCGCAACGCGGCGCTGCTCGAGCGCCAGCTGCGCGACGAGCCGGACTACGCGCCCGGATGGTTCCAGCTCGCCGAGACCTACGTGCTCCTCGGGCGGCTCGACGAGGGCATCGACGCCTACCGGCGCTGCCTCCGCCTCCTCGACAGCTCGCGACTGACCCTGTCGCCGGGCGTGATCGCGGTCGCGCTCCAGAACCTCGGGGCCGCGCTGCTCGCCCGCGGGGATCGGGAGGAGGGGCTGCGAACCATCCGGGCGGCGCTCGCCGTCGACCCCGATCTGGCCCCGGCGTACGTCCACCTCGGCAACTGCGCGATGGCCGACGGCGACTGGCCTGCGGCCGAGCGCCACTTCGCCGCGGCCCTGGCGGCGGCGACCCGCGCCGGGGATCGGGGCGAGTATCAGATCTCGCCGTGGCTCATCCACTACCTGCACGGCTGCACGCAGGCGCGGCTCGGCAAGCACGCGGAGGCCCTGGCGTCGTTCGAGGCCGCGCTGGCCATCCACCCCGAGCACGCCGAGAGCCTGTGGCTCATGGCCCTCACGGCCGGCCACGTGGGCGCGTGGGGGCGGAGCCTCGCGGCGCTCGACCGGCTCCGGGCGCTCGGCCGGGACGACTTCGCCGCGCGCGCGCAGCGGGCGCAGGCGCTCACGGAGCTCGGGCGGCACGAGGAGGCGACGGAGGCGGCGCGGGCGGCGCTGGCCCTCGAGCCCGACGCGGCGCCGATGGTCGCCCTGGTTGCCGAAAACCTCGCCCGCCAGGGTCGGTACGCCGACGCGGTCGCGTGGTACACCCGCCTCGCCGCGCTCGTGCCCGAGTCGGCCGCGCCCTGGCTCGCGCTCGCGCAGTGCCACGAGCGCCTGGGCGACGGCGCGGCGATGATGGCGGCATACGAGCGCGCCGTCCGCCTCGCCCCGGACGCGCCCCCGGTGCTGTTCGCGCTCGGGTCGGCCTGCCTGCGGGGCGGCGCGCTCGACACGGCCGAAGCATGCCTGGGCGCGGCCGTCGCCGCGGATCCCGAGCGCGCGGAATACCGGCTCACCTACGCGCTCTGCCGCCTCAAGCGCGGTGCGGTCGCCGAGGCGCGCCGCCTGCTGGACGACGTCCTCGCGCGCTGGCCCGACCTGCCGCAGGCCCGCGAGGCGCGACGGCTCGCGGCGCGGCTCGAGACCCTCGGGGCCCGCGTCGCGGGGGCGCCGGCCAGCTGACGGCCGTGGTGCGCCTCGCCGCGATCGTCAGGGGCGGCGCGGAGCCGGGTCGGCAGCCGCCGGGCCCGATGACCGAGCCGGGCGCCACGCTGTGCGAGCGCCTCGCGGCGCTGCTCGGGCCCGTGCCCACGCTCATCGGCGGCCGGGCGTTCCCCTGGGCGCCGCTCGAGGCGCTCGTCGACGAGGTGCTCGACGGGTTCGAGCGGACAAGCGCCGCGCTCTGGGAGGCCATGGCGAGGCCGGCAGCGCCCGGCGTGGACCCCCTGGCGGACCACCACGTGCGCACCGCCGTGCTCGCCTTGCGCCTCGGTCGGGCGCTCGGCTACGCGCCCGCCGAGCTCCGGGCCCTCGGCGTCGCCGCCTGCGTCTTCGACGTCGGTCGCGCGGCCGGATCCGGGCCCGCGCTCGACCGCGACCACCCGCGACGCTCGGCCGCCATCGTGGCGGCCTGGCAGCCGCCCGCGCCGACCGTGGCCACCGTCGCGCTCCAGCACCACGAGCGCGCCGCGGGCCAGGGGTACCCGGCCGGCCTCCGCGGCGACGCGATCCACCCCCACGCGGCCGTCGTGGGGCTCGCCGACGAGTACACGCGGCGGATCGCGACGGAGTCCCCGCACGGCGTCGTGCGCGCCATCGTCCGCGACCGCGCCTTCCCCGCGCCGGTCGTCCGCGCGTTCCTCCAGGCCGTGTCGGTCTTCCCGCCCGGCAGCCTGGTCCGGCTCAACACGGGCGAGCGCGGGCGCGTGGTCGACGTCAATCCGAGCCACCCGCTCCGGCCGGTCGTCGAACTCCTCACGGACGCGCGGGGGGCGCCGCTCGCCGCCCCGCGGCGCGTGAACCTCCTCGACGCGCCGTTCCGCTGCGTGAGCCGTCCGGACGACGATCGACCGACGCGTCCGGCCGCCGGCCCGTGACGCCGCTCCTCCTCCTCCCGCCGGCGCCCGCCCTCGCGCCTCCCCGCCCGGAACCCGGGCGCTCGAGGGCGGCGCCGGCCGACGCGCGCGGGTTCGCTTCGTTCCCCGCGCTGCCGAACACCTCCGCGAACGCGCTGCGCCCCCGCCAGGAAAGGGGGGATGCACGCCGCCGCGGGGCGCCGGCGCGCCGCACCGCTAGGGGAATGCCACGGGGAACGACCCCGGGCACGGAGGCCCGGCGACCCACACCGGGGTCGGGGAGACAAGGAGGAGGAGTTCATGGCAGTCGGGGACCTTTCCAGGATTCGGACCAACATCTCCGCGCTCAACGCGCTCAACGCCCTCGAGCAGATCAACGCCCGCCTGACGCAGGTGAACCTGCGGCTGGCGACCGGCAAGCGCATCAACTCGGCGGCGGACGACCCGGCGGGGCTCACCCTCGCCAACTCGCTCGACGTCCGGGCGCGGCGCGTGGCCGCGGCGATCGTCAACGTGGGCGACGCCGAGAACGTCGTGAACATCGCCGAGGGCGGCCTGAACAACATCAACGACCTGCTGAACACGATGATCGAGAAGATCACGCTGGCCGCCAACGACACCATGGGGGCCAACGAGCGCGCCGCGATTCAGCAGGAGCTCAACCAGCTCGCCGAGGAGATCGACTCGGTCGCGCTGCAGACGCAGTTCAACGGGATCGTCCTCCTCACCGTCGGCACGCTGACCTTCCAGACGGGGCCCGACGGCGTCAACATCAACCGCTTCTCGCTCACGCACGCGTTCACGTCGGCGGCCCTGCGGGTCAACCAGCTGACGGTCGCCACCCAGGCCCTGGCCAGCCAGTCGCTGGCGTCGGTGAGCGCGGCGCTGGCCTCGGTCGCCGCGGCGTTGCAGCTCGCCGGGTCCACGATCGAGCGCCTGCGGATCCGGGGCGACAACCTGACGGTGGCCCAGCTCAACCTCCGGGCCGCCGAGAGCCGCATCCGCGACGCCGACCTCGCGGCCGAGCAGCTCGAGTCGGCGAAGCTGACGATCCTCCAGCAGACGGCCACGGCCTCGCTGGCCGCGGCCAACACGGCGCCGGCGTCGATCCTCGCGCTTTTTCAGTAGCGGCGAGGAGCCCGGTGAGCGCGGGGAGAGGGCCAGGCTCCCCCTCGCGCTGATCCTGGCGCTGCTGGCGGTCCTGGCACTGTAGCGGGTCGTCCCGGCGGCGGGGCCGCGCGCCCCGCCGCCCCTGGCCGGCGGCCGGGTCCTCCGGAACGCGGCGGACCCGGCCGATCACCGGCGTAGCGCGCGGCCGCCCGGCCGCGCGCGGGGTCAGGAGAGGTTCAGGAGCGTGCGGTGGGTAGCCCCGGGAGGGAGCCCGGGGTCGCGGCGCCCGAGGGCGCCGGCGATTTCGACCCATGGAGGATCGCGCGCATGGCCACCGGTGACCTGACCCGCATCCGCACCAACATCTCGGCGCTGAACGCCCTCAACGCGCTGCAGCAGATCAACCTCAAGCTCACCAAGACGAACCTGAAGCTCGCGACCGGCAAGCGCATCAACTCCGCCGGGGACGACCCCGCGGGGCTCACCCTCGCCAACACCCTCGACCTCCGCGCCCGGCGCATCGCCGCGGCCGTCACGAACATCGGCGACGCCTCCAACGTCCTCGCCATCGCCGAGGGCGGCCTGAAGAACATCGCCGACATGCTGTCGCAGATGGAGGAGAAGATCATCCTGGCCGCCAACGACACCAACGGGCCGAGCGAGAAGGCGGCCATCCAGCAGGAGCTCAACCAGCTCGCCGAGGAGATCGACGAGGTCGCGGCCACCACGCAGTTCAACGGGGTCGTGCTCCTCACCGTGGGCGGCCTCACCTTCCAGACGGGGCCCGACGGCGTCAACACGAGCCGCTTCGCCATGGGCCACGCCTTCACCTCGGCGGCGCTCGGGATCAACGCCCTCACGGTGGCCACGCAGGCCCTGGCCAGCGCCTCGCTGGGCTCGGTGAGCGCCGCGCTCAATTCGGTCAAGGCCGCCCTGCAGGCCGTGGGCGCGAACCTGCAGCGCATGGACTACAAGGCGGACAACCTGAGCGTGGCCCGGCTCAACATGACCGCCGCGGCCAGCCGCATCATGGACGCCGACCTGGCGGCCGAGCAGCTCGAGTCCTCGAAGCTCCAGATCCTCCAGCAGACGGCCATCGCCCAGCTCGCGGCGGCCAACACGGCGCCCGCGTCGATCCTGGCACTGTTCCGCTAAGCGCCGGAATCGGCCGGTCCGCCGGGGGTTTGGAACCCACGCGGGCCGGCCGATAGCCTCGGGCAGGAGGATCGGATCGATGGCCCAGCTGAGCGGCTACGCGGCGACCGCGTACGCGGTGGCCCAGACCCAGGGGATGTCGCGCCAGCAGATGCTGCTGCAGCTCTACGACTTCGCCATCGCCGGCTGCGTGGCGCGCGACGTGCGCAAGGCGAGCGCCGCGATCGTCGAGCTCATCGCGGCCCTGAACTTCGACTACGAAGAGATCGCCACGGGGCTCTACCGCCTCTACGAGTACGCCCTCCGCGAGGTCAAGGCCCACCGGTTCGAGCCCGCGCGCAAGATCCTCGCCGAGCTCCGCGACACCTGGCAGGAGGCCTTCGCCCGGCTCGGGCCGACGGGCGGCGGCTAGCCCATGGCGATCGAGCAGGTCCGCCAGGGCACCGTCTCGAGCGACATCGCCGAGCTTGCCGCGGCGCTGATGGCGCGCCAGCGGCTGCCGCTCAAGGCCCTCCAGGACCGCCGCACCGAGCTCACCCAGCGCGCCTCCCTGCTCGGCACCCTGAAGACCAAGCTGCTGGCCCTCCGGGCGGAGCTCGACGCCATGGCCCAGCAGGGGGCGCTGTCGCCCTTCGCGGCCAAGGCCGCGACCTCCAGCGACACGACGGTCCTCGCCGCGTCGGCCACCGCGAGCGCCGCGGACGCGACCGTGTCCGTGACCGTGACCCAGCTCGCCCGACGGGCCACGCACGTGAGCCACCGCTACGCCGACACCGGCACGACGATCGCGGACGGCGGCACCGGGACCTTCAGCTTCAGCCTGACCATCGCGGGCACGGTCTACACGGCCAGCGTCACGATCAACCCCGGCGAGAGCGACCGGGACGTGCTGGACAAGGTCGCCGCGGCGATCACCGCGGCGGTCGACGGCAAGGCGTCGGCCGTGCGCGTCGCGCCCGAGGCCGGCGCCTCGCGGCTCTCGGTGGCGAGCGCGGAGACCGGGACCGCGAACAAGATCACCTTCACCGACACCGACGGGTTGCTGACCCGCCTCGGCCTCGTCCACCCGACGCCGACGGCCGCCACCGACACGACGGGCGGCTACGTGGCCGAGGACCTGGGCAACCACGAGCTCGACGCGATCCTCGTCGTGGACGGCCTCACGTACTACCGGGGCTCGAACACGATCACCGACGTCGTCACGGGGCTCACGCTCACGCTCAAGGCGACCTCGGCCACCGCGGTGACCGTCAAGGTCCAGCCCGACGCCGACCGGGCCCTCGAGCGGCTGAAGGGCTTCATCGCCAAGTGGAACGACGTGCTGGACTTCCTCGCGCAGCACACGTTCGTCGACGCCAAGAGCGGCACCCGGGGCGCGCTGTCGCTCGACTCCACGTACAACCGCCTGGCGAGCGAGCTCCGGGTCCGCGCCAGCGCCATCGTGGCCTCGCAGCCCGCCGGGGCCCCCAACAGCCTGCCGGCGCTCGGGATCCGCGCCGACCGTCAGGGCAAGCTCGCGATCGCCGACGAGGCCAAGGTGCGTGACCGCTTCCTGGCCGATCCGGCGGCGGTCCAGACGCTGTTCAACGCCGCGGACGGGCTCGCGACGACGCTCGAGGCGTACATCGAGACCCACACGGCCGCCACCGGGACGATCAACCTCACCCGCAACGCGATCACGACGCGCGTGAGCGGGCTCGACGGGCAGATCGCGCGGCTCGAGGCCTCGCTCGCCAAGCGCGAGGCGCGCCTGGCGGAGCAGCTGGCCCGAGCGCAGGCCCTGTTGCAGAACTTCTCGCGGCAGGCCGGTCAGATCGGGGCCTTCTTCGCCTCGCAGGTCGGATGACCGCGACGCCCCCGATCGAGCTCGCGCGGCGCCTGGCGCGGCTCAGCGCGGCCCTGGCCGCGGCCGCCGCGGCCGGTGACCTCGACGACGTCGAGCGCCTGCTCGCGGCCCGCGCGGCGGCGCTCGCGGAGCGCGCGGCCGCGACGCCTCCGGGGCCTGCGGAGGCGGCGGAGCTCGCCGGCCTCGGGAGGGCCATCGAGGACGCCGACCGGCGCACGCGGGCGAGCCTGGAGGCGGTCGTCGCGAACCTGCGGGGCGAGCTCGCCCGGCTCGGCCTCGGCGCCCGCGCGGCGCGCGCCTACCTCGCCGCCGATCCCGTCGCGCCGGGGTGGATCGACCGCCGTGATTGAAGACCAGGCGCCAGCGCGCGACCTGGAGCTGCTCGCGGGCTGGCTCGCCAGGACCGCGGAGGTCGAGCGGCTCGCCGAACGCTTTCAGGCCCTGGCCAGCCTCGTCCCCGCCGGCGTCCTCGTCATGACCCGCACGCGCGTCGTCTACGCCAACGCCGAGGTCGCCCGCATCACCGGACGCCCGGCCGACCGGCTGCCGACCACGCCGCTGGCCGCGCTCTTCCCGGACCGGGCGCTCCGGGCGCGGGTGCGCGCCGCGCTCCGCCGCGCCTGGAGCGGCGCCGCCGAGGACCTCGGCGTCGTGCCGATCGCCCGCGAGGACGGCACGACCGCGCACGTGCGGGTGCAGCTGCGCCGGCTGCCCCGCGAGGTCGAGCCCACGCTGCTCGCCGTCCTCCACGACCCCGCAGGGCCCGTCGCCTCGGCGCCCGCCTCGAGCGATGCGCTGCGAGTCTTCGGCCTGTACCTCGCCGGCGTGGCCAGCGAGCTGCGCGGCCCGCTCACAGCCTACCTCGGGCACCTGGCGCTGCTCAGCCGGCGCACGGACCTCCCCGAGGACCTCCG
>Ga0101945_1001919_pt1 | contig 16899 bp, 11 predicted proteins | sample DewCreD2012metaG_2_FD_75246 | JGI IMG/M metagenome (GOLD analysis project Ga0101945, IMG submission 75246) | Hot spring sediment bacterial and archeal communities from British Columbia, Canada, to study Microbial Dark Matter (Phase II) - Dewar... ... | reverse complement strand
CCACCGCCGGCACATTCCCCGCCCTGGCGGTGGTGGACGCCAGGGGTCCCCGCTCCGCGCTGGCCGGGGCAGCGCGGGGGAGGCGGCTCGCCTTCGGCCTGGAGACGGAGATCCCCGCAGCCCCCAGCGCCGGCCTGCGCTTCTACTTCCTGCCGGAGGTCCCCGACGGCTACGCCTGGGCCTTCCCCTGTGGGCCGACAACCCGCTTTGGCGTCCTCAACTATAGGGGAAAAACGAGGCTGCTGCCCGCCCTGCGCCGCTTCCTCAGGCGCTTCGGTCTGGCTCCCGGCTCCCTGCACGGGGGGTTTCTCGCCACCGGGCTGTCTCCAACGGTGGTCGGCCACACTTTCGTCGCCGGCGATGCGGCGGGCCAGTGCCTCCCGCTGACGGGGGAGGGGATCCGCACCGCGGTGCGGGCCGGGGAGCTCTGCGGCCACCTGCTGCAGGGTGTGATGCAGGAGCGCTGGTCCCTGGAGGAGGCCGCGGCGCGCTACCGCGCCGCCGTGCGGAGGGAACGCGGGCGCTTCCGGGCCCTGCTGTGGGCGAATGCCGCGGTGCTGCTGCTGCCGCGTCCCCTGCTGCGCCTGCTGCTGCGGGCGGTGAGCCGACCGGTCGTCCTGGAGGCGTTCTTCCGGCACTACCTGGCCATTCTGGCGAGGCCATATGCCGCCGAGGACGTCCGTTGGGATTGCAGGACCAGCAGGACGAGGCGGCTTTCCGGAGAGCTGGGGAGGAAGGGGAACTAACGGTCTGGTGCCGGGGGCGGGACTCGAACCCGCACGGGGTCTTCCCCCACCCGATTTTGAGTCGGGATCGTCTTCCTTGTTCCGACACCCCGGCACATGGGGTTGGCGGTGGCTCGGTCACTACGCATCCTAGCACGGGACCCCAAAAGGGCTCAAGAACCTCGTGCCTCGCCACCCTGAGAGCCACGCTTGTGGCCAGGGGTGAGGATGTGGAAACGCCGGAACTTTGTCGCCCGGAGCGCGTCCTATGAAGCGGATGTGTGCGACGAGGGCACAGATGGCCACGGGGGGATGGCCCACGGGGTCCGCAGCCGGTGAGCCGCCGGCGGATGTGGATCCGGCAGAGGGGAGGCTGATCGAGCGCAGCCGCCACGGCGACCTTGACGCTTTCGACCGCCTGGTGGCCGCGCACCAGGATCGCGTCTATCACGCCGCCTACCGCATCACCGGCAACGCCGACGACGCCCATGACGCGGCGCAGGAGACCTTCGTCAAAGCCTTTCGCGCCCTACCCCGCTACCGTCACGAAGCCGCCTTCGCCACCTGGCTGCACCGCATCGCCGTCAACGCGGCCCTGGACATCGTGCGCCGCCGGCCGCAGGTGCCGCCCGTCTCCCTGGAGGACGTGGTGCTGCCGGCCAGTGCGCACAATCCCGACCGCGAGGCGGAGCGGCGAGAGGTGCAGCAGCGCGTGCACCTGGCACTGCAGCAGCTCTCCCCCGACCACCGCGTGATCATCGTGCTGCGCGACCTGCAGGGGATGGCCTACGAGGAGATCGCCGCCGTCCTACGCATCCCCCTGGGCACGGTGCGCTCCCGGCTGAGCCGCGCGCGTGACGCGCTGCGCCGGGTGCTGCACGACCTGGCGCCCGGAGAACCGCTGGAGGAAGGATGATGAGGGTTCACCTGCCGCTGGAACGGCTCTCCGTCTACCTGGACGGGCGGACCGACGCCGCAGAGAGGCGCCACGTGGAGGCCCACCTGGAGGTGTGTGCCGCCTGCCGCGGGACCCTCGCCGCCCTGCGGCGGACCGTGGCGCTGCTGCGCCAGTTGCAGGCGGTGCGCGCCCCTGCTGGCTTTCGTGCCGCTGTGCGACAGCGGCTGGAGGCGGAGCAGGCAAGTCCCCCGCGGGGCCACCTTCCGTTCCCGGGCGTGAGGCTGCCGGGAGGCGTTCATTGGCGCTCGGCGCTGGCGGCGGCCGCGGTGTTGCTGGTGGCCCTCTTCGCTGCAAACCTCTGGCCGGACCTGGTTCCCACGCGCAGGCAGGCGGCGCAAGAACAGCAGGGAGTGCGCCGCGGGCTTCCGGTGCAGGCGGTGGACAGCGGTAGAGGCAGCGAGGGGCTTGCCCAAACCCGGCGGGTGGGGATCCCCGCCGTTCCGCCCCGGGCGCAGGTCTCAAAGGTCCCGCCCCTGCCCTTCGAGCGGCAGGTGGTCCGTCAGGCCGAGCTGACGGTGGAGGTCACCAGTTTCGAGGACGCTTCGGCCTCCCTGGTGCGCATCGCCGAGGCCAGCGGCGGCTTTGTCGCTGACTCCACCACCTCGCAGGGAGAGCCACCGCAGGGGACCTTCGTCCTGCGCATCCCCGCCCGCGCCTTCTCCCGCACGTTGGAGCAGATCGGAGCGCTGGGCGAGGTCAGGGGGCGGCGGGTCAGCGGGCAGGATGTCACCGAAGAGTTCGTCGACCTGCAGGCGCGCATCCGCAACCTGGAGAGGCACGAGCGGCAGCTCCTCACCTTCATGGAGCGGGCGACGCGGATGGCCGACCTGCTGGCCATCGAGCAGGAGCTCTCCCGTGTCCGCGGGGATATCGAGCGGCTCGGCGGGCGGCTGCGCTTCCTGGTCCACCGCGTGGAGCTGGCCGCCGTGGAGGTGACGCTGCAGGAGAAGCCCAGGCGTACTTCCGGGATCTTCTGGGACTTCACCGCCTTGTGGCGCTGGATGCAGGAGGCCTTCCTGGGGACGATCCGGCAACTGCTGGCGGCTGGGGAGCGGCTCATCGTCTCCCTGAGCGCGCTGGCCCCGGTGCTCGTGGTGGGCCTGGCCGGCCGGGGGGTCATCCGCCGCTACCTGCGCCGCGGCGCCAGCGCCGTCTGAGGGGCCCACTCCCCGTTCAGCGCGGGCCGCGGCCCCGCGCCCGTCCTGCCGCATCCGGTTGCTATACTGGTCCGGGTGATTTCCCCGTGACCGAGAAGCTGGTCCTTCTGGACACCAACGGTCTGGTCTACCGCGCCTTCTTCGCCCTGCCCTACTTCACCACCAGCGAGGGCCGGCCGACCAATGCGGTCTATGGCTTCGCCAACATGCTGCTCAAGGTGCTGGAGGAGGAACAGCCGGACTACGCCGCCGCCGCCTTCGACAAGCCCGTCCCCACCTTCCGCCACAGGGCCTACGCCGCCTACAAGGCGCAGCGTGAGCGCATGCCCGATGATCTGCGGCCCCAGCTGGCGCTGAGCAAAGAGATCCTGCAGGCCTTCCGCATCCCCATGTTCGAGATGGAGGGCTACGAGGCTGAAGACGTGATCGCCACGCTGGCGCGGCGCGCTGCGGCCGAGGGCATGGACGTCCTCGTCGTCAGCGGCGACCTGGACCTGCTGCAGATCGTGCGGCCGGGCATCCGCGTCATGATCACCAGTCGCGGCATCACGGAGACCACGGTCTACGACGAGGCCGCCGTCCGTCAGCGCTTCGGCTTCGCCCCCGCCCAGCTCCCGGACTTCAAGGCGCTGAAGGGGGACGCGACGGACAACATCCCGGGGGTGCCCGGCGTGGGGGAGAAGATCGCCAGCTCGCTGGTGGCCCAGTTCGGCTCCGTGGAGGCGCTGCTGCAGCGTGTGGAGGAGGCTCCGCCCCGGCTGCGGGAGCGCCTCGCCACGCACGCAACGCAGATCCAGCACAGCAAGCACCTGGCGACGGTGGTGGAGGTTCCGCTGACATGGAGCTGGGAGGAGCTGCGGCGGCGTCCGCCGGATCGGGAGAGGCTGGTGGCGCTCTTCCGCGACCTGGAGTTCAAGACCCTCCTGGAGCGCCTGGGCACCGCACCGCCGCAGGCGCCCTCACAGGGTGAATACGGGGTGGCCGGCTCCCCGGCCGGGTTGCTGGAGGAGGTGCGCCAGCGGGGAGAAGCCGGGGTGGTGCTGGCGCACACGCCCGGACATCCCCTCACCGCCACGCTCACAGGGATCGCTGTGGCCGGGCGGGAGGGCCGCGCGCGCTTCCTGCCCCTCGACGGCCAGATCCCCGCCGAGCTGGTGACCTGGCTGGCCGACCCCTCGGTGCGCAAGGTCAGCGGCGACGCCAAGACTGACTACCACCTGCTGGTGCGCCATGGCGTGCGTCCGGGAGGGTGGGACTTCGATGTGGCCCTCGCCGCCTACCTGCTCAGCCCCGGAAAGCGGACTCACACCCTGGAGACCGCAGCCTGGGAGTACCTGCACTGGCGGCTGGGAGGGGATGAGGGGGAGGGAGCGCTGCCGCTGGACGGCGCCGAGCCGGCGTGCCGGGCGGCCGACGCCCTCCTCCGCCTGCGGCCGCTCCTGGAGGAGCGGCTGGTGGAGCGGGAGCTCGCCGGGCTGTTCTGGCACATCGAGATGCCGCTGACCGTGGTCCTGGCAGAGATGGAGCGGGCAGGGGTGAGGGTGGACGTCCCCTACCTGCGGGAACTGGACCGGGAGCTGGTGCGGCAGATCGAGGGCCTGACCGCGGAGATCTACCGGCTGGCCGGGACGGAGTTCAACATCAGCAGCCCCAAGCAGCTTGCCTTCGTCCTCTTCCAGCGTCTTCAGCTTCCCGCGTTGAAGAAGACCAAGACGGGCCTGTCCACCGACCAGGAGGTGCTGGAGTACCTGGCCGCCCAGCACGAGATCGCCGCGAAGATCGTGGAGTACCGGGAGCTGGTCAAGCTGAAGAACACCTACGTGGACGTCCTGCCGCGGCTGGCCGACCCGAGCACCGGCCGCGTGCACACCACCTTCAACCAGACCCTGGCAGCCACAGGCCGTCTTTCCAGTACCGAGCCCAACCTGCAGAACATCCCCATCCGCACCGAGGTGGGGCGGAGGATCCGCCGCGCCATCATCCCCGACGATGGCGCCGTGCTGCTGGGCGTGGACTACTCCCAGATCGACTTGCGCGTCCTGGCCCACATCACCGACGATCCGGGCCTGCTGGCCGCCTTCGCCCGCGACGACGACGTGCACGCTGTTACCGCGGCCGAGGTGTTTAACGTGCCGCGGGACCAGGTCACCCCAGACCTGCGACGGCGGGCCAAGACCATCGTCTTCGGCGTGGCCTACGGCATGAGCGAGTTCGGGCTGGCGGCGCAGTTGGGGATCGGCAAGGCGGAGGCGAGGCAGTACATCGAGCGCTATTACGCCCGCTACCCTCGGGTGCGGGCATACATGACGAGCATCGTGGAGCGGGCGCGGCGAGATGGCTACGTCACCACCCTGCTGAACCGCCGCCGCTACCTCCCCGACCTCTTCTCCCGCAACCGCGTGGTGCGCGAGGCTGCCGAGCGCACCGCCATCAACACGCCCATCCAGGGCAGCAGCGCCGACATCATCAAGAAGGCCATGGTGGAGATTGCCCGGGACGTGCTGCCCCGCTATCCGGCCGTGCGCCTGATCCTGCAGATCCACGACGAGCTGCTCTTCGAGGTGCCGGCGGCGCAGGTGCAGGAGGCCGCGCGGGCCATCCAGGATGTGATGAGCCAGGCCTACCCGCTGAAGGTGCCCTTGAAGGCCGAGGCCAGAGCCGGACCCAACTGGCGGGACATGACGCCGCTGCCTTCCTGATGGCCAGGGTCATCGGGCTCACGGGCGGGCTGGCCAGCGGGAAGAGCACGGTGGCCGCCATCCTCCGCCAGATGGGGGCGGTGGTCATCAGCGCCGACGCCCTGGCCCGCGAGGTGATGGAGCCGGGGATGGAGGCTTACCGGGAGGTGGTGGCCGCCTTCGGCCCCGGGATCCTGAAGCCCGACGGGCGAATCGACCGCGCCCGCCTGGCTTCCTGGATCTACGCCGACCCGGCGGCACGTCGCCGCCTCAACGAGATAACCCACCCGCGCATCCGCGCCCTGATGCGCCGCGAGGTTGCCCGCCTGCAGCGGTGGCTGCCGGCGGATGCGGTCATCGTCCTGGACATCCCCCTGCTGCTGGACACCGCGCCCCGGGACGCCTTTCCCCTGGAGGGGGTGATCGTCGTCGTCGTGGACGAGGCCACGCAGGTCGCCCGGCTGTGCCACCGTGAGGGGATCGGTGAGGATGAGGCCCGCCGCCGCCTGGCCGCGCAGCGGCCGCTGCGGGAGAAGGCGGCCGAGGCCGACTGGGTGATCGACAACAGTGGAACCCCGGAGGAGACCCGCCGCCAGGTGGAGGCGCTCTGGCGGCAGCTCAGGGGAGGGGCCAGCTAGGTCGCGGGGAAGCCGGGGCAGGCGGGAAGCCATAAGGGGCCAGAGACCCGGCTAGCCTCCGCCCCAGCGCCGGGTCTGTGCGGCCTCCCAGGCCCAGGCCACGGCCTCCTGCGGGTCCCGCGCCCTGCGTATGGGGTCGGCCGCCATGCCCTCCCGGTGCACCTGCCAGGTGTCCAGCCCGATCACGGGCACACCCAGGTTCAACGCGTGCCCGATCTCCGACAGGGTCCCGTACGCCCCGCCCACGGCAATGACCGCCTCGGCAGAGCGCACGATGATTACGTTGCGCGCTTCATCCATGCCCGTAGGGATGGGAATCGTCAGGTAAGGGTTGCCCTCCTCCGCGGAGGCGGTGGGCAGGATCCCGACGACCACGCCGCCTGCCTCAGCCGCCCCTCGAGCCGCCGCCTCCATCACCCCTGTCATCCCTCCGCAGATGAGAACGCCGCCCCGTCGGGCGATCTCCCGGCCGATGACTTCGGCCGCGCGAGCCAAGGGGGCGGACGCCTGCCGCTCCCCGATCACGGCAATACGGATCGGGCGCTGCGGACGACCCTGCATCAGTTCCCGGAGGGGAAACTAGATCGGGCGGACGTTCGCGGCCTGAGGTCCCTTCTGTCCCTGTGTGATCTCGTACTCTACCTTCTGCCCCTCCGAAAGGGTGCGATACCCTTCCATCTGAATGGCCGAGTGGTGCACGAAGACGTCCTTGCCGCCCTCATCGGGTGTGATGAACCCGTACCCCTTCTCGGCGTTGAACCACTTGACGGTCCCTCGCGGCATACCTCTCCTCCGTCCTTTCCCGGACAGTCGCTCGTCCGGCCCCCTATGTTTCGCCAGTGAAGGGGGCCAACCCTACCGGCAGGCAGGACTTCTCTGCAGGCCACTGGGCGGCGGAACCCCCTGCGCCCGGCCCCCCTGCGCCCGCGGCCCCCTTCCAGCCCGACCGGGCCCGCCCCCGCCCCCCGTGGGGTGATAACATAATTTCATGCCCGTGTTCAGGATGATCACCGAGATGGAGCCCCGCGGCGACCAGCCCAAGGCCATCGAGGAGCTGGCGGCCAGCCTGCAGGGGGGCAACCGCTACCAGACGCTGCTGGGGGTCACGGGGTCCGGGAAGACCTACACCATGGCCCGGGTGATCGAGCGGCTGCAGCGGCCCACCCTGGTCATCGCCCACAACAAGACTCTGGCGGCGCAGCTCTACAGCGAGTTCCGCCAGTTCTTCCCGGAGAACGCCGTCCGCTACTTCGTCTCTTACTACGACTACTACCAGCCGGAGGCGTACGTACCGCAGACGGATCTCTACATCGCCAAGGACGCCTCCATAAACGACGAGATCGACCGGTTACGGCACGCCGCCACCAAGGCGCTGATGGAGCGGCGAGACGTCATCGTGGTGGCCTCTGTATCCTGCATCTACGGCCTGGGCCGGCCGGAGGACTACAAGGAGGTCATGCTCCTGATCCGCCGGGGGGAGCGGCGGACGCGGGAGGACATCCTGCGGCGGCTGGTGGACATTCAGTACGAGCGCAACGACATAGACTTCGCCCGTGGCCGCTTCCGGGTGCGCGGCGACGTCATCGAGATCCACCCCGCCTATGAAGAGCGGGCCGTGCGGGTAGAGCTCTTCGGCGACGAGGTGGACCGGATCATGGAAGTGGACCCCCTCACCGGCGAGGTCCTGGAGGAGAAGCCGGTGGTGGCCATCTGGCCGGCCAGGCACTGGGTGACCACGGAGGAACGGCTGGAGCGTGCCCTGCGGACCATTGAGGCGGAGCTGCAGGAGCGGGTGGCCTGGTTCCGGGCCCAGGGGAAGCTGCTGGAAGCCCAGCGGCTGGAGTTCCGCACCCGCTACGACATGGAGCTGCTTCGGGAGACCGGCACCTGTCCCGGCATCGAGAACTACTCGCGGCACCTGGACGGGCGGGCGCCGGGGGAGAGGCCTGGGTGCCTGCTCGACTACTTCCCCCGGGACTTCCTCATGTTCATCGACGAGAGCCACGTCACCGTGCCGCAGATCAAGGGGATGCTGGAGGGGGATCGCTCCCGCAAGCGCAACCTGGTGGACTACGGCTTCCGCTTGCCTTCCGCCCTGGACAACCGGCCCCTCTCCTGGGAGGAGTTCGACGCGCTGATAAGCCAGGTGGTCTTCGTCTCGGCCACCCCCGGGCCTTTCGAGTACGAGGTCAGCCAGAAGGTGGTGGAGCAGATCGTCCGCCCCACGGGACTGGTCGACCCCTACGTGGAGGTGCGGCCGGCCCGCGGCCAGATCGACGATCTATTGGCCGAGATCAAGGCCCAGGTGGAGAAGGGGGAGCGTACGCTGGTCACCACGCTGACCAAGCGGATGGCGGAAGACCTCTCCGCCTACCTGCAGGAGATGGGCCTGAAGGTGCACTACCTGCACTCCGAAGTGGAGACGCTGGAGCGGGTGCAGATCCTGAAAGACCTGCGCCTGGGCACCTATGACGTCCTGGTGGGGATCAACCTGCTGCGGGAGGGGCTGGACCTGCCCGAGGTGTCGCTGGTGGCCATCCTGGACGCCGACAGGGAAGGGTACCTGCGGTCGGAGACCTCCTTGATCCAGACCATGGGGCGCGCGGCCCGCCACATCTCCGGGCGCGTACTGCTCTACGCCGACGAGGTCACGGAGTCCATGAAGCGGGCCATCGCCGAGACCAACCGCCGCCGGGAGATCCAGCTACGCTACAACCAGGAGCACGGGATCGTCCCCCAGTCAGTTGTCAAGCCGATCCGCGACCTGATCGACATCCAGCAGGTGGCCGAGGAGATCGAGAGCTACCAGCCCTCCACCGAGGTGCTCACCGCCCAGGAGCTGATCAAGCTGGCGGAAAGCCAGCGGGCCAAGGTGCCCTGGGACGTGGCCCGCCTGCTGATGCTCTCCCCGCAGGAGCTGGAGCAGACCATCGATGCGCTGGAGCGGGAGATGCGCCGGGCGGCCGCCAACCTGGAGTTCGAAAAGGCGGCGGCGCTGCGAGACCAGGTGGCCGAGCTGCGCCGCGGCCTGGGGGAGCCCTTCTTCGCCACCGGGCGCCGCGGGGCCGGGCGGCGGACGGCCACCCGGCGCGGACGGAGGGGGGCTCCGCGGCGGCGGTAGCGGCTACTGGGGCGACGATGGGGCGTCGGACTCCCTCTTCCGCTAGCAGGCCCCGGGGTGGTGCGTCGGGGTCAGGGAAGGCGGTAGGGGGAGAGGTCGCGGCCCAGCCCCAGGGCGAAGCGGTCGCGCGCGCGCCCCAGCTCCCGCAGCCCAGCGCGGAGGATCTCCTGGGCCTGATCCCGCCCCAGGGGCTGCAGGTCCCGGTTGCCCCCGGGGAACGTAACCGTCTCCACCGTCCCTTCCCACCACCCGTCCGTCCCCAGCCGCAGGACCGTCGTCGTGTTGGCCGGCTGGCCGAACTCCTCCCGCGCGATGATCAGAAGGTCTGCCTGCACCAGCAGGCGCCATCGCTCGCTGGGACGGGTCACCTCCAGGCTCTCCGTGAGGTCGGGCGTGGCCAGCGCGGCCAGGGTGTAGACCGTGGAACCGTCCGCATCCTCCGCCTGCACGGTGAGGTCGGCTCCCTGCCGCAGTGCCAGTGCGGTCCGCGTCAGTCCCCCGGCGAACCCCGCGAGTCCCAGGGCCTGCCGCGCCCTGGCCAGGAGCGCGGCCGCTGCGGCCTGGCGGCGGGCGATCTCCTCCGGAGAGGGGGGCGGGGGGACGCGGTCGCTGCCCAGGTAGACCTCCCAGAAGGCGATGGCCGCGGTGGACCCCGGGCGGATGACCAGAGCCCCTCCGTCCGCCGGCCGTCGCGTCCGGACCTCCACCAGGTCGGCCCCTGCCAGCGTGAGCACCACTTCCACGAACTCCGCCTCCCGGCACGCCCAGCAGGCCAGCGTGAACTGCTGCTCCTGCGGGGGGCGCAGCAGATAGGTGACTTCGTACCCCTCCGGTTCGAGGACGGCGGCCTGGCGGGCCTCCAGCACTCCCAGGCGGGAGGGGTCGATAGTGACCTGCAGGGGGGCGGCGCGACCCGGAACGGAGAACAGGATCACCAGCGCCAGAGCAGGTATCGCACGCAGCATGGTCGATCCCCGCACCCGTTCGTCCGTGCGCTGACCGAGTCCTGCCTGCGGCGGGAGTGGACCACCGCCCGGGGAGCACCGTGCCGGGCGGCATGGAGAGGCCGGATGGGGTGGCGATGGCCACTGGCGCTGCTGATACTACTGGACGGCGGTCCCGCAAGCTTGAGAAGATAATAGATTGAGTCCTCACGCGGAGCCGTAGAGCGCCGAGGAGCCCATGCCGCTGGATCGCATCATCGTGCGCGGGGCGCGCGAGCACAACCTGAAGAACATAACCGTGGAGATCCCGCGGGACAAGTTCGTGGTGCTGACCGGCATCTCCGGGTCGGGCAAGTCCTCTCTGGCCTTCGACACCATCTACGCGGAGGGGCAGCGCAAGTACGTGGAATCCCTCTCCGCCTACGCCCGCCAGTTCCTGGGGTTGATGGAGAAGCCGGAGGTGGACTACATCGAGGGCCTCTCCCCGGCGGTCTCCATCGACCAGAAGGGCGCGCCGCGCAACCCGCGCTCCACCGTGGGCACCGTCACCGAGATCTACGACTACCTGCGGCTGCTCTACGCCCGCATCGGCCAGCCTCACTGCCCCCGCTGCGGTCGGCCCATCGCCAGGCAGAGCCGGGAGCAGATAGTGGACAGGGTGCTGGGGCTGCCGGCACAGACGCGGATCCAGGTCCTTGGTCCCATCGTCCGCGGCCGCAAAGGCGAATACCGGCAGCTCTTCGAGGACCTGCGCCGTCAGGGATTCGTCCGCGTCCGCGTGGACGGCAGCGTCTACGACCTGAGCGAAGAGATTACCCTGGACAAGAACCGCAAGCACAGCATTGAAGTCGTCGTCGACCGCATCGTCATCCGCCCGGATGTCAAGACGCGGCTGGCAGATTCCGTGGAAACGGCCCTCAAGTTGGGTCAGGGAATCGTCTACGTACACGTTCTCCCCGATGGAAACGGGGCGAGGCGAGGCGCGACTGCGAGTCAAGACGCCGCCGAAGCCGGAGCGCGCCGCCCCGCCCCGTCTCCTAACGGTGAAGAGCTGCTCGTCTTCAGCCAGCAGTTCGCCTGCCCCGAACACGGCACGGTTCTGCCGGAGATCGAGCCGCGGATCTTCTCCTTCAACAGCCCCTACGGGGCGTGTCCCACGTGCTCGGGGCTGGGTTTCAGGCAGGAGATCGACCCCGACCTGGTGCTGGACCGCGACCGCTCCCTGCTGGACGGGGCGGTGATCCCCTGGGCCGACTCCAGCAGCGAGTACTACACGGAGCTGCTGCAGTCGCTGGCCGCGCACTACCGGGTGGACATGAAGACGCCGCTGCGCCGCCTGCCCAAAGCCTTCATCGAGGTCCTGCTGCACGGGTCGGCGGAACCCATCCGCGTGCGCTACCACAACAAGTGGGGCGCCCTGCGCGTCTACGACACCTACTTCGAGGGCGTGATCAACCAGCTTGAGCGACGCTACAAGGAGACCGACTCGGAATACATCCGAGAGGAGATCGAGCGCTTCATGACCACGCAGCCCTGCCCCACCTGCCGCGGCACCCGGCTGAAGGCCGAGTCGCTGGCGGTGCGTGTGGGGGGGCTGAACATCGCCGAGCTCACGGCGCTGACCATCCGCCAGGCGCAGCAGTTCTTCGCGGGGTTGACTCTTGGCGAGCGGGAGCAGCTCATCGCCCACCAGATCCTCAAGGAGATCCGCGCCCGCCTGGGCTTCATGGTGAACGTGGGCCTGGACTACCTGACGCTGGACCGCACCGCCAACACCCTCTCCGGCGGGGAGGCGCAGCGGATCCGCCTGGCCACCCAGATCGGCTCGGGGCTGATGGGGGTCCTCTACGTGCTGGACGAGCCCAGCGTGGGCCTGCACCAGCGGGACAACAAGCGCCTGATCGCCACGCTGAAGGCCCTGCGCGATCTGGGCAACACCATCCTGGTGGTGGAGCACGACGAGGAGACCATCCGCTCCGCTGACTGGGTGGTGGACATCGGTCCGGGCGCGGGGGCGGAGGGGGGCTACATCGTCGTCAGCGGCACGCCTGAAGATGTGGCCCGTCACCCCAACTCCATCACCGGCCTCTACCTCTCGGGGCGGAGGAGGATCCCCATCCCGGCGCGCCGCCGGCCGCGGACCGGTGGCACGCTCATCGTGCGAGGGGCGCGGGAGCACAACCTGAAGAACATCGACGTGCGCATCCCCCTTGGCCTCTTCGTGTGCATCACTGGCGTCTCAGGCTCGGGCAAGTCTACCCTCGTGGACGACATCCTCTATCGGGCTGCGGCGCACGCTCTGCACGGCACGCGCCTGCGCGCCGGGGCCCACGACCGCATCGAGGGGCTGGAGCTAATCGACAAGGTGATCAACATCGACCAGTCGCCCATCGGGCGCACGCCGCGCAGCAACCCGGCCACATACACCAAGACCTTCGACCTGATCCGCGACCTTTTCGCGCAGACGCCGGACGCGCGCATGCGGGGCTACAAGCCCGGCCGCTTCTCCTTCAACCTGCGGGGAGGCCGCTGCGAGGCCTGCGAGGGGGACGGGATCGTGCGTATCGAGATGCACTTCCTCCCCGACGTCTACGTCCCCTGCGAGGTCTGCCACGGCAGACGCTACAACCGGGAGACTCTGGAGGTGCTCTACCGCGGCCGCAGCATCGCCGACGTGTTGGACATGTCAGTGGACGAGGCCCTGGCCTTCTTCGAGCACGTGCCGCGGATCCGGCGGAAGCTGCAGACCCTGCACGACGTGGGTCTGGGCTACATCAAGCTGGGCCAGCCGGCCACGACGCTGTCCGGCGGCGAGGCGCAGAGGGTGAAGCTGGCGGCGGAGCTCTCCCGCCGGGACACGGGCAAGACCCTGTACATCCTCGATGAGCCCACGGTTGGGCTGCACTTCGCCGATGTGGAGCGGCTCCTCCAGGTGCTGCACCGGCTGGTCGATGCGGGCAACACCGTGGTGGTCATCGAGCACAACCTGGACGTGATCAAGACGGCGGACTGGATTGTGGACCTGGGACCGGAGGGAGGGGAGCTGGGCGGCGAGGTCATCGCCGAGGGGACTCCCGAGGATGTGGCCGCTGTCCCCCACTCCTACACCGGGCAGTTCCTGCAGCGCGTGCTGGGCACAGCACTGCCCGCGCTCGGCCAGCCGGCGGACGGCACGCGGGTACGCCGCTCCCCGGCGGCAGCCCGCAGCCGTTCGCGCTAGGGTGGGGGAGGGAGCGGTAGAGGATGCCCCTGGAACCCTTCGCCATGGAGCGCTGGCAGTCCACCTACGAGACGGAGGTGGCCTACAACCTCAGCGAGAGCGGGGTCATGCCCGTGACGCTGGCCTCGCTGGTGGACCACTCATGGGTGCGGGAGGTGCTGGCGCGTCAGGCCCTGGGTTACGGTCATACCCGGGGCAGCCCGGAACTGCGCGAGGCCATCGCCGCCCTCTACCCCGGGGCAACCGCCGAGCACATCCTGGTTACCAGCGGCACGGCCGAGGCCAACTTCCTGGTGACCTGGTGGCTGGTCGAACCTGGGGACGAGGTGGTCCTGCTGCTGCCCAACTACATGCAGATCCCCGGGCTGGTGCGCGGGTTCGGAGGGCAGGTTCACGCCTGCTGGCTGCAGGCGAACCGCGGGTGGCGACCTGACCTCTCCGCGGTGGAGGCGGCGGTCGGCCCGCGCACCAAGGCGGTCGTCGTCTGCAATCCCAACAACCCCAGCGGCGCCGTCCTCACCGCCGGGGAGATGGAGGCGCTGGTGCGGGCCGCCTCCCGGGTGGGCGCCTGGATCGTCGCCGACGAGGTCTACCGCGGGGCCGAGGTGGTCGGGCCCCTGACGCCGACCTTCTGGGGACGGTACGACCGGGTGCTGGTTACCTGCGGCCTCTCCAAGGCCTACGGCCTCCCCGGCCTGCGCATAGGCTGGATTGTCGGGCCGCGCGAGACCATCGCCAGCCTGTGGGCGCGACACGACTACACCACCATCGGCCCGGCCTACCTGAGCGACATGCTGGCCCGCGTGGCCCTCTCGCCGCGCGTCCACTCCCGGCTGGCCCAGCGGACACGGCTGACGCTCCAGTCCAACCTGGGGCTGCTTACGGCCTGGGTGGCCGAGCAGGAGGGACGCGTAGCCTGGACGCCCCCGGAGGCCGGCGCCATCGCCATGCTCCGCTACCGAGCGCCGGTCAACTCCACCCTGCTGGCCGAACGGCTGCGCACCGAGCAGGATGTGCTGGTGGTGCCGGGCGACCACTTCGGCCTGGATGGGTTCATCCGCGTGGGCTACGGCATGGACGCTCCCGTGCTCACCGAGGGCCTGCGCCGCATCGGCGCGCTTCTGGCCACGTACTGATATCATCAGGGCGTGGAGCCCTCCGCCGTCGCGGAAAAGCTGAAGCTGCTGCCGGCGCAGCCCGGGGTCTACCTGATGAAGGACTCCCTGGGCCGCGTCCTCTACGTGGGGAAGGCGGCGTCCCTGCGCAGCCGGGTGCGGCAGTACTTCCAGGACAGCGCTTACCGGGCCAGCCCGCGCGTGGAGCACCTGGTTTCCCGCATAGCCGACTTCGACTACGTGGCCACCGACAACGAGGTGGAGGCGCTGATCCTGGAGGTGAGCCTGATCAAGCGCCACCGCCCGCCCTACAACGTGCGCATGGCCGACGACAAGGCCTACCCCTACATCAAGCTGACCAACGAGCCCTTCCCCCGCATCGTCATGACCCGCCGCGTTCTTCGCGACGGCGGACGGTATTTCGGTCCATACCCATACCACGAGCCCAAGCTGGTGGGGCGGACGATCCGCACCATCCGCAAGCTGTTCAAGCTGCGCACCTGCACCATCGAGATCACCCGGTCGCTGCCCCGCCCCTGCCTCGACTACTACATCGGCCAGTGCACGGCGCCGTGCGTCGCCTGGGGCGCGGGGCAGGAGGAGTACGCCGCCCAGGTGCATCAGGCTGCCGCCTTCCTGGAGGGCAAGCAGCAGGACCTGCTGGAGGAGCTGCGGCGGCAGATGCAGGAGGCGGCCGAGCGCAGGGAGTTCGAGCGGGCGGCGCAACTGCGCGACCAGATCCAGGCCATGGAGGCGGTCTATGCGCGGCAGCGCATCGCCTCCGCCGGCCTGGAGGACCGCGATGTGGCCGCGGTGGCCCAGTCGGGCGACGCGGCCTGCGTGCAGATGTTCTTCATCCGCGGCGGCCGCGTCCAGGGCCAGGAGCACTTCCTGCTGAGCGGCACCCAGGGCCTGACCCGGGGGCAGATCCTCTCCCAGTTCCTCAAGCAGTACTACGAGGACGCGCCCAGCCTGCCGCGCGAGGTATTGCTGCAGGACCCGGTGGAGGACCAGGAGGTGCTGGCCCAGTGGCTGGCGCGACGCCGCGGCGGGCCGGTGAGCGTGGAGGTGCCGCAGCGGGGCGACCGGCGGCGGCTGGTGGAGCTGGCCGCGGAGAACGCCGCGCTCTTCCTGCACCAAGAGCGCGCCCGCGCCGTGGGAGGCCCGGAAGGGGTGGCCCTGAAGGAGCTGCAGGAGTTCCTCCGCCTGGAGGCCGTGCCCTTCCGCATCGAGGCCTACGACGTCAGCAACTTCCAGGCGGGCGAGGCGGTGGGTTCGCTCATCACCTTTGAGGGTGGCCGGCCGAAGAAGAGCGACTACCGCCGCTTCCGCATGAGGTGGACCGAGGGGCCCAATGACTACGCCATGCTGGCGGAGATGCTGCGGCGGCGGTTCTCCCAGGCCCGCCAGGAGCAGGAGCGGCTGGACCGGGACGAGCCGCTGCGACCCAAGTGGTCGGTCCTGCCGGACCTGCTGGTGATCGACGGCGGCCGGGGGCAGTTGAACGCCGCCCGCGATGTGCTCTTCGAATACAACCAGGCCATCCCGGCCATAGGCCTGGCCAAGCAGCAGGAACTGGTCTTCACGCCGGACCGCCCGGAGCCTCTGGTGCTGCCCCGGGACAGCCAGGCGCTGCGCCTGCTGCAGCGCGTGCGCGACGAAGCCCACCGCTTCGCCCACGCCTACCACCAGAAGCTACGGGAGCGACGGGTCGTCTTCTCCTTACTCGACGAGATCCCGGGCATCGGGGAGAAGCGCAAGCGCGACCTCATCCGGCACTTTGGCTCGGTGCGCCGCATCCGGCAGGCTCCGCTGGAGGAGATCGCCGCGGTGATCGGGCCGAAGATGGCCGCGCGGGTCGCCGCCTACCTCCAGGAGCACCCGGAGGTGCGTTTCCGGGATGAGGCGCTGCGGTGACGCCGGAGCATCCCGCACCGGCCGTTAGCCTGCGCTGCCTGACCAAGCGCTTTCCCGCCCGCACGCGGGACGGGGCGGCCGCTTCCCAGGTGGTGGCCGTCGACCGTGCCACCCTGGACGTGGCCCCGGGGGAGTGCCTTGGGCTGCTTGGGCCCAATGGCGCCGGGAAAACCACGACCATTCTTCTACTGAGCACGCTCCTGGCCCCCACGGAGGGCACCGCTCTTGTGGAAGGGTACGACGTGCGGCTGCAGCCGCAGACGGTGCGGCGGCGGATCGGGGTGCTGCTGGCGGGCGACCGCGCCGTATACCGGCGCCTGACGGGGCGGGAGAACCTGCTGTACTTCGCCGAGCTCTACGGCATCCCGGGGGCGGAGGCGCGGGCGCGCGCCGCCGCCCTGCTGGAGCTGGTGGGCCTGGCGGAGC
>Ga0101945_1001918_pt1 | contig 16903 bp, 12 predicted proteins | sample DewCreD2012metaG_2_FD_75246 | JGI IMG/M metagenome (GOLD analysis project Ga0101945, IMG submission 75246) | Hot spring sediment bacterial and archeal communities from British Columbia, Canada, to study Microbial Dark Matter (Phase II) - Dewar... ... | reverse complement strand
GATGGCTGGGCCTTCGCTTCGGGCGTTTCGTCCCTCCGCAACCGATCCGTGGGATGCGGCGAAGGCGGCGCACCTGCTGCAGCGGGCCGGCCTGGGCGGCCCGCCGGAGGAGGTGCAGCGCGTCCTCGCCCTCGGGTTGGAGGCTGCTGTGGATGAGCTGCTTAACTACGAGCACCGCCCTGACCTATCCGAGGCGGTAGACTTCAGCGAGCTGCGCCAGTCCTATGCCGAGGCCTTCGCCCTCCGTCGCTCCGGCGGCAGCGAGCAGGCAAGGCGCGACCTGCAGAACCGGATTAACCGCCTACAGCGGGAGAAGCTGCAGGAGGTACGGGTGTGGTGGATGGCCCGGCTGGTGGCTACGCCGCGCCCGCTGCAGGAGAAGATGGTCCTTTTCTGGCACGGCCTGCTGGTCTCAGGGTTCCCTGACGTGCAGAATCCCGAGTTCCTCTACATCCAGAACCACCTCTTCCGTCGGCTGGCCACTGGTAACTTCAAGCAGCTCATCCTGGAGGTCAGCCGGGACCCGGCAATGCTCACCTATCTGGACAACAGCAGCAACCGCAAGGGGAAGCCCAACGAGAACTACGCCCGCGAGCTCCTGGAGCTGTTCACCCTGGGGGTGGGGCACTACACGGAGCAGGACGTCAAGGAGGCGGCACGGGCCTTCACCGGGTGGACGCTGCGCCCCACCCCGACCGGGGAGTTCGAGTTCTACTTCAACGCGGCGCAGCACGACGACGGACCCAAAACCTTCCTGGGCCGACGCGGTACCTTCGACGGCACGGACATCATCGACATCATCTTCGAGCAGCCTGCGGCCTCCCGCTGGCTGCCCCGCAAGCTCTTCGAGTACCTTGTCTACCTCCAGCCCGAGGACCGCCTGGTGGACGAGCTGGCCCGGATCTTCCGCCGCGAGAATTTCGAGGTAAGACCGCTGCTGCGAACGCTGCTCACCTCGGAGGTCTTCTATTCACCCCGAGCGCGACGCAGCCAGGTGAAGAGCCCGGTGCAGCTTGTGGTGGGCACCGCACGGGCGCTGCGTATGAGCCCGGCCGCCGCGCCGGCACTGCTGCTGGCGGCGGATCGGATGGGGCAGATGCTGCTCATGCCGCCCAACGTCGGCGGCTGGTCCGGCGGTCGTGCCTGGATCACGACCGCCACGATCCTTGACCGGTACAACTTCGGCAGCCTGATCACCGAAGGCCGCATGCCCGGCCTGCCCCCTCGTCTCCAGGAGGCATTCCAACCGGTGGAGGTGGCCGGGCTGGTGCCACTGACTGCGCGGACCGCCGGGGAGGTGATCTCCGCCCTCCTGGACAGGCTGCTGCCCGGTGCGGCAATTGACCAGAGGCGGCAGTTTGCCCTCTGGCGTGCGCTGGGGGCCAACCGCGGCTCCGATCCCGTGGAGGTGACGCCCCAGCGCGTTCGAAGCGCGCTCCACCTGATGATGAGCATGCCGGAGTACCAGCTCACCTGAGGGCGCTTCGCACTAGGCACAGGAAGGAGGAGAGGTAGTGCATCAGGGAATGACCCGCCGCGAGTTCGTCAAGAAGGGGCTTACCATCGTAGCCATGGGGGCCACCGCTCCCTCCTTCCTTGCCCGTACCGCTCTGGCGCTGAACAATCCGTGGGACTTGGCGCAGGTGCAGAGCCGGCCGGGGGTGCCGGACGAGCGCATCCTGGTGGTCATCCAGATGGGCGGTGGCAACGACGGACTGAACACCGTGGTCCCGTTCGCCGACGACGCCTACTACCGGGCCCGGCCCACGCTGGCCGTGCCGGCGAAGGACGTGCTCCGCCTGAACGACGCCACAGGGCTCCACCCCAGCCTGGCCGCGTTGCGGGATCTCTACGACAGGGGGGCGGTAGCGCTGATCCAGGGGGTCGGGTACCCCAACCCCAGCCGTTCCCACTTCCGCTCCATGGAGATCTGGCACACGGCGGACCCGGAGGGGCGGGTCGTGCGCTACGGGTGGATCGGCCGCTACTTCGACAGCAAGTGCCCTATCTGCGAGCAGCCCACGGTGGGAGTGAACGTGGGGCCGTCGCTGCCGCTGGCGATGCAGGCTTCCTCCGGTCAGGGTATCGCCCTGCAGACACCCGAGACCTTCCAGTGGATGCCCAGCCTGCGAGGCATCGGGGCGCAGGAGGAGTTGGACCTGTTCCGGCTGCTCAATGCCCCCGGTCCCTCTGCTTCCGGCGAGGCCGAGACCATCGACTTCCTGCGGCATACGGCCATGAATGCGGTGCTCTCCTCGGAGCGTGTGCGGGAGGCCGTGGGGAAGTACCGCGGCGGGATCCAGTACCCGAACAGCCGTCTAGCTGCCAGCCTGAAGCTCGTCGCCCAGATGATCGCCGGCAACCTGCCGACGAAGGTCTACTATGCACACATGACCGGCTTCGACACCCACGCTGCGCAGCGTGGGGCACACGAGGGCCTCCTGCGCGAGCTGGCCGAGGCGGTGGCGGCCTTTATCCGCGACCTGGAGGCGCAGGGCAACGCCTCACGGGTGCTGGTTCTCGCCTTCTCAGAGTTCGGTCGCCGGGTGGCGGAGAACGGCAGTGGTGGGACGGACCACGGGACCGCCGCGCCACTCCTCCTCTTCGGGGGAGGGCTGAGGGGCGGGCTGTACGGCCAGCAGCCCAGCCTGACCGACCTGGTGGACGGAGACCTCAAGCACGCCATCGACTTCCGCTCGGTCTACGCCACCATCCTGGAACGATGGCTGGGCGCTGACCCGGCGGCGATTCTGGGCGCGCCCTTCGAGCGGGTCCCGTTCATTTGAATGAACGGTCCAATTCCCTAACCGGCCCTCAGCGGTCGTGGGACCGCCGCCGCCGGACAGGGGAACCGGCCTCACGCGCCCAAGAATGGTGAGTGTGAGCTTCTCCCCTCTTGCGGTCTTCGCCATGGACCTCGCCCGCGAGGGCGGTGAGCGCCTGCTGTCGCTGTTCCCCGCTGCACGCGACGCCAAGGAGATCGAGTTCAAAGGTCCCACCGACCTGGTCACGCGTGCCGACCGGGAGGTGGAGGGTCTGATCAGCGAGCGCGTGCGCGCCGCCTACCCGGATCACGGCCTCCTGGGGGAAGAGGGGACGGTGCGCGCAGGCGAGGTGTACCGCTGGATCGTCGACCCGCTGGATGGGACCACCAATTTCGCCCACGGGCTGCCGTGGTTCGCGGTGTCGGTGGCCGTCGAGCATCGGGGAACGATCGTCGTCGGAGTGGTCTATCACCCATCAGCGGACGAGCTGTTCTTCGCAGAGCGCGGGAAGGGCGCCTGGCTGAGCACGCGGGGTGGGGAGCCCGCGCGGCTGGCCGTCTCCACCACAGACGACCTGGGGGCGGCGCTGCTGGCCACGGGGCTGCCCGGCCGGGAGCTCCGGCCGGCGCACCTGCGCCCGATCCCGGTGTTCATGCAGCGGGCCCGGGAAGTGCGGATGACGGGATCCGCCGCCATCCACCTGGCATACGTCGCCGCCGGTCGCCTGGACGGGTTCTGGGAGCCGGGGTTGAACCTGTGGGATGTGGCCGCGGGAATGCTCCTGGTGGAGGAAGCCGGGGGCCGGGTCACCGACATGCGGGGCGGGCCCTTCCGCGCGGGGGACATCCTGGCCACCAACGGGTACCTACACGGCGCCATGCTGGAGGTGCTGGCTACCGGGGCCTGAGGGACGTGCGCTACACTGGAGGTACGTCGGGTCCGTGAGGTGAGGACGATGGCCCTTCAGCCGCAGCCGGTGGAGCGGCCGTGGGTCAGATTCTACGACCAGGGGGTGCCCGCGCAGCTCACCTACCCTGACCTCCTGCTGCATCAAGTTCTGGAAGAGAGCGCCCGGAAGTACTCGCGCCTGACCGCTCTGCTTTTCTTCGGCCGGCGGATGACCTATGCGGAGCTGGATGCGCTGGCCACCCGCTTCGCCGCGGGACTGCAGCGGTTGGGAGTGCGTCAGGGGACGCCTGTCTCCCTCCACCTGCCAAACTGCCCCCAGTTCGTCATCGCCTACTACGGGATCCTGAAGGCTGGCGGCGTGGCCGTTCCCCACAACCCCCTCTACACGGAGCGGGAGATCGAGTACCAGCTCAAGGATGCGGGCGTCCAGGTGGCGGTGACGCTCAGCCAGTTCTACCCTCGGGTGGCTGCAGCAGCGCAGCGTGCGGGGGTACGCAACATTGTCTACACTCCGATCAACGACTACATGCCGTCACACCTGCGGCTGCTTTACCCTCTCAAGGCCCGACGTGAGGGGCAGTGGGTGCAGGTGCGGCCGGCCGCGGGGGTGCTGCCGTTTGCCGCCCTGCTGGTGGAAGGGCGGCCGCAGCCGGTGGAGCTAAGTCCCGATGACCCCGCACTTTATCAGTACACAGGGGGGACCACCGGCGTGCCCAAGGCCGCCGTGCTCACGCACCGCAACCTGGTGGCCAACCTGCTTCAGGCCGTGGCCTGGTACGGCGAGGGCGAACATGCGGGGGAACGGTCCATGGCCGTCCTCCCCTTCTTCCACATCTACGGGATGACTTCGGTGCTGAACTTCTCCATCCGCCTGGGCATGGCCGTCATCCTGGTCCCGCGGTTCGACCCGGAGATGGTACTGCACGCGGTGGCCCGGTGGCGGCCTACTGTCTTCCACGGCGTGCCCACCATGTACGCGACGCTGCTCAACCATCCCCGCCTGGCCCGCACCGACATGCGCTCCATCCGCACCTGCATCAGCGGGGCCATGGGCCTCCCCCAGGAGGTGCAGCGCCGATGGGAAGCGGCCACCGGCGGGCGGCTGGTGGAAGGCTACGGGTTGACGGAGGCCTCTCCCATCACCCACTGCACGCCCGTATACGGCCACCGGCGGGCCGGCAGCATCGGAGTGCCTTTGCCCGACACGGATGCGCGAGTGGTGGATGCGGAGAGCGGGCAGGTCCTGCCGGCGGGAGAGGTGGGCGAGCTGGCGGTGCGCGGACCCCAGGTGATGCGCGGCTACCTCAACCGCCCGGAGGAGACGGCGGCCGCCCTGCGCGACGGCTGGCTCTTCACCGGGGACATCGCCCGGATGGACGAGGACGGGTACTTCTACATCGTCGACCGAAAGAAAGAGATGATAAACGTCGGCGGCCTGAAGGTCTTCCCCCGCGAGGTGGAGGAGGTGCTCTACGAGCACGCCGCCGTGCGCGAAGCGGCGGTGATCCCCGTGCCCGACCCGCTGAAGGGCGAGGTGGTCAAGGCCTACGTGGCGCTCAAGGCGAGCGCCGCGGCAACTGCCGACGAGCTCATCGCCTTCTGCCGACAGCGCCTGGCGCCCCACAAGGTGCCGCGGGCCGTGGAGTTCCGCGACGCCCTGCCCAAGACGCTGATCGGGAAGATCCTGCGGCGGGCGCTCGTGGAAGAGGAGCGGCGTGGGGTAAAGTAAGGCCTGCATGGCACCAGAGCCCATCCCACCGGGGTGGTCGCGGCTGGCGGTTACACTTGGCGCGCTCCTGCTCTCAGCCTGCCGTCCGCCTGCGACCGCACCACCTGCTGCATACAGACACCCGCCTTCCCCGGTCCTGCAGGCTACCTTCGTCACAGCGTGGGGCGGCGTACCTCCCACCAGTCTCTTTAGCCATCCCGCCGGCGTGGCCGTGGACGGCGCAGGCGCTCTCTACGTGGCCGACACAGGCCGGAACCGCATTCTGAAGTTCAGCCCATCGGGCGCACTGGTGGCGACGTGGGAGCGGGCCGGCGACGGGCCACCCCTGCACCGGCCGTCGGGGCTGGCCGCGGACGCCGCGGATAACATCTACGTCGCCGATACCGGCAACCACCGCGTCATCAAGTTCACTCCGGCGGGGAGCGCCCTGGCCGTCTGGGGCGGCCCGGGCGGGGAAGCTGGCCGGTTCAACGCCCCCGCGGGTGTGGCCGTCGATGCGGCCGGCAATCTCTACGTCGCCGACACGAAGAATCACCGCATCCAAAAGCTCAGCCCGGCGGGAGCCGTCCTCAAGGTTTGGGGCTCGTACGGTTTCGCGCCGGGACAGTTCAACGCTCCGACGGGGGTCGCGGTGGACGCGGCAGGGCATATCTTCGTGGCCGACACCTGGAACCACCGCATCCAGAAGTTCGACGCTGAGGGCCGGTATCTGCTGGAGTGGGGGGCACTCGGCCGGGGAGATGGCCACTTCAACGCCCCGACGGGGATCGCCGTTGATGGGACCGGCCGGGTGCACGTGATCAGCGCCGGCCTGTGGACCCGGCTGCGCGATCCGGCTGATGTCCTGCGCGGGCAGCGAGTCCAAGTCTTCACAGGCGCCGGGAGGCTGCTGCGGGCCTGGGGGCGCGGGGGCATCGACCCAGGGCAGTTCGACCGGGCGATGTCTCTGGCGGTCGACCGCGCCGGCAGCGTCTACGTCGCTGATACCTGGAACCACCGCATCCAGAAGTTCGCCCGGGACGGCGTGCTGCTGCGGCAGTGGGGGGCTCTTCCCGTCCAGGTGCTGAAACACCCGAAGGCGCTGGCCGCCGACGCCAGCGGGCACCTCTACATCGCCGACCAGGGTAACTTCCGTGTGGTCCAGGTGAACCGGCATGGAGGTGTGGTCGCCGTCTGGCGGGTCTCCCCGTGGGCGGTATTGGAGGATGTGACCGTGGATGCCAACGGAGCGGTCGCTGTGGCTCTGACCGAGCACGGTGTGCCGCTCGTGCGTAGACTGAGCGCCGTTGGTGTTGTCCGCCAGGAACTGCGCGGCTTTGCGTCGGTCAGGGGCATCGCGGTGGACTCCGCGGGAATCCTCTACGTCGCCGACTGGCGAAACCATGAGATCCGTCGCTTCGATGCGTCGGGCCAACCCGCCGGCCGCTGGCGCGTCGAATTCCCCGGTGATCTTGCCGTCGACAGCAAGGGCCACGTCTACGCCGTGGAGCGGGGACGGCACCGCATCGTCAGCTTCGATGCCGCGGGACGGGTGCTGCGGAGCTGGAGGGGACCGGCCGACGTCGACAGCGGCTTTCAGGATGGTTCAATCGCGGTGGACGGCAGAGGCCGTCTCTACCTGGCGGACCCCCTCTATCACCAGGTGCAGGTGTTCGCACCCGGCGGCCGCTACCTGGGCCGGTGGGGCGCCTCGGGCCCGGCGCCGGGACAGTTCTACCAGCCCCGTGCGATAGCCGTCGATCAGACCGGGAATGTCTATGTGGCTGAGCCTCTCCTCGACCGCGTGCAGGTGTTCAGGTTGGCGGGACTGCCGGAGTAGGCATCAAAGCTGGGGGAGGAACGCCCTGGGCGTGGAATTGTGTCAGCGGTGACGACTTCCTTTGCGGCGCGTCCTCTGGATTCTCGCACCCGTCCTCCTGTTGCTGGCCGTCATCTCCCGCACAGCGGAGCTGAACACGCTGGCGCGCATCTTCCTCACCGTCCACCCGGGCTGGCTGGTGGCGGCACTTGGCCTGCAGGTAATCTTCACCCTCAACCAGGGTGCGTTCTACCAAGCGGTCTTCCGCTTACTGGACACAAGCGTCTCCCTGGGGACGGCGGTCTGGCTGGCGCTGGTGATGGCCTTCGGCAGCCTGGCGACGCCCATGGGCACCACGGCGGGGATGGCCTTCTTCGTGGTGGCGGCACGCGACCGAGGGTTGTCGTCCTCGCGCGCCTTCATGGCCGGCCTGAGCTACTACTTCTTTGACTACGCCGCGCTTCTGGTCGTCCTAGTCACCGGGCTGGTGATCCTGCTGGCGCAGCGCGACCTGCAGCCCTCCCAGCTCACAGCCGTTGTGGTCTTTGCGGCCATGATGGCAGGCGGCACGGGCCTGGCCATCCGCCTCATCGCCGTCCCGGCGGCCCTCTCCCGCTGGATGGCCCGCATGGCTGGCGCGGTGAACTGGATGAGCCGGCGGCTGCGGCGCCCTCCCGCCATCTCCCGCGAGCGGCTGGCGAGATGGTTGCGTGAGGTCCAGGATGTGGTGGCCGCAGTGCGGTCCCGCCCCCGCCACGCCATCCGCCCGGCCCTGCATGCACTGGGCGTGCAGGCCGTCGGGATTTCGACTCTAAGCGTCGTCTTCCGCGCCATCGGCGAGGTGCTGCCCCCGGGCGTACTGGTAGCCGGCTACGCTGTTGGCACCTTCCTCATGATTGTATCCATCACTCCCTCTGGCGTCGGGGTGACGGAGGGGGGCATGATCGTCACCTTCACCTCGCTGGGCGTGCCCCTGGAAAGGGCGGTGGCCGGCGCGTTGCTGTTTCGCCTGGTCGCCTTCTGGTTGCCGATGGTGGCGGGGTTCCTCTCCCTGCACGCCTACCCGGCCAGCCCGGGCGGCAGGGGCTCCGCATAGAGTCAGCGGGCTCTCACCAGAGATTGAAAACCGCTCACCTGGCCCCGCTAGTCCGGCGGCACCTCCACCCAGCGGTGCTCGCGGTGGCTGAGGGAGATCGCCTCCATCCTGCAGAACAGGGTCCTTTGTCACGGTCTCGCTGGGACGGTCCCGCCTGCCGACCCACAGTACGTTTGGATCCTCCTGGTGCCAACGCAGCGCCCCTTCGGCGCAGTCCACCTCGAAGGAGAGGCCGTTCTTGTGGCCGGCGCTGACCTGGGAGACGGCGAAGAACCCGCTGGCCCCATCCTCAAATCGGAGCAGCGCGGCGGCGTAGTCCTGTGTGGTCACGGGCACCTCGGTAGCCCCACGCCCGTCGGGGGGCAGGAGGGTAGCCGGCTCCGCCATCGGCTGCAGGCGCGTCGCGTGCACGGTGGCAAGCTGGCCGCAGACGTGGGTGATTCTCCGCCCGGTGACGTGCTGAGCGAGGTCACACCAGTGGGAGCCGATGTCGCCCGGCGCACCAGTCCGCTGCGCTCAGCCAGCTCCGCCAGAGTCGCGGTTTCTCCGCTGGTCAGGCAGGCGGATCTTCCGCAGGCTGCGTGCCCGCCCCCCGCCGGCCCAGGAGGTGCCGTACAGGCCCGCGAAACGGTTCCCAGGCTGCCGGTGCGGTGGATGCTGGTTGCCTGCGGGTACGGGGGAGGCGGAGTATCGACGATGACGTGGCTGCGCAGGCTGGGAGGACTGTTCCGGCGCGGCGGGGGTGAAGAGGGCGATGCCGACGCCCTCGTCTTCTACGTCCGCTGCGAGCATTGTGGCGAGATCATCCGCGTCCGCGCCGACCGGCGCTCCGAACTCCTCCAGGAGTTCGACGAGGGAGTCTCCGGCTATAGCCTGTACAAGGACGTCCTGGGGACGCGCTGCAACCGGGTGCTGCGGATGCACGTGGGGTTCGACCTCCAGTACCGGGTGACCTCGCAGGATGTAGAGGGCGGCCGCTTCGCCACCGAGGAGGAGTACCGGTCGGAGGCCGGCAGGCCCGGTTAATTCGCGCTCACGGCCTGCCCAGCAGCGGCTCCAGGTTCACCACCCGGACGCCGGCCGGTGATGTCCAGGCCGCGTGGGGACGTGCGCCAGGTGTGGGTTTCCACGGGGTGGCACTGGGGTAGTCGCCGCGGCCGATGGAACGGGGGGGACCCCACCGCCCGTCGAACACGCGCAGGACGACGGCACCATCCCGATCCTGCCAAAGCGCGAACACCCCTCTTGCCCATAGGCCAACGGTAGGGTGGCGGCTGCCGCTGGCAGAGATCTCCTCGGCCGCCGTCCAGCGGTCGCCCTCGCCGCGCATGTACTCGACAACCGTCCTTCCGCCGCGCAGGCGCTCCCAGACCAGGTGCACGCGGCCGGCGGCGTCCACTGCGATGGCAGGTTTCGTGGAGGGAGAAGTCCCTGACGTTAGCTGCTGAGGAGTGCGCCAGTCCGCGTCATGGCGCGTATACATGATCTGGAAAGCCTGGCCGTCCGACTGGAACCAGGCGACGTGCACGCGGTCCTCCACCCCCACCGCCAGCGCAGGGTTCACGGCGTCGGGGAACCCGCCGGAGAGGCGCAGCGGGCGGCTCCATCCAGCGGTGTGACGCAGGTAGTAGATCTCATAGATGGCCCCGTGGGCGGCGGGTTGCCCCTGTGAGGCCTCCCTGATCCCGTACCAGACCAGATGCAGCCGGTTACGGGAGTCCACATCCATGGACGGGTACCCGGCGTAGGGCAGACCTGCGGAGAGGCGGGAGGCCAAGCCCCAACTCCGGTCGTAGGCGCGGTAGTAGACGGATCCCGCTCCGCCGGAGAAGTCGGTCCAGGCCACGTGCAGGCGTCCCCGCCGGTCCACGGCCAGCGTGGAGAGCGTCGCAGCCCCGCCGCCCTCACTGACCCTGCCCAGGCTGCGCCAGGTGCGCCCGTCCGCGGAGACGCCCACGAAGACCCGGGGCATCCCGCCCACCGCCCGGCTGTACGTAAGGTATAGACTGCCCTCGGCTGCGACGAGCTTGTGCTGGTTGTTGGACTCGGTATCCGCCGCCGCCGCGTACCCTTGCTGCGCACCCAGCGGCCGGGCAGAAGCCAGCAGCACGAACAGTGAGAGGTTCAGGAGGAGCCGCATGTGCTTTTCGAATTTCCACGCCTGCAAGGATTCTCCCGCTGTACCTTCAAGCGGTGTGCGTGGAGGGAAGCAGCACCTCCCGGAGGTATAATTTAGGAAAGGCCAGAGGAGGGAAGTGTTCATGCGTCGATTGGTTGTCCTTCTTGCCCTTCTTGGGATAGCGGGTATGCTCATTCCAACCGCGCCCCGACCTGCGACTGCGCAGCCGGCGACCACATTGATTCAAGGCTTGGGGGAAGAGCCCGAGAACATCGACCCCCAGCGGACGAACCGTTTCCACTCGCTGATTGTGCTCAGTTACGTGGTTGAGCCGCTGTTCACGCTGGACAAGGACTTCAAGGTGGTGCCCCTGCTGGCCGAATCCTATAGCTGGTCTGCGGACAAGAAGACGCTGCGAGTGGTTTTGAAGCGGGACCTGACCTTTCACAACGGCTCGCCGGTGACCTCGGCCGACGTGAAGGCCACTTTCGAGCGGTACATCACCGTGTCGCCGCTATCGTCATATCTTCGGCCGCGCACAGGCGGTATCGTGGGCATGGATACGCCCGACCCTCGCACCATCGTCTTCCGTTTCGCTCAGCCCAAGCCGCTGGCGATGATCTCCGACCTGGCCGACGCACACACGGGCATTCTGCCCGCATCGTTTATCGCCAGCACACCGTCCACAGATATCGGCATCCGCGCCCTCGTCGGCACAGGGCCGTTCATGTTCAAGGAGTGGGTTCCCGGAGATCGGATCGTTCTGGAGCGGTTTGACAAGTACCGCTGGGGTCCGGCATTCTCCCCCAACCGCGGGCCGGCCTACTTCCAGCGAATGATCTTTCGTATCATCCCCGAGGACGCTACCATGACCGCCGAGGTTGAGGCCGGCAATGTGGATCTGACCTTCGATGTGACCCCCGCTGGCCTGCAACGTCTGCGGGCCAACCCCAACGTGGTAGTGATGCAGGCGCCCACTTACAGCGTGCAGTATCTGGTCCTGAACATGGAGCGCTGGTTCTTCCAGAACGCCAAGGTGCGGCAAGCCATCGCCCACAGCATCGACAAAGAGGCCATCGCCCGCGCCGCCTGGCTGGGAGTGGGCCGGCCGGTGGACGGGCTGATCAACGAGGCGACCATTGGCTACTGGCCTGGCGTGAAGCAGTACGCCTACAAGTACGATCCGGAGCGTGCCAAGGCCTTGCTGGCGGAAGCAGGCTGGCGGCCTGGGCCTGACGGGATCCTGCGGCGGGACGGGGACCGCTTCGAGGTCACCCTCATTACCTTCTCCAACATCGACCAGTGGCGCCGGGCTGGGGTCATCGTCCAGAGCCAGTTGAAGCAGGTGGGGATCGATGTGAAAGTGGAGACAGCGGAGGTGGGGGCGACCTACGACCGCGCCAGAGCGGGAGCCTTCGACATCGGGATTTTCCGGAACACCTGGTGGCTGGGCCAGCCGTACCTGTACTTCCTCACCCATTCAGTGAACATCCCGTCCAGCAATTTCTCGCGCTGGCCCAACTCTTTGCTGGACAAGTTGCTGGAAACTGCGGGAAACGCCGTTGACGATGCGGAGCGCGAGCAGGCCCTGAACCGGGTGCAGCGGATCATTGTCGAGTCCGCGGTCTGGGTGCCGCTGGTGTCGAACACCAGCCTGCTGGCAGCAAAGAAATCTGTGGGCGGTCTGGAGGTGCTGGGCTCTCACCCCTGGTGGCCGGTACACCTACGGGCACTGGCGCTGCGGCGGAAGTAAGACCGTTCCTGCGGGGATGACCCGCTACATCTTCCACCGGTTGATGGCGCTGATCCCCGTTGTGCTCGGGGTCACCCTCGTTGTGTTCAGCCTGCTGCACCTGACGGGTGACCCCGTTCGCCTCCTATTCGGGCTGAACGTGCCGGAGGAGTTGGTGCAGCAGCGTCGGCAGGAACTGGGCCTCGACCGTCCCGTGGTCATCCAATACATCCGGTGGTTGGCTCGCGCTGCCCGGGGAGACTTCGGAGTATCCATTACCACTGGCGACCGCGTCGCGGCCATGATTCGCCCGCGCATCGGGCCGACCCTGGAGTTGACGGTCCTGGCGCTGCTGGTGACGCTGGCGGTCAGCCTGCCGGCAGGGGTGATCTCGGCAATTCGCCGTGGCACGGTCGTGGATAGTGTGTCCCGGCTGGTGGCTCTGTTTTGGGTCTCGATGCCCACCTTTTGGCTTGGCCTCCTGTTCATACTGGTCTTTGGCGTCTGGTTGGGCCTCCTCCCCATCTCCGGCCGCGCGGAGTTGCCCTGGTCCTGGGAGGGGGTACGCACCCATATCCTCCCCGTTCTCACCCTGGGTTTACCTCCCGCAGCGCTGTTCACTCGGCTGACCCGTTCCAGCATGCTGGAGGTCATCGGGGAGGAGTATGTACGCACCGCGCGCAGCAAGGGGCTCGACGAATGGAGCGTCGTCGTCCGCCATGCGCTGCGCAATGCGCTGATTCCCATCCTCACGCTGGTGGGGCTCAGGCTGCCATGGCTGTTCGGCGGCGCGGTGATTACCGAGACGGTGTTTGCCTGGCCGGGCATGGGGCGCTTGCTGGTGGACTCCGTCCTGAAGCGCGACTACCCGGTCGTCCAGGGCATCGTCATGTTCATGGCCATTCTGGTGGTGCTTAGCAACCTCCTGGTCGATGTCCTCTACGCCTATGCGGACCCTCGCATACGATACGAGTAGGATCTTACCCCAGCCCGTCCGCTCACCGCTGCGGATCGGGCTGCGGCGCCTGAGGCGGTACCGCCTTGCAGTCGTCGGCGTGGTCGTGGTCCTGGCGGTGGTCAGTGCGGCCCTCCTGGCCCCTCTCATCGCCCCGCATGATCCCACTGCCCTGGACATCGAGGCGCTACTGGTGCCACCCGGAGGATCGCATCCACTGGGTACGGACGAGCTGGGTAGGGATATTTTCAGCCGTATCGTCTTCGGCACGCGCTACGCGCTGCTCATCGGTGTGGCTGTGGTCCTCATCGAAGCCGTTATCGGCATCGTCCTGGGTTCGTGCGCGGCCTACTTCGGTGGCTGGCTCGATGTGGTGCTCATGCGTATCGTCGATGTCATGCTGGCCGTGCCCACGCTGGTGCTGGCTCTGGCTATCGCCGGCGTACTGGGCGGCGGCATGGGAAACATGATCCTGGCCATTGGTGTCACGGGGTGGCGGGAGTTCGCGCGCCTGATGCGGGGCCAGGTTCTGGTCATCCGCACCTCCACCTACGTAGAAGCCGCCAGGGCATTAGGCGGACGTGATCTGCGGATCCTGGTACGTCACATCCTGCCCAATGCGCTCGGCACGATCGTCGTCTTCACCACATTGGAGATGCCCACGGCGTTACTCTGGGCTGCCTCCTTGAGCTTTCTGGGGCTCGGCGCGCAGCCCCCTACGCCCGAGTGGGGTGCCATGGTGGCGGAAGGGCGAGGATTCATCGGGCAGGCCTGGTGGGTATCCACTTTTCCTGGCCTGGCCATCATGACCACGGTGCTCGGTTTCAACTTCCTGGGTGACGGGCTGCGAGACATGCTCGATCCGCGCACCGCCCGGCTGGCATAGACTGACGCGTCCGCATGGTGTGTGGATGAAGGCAATCCCAGGTCTCATGGCAGAGGTCGCCTCCCGTGGCGACGAGATTGTGGCGCTGTGTCGCCGCCTGATTCAGATTCCCACCGAGAACCCGCCCGGCGATGTGAGTACGGCGGCCGCCGCTGTTGCCGAGGTGCTGCGTGGCTGGGGGGTAGAACTCACATGGAATGAACCTGCAGGCGGCCGGGTCTCCCTCGTGGCCGCCATGGGCCCCGAGAGCGGGCGGACGTTGATCCTCAACGGGCATCTGGACGTGGTCCCGGCCGGCGACCCGGGCCGGTGGACACGACCGGCGTTTTCCGGTGATGTGTCAGGCGGCCTGATCTGGGGCCGCGGTGCTGTGGACATGAAAGGTGGAGTTGCTGCGCTGCTGGGGGCTGTTCGCGCCATGTCGCAGGTGGATCTGCCCGGGCGCGTCATCCTCACGCTGGTTCCCGATGAGGAGACAGGCGGCCGGTGGGGGAGCCGGTGGTTGCTGCAGGATGCCGGGCTGGCAGGTGATGGTTGCCTGATAGCGGAGCCGTCGGGGCTTGACGTGTGCACCATAGGTCAGCGCGGTGCGCTGTGGCTCCGTTTGAGAGCATCGGGTACCCCTGCGCACGGTAGCCTTAGTCCCTACGTGGGGAAGAACGCCATCCTTTCCCTCATCAATGCTCTTCGTCCAGTGTTGGCCCTGGCCGGGCGGAGAGGGAAGTGCCCGCCGGAGCTTGCACAGATTCTCGAACGATCCAAGCACTGGATGGCCTCCAGCGTCGGCGAACCGGCGACTGCAGCGCTGGATCACGTCACGGTGAATCTTGGCATCCTGCGGGGTGGGACCAAGGTCAATGTCGTCCCCGAGGAGGCCACCGCTGAGATCGACATCCGAGTACCCCTGGGGTGTACCGTGGCGGCGATAAGGGCGGAGGTGGAGGCCTTGCAGGAGACTGGAGTGGAGGTGGAGATACTGGAAGCCTCCGAGCCTAACTTCACTCTTCCGAATACCCGCATCGCTAGGGCGCTCGCCGCCGGAGCTAAAGAGGTGCTGGGCAAGTCGCCCTCATTCCTTCTGCAGTGGGCGACCAGTGACGCCCGCCATTTTCGTGCCGCGGGCATTCCAGTTGTCCAGTACGGCCCGTTCGGTCGGGGAATCCACGGGTACGATGAGGCTGTGCTCGCCGACGAGATCGTGCGCTGCGCTCAGGTCTACGTGGCGACCGCGTTGGCCTTTCTTGGTTCCCGGGAGTTGCCGTAGGAGGGATTCGATGGCCATCTGGCAGATTTTCGCGCTCAGCCCAGGAGGGCGCACGGTGGATTGGTCGACCCGGCTCTACCTCCATCCCCTGGGCGAGACGACCACGTCCGCGTACTTCCTGTGGGTACTCCAGGGTGAGGGAGGACCTGTGCTGGTGGACACGGGATTCACGCACCGTCTGGCAGAGCTCAAAGGCGTTCCGGTCGAGCGGCTGCGCCCGCGCCAAGAGCTGCTGGCCGCAGCGGGCGTGGATCGGGAAAGTGTCCGGACCGTAATTCTGACGCATCTTCACTGGGATCATTTTGACCTGGAGGGTGCCTTCCCCCGGGCCACGTGCTGGGTGCAGCGGCGGGAGGTGGAGTTCTGGGCCGGCTACGGCGCCACCGAGCCCTGGTATGGACGGTTCCTCAGCGACCGGTTCAGCGACGAACTGCAGGAGTTACAATCAGCGGGCCGCCTGCAGGTCATCGAAGGCGCCCTGGAAGTCACCCCCGGAGTGAGGGTTGAGTGGGTCGGCGGCCACTCGCCTGGCATGCAGATCGTGGTGGTCGAGACGGCCAGAGGACCGTTCGTTATCGCCAACGACGCGCTGACCACCTACCGCAACCTGCGCGAGTGGATACCGCCGGCGATACACCTGGGCAGCATCCCGGAATGCTTCGCCGCCATGAGGCGCATACGGGCCCTTTGCGACGGCGATGAGAGTCGCCTGTGCCCGGGACACGACAGCGAGGTCTGGCAGCGGTTCCCGGAGGTGGCCCCGGGCGTGTACCGGCTCGGGTAAGCACTCCCCCGCCTCCGGCAGGCTCCGAGGTCGGGAGGTGATGGAAAGCGCCGTGGGTGTGGGTAGAGAGAAGCCAGAGACGCCCGTACCGGCTACCCTTACGCCCGCCCAGTGGCGGGAACTCATCCGGCGCGGAGAGTGGGCGAGACCCACGGCAGGCCTGGCCCCGGGTTATGCTCAGGCCAACCTGGCCATCGTCCCCAGAACACAGGCCTACGACTTCCTGGTCTTCTGTCAGCGGAACCCCAAGCCGTGCCCGCTCCTTGAGGTCACCGACCCCGGCGATCCCCGCCCTCGGTACTCCGCGGAGATGGCAGACCTTCGAACAGATCTGCCCAGGTACCGGGTCTATGAGCACGGTGTGCTATCCGGCGAAGTGGCTGACCTGAGGGCTCTGTGGCGGGAGGACCTTGTGGCCTTCCTGCTGGGGTGCAGTTTCACATTTGAGCAAGCCATGATGCGTGCGGGCATCGCTGTGCGCCACATAGAGCAGGGGGTGAACGTCCCCATGTACATTACGACGATCCCGTGCAGACCTGCTGGCCCGTTCGAGGGCCCCATGGTGGTCAGCATGCGCCCCGTGGCCCTTCACCTGGTTTCCAGGGCGGTCCAGGTGACATCTCGCTATCCCCTGGCCCACGGAGGACCTCTTCATATCGGCGATCCTCAGGCCATCGGGATTCGGGATCTGCAGGAACCGGATTTCGGGGACCCGGTGGAAGTACGCGCGGGAGAGGTCCCTGTCTTCTGGGCATGCGGTGTGACGCCGCAGGCTGTAGCCCTCCACGCACGGCTGGACCTCCTCATCACGCACGCCCCCGGCCACATGTTCATCACGGATCTCCTGGACGAGGAGCTGGCTCTTG
>Ga0101945_1001914_pt1 | contig 16933 bp, 23 predicted proteins | sample DewCreD2012metaG_2_FD_75246 | JGI IMG/M metagenome (GOLD analysis project Ga0101945, IMG submission 75246) | Hot spring sediment bacterial and archeal communities from British Columbia, Canada, to study Microbial Dark Matter (Phase II) - Dewar... ... | reverse complement strand
ACCGCCGGAGTGCCAGTCCGTTACTGGGAAGCCTTTCTGAGCCAGGCGCGAGAGCAGGGCTTGGAGTTCTTCGTCTGGACTAGTTGGGCGCAGAAGATCACGCAGCACGGAGCACCCCCACAGTTACCTTATTGACCTCAAGCACGAGCGGGCTTGGCTCAGTTGCCAGCTCGAGCGTGAGATGCACTGTAAGCGTCCTCGTGGCTGGCTCGAACGATACTTGAGCTGTTGCCCTTGCAACGCGAGGGTCTTCCTCGGCTTGCTCTTCTGCCAGGCGTGCGATCTCAAACTGCACTTCTTCGGTGGCTGCCTCGTTCAGGTATCTCCGAAGGTCCATGCCGTAATCAGGATCATAAAACAGCCCGCCACGTGGTGTGGTCAGGCGCCTGGTGATTGCCTCAGCCAGGTTTGGCAGGCCGCTATGAATCATTAGTTCTAGGTCAGGCACAGCTGTCAGGTCGTCTCCAAGTGGTGGCATGCGTCTCCACTCCCCTAGCGTCACATAGACCCGCAGCCCTCCCGAGGGCGTCTCCTCTTCCCCCTCTTCTTCCTGTTGGGGAGGAGGTGAGGCGATGATCAGCAACTGAACCACTGGGGAGCCAGCCCACCAATGATCCATGCCGGGGCTATGTGTGACATGGATTACAGGAGAGCCGCGTAGCCAGTAGTCCATGCTATCGCCCCTTGATAGGCTGTGCGCCTATGTTACTTCCACGTGATCCCATCTAGACCAAGCGCCCGGTGCACTGGTCGTTTGTTCCAGGAAAACCTCTAGCACGCCCTGCTTCGTGACACCTGGGACCGTAACGGTGATTTTGTGCCAGGTAGAGACGTTCTGTGCGTCAACGATGATGTCTGCACTAATGCCTAAGTCCGGACTCGCAGCCACACGTACTCTCGGCACAGGCATAACCCCAGAATGCTTGCACCAAACCGAGAACACGCGGTTGCCGGGGTTTACCGGCCAAAGGATCCGAAAGGCTCCCTGCTGTCGTAGTTCGAGGCATGGTGGGGCGGGGGTGCCATCGTCGCCCTGTTTGAAATATGGCACAACCCAGCTCGGAGCCCCCACAAGTCGCACGCCCACGCTGCGAGCGTATGGCGGCCCCAGCACCACTCGATATCCTGTCGCAGGACGTACCAGCGTCGGCATGGCTAACGTCGGCATGGTTAGAAGGTGTACCAGGTATCGGATATTTCAAGTGCAAATGCTGCTGTCCCCGTCCCAGTATTACCGTTTCCCCACTTCACAACAATGAACTCTCTTCCCGCTAATGGTCCGCTCCCACTCAAGATAGTCCCATTTGTGACGTTACTGGCGCTCTTCCAGTCGTGCAGCGGAACCCAGAACCCTGGTATAAAGCCCCTGAGGTGCCCTGAGTCTGTTAGTATAACTCTATCGATGTACCCGGCTCCATCCGGGCCGTTGGGGTACGCGAATGGCCCATTCCCAACGACTACATCGAATGTCCCTGCTGGCCATAGCATGCTAAGTGGAACCGGCCCGGGTGCCCCTTGGAACGTGAAAGGCGCAAATAGCGCAGCCGCATGGGTCTCCTGACGCACAAGGCCGCCATGCTGGGAGGGGCCCGGGGAGCCTGCTGCAAGCACAGCAGTGTTATCATTCTGCCCCACTGGGAGCAGGTCCCCGAAAAAGCCAAGGTATGCCGCCGCCCAGTCGGGCCCGACTGCGTGGTATAAGACAAAGTAAAACGCTCTCTCAGAGGCTACAACAAACCAGGCGCGGGGAGTTGCATCTGAGGTAGCCGACTTCCTCACAAATATGCCATTTGAAGTCCTAACAGGGAATGCAATGGTACCCTGCCCAAGCCCAGTTGCGCCACTCCAACCCCAGAATGCCGCATAGTCTGCTCGACCCGCCACGAACCCAGTGTTGCCGTTGTCGAGTATCTCTATGTCATAAGCCTCCCATCCAGCCCTTGGAGCCTGTCTGAAGTGTGCTCGCTGTGGGGGCGTAAGCCCATCCGTATACGGCATGGACCACCCTGCTGGAGCCTGGGTACCATACCCGTCTACCAGGCACGCCCTGAGCACATTAATTAGACTACCTACGGTGCCGGACAGCACCGGAGCCTCTGGGTCTGTGGACCTATAAACTCGTACTGGCATAGCTCCTCCTCCTAACTAAGTGTATCAACCACCCACAACCACCCTGCTTTGACTTGCCATAAGCACTGCCCCACAACCAGCCACATCGCCAGTGCGTGCTACTGCGCCTCCCTCTACTTTGCAGCGCACAGCACCCGTCGCGATATGGGTGATGCCATGCCCTGGTATGGGGCAAGTGTGCAGGTCTCCCACGCGAGCCACCGGCACACCCCTTACGCGCACTCTGCTGCTGGCGGTAATTACTGTGCCCCCGTGGCTTGAGCCGTCACCTAGCCTTACCACTGGTCTCATGGGTTAATACGCACCTCCCCGCTAGCAGCATCTAGCTCAATCACTGCCGCTCCTGCCTCTAAACGCAAGAACTCCAACTCACTACGCTCCCACGCAACTACCCACGGCCTCGAGGGGTCGCCCTCTTCGAACGCCACAAGCGCAACTCCACCAGGCTTCACACGACAGCGCGCGCCAGGGATCGGCACACAATAAGGCACCCTGACCATGCTGGGCATGTTTGGGTCGAGCGGGCGTACATCCACGTGGTGGTCGCCGTGATCGCGAAGCACGACAGCAGGATATAGCGCCACGTAAAGGCCGGCTGCTCCGCGTTCCACTAACCGCCCGATAGCAGTGACTAGCCGCTCCACGGACCCAGCACCACCTCCGTTCGCGGGCGCGGACCAAGCACGTGACGCACTTCTTCCACTAAGCTGCCCGACAGCAGATGTCCTGGCAACAGGTCGGGGGTCAGCCGGAACTCGACCCTGGCGGTTGCAGGGTCGTCCTCGCTCCAATCTAGGTCGTCCTCGCGTGGGTAGTTGGTGGGCTTCTCTAGCCCCATCCACAACTGCCCAGAAGGCAGAGCCCGCCAGGCGTAGCGCGGCCCTAGCCACCGCCGCAGGGCCTCCAGGGCTTCCCAACAGGCCATACGCGGTCTGGTCCAGCGTGCCAGCTGTATATCTAGGCCGTCCCCCACTTGGGGCGTCTCTCCTGCTTCCCGACAGGCATCTGAAAACACCAGCCCCGCCGTGGCTTGGTGGTAGTATTTAGGCTCCAGCCCCCTGGCCGTGCGGCCTGCCCCACCCACCACCAGGGCTCGCCAGGCGCCCACATCCTGCCCGACCCGCACACAGGTCATAGCCCACTGCGATTGTACACCATCCAGTTCCAGCACCACAGACACAGCATCTCCCGCCGAAAACCGTGGCGTCTCATTCGGGGCCAGGGCCAGACGCAACATCGCGGTGGGCACCCCCAGACGGGGGACCGTGAAGACCCCGCCCACCACGGCGAGGCCGCCAACGCTCATGATTCCCGGCTCCATGGTCACCAATCCTTCCCAGGGGCTTCTTCTTCCCGCGATCTCTCCGCCTGCGAAGGAGAAAATCTAGGCCTCGGGCCCGGCGGGGAGTCCCCCGCCGGGCCTGGCCTCTTGCCCGACTTTCAGCCCCGCCGACACAGCGCAGGGCTCGCACAGCGGCAGCTGGCCAGCCCACAAGTATACGGCCGGCTGACCGCAGTAGCGAGGGTGGGCACAGGAATCGCATTTTACCTTCTCCACGATCACCACTCCTCCACAATGTCTTCTTCCTCCTCCTGCACTCTTCCGGCTAGATAGTCACGCGCGGCGCGGCGCGCAAGCTCGGGATCCTCCAGGTAGCGCCACCACGCGCGGCCCCAGCAGATTGGACGATACCCGCACCAGCCGCAAACTCTGATATCGTCTGCGGGCACGAATACCTCCGCTGTAATTGCCTCCGCGACCTGGTAAGCAACCCACGCCAGTCGCTGCGTATCAACCTGCGAGCGAGAGAGCGTGTGTGTTTCGAGATCGGGATGTTTCAGGGCTAGAATGCGGTCCAGACGGACCTCCTCGACTCTGTATCCGTGCTGCTCCAGACCTGCGGTGTAGGCTGCGAGCTGAAGATCAGTCTGGATCTGCTCTGGATCAAGTCTGCGGCGAGAAACCTTGTGGTCGCGAATTCGCGTCTTGTCCTCGCCAGCGGCTTCAACGCAGTCTACCACCATCTCCAGCTCCGCTACGCCCACCTGAGCGCGGAAACGATGCTCCACAAGCAGAGGCTGGATCTCAGGCGCAACGCGGTCGTAGTGCAGGGTCACCAAACGCGGAGTTTGCTCGCGCAGCGCTTGGGCTTCGTCAGGTTGCTCCCACCATGTGTGAGGAGCAAGACGGTCGAATTCCTCAACTGCCGCGTCTTGCACGACATCGCGCGGGGGGAGGTCGCCTGCGCGCTGTTTCTCGCGCAGCGCGACCTCAATCCCCCGATGCACTGCTCTTCCCTGAGTAATCGCTGCAGCGGGCTTCAGTCGCACGCGAGCGATGTACGCAAAGAAGTACTGCAGTGAACAGCGTCTATACGTCTGAATTGCGGAGGGGCTAAGTCGCATGTTGTGAAGCCTCCTCCTGCGCTGTACGCACTGCCTGCGCAACTTCGTGGGGCTGCGCAGAGCTCAGGAAATCAAGCAACTCATGGGCTTGCGCCCTCGTGAGATCTCGGGAATGATTGACACCGTAACGGGCGCGCACTAAAGCACGAAGCCCGTCCGGCCCTGGCTCGAAACCCGCCTCCCTCGCCAGCTTCTGCCACTTCGCCCAGATCGCGCGGCGCTGGGCATCTGTAGCGGCGTTGCCTGGAGAGGCCGCCGCAACAGTGTTCTGGGCAGTGTCTGCAGCGAAGGTGTTGAGAGGAACAGCGGCTCCTTCCACTTCCTCGGCGGGCGTAGGCTGGTAGCCCGCTAACACAACAACCCACGCGAGAGCCTGACGGAGCGCCTTCGCCGCGGCTCTCGTCTGCGCCATGGAGCGCAGCTGGAAACTAGGCTTGGAGCTCCATCCAGGCTCGTCGGTGGTACACTGTGCTTCCGCCGCCGATACAATGTGCTCGCCGCGGCGAACCACAGCGCGCGCCTCCCAGCCGTTTTCGAGGGGGCGCGTCCATTGGATGATTGCGCTCATCGAGAAGAACGCGCCCAGTGTCTGCCATGCCTCGAAGCGTAAATGCCGGTTCTGCCCCAGCTGAACTACATACTGGGCCTCGTTCTGGGAAACAGCGCGCACCAGGGCGCGCGCGGCACGGTGCGCGAGTTCCAACACCTGGTCCGGCTCCTGCACAGGAGCCAGAGCGTCCTGCGCTGGCTGGATAGACATTGTTACCCCTCCTCCCTGTTTTTCTGTTTTATCACGCCTGGTTCCCTCTTCGCGGAGGCGTTGCACCTCCTCGTCCGGAATGCGCCATAAACGCCTGATGCGGATGGCACGAATATGACCGCTCTGCGCCAGACGCCTTACCGTTGAGTAGCTCACGCCAAGCGCGCGGGCGAGCTGCTCAATACTCCAGTATCCCCCCGGGGGCCGTTCCGGTCCCGAGAACATCGCTGCACCTCCCGTGCTGTTTTGTGCTAGTGGTAGCACACCTTGCCCCCGCTGTCAAGATGGTTCTCGGCCGCCAGGACCGCGAGCTGGTCTACGGTAGAACCGCGTTCGACTGCCATCCCGCAGCCGGAGGGCGATGTACCCCGCCGTCACCTCCTCCACCCGGTCGCCCGTGCTCATCAGCGCCGCCAGCCCCAGCTCGGACACCCACCCAGCGGTCTGCCAAAGCTCCTCGGGCGTCCATCCTAGGGCTATGGCCTCGTCCTCAATCCTCTGGACCTCGGCCGCCACGTCGGGAGGAACCGGCCGGGGACGGCATGCTGCGCCGAATCCCGGGGGCACACCACGGCGTGGGAGGCGGGTGCCCGAAACGTCCCACGTCCACTCCTCATCGTCGCTCGGTGGGTCATCTTCCCATATGTCGCCTATAGCGCTAGAAACCTGGACACCTTCTTCACCGCTATCGCTGGCTTCAAACTGCCCTGGCTCTTGGGCTGCCTCCCCGGTTTCCAGGGATTGGCCGAACCGGGCAAGCCCCTGTTCCGCTGTGGGAAACTCGCCGGTCGGTGACGAGGGTTCTTTCTCCTCAAGAAGCGTCTCTGGGGCCTCTCCCCCGTCACCCCCCTCGCCTACGCTAGACAACCGCACTACCGCCTCGGGCCCCACCGAACCGTCCGTACGCACTATCTGCACAATGCGTCTCTTATTCCTCCCCCGCCCCTCAGTACCAAACACAACACCAAGACCTGCGGTGCGAAGGTCAGGGGCCAACAGCCGCAGCCGCCCAGCAAGCGCACGGGGGGACTGTGGCCAGGTGCGGGAGCGAATCGTACTTTCCGAGACACGAGCCGCTAATTTCTCTAGCAGCTCTTGGGCTGTGCCCACAAAGGGGCCTTCCTGTTCAACTAAACCTACAATTGCCTGCGCCAGCTGAGAGTCCTCTAGGGCCTCAGCTGCTACAGACTCGCGTAACCCCTGATACGCAAGCAGAAAAGCGCCGCTCTCCCACGGCAAAGCCCCTTCTGCAGCCACCACCCAGCGCGCGAAATCGACCATTCTTGGTGCATGGAGAAGATGCGTGGTGGGCCAGGCGCGCAGCGCTTCGCTCACCGCAGTCAACAAGGCACCAAGTAGGCGCGGCCTTGCCTCCTCGAATTCGGCCCACAGGGTAGCCTCATCACGGTACTCAGCCTCTTGCAGCCGCGGAAGCATGACACGCAGGCTACGGTCACGGAGGTCACCCCTGTTTGTAAGCTCATCTATTCCGTTGATGATGATCGGGCGCTGCGCAGTAAGCACCGCCTCCTCGCGGTTGGAATATAGCTTCCGCGCTGAATACCCACCACCTGTGGCTATAGAGCAAAGGGCATCACTCTGCCAGAGCGATAGACCGCTTACGTTGTCATAAGCCAGCACCCAGTTATTGGCAGCAGCAACAAACAGGTCCCGCTCCTCCTTCGGAGGGCGCCGCAGAAGAGCTACGTGTGGGTCTACCAGCGAACGAAGAATGCGGCATAGCGTGCTCTTACCACTTCCCGGCTCACCCCCCACAACCAGGACCGGATGCGGCCCCCGCGCGCGCAAAGCCCCAACAAGCCAAGACGCAACAAGCACAAATGAGTCTTCATCAGGCAGATTCACAAACCTCCGCAGCTCCCGGAGGTCTCCTCCTGGCTGCGGGACTGGGAGCGGTTGCATACCGCTGGGTCTTGTGAACAGCACAGGATGGTCCTGCACAACTCGCCAACCAGCCGTGTCTATCTCTACCGCTCGCCACTCGGGATCACCAAGGTCGACATAGATCTTCCCCTCGTGCTCGGCGACCCTGGTGTACACTTTCTCTACTCGGCCCCCCAGCAGCGCTTGGGCCTCTATCGTTCCTAGTGCGTCTTGAAGTGCATTCTCCCCCGGGGCCCGGCCTGCTTCCTGTAGGTATTGCACAGCTAGCCAGGCATGAAACCTTCTGGAACGCACCGGCCAAACCTCGCGGCGCCCAGCGGTCGGGATAATGGCCCAGGCTGTCCCCTCGCGGTCCACACACAATTCAACCTGCGCGGCCAGGCGAACTAGGGCCTGGGTTGGGGTTTCCTTTGTGGCAGAAGCCCGATGGGGCGTAGCCGCTGTTTGGGGTTGAACCGCAGCTTCTCCATTTGGCCCCGTGGGGCGGCGCCCAATGGACGCAGCAATACGAGCAACCTCCGCGTCGGGTAGGGGTGGGCTACACCGCTGCGCATTTACAACAGATAGCGCCGCGCGAATAGTAGCTTCGTCACAACCATAGCGGCGCAGCGACCCAGCAATTCGCGTCAGTGTGTCGTTGCGAACCCCCTCTGGGATCGGCCCATGGGCGGGCAGAGTACTTGTACGATCGGCTTCTGGGGGACACATCGCCCAAGCTGGTGGAGGTGGTGGAGGGGAATCACCGGTTTGGTGTAGCGAATATAAGACCCCACTACGATGTAGGGAATGCTGTGCTACGGTGTAGTGGCCAGGGCCAGATTTGACCTCGGCTCCGAGCGATACCAATTTGATACGCCAGGCGCCACTAAGCCCAGAGGGGCGCTGAAAGTACAGGTGGTATCCTCGTGCGGTCTTTATGATCGTGACGCCCCGGGGGAGGCCGAGTTTCAGGGCTTCCGCCATTCCCCGTTCGTCGTCGATGTCAACAACAAGCAGGGAATCAAGGCGCACGCCGACATTGGCCTGAGGACAGGACCGCCACCACCGGTGGATGACGTCTGGGTTAGTGGTGGCGCTATGTAGACCACGAGGTACTAGACGCCCTACAGGGGCCTTGCCCACCGCGTGGTCCTGGTGCCCCCCTCCACAACCACAGGTGCCGGATGGAGTAGGCCAACAAAGGGGCAGAACTGGAGCACCGCGAGACGCCCACCAAAGGGCGGTTTGCAAACGGGGGTTGACTTCAGAAGGAGAAAAGGGTATCATGGTGGTGTCAGGCACGCTAACCACCCTCCACGAGGCCCGGTCGCGCCCCGGGTCTCTTTTTGTTGTGCCCCATTATACCACAACTCCCCTCGCGCGCCAGAGACCCTTCACCGAGGGGAGCAACTTGCTCGTTTTGCCATTTGTGCTACACCACGTCCAAACTGCTCAATTCGAGTAACTAGTGGCGTCAGTAGTGGCCAACCCGGGGTGTCGGACGGTGGGGACGGTCAGACCATCAGACCGTCCCCACCGTCCCCGCGCAGAATGCCTTTGTGGCGCGGGTTTCGGCTGGTGTCGGACGGTGGGGACGGTGGGGACGGTAGCTTTTCTTAAAAAGGGTGTGAGGGTGTGGGTGGGGGGGTAGGGCTAGGGGTAGGAAAGCTGGGGAAACGACCGTCCCCACCGTCCCCACCGTCCCCACCTACCCCCCGAAAGGCCAAAAGCCCTACCAGACGCGGTTTCCAGCTTGAGGCGAGTGGGGACGGTTGGGGCGCCCCCCTAGATGGCTACCGTCCCCACCGTCCCCACCTGGCTCGCTCCGGGGCGACATCTCCCCTCCCTAGTGGTGGAACCGTCACAACCGTCACAACCCAAGCAGGACGCGGGTTTCAGCCGCCCCCCCAAAGCGTCACGCATCCGTCACAAACCGTCACACCGTCACACCCCCCAGGGCCTGAACACCTGTTCCCTATTGACAGGAAAGACACATGGTGATAAACAAAGACCAGAACAGCGCGAGGCGTTTCCCGGTTGACTCTGTGACGAGAATGGGGTATCATAGTGATGATCCCCATCCCCCCTCCTTCCGGAAGCCCTGGGCCCCGGTCACGAGGCCGGGCCAGGGCTGTCTTCGTGCTCTGGCCTGGGGCCCAGTGGGAAGCTTCCCACCGGGGCTCATTTAGGGCCCTCTGAGGGCCCAGGAGGCCCTTCTCTCGGTGGGGTGGCTACCTAGATACGGGGCGGGCCCCCAGGGGCCCCTTCCTGGGCCTTCCAGGGGCCCATGGGCCCTATCCCGGGACGGGTCGCCCCCAGGCCTGGGCGGGGCCCTAGGGGCCAGGAGGATCTCCTCGCCGGTCGGCTGCCTAGAGCCCAGGCGCCCCTCAGGGGCTCCTCCTGGGGCCCTGGAGGGCCCCAGGAGCCCCTCCTCTGGTGGGGCGGCTATCTAGAGTCTAGGCGGCCCTCCCGAGGCCCCTTCTGGGGCCCAGGGGGGCCCTCTTTCGCCCACCCCATCGGTATCCCGGTCATCCGGAGTCCCGAGCGGCCCCCTGGGCCCCGGGGGCCAGGAACCCTCAGGCCTCTCGGTGGCTCGCCCAGCCGAGCCTGGTGGCCGGGTCACAGCGTGGCGATTTTGCGCTCCAGCATGGCCCACAGCTCGGGGGGATACCTCGTTGGATCCGGCATCCACTCCTGTAGGTCGGGTGTAAACCCAAACCCCTCCTGCGGCGCCTCGGCTTCTGTGGGGGGAAGCCTGCGCCCATCCGGAGTGCGTGCATACTCTTCTTCAGTGACAGCACGCACGCCAGACCTGCAATTGAAATGCAGCGGTGGGTAATTGGAACGCCACCACCGGTGATTAGCAGGAAGCGTGACACCGTGCCGCGCCCGGCAGATCTCCGAGGTGCGCATGTCTAGTACCGCGTCGAACATCCAGTATGGGTGGCTAACCATCACAGCTGGAGACCTAAGCTGACGCCATCGCCCCGCTTGATACGCGAGCTGCACGTTCGTGCGAAAAATGACCTCTACTCGCCCTGGGGGCTCTACTCCGCCCCAAGCCCTAACTAGCCTCTCTAGAACCTGATTCCGGAACTCCTGATAGGTCGTGCCCTGCACTAGCGCACGATCGATGGCTTCCCAAACATCAACCACAACATCAAGTTGCGCTACTCCCGCTACCCAAAACGCCTTTCTGCGCGCGCGATACTCCAGCACGCGCCACTCCGGGTCGGTCATGGGTATCCGAGCCCGGAACCAACGCACATCTTCGTCGAATCGTTCAGGGCTCGCGCTTGGTGCCGCCATGGTCTTTCCACACCGCCCAATGCCCCGCGAGCTCCGCAAGAATGAGACTCCGTTCTACGATCTCCGCCAGGACCGTGGGGTCCATCTGACCGAACAAGGCCAGCAGCCTACGACGTAGGTCTTCGTAGTCTTGTGCTGCATTCACCGCTTCTGTGATATCACGCAGATGCTGGTGGAAGACCGCCATAGCCTGCCGCGATGCGTTTTCTGTGAGTTGATCTGCGTATACCTGCCCTGCTACGAAGCCGCTCGCCCCACCAGGGCTGCGCATAACCCGCCGCGCAGGGACTGGAGCCTGCTGCTGCTGCAACAGGGGTACCCCTTCTCGCTCCGCGATAGCAACAACATCGAGCGGGGCTCCTGCTTGGGACCACATCATAACCGCGCGTCCCAGCTCGAACAGCTGCTGCGCGCGCTCCTTCGCCTCGCCCGGTAGTGCGGTGTCCCAGACGGGCCATGGAGCTAGCGTGGCGTCCCCGAAGTTCGCTTCGGCCCACCAGGCGAGCAGGGTGTTGCGCAACATGCGCCCCGTTGCTTCTGCGTCTGCTCTCAAGATATCCGCTCGCACTTCTTCATGAACGCGGGCAGCGGCAAGGCTGGCACCCTTCACCTCTGTTGTAAGGTGCTGCCCTAACAGGGCGATAGTGAGCGCTTTGTCTGCCCACTCAATTTGCTGCTGGAAAGTCTCGTGTGTGGCAGCTTTGGCTTCCAGCAGCTCGAGGTTCCACCCTTCAGGTAGTACGATCGAGGTGTTTGTCCCAAGCTGTTGCAGGTCACGCGCGAACCTGTCGGCCTCTTCTCGGCTTGCCCCTGGTGGCTTGCGTCCAATTCTGGCGGGCGTACCATGCACCTCACTATACCGCGCCCAATCCTGAACGGCGTATGCCTTCACTAACCAGGGGATCGCGCACCGCTGCCATGCTCCGTGGCGCCAAGGAGCATGTTCGCCATACGGCATAGCAATCAGCCAATCAGGGGGTTTGGCGGAACGCTTGCCCTCATCCGGTAGCTCTAGCCACCATTGACCCTCGCTCCATCGCAGCCACCGGGGCGACCATGGGTGCAGCTTGGGTGTGCGCCTGGGCCCCTCTACCCACTCAACTACAGCCAAGCCAACGCCCAACATGATGCTCCAGGAAAGCACCTGCGGAAGGCCTTGCGAGATAAGACCCCAATCCTCGCTAAGAGCGCTAGCTACCCTTTGGGCGCGGTCGGAGTCGTCTGCTGGCGTGAAGGATAGGGGCAGGGACAACATCCCCAAGACCCTAACGCCGAGCGCTGCCCCTACACGGTCATCTCGCATGATAGCTGCGCCCAGGTCTGAAACAAGCTGCAGATTCCCGGCTTCAGATAGGGCTAGCGCACTCCTCAAATCGGCAGGCTTCCATTCCAGGATTGTGCGTACTTGTGGCTCCTGCACAACTACCACCTCCCGCGAATAGTGAGCGCTTCATATCCTTGCGCGGGACGCAAGACTTCGTAGGCCGCAACTAGGGCGTCTACCTGGTCGTCGTGTTCGTCTCCGGCCCCAGTAAAACCCAGAACCTCACCTAGGAACGCATCCAGCCACGCTGCCTGCTCTGGCACCAGGATGCTGCCTGCGTTCCACGCAGCTGCTGTGGCCTGGGCCCGCGTGAACTTGTCTCCCACAGCCCGCGAAGCGCGGATACTTAGACCCTCCCGGGCTGCAAGGTCTACAATGCCCTGCTCGGCCCCAGCAATGATACTGTGCCACGCCGCAAGAGGGTAGCGCGCGCGCAGCTCGCCGAGCATCCGCAGCCAGATATCCGCACGCACCTGTTTGCGCAGGACCTCGATCACGTAGCACCTACCCTCTGAGTCTGCAGCCAAGACCACAGCTGCAGAGTAGTCAGCTTTGGTCTTCGCGGTGTAGGCCCAGTCTACGCCTACCGCGTAACGCAGCCCTTGTGGCAGTTCGCGGTATGTCCAGACACCATCAAAGAGAGCTCCGCCGCGCGGGCGTGGTTGGCCTTGGTACANGCTGGCCCAGGAATACTCACCGATTGCCCTGCGGATCTCTGCGAGCTTTTCAGCGGACCACCGCTCTGGCCACAGCGCACGACCCTCGTCATCTATGGCTGGGAGTCTGAGGTACTGCCACCCCTCGCGGACCAGGCGCCCGGCAAGATCGTCCTCGTGCCATCGGGTCTGTACCACCACACAGGACGCGCCCGGCTCGAGCCTAGTAAGGGCTACGTCGGTGAACCATTCCCAGGTCCTCTCGCGGTACGTGGAGGATTCCGCCTCGAGCCGGTTCTTCACGGGGTCGTCTACGAATAGCAGATCCACTCCGTGCCCCGTAAGCGGGCCGCCAATCCCAGTAGCGATGAGGCCGCCTCCAGCGGTCGTACGCCACTCCTCTAGACGGCTGGCATCCTCGGCTAGCTGGACGCCCGCTAGCTGAGCCAGCAGGCGAGCCTTTCGCGACTGGCTGCGGCTGAACTCAGCTGCGTAGCTCACATATGCACAGCGCACCGAGGGGTCGCGTGACAGGTGCCAGGCGATAGCGTGCAGCAGCGTGGTGGTCTTCCCGTGCCGCGGGGGCATAGAGACCACCGCCCTAACCTCGCGTGTGCGCAGCTCTTCCAGTAGTTGGACCAAGGGACGCAGGTGGTCTGGCCGCCCCAGCCGAGGCGAGACGGCTGGGATGAAGTCTACCAATGGCAGCTCTGCAACTGGCGGGCGCGCTATACTTTGGGCCAGCCTCCGAGCAACCTCGGAGATCATGACTCTCCTTCTTTGGCGAGCCGACGCAGCACGGCACTCACCGCGTCACGAGCCCGCGGGTAGGGTGCCAGGGCTTCCGCTAGCGCCTGCTCGAGCTGTCTCCACTCCGGTGTCTTGAATAGCAACTCCACGCGGCGCTTGGGCTCGAGTGCATTGATCAGCGCTGCTGCGGCGCGCGCAACTGTAGCAGCAGCGGTGGCACGCTTGGGTTCCTGGATCCCCGCCACCACCTGCCTAAACAGATCCACCAGCGCGTCCAGTAGTGCCCAGAGCCTGCTTGGGTCTGTACTGGGCCCGCTCGCGCCCTGCGCTGGTTCGCCCGGAGCCTCCCAGGGCGCGCTGACAGCGGGCTCCACGCTTCTGCTCTTAGTTGTAGCGGTAGTGCGACGTTTTCTACGCTGCGTCACCTTGCGCGTCTTCGCCATTTGGGTCTCCGCGCGAGTTGTGCCTTGTGTGCCTGCCGGGCCCTCCGGTCGATAGCTCGCAAAAGCCTTACAGCCATCAGAGCTAGCGCCTGTGCGCGCGGATTCATCGTGTCCTCTTCACCACGATACGTAGCTCGTAGTCAGCTTCCCTCGTTTTCACCTGAAGTCCAGGTAGCCCCTTGGGGGGAATAGTCACGCTCGCCCCGACGGAAGCTAGCTGGGCAATCTCAACGTCCAGCAATGCTGCCAGCTGGAGCACAACAGATAGCTTCTGCAATAGACCCATCATTGCACCTCCTCTGCGTCTTCTAGGACCGCCGCGACGACCCCTTCTACTTCTTTCCTGAAAGTAACCGCTCCCACCTCCCGCGCACGGTCTACTAGCATCTTTGCCACCAGGCGACGTACTCCCCCGAACACGCCGATGCGATCGGGAACACCCAGCTTAGCGAGCGCGGTCTCGGTGCGTTTCATGCCTTCTCACCTCCTCTAGGAACGCCCTCCATGGGAACGCATTGCCGGGACACACGGTAGGGTTTAGGTCTCTATGGCGCACCAGTTCTGCCTGTGGGTACGCCCTCCGTAGTCCTGCAACCAGCCTGGCAAGTACCCGCAGGTGCGCCTCGTCGGGTGGATGGTCATTGAACCGCCCTACCGCGGCCACACACAAGCTCTGGCGGTTGAAACCATGTACACAAGCCGGCACCCAAAGATTAGGCCTGGCTATGTAAACTGTGCCATCGCTGTAAGCAAGATAGTGATACCCACACCCAGCCCAGCCACGGCTCACATGCCATGCGTGGATTTCTTGAGGAGTTGCAGCAGGGGAGGACTCCGTGTGGTGCATCACGATGTAACGAATGTCCTCATGTCTGCGCCTTGGAATTGGCTTGGCCCACTCGAGCTTTGCGTTTAGGATCTTCACGGGCCCTCCTTTTGTTGTAGCGAAAGAATGCGTCCAGCAGAATCATAGAAGCCAGACCATAACAACTCCTGCTTCGCATGGCGACATCATCCAGCGCCTCGTCGATCCACACCTCCGAAAGCCCCGCGTGGTGTAGCGCCTCGTGGATCACGGTACGGATCATGTCCTCTAGGCTATCGTGGGCTGTAATGCTGACCTGCACGAAGGGCCCGGAGGGGTCATATAGTCCCTTCACAGGGCGCCCTTCGTGAAGAACGACCCGGGCCACATTCACGCACTCGTTCTCATACAACTCGCGCAGAACACTAGCGAGTTTTGCGCTTAGGCGTCGCATGGCTTTTCCTTCTCATCTGGGGAGAGCTGGTAGAAGCCATGATCTGCTGGAGAGCCAGTAAGGCCTCTGCAAGACTTGGCAGCAGCGCCGCAAGCTTTTCAACCCCGTCAGCTAGCCGGTCTAGTCGAGTCTCCAGGCGCGTGAGCAGCCACCAGATGAGCACCGCGGCCACCGCCGCGGGGAACGCAAGCTGGCTGAACAGCTGAAACACCTCACTCATGCTTCGTCCCGCCCCCTAACAGGGTTTTCCACAACGCAGGTGGCAGCAGGACATACCACTCACCACGATCAGCACGGAGAGCTACTGCGTCCGCCTTATCCAGGCCCATCCACGTCGGGAGCGTCTTTCTGCGCTTCACCTGCCACACCACCTTGCCCACCCGGGGAAGCACAGAAACCACATCGCCGCCCCAACCAGGAGCAGCCCCGGAGAGCGGTACCCGGCGAGCGTCTATACCGAGCTCGCGCAAGAGAGCAGCCCATTCACGCTCTCCCGCCGATCCCTTCCGCCTCGGGTTGGGCATGCCGCGCTCCTGGCGGGGATTATACCATGCTTACCTCCCGGGCGGCGGTGGCGGCCCAATCTGTGAAGGCGCAATCACGGGGATCCGCCCAAGGTCCACGTCTGGCCCTGCTGTCTGTACAGCCCTGGCCTTGCCCTTCTTGCGCCGTGGCTTCGGGACGTACTCTACCAGCTCGAGCTCAGCCTTCCACACCCCATGCCCAACGTGTTCTGGAATTGTGATGCGACGTACATAGAGCTGTCTCACACCCGCCTGTTGCAGCGCAGGGTGTAGAACAGATACTGCCCTTGCGGCCTCACCCTTTTTGGGTCGAACCCGCTGGTAGAGTCTTTGCCATGCGGCTGCGTGCGCGTCGGTCCACATGGTGACCTCGACGAAGAACTCTGCACCGGCGAAGCCGAGGTGTGTTACTTCTGCCCCGTCCTGTCCAGGCACCTCCAGCACGTCCTCGCGCCGCTCATGTCCACCGCGGACATTCACCACACCTGGCACAGGCACCCCGTCGATCGTCATTCTGTGCCAAAGTAGCGGCTGCGCAGCGAATCCCGACATGCTACCTCACCACCCTGCGCCCAAACGCTGGCGGGGGCGTGGCCCCGACCTGTGCTGCGATGCTTTCTGCGATCTCGTTTAGTGTGCGCGTGAGCTGTGAGTGGATGGTTTGCGCCACTCTGCGTTCGTCGTATGCGTCGTTCACCGTGATCGGGGCCGTGATAGACACAGAGACTTGCGCACCCTGCTGGCGCTCCGCTCGTGGCCCCCGCAACCTCGCCATGGCTTGATGGGCAACGCTAAGGGGTAGTATCAAGGGTAGCGTGCGCAGCCACGTGAGCACATCAGGGTGCTGTCTTGCAGCGCCCGCCAGCGCTCCGCCTACAACCGCTCCTGTAGCCAGCTGCTGTGGTCCCACCAAAGAGGCACGTGCGGCTGGCCCTGCCACCCTGGCCACAGCCCGCAGCACAGTTCCCCCCAGGCGCCCCAGTTCTAAGAGAGCCTGCACGAGCCACCTTACAGCTCTGACTACTAGCCCAATCATTCGCAGCACGGCACCCACGATGCGCCCCAGCACCGAGAAAGCCTGTATGAGCAGCTGCACAGCACGCGTAACAATCCAAAACGCTGAAGCAATCGCGAGTAGTCCAGCGACGAATCTGGGGCCCTGGGTTTCTATCCAGGCAGCTGCACGCTCAATCAGCTCCGCGATTCTATCTACTAGGGCCCTAGCTTTCTCGCCCGCTGTTGCACCTGCGAGCGGGCCGAAGAGAAGATTGAGTACCGCGGTGACCAGCCGGCCGGTTGCCTGCATGAGCCTGCGCCCGGTCGGACTCTCGGGATCCGTTAGCTGAACCAGGTTTTGCAGAAACTCTCGAATGCGCGCTACTGCGCGGTTTCGGTTTGGATCGATAGATAAGACCAGAAACTCAAATGGTCGCCCACGAACGGTAGACCACAGGCCTGACAGCGTTGTGCTGAGTCTCTGCATCAGAG
>Ga0101945_1001892_pt1:5000-17227 | contig 17227 bp, 14 predicted proteins | sample DewCreD2012metaG_2_FD_75246 | JGI IMG/M metagenome (GOLD analysis project Ga0101945, IMG submission 75246) | Hot spring sediment bacterial and archeal communities from British Columbia, Canada, to study Microbial Dark Matter (Phase II) - Dewar... ... | reverse complement strand
TGCCATCCCTATCCCTGGGTGCGTTTTGGCGTTGGTACCTGAGGCAGGAGCCGGATGAGGGAGAGCCTCACGTCCGGATCTGTGGAGGGGGTTATGAGCGATCATGATTCCTACTCCGACCTTTCGACAATCTCAATATTTGTGTGAGCCAACCTAGTATCATTTTCCAAGGCTACACTGATACTAAGGGTACCAACAGAAATCATTGAAGATAAAGTAAATCTGGTAGTTATTAAAATGGTTCCACTTGCAGGGAGGACCACTGTCTTTATTTCTTCAAATATCCTTCCCATTGGAGATCCCCATCCTGCTATTTTTACAGTGGTTTGCCAACTCAAGGGAATATTATTTTTAATCGAGGCATTTATTGTTATAGTTTCCCCCCTTTTATAGAGAATCTTATCGGTCTGGATAGAAAAATCTGCGGATTTAGGATAGACGCGATACAATTTCATCGAAGCACCTATCATCTTCGTTTCTTCATAAAACGAAACCCATTCCATTCCCCACCATTGACCCCAATGATAATAGTCCGATTGAGCTGTCTTAAGGTATACAAAGCTACTCGTCCCCTTTGCAGGTACAGTCAATACTCGGCTTTGTCCCCCAAATTTAGCAGTTATCGTTTTTTCCACATCTGAACTATTGAATGCTAAAATGGTGAAGGTAACGGCGTCCCCCAGTACGTAGTGCTCCGCATCCGATTGAATAGAAAACGTGATTCGATCGATTTGAGCCTTAGTTTTCGGTGGTTTGCTTAATGCAAACCGGCCCGAATCCGTTTCAGCCTGGGGTTGTATAATATTGCCTTGCGCATCGAGAAGCGTGTAGTCAATGTGATAAATCCCTAAGGTGGAAGTTATTGATGATGTATAAGTAAATGGTATCGTTAAAGATTGATTCGCACCTATACTAATATTTTGGGTCATTTCATTTACAATTTTCCGGGAAGGATCAAGAATGGTTATTTTTATTGATGTTGTATCCACATCCGTAAAATTGGTTACATCAAGGTTAAGATTAACTATCTCCCCTGGTCTCACATCCATCAGTTCTTGGGGTTTCTTTGCCCAGGAGATGATATTCTGTATAAAATTGATCTCTGTCTGGTTAGCTTGGTGATGGGTCAAAGCAAAGTCTGTATATAGAGTTGTGGCAATCACATGACCTTTCCCAAACGGATACATAATCATCGCAGGTTGACCATTTGAAACTCGCCTTAGGAGGACCGTGCTATTTTCTGGATAAGAGGTGAAATAACCATCGACCCCAATATTACCTGTAAATGTTGAAAATACAGATAACATGGGATGGTAAGTATCTATATAAACCGAATTATATTGACAGCTCTGATCCTCCTGATAACCATAACCAGTGACAGGTTTCCGTTCTCCTACATCAGGATCAATTGGAGTGGGCAGAAGTCCCCAATCACGCCCAAGCTGTTGAGTCAGCGCTACAAGGATTCCTCCGTTCTTGACATATTCTTCAAGAAGTGCTTTCACCATGTTAGAATTCTTTAATCCATAAAATCCACCTGTAGGAATTAACATTACAGGATGATCCCTAACGATCTGAGGATCAAAGTCTATATTTTGGAATGACACCGGCTCCCCTATCTTAAGCATCAATGAAATAGAAGGTTTATAAAAACCGTTAGTAAATAGTGCAATGTCAGGAGCCCCCTTCCATTCACTCTCTGCCTGACCTCTTCTTTCCTCCAATTTCCTTCCCATGGCATGAAACTCTGACTCTATTGCATTCTTTATCTCTTGGGAGGCATCCTTGTATTTAGTCCTTCCATTGATGAATAATTCCATGAATCGTTTCTTATACCAAAGCCCAACCTTCCCTTTCTTTATCCCAACTCTTAGAAGAAAATTTGTTAGGTCTAATTCAGAAAGACCAAACTCTTTCTCCCAATAGAATTCATCACTGACATCAAACCGATCATCCGGATGGTCATTTGCAGGACTGGGAGGATCTGGCGGTCTATTACAATCAAACCCCTCTAAATTGGGGATCCCACCGCTCATCATTTGATAGATCGCATTAATGTAACCCGCGGTATATTTAATTGTTTCAGGAATTAATCTACTCGTATTGGCCTTAACCTGATCATCTGTCATTTCTCCTAATCCATCTGTATAGTAATTTTTACTGATCTCGGCAAGGGTTTTTATAAATTCTTCAGGGTAGAAAACAGAATAATAGGTATTGGGAAGGTTACCATAGTTCCCCTGTAGGTATTTCTCAGGGGTTACTTCCTCCTTAAAGTTTTCTGAATTTACAATCTCAGACCAATGGTCTCTAACATAATCTTCAAAAGTTTTAGTAAAAACATGAAGATCATCCCTTGTATGTGCAGGGTTACCCATATCCTGGAGAAGATGAAGGATTCTTCCGAAATAATCGTAAATCTTCTTTTTATCATTCTCGGAGATATTATTTATAGCATTGGGACCACAACCAACTTTTTTCAATATTTCTATGAAGTAGTTTACTGCCCTATCTGGAGCAGAACCAAAAGTGCCTTTAAAACCTTTTCCTGTTTCTGGGTTATAAAAGTGCTGAAAGAAGTCACCCCACCCATTAGGCCCAATAGGTGGATCTTGGAGATAAAAATTGAACAACTTACTTGTATCCTCGTCATGCGCCCCTGTGCGAAGGTGTGGAAGTGCTTCTCTCACCATTTTGTTCCTAAAATTAGTCCCTCCATCTGGGTCTGTCTGCTTATGTACCATTTCTTTTAATAGCATCCCTTCAACAGTAAGGGTGTCATGCCCACCCTTTAATTTACCACTGCTAACGTTTTCAACAGTGTAGGGAATAAACTCTCCCCTAACCCGGTCATAGTTTTCTTTGTTATTGTCGAAGCTTTGTAATGAAGAAGCCAATGAAAAGATCAAGGTCAATGAAAAAATAAATGTAGCAACTTTTCTCATTTCTGCACCTCTTCAAGTTTTTTTTGAAGTCCTTTGATCTTCGATTGAATCGCTTTTCTATTTCTTTGCCAGACTTCGAATTTTGATAACCCGCTCCCTTCAATTAAGTCTAAACTTCTTTTAAGTGCTTCAATGGCCTTTTTCAGATCCCCTTTTTTTTCATACAGATAAGCCAATTGGTCAAAAATAACTGTATTTATATTTTTTTCGACGCTGTCTCGATACTTCTCCAGATACCTCTCATGTTTGGCAATAGCATAATCTAACTCCCATTCATCACAGCCCCCCTCAACTGGGGGGACCTCAAAACCAAAACGGCCAGTGATACAATAGTTATAAAGAGACTGCAGGTGAGAAAAATATTCCTCTTCCGACCACTTAAGAGGTACTATAGAAATGGTGACCTCTAACATGTTACTCCTTAAGAAATCTTGTAATCTCTCTGCCTCAAATCTTATCGAGCCGTTTTTATCATCTGCAGTGCTTGCAACAATAATTACATCCTCCGGCCGTGTCCCAAAACCTATAGGAAAAGGCATCTTTTTAAGTTTCCTTTTAGGAATCAAAAAATTACCGTTTTTCCCTGTCCTTGTATGAGGCAAATCCAAGGAGATGATTTGCCCCACGTCTCCACCCACAGTCTTCGTTTTAACCGCTATCGTTGCACTTATCCATGCTCCTTCCACGGGCTGCTTCGTCTCCTCATCCAATACCACCCCCCTGATCTCAGGAGTCGTGATGCTACAACCCAACCCACTTAACCAAAGGACTCCAAACAATAGGACTCGTAAGGACTTAAACATAATCTCCTCCACCATTACCAAAAAAGCCTGACATCCTTATTTGAGGTGCCAGGCTTTTTCAATAAACCTACTTACCTTATAACCCACTAAGGATGATGAATTTAATTCCCAAAAAAATTTGGAATCTTAAATTGGTTATAATAACCGACAAAAGAATGTTTCTTGAATACCAAAGTGATAAACCAATGTCAAGAAAAAAATGTTAAACCAAATATAGGCCCACTTCCCATATTTCTTTGGTAAATGGAGCTATAAGGCGTGCTACTTCGACTGTTAGACCTCTTGGCATTGAAAGGTTCGTAAAGAAACTGGAGGGGATCCTGAATCGAGATGTTTCCCTTAGAAGAATGGCAGGCCAAGGGGTAAGGGATAATATAGGAAGTGTTCCTATGTTAATTAAAGATCCAGAGTTTGCGAAGGCGATTAAAGCGTTTAAGGAATAACGTTTCTTCATGGGTCATGGAGGAAGGTAAAACCCTTTCTTTTAATTTTAAGAATCCCCCATAATCGACCCATCGGAAGATGGGAAAAAAACAGCGATAAAGCAGCCCTCCCACTTTAAAGGAGATGCTGCTATTAAAATCGATTAAAAAGGGGTCTCCTGTATCACTCACGAGGATATTCCCCTTATGTCTCAAATCTAAGTGTGCCACTCCTCTACGATGAATCTCTTCAAGAATCCCTCTTAGATTGGAGAAAAAAGAGGAGGGAAGATTTTCATTCCTTCCAATAGGTTTACCTGGTATTAATTCCAAGGCGAAGGCAAAACGGTCAATCCTTCTCAAAGGTCTTGAGACTCCCTTTATCCCATCCAACTTTGCATAAATCTTCCATTCTTTTTGGATCAACCACCAACCCAAAGTCCATCGGAGAAAAAAATTTCTTTTTTGGACATCTTTAATGATGTAAGATTGCCCTTCGGTTTCCACTTTATTCAAATCAGGCTTCCCAAATCTTCCCTTGACCAGACAAACAGAATTTTTCTCGATTTCTTTCCGGGTCATTTTTTTATTAGAATCTAAAACACTTCGCCCCAGTAGGGCCTACTTAAAATCAATAAAATTCCAAAAATAATAATCAAAAGAATTCCCTCTTCACTGTTCTCTATGAAATTCCTTAAGCGCCAATGGACCTTCTCCCTCGAATAAGGAACAATTCTGGGGATATAATCTGGAACCTCCTGGTCATAATCCTCAAATTGTTTACCAAAAAGCTTCCTCAATCGTTCTCCCTCGACCCTCTTCTTATAAGGAATATAATGAAAACAGAACATGAGGGTCGATGCAGCCAGGAGATAAATATTGTCACCAAGGATACAGAAACCTGTAGTGATCAGGATGGTTCCAATATAGAGTGGGTTCTTCACATAACTGTAAGGACCACTCACTGTAAGGACTTCGTTCTTTTGAAGGTGGCCTGCTGCCCAGATCCGGATTCCCTCTCCTATTAAAATCAGGATGATTCCGATCAGGATCCCTGGTAAATTGGGTTTCGCAAAAAGGACTAAAAGAATGGCTCCGATAAAAAGTGGGATTCTTCTTAGATGGTGCTTCATAAGACAACTCCTCCTTTAGGGTTGAACGCTTGAGGGTTTCTTCTTTTTATAAATGAAATAGAGATTCCTGAAGTAAATAAAATTCCCTGGAAGATAGGCTAAAATAAAGACAGGATCCATTCGGTGAATCGCATAGATAAGCACGATTAACCCTCCAGCAAGGCTAAAATACCAGAAGGAGACCGGAATCACACTTTCTTTTTTCCTCTCCGAGGCAATCCATTGGATAATGAATCGCATGGTAAACATCGCCTGCCCGATGAAACCAAAGATAAGCCAGAAATCCAACTGGAAGGTAGGATACTTCATGGAAAGATCCCTTAAAAAATTTGACGCAAAACCAATTATAGGTTCCATTTTAAATCTTCTCCTCGATTTCGTAGTCAATACGGCGACTCTTCAACCATCTTACCCCTAAAAGATCGACGAAGGCACGCCAAGCACGATTCCGAATATTATATTTAGAGCGGCCAAACCTTCGGGGATGATGGGTGACGGGGACCTCAATAATTCGATAACCCTTCATCTTCACCAAGGTGGAAAGAAACCGATGCATTCCATCAAACACAGGGATTCCCTGGATACATTCCCGTTTAAATGCCCGAAGGGTGCAGGCACTATCTTTGATCGCTTCTCCGCTAATACGATTTCGGACAGCATTGGCTACCTTCGATGAAATCTCTTTCAACCAGGGATCCTGTCGATTGATTCTCCAGCCCGTCGCCATATCGTATTGATCTAAATAAGTTAGCAATTTTGGAATATCCATAGGGTCATTTTGAAGATCTGAATCTAAAGTTACAATAATCTTTCCTCGGGTTTCCTTAATGCCCGCATAGAGTGCGGTACTAAGACCTCGATTCCCCTTTAACCCAAGAATTCTTATATATGGATACTTAGAGGCATATTCTTTAAGAATTCTTCGACTTTCATCGGTACTTCCATCATCTACAAAAATAACCTCGTATGGAGACCTAAATTGACCGAGGACATCAATGAGTTTTGGGATAAGGATAGGGAGATTTCCTTCCTCATTAAAAACCGGGATTACTATCGAGAGTTCAATGGGCTCGTTCATCCTCATAGACCTAATAATTTGAAATCAAAACAATATCGTCTCCCCCTACACTTCTTCTTGAGATTAATTGGATCTTCAGCTTTTCCTCGGTCCTTTGGAGGGCTAAAAAATCTTTGAATTTAAGGAGACAGAAAACCCTCTCTGGAGAATTTAAGAATCGAAGGAGATCTTCTTTTGTGCTTAATTCCAAAATGGGGACAATCCCAGTGTAAAAATTATAAGGACCTGTACCAAACCCCCCATAAAGACCTACCTTTTCTCCAGGCTGAATTCTCGATATAATCTCCCGGGAAATGAAACGAGCAGACTTATAATGATTAACCAAAGGGAAAACCATCCTTTCTGTATAAAAGGACCCAATGGCCATCATCCCTACAATAAGAAAGAATAGACCCGCGCAATACTTAATTCGATTAAGAAAAAAAAGAGAAAGGGCGCCGCCAATAAGAAGAAGAGCTATGGGAAGACTATAATGAAGATAGGAAGGAAATTTCATCGAAACGACCCAAGGGAGGACTGCACCCAAAATCAAAGTCAAGCCCATCCATCCATAGAGAGGGATTGTAACCCATTTGCATCGAAAAGATTCAAAAGATGATGCGATATAGTCATCCCAAAGCTTCCCTACTAAAACGGAAGCGGCTGGGAAAAGGGGAAGAAGGTAGAGCCCCCTCTTCCCCTTAGAAATAGAGAAAAACAAAAAAACGACTAAAAACCATATCCATAAGAAGAAAAATTCTTTTCTATCATTCTTCATCTCCTTTGAATAAAGATGAAGGATTGCTCCAGGAAGAAAAAGAATCCATGGGGAAAAGTCTATTGGGAAGTTGTAAAGATAGTAATAGATTGGACGAATATGACTCGAGCCTTTTGCAAAACGGTCCATCGTATGAAGAACAAGGGTTTCCCGAAGGAAAGTCTCTCCCCCCTTAAGAAGGGCAGGTAAATACCAAGAAAATATGATCGCCATACAAAGAGTCATCCCTGGAAGAAGTCTCATCTTTTTGATTCCATTCCAATCTTTGAGAACAACGAGATAAGTCAAAGAAATTAAAAGGGGCAAAATAAACCCTACAGGCCCTTTTACCAATGTGGCTAAGGCCATTCCAATATAAAATCCATAAATGGAGGAACTATCCAAAGACGGAAGCTTTCGATACCATCGAAAGAAACAGAACAACGAGGTTACGATAAAAAAGGTTAGTGTCGTATCCATATTTGCGCGAGTTGATAGATAGATAAATTGAAAACTGGTGGCTAAGATAAGGCCGGAGAGGAATCCTGTTCGGTGGGTGAAAAGACCCTTCCCTATCAAGAAAGTAACCCAAACTGTCAGTGTCCCAAATAGGGCCGCAGGAAATCTTACGGAGAAGGAGGTAAACCCTTTCCAGAGAAAAGAGGATAGACCGATAAGCCAGAAAAAGAGAGGGGGTTTATCTGCATATACCTCCCCGTTAAAATGCATTAAAATCCAATCCCCTCTCTGAATCATTTCTCTCGCAACTTGAGCATATCGGGGTTCATCCGGGTTCCAGAGATCCCATCGTCCGAGGTTAACAAAAAAGAGGGCAAAACAGAAAACGAGAAGCAGGCCAACCTGACCTAATGAATGATTCCATAAGTTTGAAAATCGTTCCTGCATCTTTATTCCATCTTTAAAAACTATCCTATATTAAACCAGTGTTTGCATTATTTCAACTTCAGGGGGGATGGCTTTGGTAAGTTTGAAGAGGCCGTATCCAACCACCATGGTAAAACCAGCAAAGATTAATAATGAATTTTGGAACAGGAAGGGATCCACTGGGCCAATGTTCCCTCCTACCTTTCCAATGGTAGAGGTTACCTTTATCTCTATTGATATAAAACCCAAAATTTATCTACATGCCTGATTTATAATTTGTAGAGATAAGAGGGTTAATGATTTACCATTGAAAAAAGTCCTTTTATTTTTTAAGATTTGCCTGTGAAAAAAAGAGAGGTCTTACTCAGTATCCTTTCGAGTGTTTTTCTCATCCTTTCATTCCCAAATTTTGACCTCGAATTTTTAGCGTGGTTTGCACTTGTTCCCCTATTCTATGCTATCCGCGGCAAAGATTTGCTCCAAAGTTTTAAGTTAGGATTTCTCACCGGTGTCCTCTCTTTTCTTGGAATTATTTATTGGGTCATTGTGGCTGTCCACACTTATGGCAATGTCCCGCTTATTTTAAGCGCAGGGATACTTTTGCTTCTTGTAATTTATTTAAGTCTTTTTTTAGGTGCTTTTACATTCCTATTCCGATTCATTCAGATCAGGGTGAAAACTCGGATTTTCTTATTAGCGCCTTTGCTATGGGTCTCTCTGGAATACCTCCGCTCTTTTTTACTTACTGGGTTTCCATGGGCAAACCTGGGGCATTCTCAATATCTCAACCCTCCCTTTATCCAGATGGCAGAGATCACCGGTGTGTATGGGCTCTCCTTCGGAATCGTGATGGTGAATGTCACCCTCTATCTTATCCTTCACCAATGGTCCCAAAAAACTTTTCCACTCTTAGAAGTCACCCTCAGTGTCTCCCTTCTTTTATTTTTTTTGATTTATGGATACGTCAGGATAGAGAAACTGGATCGAGAGATAGCTAAAAATCCTCCTTTAACAATAGGCCTTGTTCAAGCGAATATTGACCAATCGATTAAATGGGATGAATCTTTTCAGAAAGAAACTCTGAAAATCTATGAAAGGCTTTCTCTCCAGGTCGGGGAAAAGAAACCCGACCTGATTATCTGGCCTGAGACAGCTACCCCTTTTTTCTTTCAGGATGCGACTGAATATCAACCTTTTGTCCTAAATATTCCTCAAAAAACAGGGGCTTTTCTTCTCTTCGGCACTCCTTCCTACAAAATCGAAAGAGGAAAGATTCATCATTACAACAGTGCCTTGTTAGTTTCTCCCTCAGGGGAAGTGATTGGAAAATATGACAAGATTCACCTTGTCCCCTATGGAGAATACGTGCCTTTAGGGGAATATATTCCGCTGGGGTCTTTAGGAGAAGGGATTGGCAATTTCAAACCCGGCAAAGAAATTTATAATTTTACTCTCCCCCAGGGGAGATTTGGAGTTCTCATCTGTTTTGAAATCATCTTTCCCGATCTTTGCAGGAAATTCGTCAAGGAGGGGGCAAACTTCTTAGTGACCATTACGAATGATGCCTGGTTCGGCAGAACCTCTGCACCTTACCAGCACCTTGCCATTGCCATATTTAGAGCCATAGAGAATCGAGTCTTTATTGCAAGAGCAGCCAATACCGGAATCAGTGCCTTTATTGACCCGGTAGGCAGAATCTTGAAACAGAGTGGCCTTTTTACTGAAGAAACCTTGCTCGGTACGATTCAACTCTCGCAAAAGAAAACGTTTTATACCCTGTTTGGAGATCTTTTCGCCTGGCTTTGCTCCGCCCTTTCAATCTTTCTTATTGGTCTTGCAATACTAAAGCCTTCTCCTCTTCCAGAGGGTGCTTCTAAAATCATAAGGTAAAAATTACCCCCTTTTCAGGTTCTAAATTTGTAATCCCTCACTCAAAAGTGGGGGATAAGCCTGATAGAAGTATTGGAGAAACCCATGGTGCGGCTACCTTAAATGGTCCATAGAAATCTTAACTTTCGTTTGTTTTAATCCGAAACCCATTTCTACGTTCGTGTTCCTTAAACATATAAATTGATCCGCATTCTATGGGTTTTGGAAATACTCCTGTCGAGCCTAAATTAATTTCCACCCTTCAGTGAGGGATTACCTAAATTTTATCACCCCTCTATCTTTTTTTAGATAATTCTGTTATATTGAAAAAAAAATAGATTGAAGGTGAGGGTATCGTGAAAACGATATGTTGCAGGGAAGGAATTCATTCAAAGAAAGGAGAACGAGATGGTACAGGCAAAAGAAGGGGATACGGTAAAGGTCCATTATACAGTAAAGTTGGGGGATGGGACAATCATTGGTACTACGATTGATCAAGAACCTCTTCAATTTACTATTGGAGATGGTCAGATTCTTCCAAGCTTTGAACAAGCCATCATTGGAATGAATCCGGGCGAATCAAAAACCATTGATATCCCAGCAGAGCAGGCCTTTGGTCCCCACCTTGAAGAGATGGTGATTGTGATCGATAGGGCTAAACTCCCTCCAGATTTCAGTCCAAGGGTTGGAGAAAGGGTTCAATTCCGTCAATGGGATGGTCAAATCGCCTCGGTCTTGGTCACCGAGGTTTCAGATCTCAGCATCACGATCGATGCCAATCATCCCTTAGCCGGAAAAGATTTGATTTTCGACATCCAGTTCTTAGGCGTGGTTTAGATTTCATCTTTCGTTTCACTTTTAATAATCCGCTTACGAAGTGATTACCAAGGAGGTGATCCTAATGGGAATGAAAAAGAAGCTCAGGATGACCTTTATGGTAGTAGGAGTAAGCTTACTCTTCTCCACTTTTTATGTTTTAGAAGTTCATGCCAAAACGGCGAAACAGATCGATGCGGAGGTCAATGCTGCACTCAAGCTTTTCTCCCAACAGGTAAAGGGCGGAAAAGAATTTCTTAACGCCGCAAAAGGGATCCTGGTCATCCCCAATATTATCAAGGCAGGACTTGGGGTTGGAGGAGAGTATGGAGAAGGGGCATTAAGAATCGGTGGGAAGACGGTTGAATATTATAGTCTGGCCGCTGGCTCTGTGGGGTTTCAGATCGGAGCTCAAAAAACAAATCTGATCCTCATATTCATGGAGGAGGAGGCCCTAAAAATTTTCCGTTCAAGTTCAGGCTGGAAAGTGGGGGTGGATGGATCGATTACGTTTATAGATGTAGGAAAGGGAAAATCTCTCGATACACTTAATATCAAAGATCCTATCGTGGCTTTCATGTTCGGACAGAAAGGATTAATGGCCAATGCGACCATCGAAGGAGCTAAGTTTACTAAGTTGGTGAGATGAAAATATCCCCTCTATCAGAAAGGGGAATTATAATAAAAAATCAAGAAAATTTAGAAAAAAAGCCCATCTATTAAGATGGGCTTTTTAATTGGAAAATTAATCTTGGCAACGTCCTACTCTCCCACACAGTTTCCCGTGCAGTACCATCGGCGCTGAAGGGCTTAACTTCCGTGTTCGGAATGGGAACGGGTGTTTCCCCTTCGCCATGGTCACCAAGAATTCTATTACGTGAGGCGTAAAGTATTTGTTGTTAAAGGATTACCCCTTCCTCCTCACGCCTTACGATCTTAAAGAAAGAATATGGATATCCGCCAGAGGCGGATCCGCTTTTGGCGGAAAGGCACCTGATTTTATAAATAACTTCAATTATGGTCAAGCCGATCGACTGATTAGTATCGGTATGCTCAGTACCTTACGGCACTTACACATCCGACCTATCAACCTCGTAGTCTCCGAGGAGTCTTATTCCCGATATGGCTATCGGGAAGGGATACCTGATCTTGGGGTGGGCTTCCCGCTTAGATGCTTTCAGCGGTTATCCCTTCCGAACATGGCTACCCAGCGCTGCGACTGGCGTCACAATTGGAACACCAGAGGTTCGTCCATCCCGGTCCTCTCGTACTGGGGACAGCTCCCCTCAAGTATCCTACGCCCACGGCAGATAGGGACCAAACTGTCTCACGACGTTTTAAACCCAGCTCGCGTACCGCTTTAATTGGCGAACAGCCAAACCCTTGGGACCTGCTACAGCCCCAGGATGCGATGAGCCGACATCGAGGTGCCAAACTCCCCCGTCGATGTGAACTCTTGGGAGGAATTAGCCTGTTATCCCCGGCGTACCTTTTATCCGTTGAGCGATGGCCCTTCCACTCGGAACCACCGGATCACTAA
>Ga0101945_1001892_pt1:0-2500 | contig 17227 bp, 14 predicted proteins | sample DewCreD2012metaG_2_FD_75246 | JGI IMG/M metagenome (GOLD analysis project Ga0101945, IMG submission 75246) | Hot spring sediment bacterial and archeal communities from British Columbia, Canada, to study Microbial Dark Matter (Phase II) - Dewar... ... | reverse complement strand
AAGGCATCCACCGTATGCCCTTAGTAGCTTGACCATAATATCCTTTTATGACGGCACCTTTATCCATATTCAATTGTCAAAGAGCAAGAAACCTCTTAATGGTTTCTATTCAATCTATCCTAACAGGTTTAAGAAGGTTTGCGGTCAAATCCTCATCTCTCATGATGATGGTGGAGATGAGCGGATTTGAACCGCCGACCCCCTGCGTGCAAGGCAGGTGCTCTCCCGCTGAGCTACATCCCCATCCCAAAAAAATTTCGAAATTCAAATTTCGAAATTATCGCTTTGGTGGGCCTAGATAGATTTGAACTATCGACCTCACGCTTATCAGGCGTGCGCTCTAACCAACTGAGCTATAGGCCCTCTGGCTTTCAGTTAATTTTAATGGCCTATAGCCTCTCGTTCTCAGGGAATTTTTGAGCTATAGACCCTTCAATGGAAAAATTCCCACTTCAAGGGACCTTCTCAAACCCGTCTTTTTAAGCTTAGAAGGGGTTACCGTTTTGGGTCCCAATTCTGAATATTTTTGATTTGGAGTTTTGAACTCCTTAGAAAGGAGGTGATCCAGCCGCAGGTTCCCCTACGGCTACCTTGTTACGACTTCACCCCAGTCACCAACCATACCTTAGGCGCCTGCCTCCCCAAGGGTTACTCGGGGTTAGCCCAGCGACTTCTGGTACAGTCAGCTCCCATGGTGTGACGGGCGGTGTGTACAAGGCCCGGGAACGTATTCACCGCGGCATGCTGATCCGCGATTACTAGCGATTCCGCCTTCATGGAGTCGAGTTGCAGACTCCAATCTGAACTGAGAGCGGTTTTTTGGGATTAGCTCCACCTCGCGGTATTGCAACCCTTTGTACCGCCCATTGTAGCACGTGTGTAGCCCTGGGCATAAAGGCCATGATGACTTGACGTCGTCCCCACCTTCCTCCCCGTTAACCGAGGCAGTTTCCTTAGAGTGCCCAACTCAATGATGGCAACTAAGGATGAGGGTTGCGCTCGTTGCGGGACTTAACCCAACATCTCACGACACGAGCTGACGACAGCCATGCAGCACCTGTGCTGGCTCCCCGGCAAGCCGGGGTCGTCCCCCTTTCGGGTTTCTACCACCAGCATGTCAAGCCCAGGTAAGGTTCTTCGCGTTGCGTCGAATTGAACCACATGCTCCACCGCTTGTGCGGGCCCCCGTCAATTCCTTTGAGTTTTAACCTTGCGGCCGTACTCCCCAGGCGGGGCACTTAATGCGTTAGCTTCGGCACGGAAGGGGTCAATACCTCCCACACCTAGTGCCCAACGTTTACGGCGTGGACTACCAGGGTATCTAATCCTGTTTGCTCCCCACGCTTTCGCGCCTCAGCGTCAGTATCGGGCCAGAGAGCCGCCTTCGCCACCGGTGTTCCTCCCGATATCTACGAATTTCACCTCTACACCGGGAATTCCACTCTCCTCTCCCGTACTCTAGTTGAGTAGTTTCAAATGCACTTCTCCCGTTGAGCGGAAGGATTTCACATCTGACTTGCTCAACCGCCTACACGCGCTTTACGCCCAGTGATTCCGAACAACGCTTGCACCCTCCGTATTACCGCGGCTGCTGGCACGGAGTTAGCCGGTGCTTCCTCTGGTGGTACCGTCAGATGTTGATGTTATTCACATCAACATGTTTCTTCCCACCTGACAGGGCTTTACGACCCGAAGGCCTTCATCACCCACGCGGCGTCGCTGCGTCAGGGTTTCCCCCATTGCGCAAGATTCCCCACTGCTGCCTCCCGTAGGAGTCTGGACCGTGTCTCAGTTCCAGTGTGGCTGGCCGTCCTCTCAGACCAGCTAACCATCGTCGCCTTGGTAGGCCATTACCCTACCAACTAGCTAATGGTACGCGGGCCCATCCCTGAGCAGTAGCTTGCATGCAGAGGCCACCTTTCATTACAATCCCCGTAGGGACTGTAACGTCATACGGTATTAGCCCCGCTTTCGCGAGGTTATCCCCAACTCAGGGGCAGGTTACCCACGCGTTACTCACCCGTGCGCCACTTTACTCTCCCAGTTGCCCGGGATTTCTCGTACGACTTGCATGTGTTAGGCACGCCGCCAGCGTTCGTTCTGAGCCAGGATCAAACTCTCCAGTTTATTTTTTTATAGACAGAGACCCAAAACGAATAACCCCTCTATTCTATTTTCAAAGAACAAATGATATCCGCAATATATATATATTAAACTATAATTTTATTTTGTCAAGAGGAAAAAATGAGATTTCTGAAAAAGTAACTACTTTATGGAGTAGTCTCATTTGTAAGGAAAAGGCTAAATTATGGGATACAGGGGGTTACTTTCTGGATTAATCTCTATCTTTTTTCTATCTTTCTTTTCTTTCTCCTTTCTTTTTCCTCATCCAGTTTCCAAAATTCCTAACTTCTGTTCCTTCATCAAAAGAAGCCTCACCATCCTCTTCACATTCATCACCAAAAAAGTCATAAGGGCCTGAATCGCTACCTTGGCCCTC
>Ga0101945_1001883_pt1 | contig 17303 bp, 23 predicted proteins | sample DewCreD2012metaG_2_FD_75246 | JGI IMG/M metagenome (GOLD analysis project Ga0101945, IMG submission 75246) | Hot spring sediment bacterial and archeal communities from British Columbia, Canada, to study Microbial Dark Matter (Phase II) - Dewar... ... | reverse complement strand
TCCTATCTGATCCAGGATGCTGGCCACCAGGCCCAGGTGGCCCAGGTCGTACACCTGTAGGTTGGGTGTGGTTTCCATCCCAAAATCCTAAGGCCAAGGGAGAGGGGTGCGGAATGTCGGTTGAACGAGAACCGTCCCTTGGAAAAACCGCCGGTCAGCGGGGTGGTATCCAGGGCTCTCCCCGGAAGAAGCCGTAGACGAGCCGCCCCACCACCGGCCCCAGGAGGATGAGGCCCAGGAGGTTGGGGATGGCCATGAGGCCGTTTAGGGTGTCGGAGATGGCCAGGAAGGCCTCGAGGCCCCCCAAGGGCCCCACGAAAGCCAAAACGGCAAAGGTGAGGCGGTAGGGCCAGCGGATCCCCTCCCCGAAGAGGAAGGCCGCAGCCTCCTCCCCGTAAAATCCCCAGGAGACCATGGTCCCCAGGGCAAAAACCGCCACGGTGACGGCCAGGACAAACCCCCCTAGGGGATGGGCTTGGAAAAGGGCACCCGCCGCCTCAGCAGCACTTCCCCCCTCTCGCCAAAGCCCCGAGGCGATGAAGGTAAGGGCGGTTAGGCTGGTCACCAGGAAGCTCACGAACATCTCGGTAACCCCCCAGAAGCCCTGGCGCACGGGATGGTCCACCTGGGCCTGGGCGTGGGCGATGGGCGCGGAGCCCAAGCCCGCCTCGTTGGCGAAGATGCCCCGGCCAAGCCCGGCGTTGATGGCGGCGAAGAGGCTATACCCCGCCGCTCCCCCCAAGGCTGCCTCCGGGCTGAAGGCCGCCTGGAAGACCAGGGCCAGGGCCTCTGGAATCTGGCCCCCGTAAACCACCAGAAGGGGAACCACCGCCACCAGGAAAAGAAGGAGCTTCAAGGGCACCACCACCTGGGCGAAGCGGGCCACCCGCACGATGCCTCCCCCCAGCACCACCCCTACCAGCAGGGCCAGGAAAAGCCCCACCAAAGCTGGAGGCGCCCCTAAAGGAGCCAGGGCACCCCCCACCGCCCCAACCTGGGAGAGATTGCCGATGCCGAAGGCGGCCACGGCGGCGAAGAAGGCGAAGAAGTAGGCCAGAAAACGGAGCCTGGGTAGGCCCCGGTACAGGTAGTACATGGGCCCGCCGGAAACCGAGCCATCGGCATAGCGGCGGCGGAAATGAACCGCCAAGGTGGCCTCGGCGAACTTGGTGCCGGTGCCGAAGAAGTAGCCCAGCCACATCCAGAAGACCGCCCCCGGGCCCCCTACGAGCACCGCCGCCAGCATGCCCAAAAGGTGCCCGGTCCCCACCGTGGCGGATAGGGCCACCATGGTGGCCTGGAAGGGCGTGATCTGCCCGCCGAAGCCGTAGGTGCGCTCGCGGATGGCTCCCAGGGTTTCGCTGAAGGAAACCCGCATCATCCGCAAGGGGGCGCTGAACCAGCGGATCTGGAAGATGACCAGATAGGCCCCCACCAGGAGGAAGACCAGCTTCATGGGAAAGCCGTATACGACCCGGTTGAGATACTCGTTTAAGGCCAGGATATCCATGGCTATACCTCCGGCACCACCTCCACCTTATCCCCCCGCCTGAGGCGGAGGCGCCTGAGATCCTCCTCCAATAGGCCCAGCCGGCCCGGGATGTTGGGCCTGGGCCGCACCTCCATCACCACCTCGGGAGGCCTTAGGCGCAGGCGGAACCCGTGGCGGATGGCCCGGGCCCACTCGGCGTAAAGGGCCTCGTCCACATAGGCCACCCCGGACCCCGGGCCGTAGATGGGAAGGACCAGAAGGGAAGCGGGAGGCACCTCCACCAGGGGGACCGCCTCGAGGGCCCCCATTTGCAAGAGGGTATGCAGGATGCGGGCCAGGCGCAGGGTCCCGGGGGCCAGGAGCACCTCCACGATGCGTTTTCCCTCCACCTGGGCAAGAACCCGCAAGGCCTCGGGGCCAAGTTCCACCGCACCTCCCTTTGCGGGCAGGCGCAGGACATACCCCCAGTCGGCGGGAAGGGCAAGCCCCCGCCACTGAGCCTCGGCCTCGGCCAGGCGAGCAGGCACCGCAAGCCCCCCAAGAAGGGTGGTATGGGGAGGCGACACCTCGGGCTCAAAGCGGTAGGGAGCCCGTTTGATCCCGGTGAGAAGGTCCAAGGCTTCCTCCCCCTCCAAGACCTTCTCCCCCGAGCGCACCCGGGCGTGGACCACCTGGCCGTTTTGCAGGAAGACCTCCCCCTCCAGGTAAGGGGTGCGGAGGAGAAGCCGGCCCGTGCGCCCGGTGCTCATCAAAGCCCCCACCAAAGCCGAGAAGGGAAACTCCGCAAGGTTGCCTTCAAGGTGGCCTGAAGGTTGCCCAGAATGGCCCGGCGGTTGACCCAGCATTCCCCCCCGTTTTACCACGCCACCTCCCAAGCGTCCAGGCGGGGTACCCTGTTGCTTTGCCCGAAGGGCAAACCCATTTGCGTAAGCTAGGGGCATGAACCTCCTCTTGCTTCACGGGTTTACCTCGCATCCCGTCCTCACCCTGGGTCCCTTGCCCCAGGTGTTGCGGGAGGCTGGGTTTCAGGTGAGCCAGCCAGCCCTTCCCGGCCACGGCACCCGGCCGGAGGACCTCCTCAAGGTGCGGTGGCAGGACTGGCTGGAAACAGCCCGGGCTTTTTACCGGGAACTGCCCGAGCCTCGAGGGGTGGTGGGGCTTTCCATGGGGGCCCTGCTTTCCGCCCACCTGGCGGCGGAAACCCCCACCCAGGCCCTGGTGGCCCTGGCCCCGGCCATGGCCCTCAAGCACCCCCTTGCCCCCCTGGCCCCCTTTTTGGCCTGGCTCATCCCCCGCTTCCCCGGCCCCGACTCCATCCAAGACCCCGAGCTCAAAAGGCAAAACCCCAACTACCCCTACTTCCCCACCCGGGCCTTGCTCCAGCTTTTGGCCCTGAGAGGCTGTCGTAAAAGTCCTCCACGGCCAGCTACGCGGCCCTAGCCAGCCGCTTCACCAACAAGCGTAGCATGCCCAGATACACCCAGGCCTCGCTCACCCGAGGGTTAGCTTCGTAGTCCTTGGCAAGCCGCCGATTCCGCCCAAGCCAGGCGAAGGTCCGCTCCACCACCCACCGCTTGGGCAAGGGCTTGAACCCCCTCTCCCGCGGAAGCTCCGGCGCCTCCTCCCCCTCCCGCACCCAGACCCCACGCACCCCCGCGTAGGGACGGGCCACCACCTCAAGCTCCAGCCCCAGGGAAGAAGCGAGCCCCTTGAGGCCCCTGTACCCCCAGTCCACAAAGAGCTTCCGCACCCTTGGCCAAAGGGAGAGGTCCATCCCCAGGAGCAAGGCCTCCCCACCCCGCTTATCGTGCTCGTTGGCCGGGTGCACGAAGGCCTTCAGCAAGCGACCCCCCGTGTCCGTCAAGATTTGGCGCTTTCTCCCCTTGACCTTTTTCGCCCCGTCGTTCCCTCGGGGCCCCCTTTTTCCGTGGTCTTGACGGACTGGCTATCCATCACCAGAGCGCTGGGCGAAGCTTGCCTCCCTTCTCGCTCCCGGTCCTGGCGGGCCAGGGCCTGGACGGCCTTCTCCCAAATGCCTTCCTTCTGCCACTTGCGGAAGTAGTGGTAGACGGTGGACCAGTGGGGCAAGTCATGGGGCATAGCCCGCCACTTGATGCCGTTTTCCAGGACGTAAAGGATGGCGTTAACGATTTCTCTCCTCGGCACCTTGGCGGGGCGGCCGCCGGGCTTGGGGGCTGGGATGAGGGGCTCCAGGAGGGCCCACTCCGCATCGCTGAGGTCGCTGGGGTAAGATCGTCTAGAGCTCATCCCTCAAGAATACCACCCTTTTACGACAGCCTCTGATGCGCCGCACCCCGGGGATCCTCCCCCGGGTCAAGGCCAACGCCTTGGTCATAGAGGCGGGTCGGGACAAGGTGGTGGCCCCGGAGGGAGTGCGCAGCTACCACGCCCTTTTGGGAAGCCAAAAGAAGGATTACCTGGTCTTTCCCGAAAGTGGGCATGACCTCTTGTTGGACCGGGACCGGGAGGCGGTAGCCCAGGTGGTCAGGGATTGGCTTATTGCTAACAGTAATCGTTTGCAGTAAGATGCTAGCCGTGGAGCCCTTATCCATCTCCCCTTGGACCGTCTTCCTATACGCCCTTTTCACCGCCATCGCCACGGGCCTGGGAGCCCTACCCTTCCTCTTCACCCGCCGCATCCTGGCCCATCACCTGGGCCTGGCCAACGCCGCGGCTGCTGGCCTTATGCTCTCGGCCAGCTTCGGCCTCATCTACGAGGGGGTCCACTCCGGCCTAGGCCGCACCCTGCTGGGGGTCTTCCTGGGGCTCCTCTTTATTCAAGTCTCCCACCGCTACCTCGAGGGCCGGGAGGTTAGCTTCGGCGCCCTAAGCGGCCTGGACGCCCGCAAGGCCCTCATGATGGTGGGCATCATGACCCTTCACTCCTTCGCCGAGGGCGTGGGGGTGGGGGTGGCCTTCGGGGGTGGGGAAGCCCTGGGCGTCTTCATCACCCTGGCCATCGCCGTGCAGAACATTCCCGAGGGGCTCGCCATCAGCCTGGTGCTGATCCCGCGGGGGGTGAGCGTGCTGGGAGCCGCCCTTTGGAGCATCTTCTCTAGCCTCCCCCAACCCCTTATGGCCGTGCCCGCCTACCTCTTCGTGGAGGCCTTCAAACCCGCCCTTCCCGTGGGGCTCGGCTTCGCCGCCGGGGCCATGATCTGGATGGTGGCGGCGGAGATCCTCCCCGAGGCCCTGAAGGAAGCCAAGGCCGAGGGGGTGGCCACGGTCCTCACCCTAGCCGCGGCCGTGATGGTGGCCTTCCAGATCCTCCTGGGAGGGTAACCAGACCCAGGGAAGCTGTTCCTCCAGGTGGAGGGCCTCGAGGGTCGGCCGCACCCGGTAGGCCAGAAGCTGCACCCCAGCCCGCTTTGCTTCCCGGGCTGCCTGGTAAAGAACCCGGTCCTCAGGGTCGAGGGCAAAGGCCCGGGCCAGGGGATGCTGGACCATCCACACCGCATAGGCCAAGCCCCCGGCCCGGGCAAACCCCGAAAGAAGCCTCAGGTGCCGGGCGCCTCGAGGGGTAGGGGCATCGGGGAAAAGGGCCAGGCCTCCCTCCACCCGGTTGCAGTTCTTGGCTTCCAAAAGGGCTTCCTTCCCCCCAATCCGGGCGGAGAAGTCCAGCCTCTCCCCTTCCAGGCGCACCTCTTTTCGCAAATCCGCAAGGGAGCCGAAAACCCCTTCCCTCAAAAGCAATTCCAGGAGGCGGTTGGCCAAGGAAGCATCCACCCCCACCAGCACGCCCCGGCTCTCCAAAAGAAGAAGCCGCCCCACCGTCTTGGGGGTAGCCCTGGGATGGTAAAAGCAAGGGGTCCCGGGAAGGAGAAGCTCCCCCATCCGCCCGGAGTTGGGAAGGTGCAAGGGCCCCACGTCCGACTCCACCAGGAAGCGGTTTTTCCTCTTCAGGAAACGGCAGGGTTTGAGGGGAGGCAAGGGCAAGGCCAGCATGACCAAAACGTTAGCCCGGTCTAAGACCGGGCTTCCTGGCGGAGAGGGCGGGATTCGAACCCGCGGTACCGGTTTTCCCGGTACAACACCTTAGCAGGGTGCCGCCTTCGACCACTCGGCCACCTCTCCAAGCCTTCTGGCGGAGGGTGAGGGATTCGAACCCCCGGTGGGCCTGAAGCCCACAGCGGTTTTCAAGACCGCCGCCTTCAACCGCTCGGCCAACCCTCCAAGGTATGGCCGCAACCTTTACTATGCGGCAAGCCCCCTGGGTTGTCAATCGGGATGGGCTATACTGCCTTTGTGGAGCGAAGCCGGGACTTTATCCTTCAAGCAAGGAGGGACTTGGAGCACGCCCGCTTCGCCTTGGAAAAGGGGTTTTACGAGTGGGCCGCCTTCACCGCCCAACAAGCAGCGGGAAAAGCGGTTAAAGCTGTCTTCCAGCACCTAGGGGCTGTGGCCTGGGGGGACTCGGTGCTGGGTCTTTTGGAGGAGCTGGCCAAGCGGCATCCCGTAAGCGAGTCCCTCCTAGACGCAGCCAGCGAGCTGGACAAGGCCTACATCCCCACCCGTTATCCCGATGCCCTCCCCGAAGGGGCTCCCTTTGAGCGCTACCGGCGCCCCGAGGCCGAGCGGCTTTTGCAGCATGCCGAGGAAATCAATGCCTTCTGTCAGGGTCTTCTTCCCTCCTTGGACTAAAGAGGAAATCCTAAAGGGCCTGAAGGAAGGGCTAGCGGTGCTAAGGGAAGAAGTTCCCCTCCGGCAGGCCTACCTCTTCGGTTCCTGGGCCGCGGGTCGGGCACTACCGGGAAGCGACGTGGACCTCCTCCTCATCTACCAAGGCCCTGCCCGTGAGGACCTTCACCGCCTGGCGCGGAAGGCTTTTAAGGGCCTTCCGGTGGAGCTTCACGCCTACACGGAGGAGGAAACAAACACCCTAAAACCCCTTCTGGAACGGATGCTGGCCCAGGCCATCCCCCTTCTGGACTCTTAGCGGAGCCAGGCCAAGACAAACCGCTCCACCCAAGCCTCCATGGCTGGGATCACCGCATGGTGGAGGTCGGGAAAGAGGATTAGGTGGTCCTCCCCTAGGGGGCCGAACCCCGTGGGCCTTAGGCAGGCACGGTCCTTGGTTAGGGGCAGGGTCCAGGGTTCACCCTCCCGGGTCAGGGCTACCTGATACACCCTCCGGCCCATCTTCTCCCGCACATCCCTCAGGCGACAGGCTTGAGTGGGGGGAATAAGGGGGTCGTTGCCCGCATGGAGGATGAGAAGGGGGGCCGCCAAAAGGGCCGCATAGGGTAAGGGGCTTTGCCGAGCGTAGCAGTCCGGGCAGTCCTCGGGAAGCCCGCCGAAAACCTCCCGCCAGCGGGCAAGGGCCTCAGGACGGGAGCGGCGCAGGATCTCCACCTGCTCGACAAAGTCCACGGGGCCGATGACGAAGACCACGCCCCTGGCCCTTCCCTCCAAGGCCGCCGCCTTCAAGGCCACACAGGCCCCCAGGGAGTAACCCACGTAGGCGTAATGCTTAATCCCCAGCCTGGGCAGAAGGCGGGCCAGAAGCACCAGGTCCTCAGCCTCCCCTAAGCAACCGCTCACCTTGCCCCCGCTTTTTCCCCGGCCCCGGAGGTGGGGCACCAGGGCCACCACCCCCTTTTCCGCATAGAAACGGCACCTTTTTTCCATGCCCTCCGTGGGAGGACCGAAACCGCCGGGCACCAGGACCACCGCCCGATCCGTGGTTCCCTCCGGAAGGCATACCTGGGCAAACAGGGTGACGCCGTCCCGCCCGTAAACCACACCGCCTTCCACCTTTTTCAGCCCAGGGTTTGCTGACCGCAACCCCCAAAAAAGGCCGAGGGCCAGAAGCAAAAGCCAAACCCCAAGCGTCCTCATCGGCCAAAGAGGGCAGGGGATACCCTGGCCCTTGCGAGCAAATGGGCCAGAAAGAGGGGCAGGAAAAGCGCCAGGACCAGGTAGACGGCAAAGGCAGGCTTAAGGCCTAAGGGCTCGGGAAAGTCCGGATACTTCTCCAGAAGACGCACCACCATGGGGTGGACCAGGTAGATCTGCAAGGAATAGCGCCCCAAAAAGGCCAGGGGAACCCGCAGGGGAGTACGGGCCAAGGCATAGGCCAAGGCCAGGAGGAGGAAGGCCATGCCCGTGGTGTACAGCCAGTGGAAGGCCTGGTAGTGGAAGGTGTTCACGGGAAGACGCTTCAGCACATCCAAGGCCAGGGGCAAGTACCCCCAAAGCCCCACCCCAGCGGCTAAAAGGGCCAAGGGCCAGAAGCGCAACAGGCGGGGCAGCCCCTCGAGGCGGCCTGCCAAATAAAGGCCCAACACGATGGCTGGGGTGTACCAGAGGACAAAGCTCCCCGGGTAGGGCAAAAAGCGGTAGTGGCGGTTCAGAAAGTAGACCCCCAGGGTAAGCCCCACCCCCAGGAGGAGAAAGACCAGGCCGTGGGGCCTCCGCCTTAGGAGGAGAAGGAAAAGGGGCAGAAGCAGGGTGAGCTGCAGGGCCACCGCCAGGAAGTAGAGGTGAAAGTAGGCCTTCCCCCAAAGGAGCTGGTGAAGAAGGCGCTCAGGCTGGAAGAGGCCGTGGTCCCAGTAGCGGAAGGCCAAGTACACCCCGCTCCAGAGGAGGTAGGGCCAAAGGAGGCGCAAAGCGCGGTTCCTAAGGTACCGACCCAGGCGGAACTCCCGTAAAAAGCTCGCCCCCAGGACCAGGGTGGCCATGAAGAGAAAGGCGGGAACGGCAAAATGCAGGGTGCGGTTCACCGCCGCCAGAAGATGCCATTCCCAGCCTCCCGGATCAAGCTCCCGCAGGAAGCGGCCCGTAACATGATGGAGAACCACTTCCAAAATGGCAAGCCCTCGGAAGACCTCCACCCAGGGAAAGCGCTCCACAGGGCTATTCTGTCATAGGCCCATGAGGCTTTTCCGAGAGCCAAAAGCCGAGCTCCTCCTTTAGGGCGCGGCGACGGGGATAAGCCTGCAGCAAGGCCAAGGCCGCCTCACGGGCTGCCTTGGGGTCCAGGCGGGAAAGGCGCCCAAGGAGCCTGGCTGCCTCCCGGTAGGCCTTGCGGGTTCCCTTTTCCACCTCGCGCCTTGCCGCCTCCAGGTAAAGCCTCTTGGCCTCCTCGGGAAGTTTCTCCTCCAGGACCTCCGCCAAGGCGGGATAGGCCTCCGGTGGGGTGTTCCTCAACAGGCGGTCCAAGGCCTTCCAATCCTCCTCCAAGAGGTAGATGCGGGCAAGAAGGGCAGGGTCCCGCACCTGCCTGAGAAGAGCCTTGCGCTCCCGGTAAAACTCCCGGCCCAGCTTGGACTTTAGGGCCAGGTAGTCCTCGAGGTTCGGCCTTACCCCAAAGCGGGCCCGGTGGTCCTCCGGGTTCCCCCGATGGGCCACCAACAGGTCCAGAAGGGGAAGGAGCCTGGGGTCTTTCCCAAACCAATCCCGGGCTTCCTCCGCATACCTTAAGGCCTCCTCCACCCGGCCCAAGGCCATAAGGCGCTCCACCAGGAGGAGGTAGTCCTCAACCCCCTCCAGCCCCTCCCGCAAGGCGGAAAGCCCCTCCTCCACCCGCCCCAGGCGGAAGAGAAGCTCGGCCCTGAGCCCCCGCTTAAGTCCCAAGCCGTTCCCACCCCTTAAAAGGTGAAGGGCCTCCTCCCCCCTTTCCCCCGCCACCTGCAGGAAAGCCTCCCGCAAGGCCTCGGAAGGGTGCCTCAGGTAAAGGTTCAGGAGGAAGGAAAGCCTAGGGGTGAGGGCCAGGTAGCGCTCCAGGGCTATCCGCAAGTAGGGCTCCGGGTCAAAGGGAGCTTCCAATAGCGCCTCCAGGTAGGCCTCCACCTCTTTCCTCCCCACCCGGTCCAGGCGCAAGGACAGGGCCCGGGCCTCCTCCTGCCCTCCCCCCAGCCGGAAGGCCCGGCGCAGGTCCTTCACCCCTTCCAGAAAGGCCTTTTCCGGGGCCAGGGCTTCCGCCAGGTAAAGGCCCACCTCGGGAAGGAGGGCGAGTTTTTTCAGGAGGCCCCTGGCCTCCTCAGGGGTTAGGGCCTCAATCAGGGGCGCCAGGTCCGGTGCCTTTTCCTCCACATAGGCGTAGAGGAGGGCCACCGCATGTTTGCAAGGGAACTCTGGATAAGGGCAGGTGCAACGGCCCCAAAGCCCCGGGCCCACCTCCACCCGGTAGGGCGCCTCTGCCGAGCCCTGCACCAAGCCCAAAACCTTCTCCCCCACCCGGAAGACCCTGAGCACCCGGCCCTCCTGGTAGTAGGCCAGCCCCCGGCGCAGCACCTCCTGGGGAACAAGGGAGGCGAAGTCCCTTTCCTCCCTGGGGGGGAAAGGCGGCACAGGATCAGTTTAAGGCTCGCCATCGGATGGAAACCCCCTGGGCGTGGTATCATGAGATGAGAAGCTTATGAAATGACCCTGACGGCTACCCTTAGGGAAGCGGATCTGAAGCGCCCCCTGCCCAAGGGCTACGTGCAGTGCCGGGCCTGCGCCCATTACTGCGCCATCGCGGAAGGACAAGCAGGCAAATGCGGGGTCAGGCGCAACCTTGGAGGCAGGCTCTATCTGGTGACCTATGGAAAAGCCGCCGCGGTTCACCTGGATCCGGTGGAGAAAAAGCCCCTCTACCACTTCCACCCCGGGGAGGGAATCCTTTCCCTGGGCACCGTGGGGTGCAACCTCTTCTGCGCCTTCTGCCAGAACTGGGAGATCTCCCAGTTCCGGGAGTTCAAGGTCACGCCGGAGGGCCACCTGGACCGGCCCATCGGGGAGGACTGGCCCCCCGAGGCCATCGTGGAGAAGGCCGAGGCCCTGGGGGTGAGGCTTCTCGCCTACACCTACAACGAGCCCGCCGTCTGGATTGAATACGCCCACGACACGGCCAAGCTCGCCAAAAAACGGGGCATGAAAAACGTCTTCGTCACCAGCGGCTTCGAAACCAAGGAGGCCTGGGAGTATATCCGGCCCTTTCTGGATGCCGCCAATGTGGACCTGAAGGGCTTCACCGAGGAGTTCTACCGGAAGATCTGCGGGGCCCGGCTCAAGCCGGTCCTGGAAAGCCTCGAGCACCTTTTGGCCCAAGGGGTCTGGGTGGAGGTGACCACCCTCCTCCTGGAGGGCTACAACGACTCCCCGGAGGAGGTCCGGGCCATGGCCCGTTTCCTCAAGGGGCTTTCCCCCGAGGTTCCCTGGCACCTCACCGCCGCCCACCCTGACTACCGCATGCTGGACCTGAGGCCCACCCGGCACAGCACCCTGGTGCGGGCCTACGAGATCGCCAAGGAGGAAGGGCTTAAGTTCGTGTACGTGGGCAACGTCCTGGACGAGGAAAGAAGCTCCACCCACTGCCCGGATTGCGGAAGGCTCCTTATCCGGCGCCGGGGCTTCTGGGTGAAGCCCCTTTGGGAGGTCCCCGGGGTCTGCCCGGGGTGCGGGAGGAGGATTCCTGGGGTATGGACCTGGTGAGGCTCCCGGCGGTGGCCGGCTACTTCTATCCCCTGGAGTCAGGGCGCCTAAGGCAGGAGGTGGAAGGCCTTCTGCACAAAGCCCACGCCTCCCCTGACCCTAGGGTCAGGGGGCTTCTTTCCCCCCATGCCGGCTACTTTTACTCGGGGAAGGTGGCGGCGGAGGGCTTTAAGGTGCTTTCCGCCTGGCGGGGAAGGGCGAGGAGAATTCTCCTCCTGGGGCCCAGCCACTTCGTGCCCTTCTTGGGAGCGGCCTTTTACCCTTACCGGGCCTGGGCCACTCCCTTGGGGGAGGTGGCGGTGGACCTGGAAGGGGGAAGCCGGCTTGTGGCCCAGGGCTCTCCCTTTCTGACCTACGAGGAGCCCTTCCGGGAGGAGCATAGCCTCGAGGTCCTCCTCCCCTTTCTCCAGGTAGCCTTGCCGGACACGCCCATCCTGCCCCTCCTCTTCGGGGAGGCGGACCCTAAAGAGGTGGCCGAGGCCCTGTTGTCGGAGCTTGGGGAAGGGGACCTGGTGGTGGCCTCCAGCGACCTCTCCCACTACCATCCCGACCCCGTGGCCAGAAAGCGGGATCAAAAGACCCTGGAAAAGGCCCTGGCCCTGGATGTGGAGGGAGTGGCCCAAGGGGAAGCCTGCGGCCACCTTCCCTGGGCCACCCTCACCGCCTTGGCCAGAAGCTTGGGTTGGAAGCCCACGCTTCTGGCCTACGCCACCAGCGCCGAGGCCTCCGGGGACACAAGCCGCGTGGTGGGGTACGCCGCGGTGGCCTATTTAGGGCAAGGTCCATCCGCCTTAAGATGAAACCATGACCCCGGCGCGCAAGCGGTTCACCGTGGAGGAGTTCCACAGGATGGCCCAGGCGGGCCTCCTGGGAGAGGACGACCGGGTGGAGCTTCTGGAGGGAGAGGTTTGGGAAATGAGCCCCATCGGTAGCCGCCATGCCGCCGCCGTGCGGCGCCTTCGCCGCCTGTTCACCCCCTTGGAGATGGAAGGGGCCTGCCTTATCGCCGTACAGGACCCCGTGCGCCTTAACCCTTTCAGCGAGCCCCAGCCGGACCTGGCCCTTTTGCGGCCCCGGCCTGACCTTTACCAGGAGGGGCACCCCGGCCCTCAGGATGTCCTCCTCCTGGTGGAGGTGGCGGAGGCCTCCTTGGCCTACGACCTGGGGGTTAAGGCACCCCTATACGCGCGCCACGGGGTCCTTGAGCTTTGGGTGCTGGACCTGGACGGCAAGCGGCTTCACGTCCTTCGCTCCCCCTCCCCCGAGGGTTACCGGGAAGCCCAAACCCTGGCCCCAGGGAACCACCTGGCTCCCGTGGCCTTCCCCTCCTTTTCTCTCCCGGTGGCCGAGCTCCTAGGCTAAAGCCTAAGAAGGGGCCGGAACCAGGGAATGGAAAGGAGCACCAGCGCCAGGGCCAGGGCGAAGAGGAGCCGGGCCCGGGGCTTTCCCTTTCGGGCTTGGGAAAGCCCAGCGTGGGCCAGGCCCAAGGCCACAAGCCCTCCCACCCAGTGCTCGGCCACGAAGTAGCGGGCCTCGCTTGGGGTTTGCAGGGTCGCCTCGAGGCTGGCCAAGGCTCCCTGAAAGAGAGGGCTCACGAAGGCCAGCAGGATCCCCAACACCACCTGCAGGGTGAGGGCGTGGGCGAAAAAGGCTCCTTCTTTAGCCCCAGGGCGCCAAAGGGCCAGGAAGCCAAAGGCCAAGACCGCCCAGCGCACCAGGTTGTGTAGGAAAAGGACCGCCTCGTACATGGTCCAAGGCTATCCCAGGAAGTCCTTGGCTCACGGAGGGAAATCACAAAGGGTATCAAAACTTCCCTTTGCGGCCAAGGAGGGTCAAGCCTCCAGGAGGGTCAAGGCCTCCAGGAGGTCCTGGACTTCCAGGTGGGCGGGATACCGGGGGTCCTTGGGGCGGTGGCCCCGGTCCACCCACACCGCCCTTATCCCCGCCGAAAGGGCTCCCTTGATGTCCCGCTCGGGGTTATCCCCCACCATCACCGCCTCCTCCGGGCCCACGCCAAAGGCGCAAAGGGCCATGCGGAAGAGCCTGGGGTCAGGTTTGCCAAGCCCCACTTCCCCGGAAACCAAGGTGAGGGAAAAGGCCTCCCCAAGGCCTGCCCCGGCGAGCTTCTCCCGCTGCAGGTCGGGCACGCCGTTGGTGAGGAGGACCGGGATGGCCCCCCTGGCTCTAAGGGCCTCCAGAAACTCCGGCACCTCGGGGAAAAGGGGGTAGCGGCGCCTTTCCCGGAAAAAGGCCTCCGCCAGCTCCCGGGCCCGCTCCACAGGACCGCCAAGCGCCCTAAGGGCCTCCTGGAAAACCCTTTCCCGAAAGGGCCAGGCCCACTCCGCCAGGGTTTCCAGCCCCGGGGTGGAGTAGCGGGCCCAAAGAGCCTCCAGGGCCGAGTGGCCGATGCGCTCGGCCCAGGGGTAGAAGGGAGCCTGCCGGAAGAACTCCTCTGCTTTTCTTCGCACCGCCTGGGGTAGTCCCTCCACTCCTACTTCCTGCCCCAAGCGGCCCAAGACCTCCTCGCTCACCCGGTGGTCCACAAGAAGGGTATCGTCCAGATCCAAAAGCCAAAGCTTCATGTATCTCCTCGGGTCAGGAATGTTTCTCTGGGGGAAGCTCCCGCACCAAGACCGGGTTCTCCCCCGGGTCAAAGAGGAGGAGGTGTCCCCCTGCCTCGCGGAAGGGAAGGCCGTACTTGGAAAGGCGAAACTTTTCGTGCTCCAGGTTCTCCACGAAGAACACCAGGCGGCCTTCCTCCACCCCCACCCGGGCAAAGCCATGCCCCTCGGGCCGGGGGCGGTTGGGCCCCTGCTCCACCCCCCCGCTTCCAGGGCGCAGGAGGAGAAGGGGCCCCTCGAGGGGAGCCAGAAGGGCCTCCCGTTCCGGGATCAGCTCCTCCAGGGCCAGCCCCAAAGCCTGGTAGAAGCTCACGCCCTGGCCCAGATCCGGCACGTACACCACAAGGGTTTCGCTCATAGGCTCCGCAAAAACGCCCGCAAGTCCCCCTCGTCCGCCACCACCTGCAAAAGGGCCAGGTCCTCCGGGGCGATCTCCCCGTGGGCCTTGAGGAGGGAAAGCCAGTAAGGGTCCACCGCCAAGGGCCGCCCCAAGCCCCGCCGCAGGTAGAGGAGGTTCCAGGCCAGGGTGAGCTCGGCCAAGGTGCCCACCCCACCCGGCAGGGCCAGGTACCCCGCCCCCAGGTCCAAAAGCCTACCGATGCGCTCGGGCAAGGTGGCAGCCGGAAGCTCGAGGTCCACGTAAGGGTTGGGCCCCCGCCTCTCGGGGAAAAGGGCCGGGGCGGTGACCCCCACCACCATTCCCCCCTTGGCCTTCACCCCCCGGGCTAAGGCCTCCATCCCTCCCTGGTAGCCCCCACAGGCCAGGCCAAAGCCCTCCTCGGCCATCACCTCCCCGTAGCGGACCAGGCGGGAGTACAAGGGATCACTGGGGGCCACCCTCGAGGAAACGAACGCGCTAATAAGCCGCATCGCTACAGCCAGGGCTCCCCCTTACCTAGCAGGAGATGGGGTTTAACGGCACCGCACCACCAAAACGGGTATCCCCACCCGGTGCAAGACCCCCTCGGTCACCGAGCCCAAAAGGAGCTTATCCAGCCCGGTGCGCCCGTGGGTGCCCATGACCAGGAGGTCGAATCCCTTGGCCGCCTCCACGATGGTGGGTATCGGCACCCCCTCCTTCACCTCCCCCGTGGCCTCCACCCCCTTCTCTTGAGCCAGGCTCAAGGCCTTGGCAATAGCCTCCTCCCCCGCCTTTTTCAGGTCCTCCAAAAGCTCAAGGCCATAAGGAACGCTCTCGGGAGCAATCCAGATGGCCTGGGCGGGATTCTCCAGCACGTAGAGGAAGTGAACCTTGGCCCCCAAGGCCTTGGCCAGGGAAAGGCCGTGCTCCAGGGCCTGGAAGCTACAGGAGCTTCCGTCCGTGGGCATCAGGATGGTTTTGTACATGGCTCGCCTCCTTCGCTTTCATCATACTGGGTCGTAAACTCAGGCCATGTGGATCTACGGAAGGAACCCGGTCCTCGAGGCCCTGAAGGAGGGCCGGGTGCGGCGGGTTTTGGTGGCCCGGGGGGTGGAGGCCTGGCTTTTAAGGGAGCTGGAGAGGCTGGGGGCGGAGTACACCCTGGTGCCCCGGATCGAGCTGGACACCCTCCTGAGAACCACCCACCACCAGGGCTTGGCCGCGGAGATAGAGGAACCCCGCTACGCCCCCCTGGAGGAAGCCTTCTCCCTGGCGGAAGCCCGCAAGGAGCTTCCCCTTCTGGTCTTCCTGGACGGCATCACCGACCCCAGGAACTACGGGGCCATGATCCGAAGCGCCCTGGCCCTGGGAGCCCACGGGGTGGTGTCCGAGGAGCGCCGAAGCGCCCCCCTTTCGCCCCTGGCCCTGAAGGCCAGCGCCGGGGCCGCCTTAAAGCTTCCTGTGGTGAAGGTGAAAAACCTTCCCCGGGCCCTCGAGGAGGTCAAGAAAAGGGGGCTCTGGGTGTACGGCCTGGATGTAAGGGGGGGAAAAACCCCCAAGGAGCTGGACTTCCAAAGGCCCCTGGCCCTGGTGGTGGGCTCGGAAGGGGAAGGTATGCGCCGGTTGGTAAGGGAAAGCTGCGACGAGCTTTTCCGCATCCCCATCCGGGAGGAGGCCGAGTCCCTGAACGCCTCCGTGGCCTTAGGGATAGCCCTCTACATGGCAGCCCTGGGCCGGGGTGTAGGATAGGGTCGTGGACTGGATCCGGCTTCTTTCCCGCCTCCTCCAGGCGGAAAGCCTCCCCGGGCAGGAAGGGGAGGTGGCGGCCCTTCTCCTGGAGGCCCTCAAGGGCATGGGCCTGACGGCCACCCTGGACGAGGCGGGAAACGTGGAGGCCCTTCTGGGGGAGAAGGAACCCGAGGTGGTGCTAACCGGGCACCTGGACGTGGTGCCCGTGGGGGATCCCCTGCACTGGCCCTACCCCCAGGGCACCGTGGCCCAGGAGGCCGTCTGGGGCCGGGGGGCGGTGGACATGAAAGGGCCTTTGGTGGCCATGCTCTTGGCCCTCGAGGCCCTCGCCCAAAAACCCCTCAAGGGACGGGTGCGCTTCCTCGCCACGGTGCAGGAGGAGGTGGGGGGCTTGGGAAGCCGTCATGCCGCAGAAAGGCTTTCCCCTCTGGCCTTCATCCTGGGGGAGCCCTCGGGAAGAAGGCTCATGCGGGGCCACCGGGGCCGGGCGGAGGTCTGGGTTGACTTTGAAGGGGAGGAGGCCCACGCTGCCCTCTCGGGCCCGGAAAACCCCCTCTTCGGCCTCGGGGAGTACCTGCTGGCCCTAAAGGAGCTTCCCCTTCCCCCCGGCCTCAAGCTCACCCCCACCCGGGTGGACACCTACCCCGGGGCCCGGAACCAGACCCCCGGGGTGGTGCGCCTGTACCTGGATGTGCGCTACGAGCCCGAGGCCAACCTAGAAGCTCTTTTGGAGAGGCTCAAGGCCCTGGGGGATGCCTCGGTCTACATTCCCGAGGAGGAGCGGGCCTCGGGGGAGGTGCGCCTCGTCATCCCCGCCCTCTGGCCTCCCTACCGCTTGCCGGAGGACCACCCCTTGCTCCTTGCGGCCCTTAAGGCCCTGGACCAGGAGGGGGCGGGCCTTTGGCCCTTCACCACCGACGCCCCCTATCTGGGCACCAAGGCTCCCGTCTTGGGCTACGGCCCGGGGGATCCCTCCTTAGCCCACACCCCCAGGGAGCATATTCCCTTGGCCGAGGTGGAGGGGGCCGCCCAGGACTACGTGCGCCTGGTGGAGGCTTTATGGAACGCCGCTTGATCGCCGGCACCCCCTACAGGAAGCTCCTCACCGCCCCCCGGCCCGTGGCCGAGGGAGTGAAGGCAAGGCTCGAGGCCAGGGGCATCCCCGTCATCCTGGAAACTCCTTTTCCCGGCCTGCCCGAGGCGGCCTTGGGCACCTACATGGGAGACGTGAACCTCTTTGTGCCCGAGGCCCTTCTGGGGGAAGCAGAAGCCACGCTGGAGGAGGAGATCCCATGACCGTGGTGGGTCTGGACCTAGGGGGCACCAAGATCGCCGCCGGGGTCTTTGACGGCACGAGGCTTCTTTCCAAGGTGGTCCTCCCCACCCCCGGGGAAGGTGGGATGGCGGTGGTGCAGGCCCTGGCCGAGGCCACCAGGAAAGCGGAGGCGGAGGCTGGGGTGGAGGGTGTGGCCATCGGCCTGGGCACCCCGGGGCCCCTGGACTTCAAGGAGGGGGTGATCCGCTTCACCCCCAACATCCGGGGCCTCGTGAACTTCCCCATCCGCCGCCTTCTGGAGGAGGCCACCAAAAGGCCCGTCCATCTGGAAAACGACGCCAACGCCGCCGCCCTGGCCGAGCACCA
>Ga0101945_1001875_pt1 | contig 17406 bp, 19 predicted proteins | sample DewCreD2012metaG_2_FD_75246 | JGI IMG/M metagenome (GOLD analysis project Ga0101945, IMG submission 75246) | Hot spring sediment bacterial and archeal communities from British Columbia, Canada, to study Microbial Dark Matter (Phase II) - Dewar... ... | reverse complement strand
TCCATGCTCGCCAAGGCCCGACCCTCAGGCTACCCTCCTTGCCCTCAGAGCAAGAACTCATCAAGCACGCGCTCAATCGCATCGACCGGCTCAGACTCGAAATTTGACGATTTTTCACGCCGGATTCAGGAAGAAATCAGAGCCCTTGCGCATGGCTCAGCCCATCTAGGATGAGCCGGCGGACATGGTCGTCGTCCAGCACGTAGTAGGCCATCTTCCCCTGGCGCCTGTACCTGACCAGTTTCAGATCCCGCAGGAGGCGCAGCTGGTGCGACACCGCCGGGCGGCTGCGGCCGACGATAGTTGCCAGATCGCACACACAGAGTTCCTCCTGGGCGAGAGCGAAGAGCAGCCGGGCCCTTGTCGGGTCGGCGAGCAGTTGGAACAGTCGGGCGACGGCCTCGAACCGGTCACTGGCCCCCATGCGGGCGCGAACCGTCCGCACCTTGTCCTCGTCCACATGGTAGGTCTCGCACGTATCCGCGGTGGGGATCGGGTTTGGGGCCGTGGTCTTGACCACGCAATTCCTCTCCTGGTACGGACGATTGCACGACCATGCACTCATATCCTATGGCCGGCGTAGGTCGCCTTGCAAGATGATCACGGGGCGAGCCGGTTGTTCACCACGCCGACGGCGGTATCCGGGGCGTCGGTGCGGAAGTGTGCCTGGAGGCTTCTCGAGATCCCGGCTACGGCAGGCATCGCAACGGCCAGGTTTGCGATGATCAACATCCGGCCGTGCCGGCGCGGAGCCCGCGCCGGTCGACACCGAGACCAGCGTAGGGGATCGGCCGGCACCAATGGTTGGGGGCAGCCTAAGAAGCCCTTGAGGTTGTCTTAACCACCAGAGTGCTCAGCGCTCATACAGAATCTTCCCGCGGGCCAGCCACCGCTCCCGGCTCCGGCCGCCATCCACCGAGCGGTAGAGATCGCCGTTGAAGGTGGCTAGGTAGAGGACGTTCGCATCCTCCGGGTCAAGCGCCATCGCTTCCACGGCGTCATCCGGCCCGAGAAAGAACCCCTGGCTGGTCCAGGTGGCGCCTCCATCAAGGCTGCGGAGGAGCCCTGGCCCAGGCGGATTGCCATAGGCGTAGATGATGTGCGGGTCTCGGGGGTGGGTGGCCACCGCGGTAATCGAGCCCTTCCGCAGAGAACTCGCGAGCGTCGCCCAGGTCTCTCCCGCGTCCTCGCTGATCAGCAGGCCGCCGGCGGTGCCTGCCAGGACGACCTCGGGGCGTTGGGAATGGGCGGCGAGGGCGAAGACCTGCCGCAGTCCTCGGTCCCCCAACGACGTCCAGCTCCGACCGCCGTCGCGGCTGCGGTAGAGCCCCTTGCGGCCAAAGACGTTCCACGCGTAGAGGACCTGCGGGTTGGCCGTGCTCACGGCCATGGCGTGGAAGTCGGCCTGCCCGGCCAGCGCCAGCGGGCGCCAGGTCCGGCCGTGGTTCCGGCTGATCTCCACGCCCAGGGGTTCGGGCCGGCGGTCGCGGGGACCAGGATGGCCGCTCGTGAGCATGGTCCCTCGCCCGGCCGGAGACATCACGAACCCCATCATGTCGTATCCCTGACGGCCGATCTTCCGCCAGACTCTGCCGGCCGTCACCCTGACGAGCCCGGTGTGCCCGCCGATCCAGAGGACCTCCCGATGCACCGGATCGACGGCCAGACCGTGGGCGTGCCCGATCTCGGTTACCGGGCGCTCGCTCCACAGGGTCGCACCGTACTGGCCCGCCAGCGCCAGGAGGATGAGACCGCCCAGAAGGGCGGCAAGAGCGCGGCCCGCAGACCTCATCTCGCCGCCGGGGCACGAAAGACCAACTCGACCTCCAGCTTCTCCACCAGTTTGATGAAATTGAGCAGCGGGTCACCGAACTGGGCGCTCCGCAGGACAGAGCGGTATGCCGTGAGACGATCCTGGATGAAGCGCAGCATGTGCCCCAGGGTGATGGTCAACACGCCCGGCGCGCGTTCTTCATCGACGTAGCCGCAGAAAGAAACTAAACGCACACGGCAGGCCGCCCCGCGAGGGGGCCGGAGGATGACTTCGCCGCGTTGCAGCAAAACCGCGGCCGCGTCGGCGATGTGCTCCTCGGGGCAGCACCCGAGACGCCGCAGCGCCGCGTGCAGCACATCGGAGGTCTTGAGTCTCCGGTTCAGTTCGGCGGCGCCCTCCTTGACCTCGCCGATCAGGACGTCGGGGAGATCCGGGACGGGGGCCAGCGCCGGATCATCCGCGAGCAGGACCTCGCACCGCGACTCGCCGGGGCGCGCGGGATGGCGCAGCACCGTCTCCGCAGCCCAGGGAAGACGGATGGCGAGGATATCCAGATCCGTAGCCGTTTCGTACTTGCCGGGCTGCCCGGGCACGGGATGCTGCACCTGGTACTCGGTGGCCGTGAAGTACCCGTTCAACCGCAGATACGTCTCCACCAGGCCCACAGCCGTGTTCACAGATTGCCCTCCTGCATACTCATCGCCAGGGCGCCCGGGGTGGGGACGCACCCGGCACCGCGGGAACCTGCGCCCCCGCCTCCAGGGGGCGCTCATGGGTCCGCTTCCAGATAGCGCGCCTGACCGCCGCCGCAACGACGAGGAGGGTGACGGCGGAGAGGGTCAGGTAGATGGCCGACCGGGAGAGGGTGAAGAGGAGGTGCGTGTTGATACCCAGGTAATGGAGGATGCCGTCGAGCATGCTTCGCTTGCCCGCCAGGTGGCCGCCGGTCGAGCCGACCAGCATCAGACTCAGGAACCCCCCTGTACCCAGCGCGAAGTAGAGGCGGCGCAGGCGCGCGTGATCCCATAGCCGCGCCCCAGAGAACGCCCGGACCACGATGAAGAGCGTCCAGAACGTCGTGGCGAAGGCCGTGATGGCAATCTTGTTCAGCATCACGGAGGATGTGAGGAGAACTTCGACGGGCCACGTGTAGAGGAGCCCGGTGACGATACTGGCGATCAGAGCCAGCAGCCCGCCGATCGCGGCCAGGAAGGCCGTCGGGTCGGCCAGCCGGACGAGGCCCCGCCACGCCCCGTTACTGGTGGTCACCCATACGCCCGCCAGGCGGATCACCAGGCTGGCGAACGCCAGCGTGAGCATTCCCGTGTGCAGTTCCGCCGTGATGACGTGCCAGGCGATGCGACCGGTCTCGGCGGGCATCAGCGGTTACACCTCGCTTAGCCTCTTCCGCGTCCGCGGCCCCGCGCCGACCAGAGGAGATACGCCGCGGTCAGTCCGGCGATGGTGACGACGCCCACCGCCACCGTAAGCAGCCAGGACACGAGGGGCCCGCGGCCGCTGTCGATGGACCGCGGCCGGGCGAAGAGTCCCGCCTCCTGCGCGCCTCCGGCGAAGAAGTCGATCTTCACCACCGTGCGCTTCTCCCCATGGTACGTGACGAAGTCGTCGGACGGCGCGTAGGCCAGCTGCACGGTGTGCGATCCGGGCGTAATCGGCCGGTCGAATCGATCCCCGGTGTCCAGGCGGCGGCGGAACTCGATCGTCGTGGACTGCGGGTCCTCCGACCCGGAGGACTCCAGCACGTCATCCCGGCCACCCAGGCTCACGTCGTTCGCGTGCGTCACCGAGCTGTTGGCGAAATAGTCCTGCAGGAACAATTCCTTCCCGCGGATATATCCCAGGATGATATCCTCCCCTTCCATGATGGGCCCGCTGGGATCCCAACCGATGGCCAGCCACCCCGTGGCGGGAACCTTCAGGCCGAAGTAGATGGAATCACCCTCAATCGTCCAGTGCACCTCCATGCCGATGCGCCGCGCCTGATAATGACTGGCGTACTCGCCTTCCGTGATCCGGCCGTCAATCGCCGGAGGAGCGGCGGCCGCCGTTCCGACCCATCCCCCCGCAACCAGCACGAGCACGGGCAGCACGAGACACATGCGTACATGCGATCGAGGGTGGAACGTCCTGGCCATGACCGTCACCACAGACGCGGGAAGAATCGCGGCACCTGCCGCATGTACTCGCGGTAGTCCGGCAGCCGCTGCACCAGGTCCAGTTCCTCCAGGCGGGCCTGGAGGACGGCCCAGCCGATCCCCAGGGCGGAGGCGACAAGCACAGGTGCCGTGGGGCGCAGCAGGGCCAGCCCGACGAAGATCAGGATCCCGCCGGCGTAGATGGGATGGCGCAACCGCGCGTACAGCCCGGTGCGCACCAGCGTGTCGCGCACAGACGGCATGTGGGTGCGCAGACCCAACCGCAGGTGCCCCCAGATCACGGGCACCGCTCCGACGGCGACGAGCAGCCACCCCAGCGCCGGGACCGCCCCGCCCGAGACGAACTGGAACGGCGCCGGGGCCCGCCAGGCCAGGATGTACCCGAAGATCCACAGCGGAATCCCCAGCGCGTTGCGCAGGATCATCGTCGCCATCTGGCCGCGTCGCTCGCCCCAGCGCCGGGAGTAGGCCGCGGTGAATGCGCTGGCCCCTCCCAGGGCAAATCCGAGCAGCAGCGGAATGAGAAACGCATAGGTCTCCACGGCACGCTCCAAGGCTCACGTACTCAGAGGCACCCGCAGCCGGCAGGACCGCGCCTCGCCAATCCAGGGGCAGTCTACAGCCCGTGCCCGCCGGCTCGTGTTAACGGGGCCTTAGATGAACGTTAAAGTTTGCTTAAGGGCCGGGATGCCCGGCCGCGTCAGAGTGAGAGGACAGCACCACCTCCGGGCGGAAAGATAGCATGGCCTCGGAGCGCCCACGACCGCCGACGGCTCACGGCGATGAACCGGAGGTGCTGGCGGTGGAGCCCGTACACTTCTCATCTGCGGCAGAGAGCGGCGCGGAGGCGGTGCTGTCGTTTCCCCCGGAAGTCGTCTGGCAGGCCATCACGGACGGGGGAGACCAGGTCCACTGGTTCGCGGTGACCGGCGGCTGGCCGCCCGCCCCGGCGCCCGGAGAGCGGTACTGGATCCGGAGCACCAGTCTCGGGTACATGGCGTTCGAGTACGTGGCGGTGGACCCGCCGCGGCGCGTGGTGACGCGCGGGCTGTACACGGGCCGCCTCTTCGTCTGGGAACTCGCCGCGGTCGAGGGAGGAACCCGGCGCGACCGGTGGGGACAACGCGCCGGTCGTCACCGCCGTCCGCCCCTGGGCCGAGGCCGCCGGGGTCAGACCCTCGACGTGTCGTTCAGGCTGCTGGACTGGCGCGAGGCGGCGGACGCCACCGGCGCGGACGTCGGTCCTCCCCCCGGATTCGAGAAGGACTGACGCCGGCGCCCATCCGGAGCGCCACGCCCGCGTCCCGCCCTCGCGGGCTCAGATCCTGACCAACCGCACCTGAGTATCATAGAACACCGCGCTGGCCCCGACGGGATCCGCCAGGCACGTGTTGGGCAGCACCGGATCCGTGCGCATCGCCGCGTTGGCGTGCAGTCCTTTGGCCCGCCGCGGGTCGCCCCGGATGGTGCGCCCGTCGATCACCACATCCTGGCTGCCGTAGGCCCAGTGGCCGTGGCCCAGCGAGAAACTGACGATGCCGGGCCGGATCCCTTCGATGACCTTCAGGGTCCCGACCATGGGCTTCTTGCGCCCGTGCTGGAGGTCCCAGACCCCCTCCGGGTTCGCGGCGGAGATCACCTTCACCCGGTCCCCGTTCTTGAAGCCCAGCCGTTTCGCGTCCCGGCTGCTCATCAGGAATTCGCCCTCCGGCAGGATGTTCAGCAGCCAGTAGTTGCTGATGGTGCGGCTCTTGGTGTGGAACACCACCCGGTGGGTGAGGAGCCGCAGGTCGTAGCCCTTGTCCGCCACCGGCCGGTCCAGCAGGTCGCGGGGGGCCGGCGTGTAGTTGGCCACTCCGAGGAACGGCCTGCCGGTGATGGCACTCCGGGTGGTGGCCGTCTTCTCCTGGTACAGGTTGATCAGGGTCCCGTATTTGTTCCGCAGCTGCTCACCCTCGTAGGCCCGCTCGTAGTCTTCGAACCGGCCACCCCGGTTGAGGACGTAGACGACCTTCCGCCACCAGCGGGCGCCGACCACGCTTGCCCAGCGGTCGGGGTCGAAGACGGTGGGCGGCAGATGGCGCCGGGATTTGACGAAGAGCTCGACCTCCCGGTCGTCGGCGTCGGGGACGGCGTCGGAGCCGTCGGCCCGTTCCCCTGCGGCCACGTTTGCCACCATCCTGAGGTAGAGGTCCTCGGCCCGCAGGAAGTCCTGGCCCGGGCCGAAGCCGTCCTTGCCGAAGCCGGGGAGCCCGAGTTTCTCCGCCAGGGCTAGAAGCATCGCCTCCAGGGTGGCGGGCATCTCCTGGCCGAAGACCCGGACAGTCTCGGTCAGGGGTGCGATGACCGGCTGCCGGACTGGCTGCACCTTCCAGGGCATCGAGAACTGAGTCCCCGCGAACTCCCACCGCTCCAGATAGGTGCAGTCGGGGAAGATGTAGTCGGCGTACATGGACGTCTCCCCGATGATGATGTCGTTGGCCACGACGAGCGGGATCTTCGTCGGATCGGCCAGGATGGGGATGTTCGTGTGCCCGGCGGGGTTCGCGTAGACCGGAGTGCCCATGTAGATGAACAGAGCCTTGATCGGATAGGGATACGCATCTCCGGCGGAGGGGATGGCCTCCTGGTAGATGTCGCTCGCCAGCGGGTACCACGGCCGCTTCGCAGGATACCCGTGGAAGAGGGTGGTGTCCTCGTAGTTGACGTCGTGTCGGATGATGCTGATTCCAAACGCCGTCGTCCTGCCGGGATGGAGCCGGCCCAGCGCGAAGGGCTGGCCAGGCCGTCCGCCGCCGGCATCGTAGGTCGAGCCGGGCACCATCCCGCCCTTCCAGTCGAAACTGCCGATCAGGAGGGGGAGGGCGTACCAAGCCGTGCAGTTGTACAGACCGTTGGTGTGTTGAGAAACGCCCCGGTGGATGTCCACCGCCGCCTTCTTGCCGTGGCTGGTGAACTCCCGGGCCACCTCCACCAGGTCTTTGACCTGGAGGCCCGCCAGCCTGGCCCACTGACTCATCGTCCGGGCCCGCGCCTGATCGGCGAGGATCTGAAAGGCGCTCTTGACCTTGATTCCCGCGACCTCGGTGGTTACCAGGAGGTCACCCTCCACCGGGTTCCTGGCATCGTAGGGGTCGAATGGCACGAGCCGTCCGTCCACCGAGACCACGAAGGGGTCGAACTCGTAGGTTCCCTTCCCGTCGCTCCTGGGCCGAACCTCTCTGGCGGCGATCCCGACCTCGGACGCCCGGAGGAACTTCCCGGGCACCCCGTCCCGGTCCACCTTCACCAGCCAGGCGGCGTTGGTCCAGGTCGGCTCGCCGTCGGAGGCGGCCGCCGCCCTGTTGGCGTTGCGCAGGTAGCGCTCATCGTAGCGGCGGTTGTCGATGATCCAGCGCACCAGGGCCAGGGCGACGGCGGCCTCGGTGCCCGGGATGTTCGGCAGCCATTTCCAGGCCATGGTGCCCGCGGCCCGGTTGAGGATGGGGTCGATGACCACGTACTTGAGGCGGCCCTCCCGAACTCGGTGGGCAATCCGCTGCGCCCGGTTCGTGGGCCCCTGACTCGCCTCAAAGGGGTTCACCCCGACGAAGATGATGAACTCTGCCGACTCCTGGTCCGCCTGCCAGAAGAACTTGCGGCCACCGGTCCACTTCCCGTCCCGGTACTGCTCGCTCATGGCCTTGCCGGTGAAGTAGAGGGACCCCTGGCAGACGGTGGTGTGGCCGTGGGCGTTCACCGAGCCGAATGCGTCGGTGGTGAAGCGGCGGATCAGCTCGCCCCGCCCACCTTTGAGGCGGCCCCAGAGGAAGAAGAGCTGGTTGTTCTTCGGTCCGAGGTCAGGGTGGTCGGGGTCGATGAGCACGTTGAGATGATCCCTGTACTTGACCTTGAACTCCTCCACGGCCTGCCGCTTCTCCGCCGGCGTCTTTCGCGCCCAAATCGCCGCCACATCGGCGGCCATGGCCGCAGCCAGCTTCGGGTCGCGCAGCGCCCAGATCTCCTTGAGCCCCTCCACCCTCCGGTGCTCCTCGCCAGGGACATGCCGGAACAGGTAGCCGCCTTCGACGATCTCAGTGATGGCCTGCTCAAAGGGAATGGTCATCCACTTGTTCTCGCCCCGCTTCCCGGCCCGCTTCAGCACCTTGACGATGCGGTAGGGGTCGTAGGCCATCTGGATGCTGGCCTGCCCCTTGGGACAGAGGCGACCGTCCACCGCCGCCGTCGCAAAGGGCGAGGTGCGGTAGGGGAGGTGCGGGTCCAGGTTCCAGGGGTTGAAGGGGTTGCCGTCCAGCTTGACGACCACCCCGTCGCGAAGCTTGGCCTTGATCCCGCACTGCGTGTTGCACTGCTGGCATACCGAATAGAGGATGTTTTCGGGATTTGCCAGGTCGTAGTCGCCGGGGCGCAGTTCCCGGGCTTCCGCCCGCCGGATCAGCCCCAGTACCTCGCCGAGCTTGATCTGGCTGGCCAACAGCGCTCCGGTCCCCAGGAGGGCTCCACCCGCCAGCAGCTCACGGCGCCGGATCCGGCGCGTGTTCCGTGCAGCCCGATGCTCAGCCACAGCAGTCCTCCTTAGGTGTGCACGCTGGTGCTCAACTGCACGTCATCGCAGAGGTAGTAGACCCGGGGCTCCGTACCCCGGTTGGCCCGGATGCGCAGGACCTTGTCGGCCTTCTTCGTGAGCACCTCGTTCACCAGGCTTTGCGGGTCGTTCTTATCGCCGAAGTAGACGGCCCGGCCGATGCACGTGCTCACGCACGCCGGGACCATGCCGGCGTTCAGCCGGTGCAGGCAGAAGTGGCACTTCCGCCCGCCGCCGGCCGGGGGGTCGTCACGCCTGCCGCGCTCGCGCACCCACCGGCGACCGTAGTCGTGGCTGACGGCCTCCTCGTAGGGCTGGAACGCCGGGGTGGGCTGCGTGTAGAACTTCCCATCGTCGAAGTACAGAGCCCGGTACGGGCAGGCTTTGGCTGCCGCCTCGTAGGCGGTGCGGCCACGGAACCTGGTGTAGTCGATGGCGACGATGCCGTCCGGGCGCTTGGAGAACGACCCGGGAGCAATGGCGTTGGCGGCCGGCACGCATGGAGGCTTGTCACACTGCATGCACTGGGTCGGCATCGGGTACCGCTTCACGTTGGGATAGGTCCCAACTTCGACCTCCGGAACGCTCCGGTACGAGACTCCCGGCGGCAGGACGTTCTCGGCCGTGCAGGCGACGACGCAGGACTGACAGCCCACGCACTTCTGGCCGTCGATAACCATGATCCAGCTCCGCTGCTCCACCGGTTTCTGGAGAGATCGGCGGATGTCTGCCTGCATGCGGAGAAGATCATCCGCTCCACCGTCCACGACCGGTGGCGCGGCGGGGGACGCCGCTGGCAGCTGCCCCCGGGCGGGGCCCGGACGGCCCACCAGCAGGGTCGCTCCCGCACCCGCTGCCAGCCGAAGCACGTCCCGGCGCTTGACCGTAGCCGGCGCCGACGCGTAGCTCCCCGCGATCGATAGAGGGCGGGCGGGGGAGGCGGGACTTACTACCCTCATGGTCCACTTAAGGGCGCGTCCCGACTTGGGGCGAATGCCCGCCTTCCTCTCCACGTTCATCCGATCACGCCCCCTCCGCTCTGGCAGCGCGACTGACGCTTCACCTTCCCGCCCCAGCCCCTACCCGCCGCGGGCGTGGACTCCCAAGGTAAAGCGATTGTGGCGAATAATACAGGGCCGATAGAAGGGTGACAATCGGACTGTTAGACTAGGTCTATCGGGCCTAGAATGCACGAGACCGGAGCACCTTCTGGCTAGCGCCCCGTCGGTTCACCGCCCTAAGACCCCTCAGGCCGAGACCAGATGCCGGCTGTGGACGGACTGACCCGCGCAGTGCAGGCCTTCGCCAAGCGCCACCGCTACTTCGCCCTCGTGGCCGACCTGGACGCCGGCTGCGTGCTGTACGTGGGCGACGATCGCAAGCAGGAGACCCTGGATCGGTATTGACAGACCCTGACCCCGGAGCAGCGAGACGGGATCGAGGCCATCGCCATGGACATGTGGGAGCCGTACATCCAGTCCACCCTCGAGCACGTGCCGGAGGCCACGGACAAGATCGTGTTCGACAAGTTCCACATCGCCAAGCACCTCCACGAGGCGGTGGACGCGGTGTGGCGGCCGGATGCGCACCTGCTCCGCCGGGCTGGAGACGCCCGGCTGGTGGGCACCAAGTATCTGTGGCTGATGCGCCCAAAGGACACGCAGCCGGACCAGCGGACGACGTTCCGGACGCTGGAAGCGAGCGATCTCAAGTTGGCACGGGCGTAGGCGCTGAAGGAGCGCTTCCGTCAGTTCTGGGAGTACACGTACCTGGCATCTGCGCAGCGGTTCTTCGCCCGCTGGTTCTGGCGCGCGACCCACAGCCGGTTGAAGCCCATGGCCGAGGTGGCCTGGCTGCTCCGCCGCCACCTGCCCAACGTCCTGACCTACCTGCGCCATCGGATCACCAATGCGGGGCTGGAAGCCATGAACGCGATGATTCAGTGGGTGAAGAGGACTGCTCGGGGATTCCGGAACGCCGAGCACTTCAAGACGGCGATCTACTTCCACTGTGGGGATTGGATCTCTACCCACACGAAAGCCGGTAGAGCCGAAAAACAAGGAGACAACCCCCGACGGGGGTCGCCTCCTTTGCTGACCGGCAGGCGAGGGGATTGCTCCCCTCACCCTACCCCCACACATCCCGGAGGGACCATGTGGATCGAAGACGTCGGCTATCTCATCGCGCTCATCCCAAGCCTTCTTGCAAACGCATGCCATTCCTCCTCTGCGAGAGAGCCCGTCTTCAGGCCGATCCCCCCTCTCCGGGACCAGAACTTGGTCGATCGACTCATCGCCGGGCCCGGGCCATGGAACGTTCGTTCGTCCAGGTTGGAGCGCCCCGCATATCTACCGGTATCAGTGATCGGCTTCTGTCTCCGCACAGGGGCGAGTGCTGCCAGTACCTCCGGGTTCTGGATATCGAGCACGCCCTTAAGACGAACCGGGATCACATACAGCAACAGACGGTTGACACTTCGTCGGGACTCGCATCGAGGAACTCCAGGCACGCCGTGAACGGATCCAGCGAAGTGTACAGGACGCTGGAAAGTCCAGGCGTATTGAATCTGCCACCGTACAGCAGGCTCCCGGTAGTGTCATCTACTCAGGATCAAACTGGCGATCGACGCGAACACAACCTATACCTTTGCCGACGCGCTCACCGTGGGGCAGACCGCGGGCGAATGCGGTGTGGCCTGGTTCGAGGAGCCGATCGAGCACACCGACATCGCCGGATACGCCGAGCTCAACCGCCGCCTGACGGTCCCCATCGCCGGCTATCAGACGTACAACACGCACTACCCAGCCCTCAAACTCTTGGAAGCGAACGCATTGGAGATCCACCAGCCGTCGCTGGATTACGTCGGCGGCGTGACCGCGGCCCAGCGGGTCGGTGTCCCGGTCGAAGCCTTCGGCAAGCGCATGGTCCCGCGCACCCTGGGCCCGATCGTGAACTTCGCGGCCAGCCTGCACGTCGCGGCGGCCCAGCGCGCCTGCAGCTGATCGAGTTCCCCGTCCTCTCCCGGAACGTGGCGAACCCGGGTCAGGTCCATGCCGGGACCTATGTGGTCAACGTCGCCGAGATCAGCTTGCAGCCTGACGGGACCCTCCGTCCCCCGGAGCGGCCCGGCATTGGGGTCACCGACTGGGACGCGCCCAAGGCGGTCGAAGTCGAGCGGATGAGCGTTGACGCATAACGCGCGTCGCAGGCCCGGACGCCGGCCGCGCAAGTTCCCTTTCGGACGAGATCGTCCACCTAGCAATCACGTCACGGCCGTACCGGACGTTGAAGGAGTATCCGCGCCGACGCGGGCAACGGGGGCTGGTCAAGAACCACAAGGCTTTCCTTGACGAACTCGATAAGGGGACGCCGCGCGGTCGGGACATTCTTAATAAAACCTTAAGGTTCGCCCGAAAGGACACTGTCCCGGGAACGCGGAAGCGAACCACGGTCTGGACGAGCGCCCCGCCCGGCAGGACTTTTCTTCTGCTGGTGCTGCTATTTCCAGGAGGGACGAGATGCTCCGGATCGCGCTTCCCCTCGTTCTCACGCTCTTCGTGCTGGTGCCACCGGCGATTGCCGCTTCGCCGACCGTGCCTCCGCCTCAGACGCTTCATATCGTGCGCGCGGGGGAGACGCTGTGGACCATTGCCCAAAGCCATCGCCTGCCTCCAGACCTCCTGGCCCAGGTCAACCGCCTGCCGGATCCGAACCGTCTGCAGATCGGCGACCGGGTGGCGATCCCCGCCGCCCCGTCCGCCGCGGCGACGGCGGAAAAGCGCGCTCCCACCGCCACGCCGGACGGGGCGGTGCACCTAGTCGTACCGGGGGAGACGCTGTGGAACATTGCCCGCCGGCACGGGACCGCTGTGGAGACGCTCGTCCGGCTCAACGGTCTGTCCGACCCCGACCCCCTGCGACCGGGCCAGCGCGTCCGGCTGCCGGCCGCGGCGGCAGCATCGCTCCAGAAGCGGAGCGTACCGGGACGCCGGGCAATCGCTCCGGCGCCGGCGCTTCGCCCCCGGTGGCCGCAATGGCCGAGCCGGGGAATCATCACCTCCCGATTCGGCTTTCGCGGGCGGCACCACCACGGGATCGACATCGCCGCCCCGGTGGGGACGCCCATCTATGCCGTCCAGGCCGGCAGGGTCAAGTTCGTCGGTCGGATGGGCGGCTACGGCCTGCTGGTCATCCTCGACCACGGCGGCGGGCTCACGACCTGGTACGGTCACGCGTCGCGCGTCCTCGTCGCGGCGGGCGACGAGATCCGCCGGGGGCAAGTGATTGCCGCGGTGGGCACCACCGGCAACGTCACCGGACCGAACGTCCACTTTGAAGTTCGCCGGAACGACGTCCCGCTGGATCCGCTCAAGTTCCTTCAGACCCGCTGAGGCTCTGCGGGGAGAACGCGGCGCACCATCTCAGCGGATGGGCAGCGCCCACTCGAAGGTGCGGGCCGGCACGCCGGCCAGGTCGGCGATGACCAGGGCAATGGATGTAACCGCCGGCCCGATGACCTTCGTTCCGTTGACCGATGCGGGGAAGATCAGCGCCCCGGACCGGTGGTGGCTGCCGTCGCTGGTCGACTCCCACCTCACGGGCGCGTACTCCCGGGTCGCCCCACCGGCCACGGTGCGCAGCCGGCTGTTGCGCACCACATCAAAGGCCATCAGGTCACCCGCATGCGTGTCCATGGCGACCAGGAACACCACCTGTTTCTCCGGGGCGAAACGCTTCGCGCCCTCCCCATCCTTCGCTGCGGCGAAGTATTCCGCTGAGGCGTAGATGACCTTCACGTCCACCCCTCCGGCGCTGGCCGTCCGTGTGTACGCCGAGACTGCGGGGGCCGCTGCCACAGCGACGGCCGCGACAAGCACCAGGACCGCACCAACGAGTACGTGCTGCACCACTACCCCTCCTGATCTGCGGGTACCCTGCGCCCCTGAGGATCCAACGCGAAAGTACGCGGAACGCCACGACCGATGGTTAAGGTAGTGTTAGCAGATGCTTAACATTACGTTAAGGGCCACCCGCACTGGCTGGCGAGAAACGAAGAAGCCCGGGCATAACGGTCCGGGCTTTTGGCGCCCGGCTGACGACCGGCCTAGTGCTTGTGTTCTCCCTCTGCGGCGTACTTCGCGGGATCCTTGTCGAATGCCGCCTTGCAGCCGCTGGAACAGAAGTAGTAGGTCTGTCCACGGTACTGCGACGTCCCCGCGGCTTTGTGCTCATCGACCTGCATACCGCACACCGGATCAACAGCCATCGCGATCACCCCCGGTCAAACGCTCTCCCCTGCCGGCGCACGGAGCGGGACGCGCCGACACCTGCGCGCTTCATGATATCAGGCGGTCACCAGCACAACAAACCCCAGCACCATGGTGAAGACCCCGATCGCGAGCTTGGCCGGAATCTTCCGGGGGATATACCAGTGGGCGATGCGATTTAGCGTCCGCCGGTTGGCCACCACCACCAACAGCGCCAGCAGCGGAACGACGAACATCACGTTGTAGATCAGCAGATAGCCGAGCCGCGTGGGCAGCGGTTGCTGCGCCAGCAGCGCCAGCACGCCCATGTAGATGGCCCCGCTGCAGGGCACCGTGCACAGGCCGACCAGACCGCCAGCGGCGAATAGCCCCACAGGGGTGGTCTGCACCAGCATCTTCCGCACGATGCCGTGGAATCGAGCGGGCATCTTCAGCGTCCAACCCACTCCGGGAAACATCGCGTCCTTGACCGTCCACAGGCCGAGGCCGACCACAAGCACGCCCAGGATGCGGACGGGGAGGTGGGTCCTGGTCAGGTACGCCACCGCCGAGATCACGCCCAGGCCCAGAAGCAGGTAGGTGAGTAACATCCCCACGACGTACGCCCCGCCAATGCGCCAGAGGCGCGGCCGCGCATCGCCGAGCGCGACGCCGGCCAGCAGGATGGCGACGAACGAGAGGAGGACGCTGAAGGCGCAGGGGTTCAGGCCGTCCAGGAGGCCGCCGACGACGATCGCCGGAAAGGTCAGGCTGCTCAGGCCTTGACCTCCAGCACGCCGCGCATCGCCGGGTTCTCCTTCCCGCCGCAGCATACGTCGCAGTAGAACTCATAAGTGCCCGCGGCCAGCGGCGGCAGCGTGACAACCGGCTGGGTACTGGGCGGGATGCGCACGTCGACCCCCGCCCCGTCGATGCGGAACTGATGCCACCCGCCTCCGTCGGTGTGGAACCGGGTGTCCGGGTTGATGAACTGCACCTGAAACTCCCGCCCTGCCGGCACCGTCAGCTCCCGCGGCTCGAAACCGGCCATGCTGACGAACACCTGTGGGATGGCGGCGGGCCGGGAGCGAAGCGGTTCCGTGGCAATGAAGATGGCAGCGGCGAGCACAGCCACGGCCGCCATTGCGAACCAGAGGGCCCGGCCCGTCCGGTGCGGGCGTTGCCGGTTCTCCTGGCAGTGCCGTTGGCGTCTTCGGCGCGCCTTCCGACCGCTCACACCCGACCCCCCCGAAATGCGCAATCACGGCCGCTTTGATGCTGCGCCAGATCCAGTCTATGCTCCCCGGGCCTCCGGGATGGTTAAGGATTTCTTAAGGGTCTAAAGAGGCCGGCCTGGATGGTTGCCCTCTCGCCGGATACGCAGCAGCAGCCATGCCACATAGCCGTAGGTCGCCCAGATTCCCCCGAGGATGGCGCCGAAGAATGTCACCTGCAACGGGACCGGATAGGGGCTGATGAACCCCGGCTGAGGGCTCAGGCCGCGGAGCACGTCACGACCGGGCCGGATGACGGGTGGTGGCGCCTTTCTTCGCTCGACCAAGACTGCCGCGCGTATGGTCCCATCCTCACCCGCTTCGACAGCTATCTCCCCGGGGGCCGCCCCCGCTCCCAGCGTCGTCTGCGCGGTTCCGTCCTTGCCGGTGGAGGTCTCGAGCAACGTCAGCCAGCCGAAGGCTGTGCGCCTCTTGAAGACCAGGGGCACCTCGGCCACAGGAGCGCCGCGGGCGTCAACCACCGTTGCGGTCACCTGCACCGTCCCATCGGCAGCCGCCCGCGTCCGCAGCAGGACGCGGGCCGGCTCGGCGCCCTCGGCCGGTAGCACGAGCAGCGCGACCAAGAGCAGTGTGTAGCAGGAGGGCTTACGGAGCAGGCGCATCGGCAGCTCCCCCATGCGCCCCGGCCGGAGACGACGCCGGCGCGGGATGGCGACCCTCTTCCCGCGTCTCCCAGATCGAGACAATGGGAAACACCTTGCTGAACAGGAGATAGATCAGGACGAACCCAGCCAGAGCGCCCGCCGTGATGGACCACTCCACCCAGGTGGGCCGGTAGACGGCCCAGCCGACCGGTGCGCGCTGGATGGGCAGGAACGGGTATTGCAGGGTGGGCACGATGATGACGAAGCGCTTCAGCCAGGCACCGACGTTGACCAGCAGCGAGGCCACCACCGCCGCGGCGATGGGACGCTGGCGGAAGACCGGCAGCAGCGTCAGGAAGAGCCACCCACCCAGCGCCGCGACGATCCAGACCGGGAGCTGGCGGATGGCGGCGAAGCCGCCGAGAGCCGCGGTACGGGGAAGGATGGCGGGCAGCAGGAGCAGCACCAGCACCGACGTGGCGAGCGTGGCCAACGCGGGCACCGGGCGCAGAATTGGCACGCGCGCCAGGCGCGGCACCCAGGCAATCCGCGGCACGGTCAGCAGCAGCAGGGGCAGCAGGACGCCGCCGAGCTGGGTGAACCAGAAGAGGCGGGCGAACTGGCCGCTGAAGACGGCGCTGAGATAGCCGCGCTCGGCGGCGGCCATCTTGTACGAAGGGGTGATGTACTCCGCGAAGGTGAAGTACGCGTAGATCATCCCCAGGGCGATCACCAGGTAGCCCATCCGCCGGAAGTGGGCCTCCGTGATGTAGTCCTCCAGGTGGTAGGCCCAGCGGAAGGCCGCCATCGCCGTGACCACCGCCGCCGCGCCGGAAAAGAGCGCGCCGGAGACAAAGTAGGGGCCGAAGATCGTGCTGTTCCACCCGGCGCGCAGGGTCATGCCGAAGATCCAGGAGACCACCGTGTGCACTGAGACGGCGATGGGGATGATGAGGATCGCCATCACGCCCATGATCCGCTCCAGGTGGTGCCGCTGCGCCTCCGTGCCGTTCCAGCCCAGGGCCAGGAGGGCGTAGAGACGGTGCCGCCAGGCGGGCCCCCCCGCGAACCTGTCGCGCAGGAGCGCGATGTCGGGGATCATGGGAACGTACAGAAATAGCGTGCTGCCCGTTAAGTACGTGCCTATGGAGAGGATGTCCCAGAGCACGGGCGACTGCAGGCGCCCGTGAAGCAGCAGGTTGAGGATCCGGTCCGGGCGGCCCATGTCGACGAAGGGCATCAGCGCGCCCATGAGCAGGGAGGCGAAGGTGATGGCCTCCGCCATCCGGGTAACCGGGCGACGCCACTCCGCGCCGGTGATGCGCAGTATGGCCGACATCAGGGCGCCCACGTGGCTCACCCCGATGAAGAAGACGAAGTTGGTGATGTAGACACCCCACATGAAATTGTCTCGCAGGCCGGTAACGCCCAGACCGTAGCGCAGTTGCACGGCGTAGGCGATGATGCCCCAGGCGATCACAGCCAGCAGCGCACCGACCAGGGCGCAGAAGCCTGGCCCGGCGGCGGTCAGGGACGCCAGGAGCACGCGCTCCCGCGGGGAGAGGGGGTCCGGCTGGCGTGGCATCAACGGTCCCCTCCCACCGTCGCCGCTGCCAGCTCGGCTGGCGGCGCGGGGTAAAGGCGCTTCCGCGCAGGGAGGTAGAAGACACGGGGCTCCGTGCCCAGCTCCTCCAGGAAGCGGTAGCCGGCGTTCTCCTTGATCAACTCGGAGAAGCGCACAGTTT
>Ga0101945_1001871_pt1 | contig 17427 bp, 16 predicted proteins | sample DewCreD2012metaG_2_FD_75246 | JGI IMG/M metagenome (GOLD analysis project Ga0101945, IMG submission 75246) | Hot spring sediment bacterial and archeal communities from British Columbia, Canada, to study Microbial Dark Matter (Phase II) - Dewar... ... | reverse complement strand
GGAGGAAGACCACGGTGCAGGATCCACGGGGGGTGGTCGCGATGGACCTCGTAGGGCGGCATTTCCGGGCATCGGGGCCGAACCGACTGTGGGTGGCGGACCTCGTGCAGGTCCCCACGCACGAGGGGTGGCTGTACCTGGGGGTGATCCTGGACGTGTGGCATCGGGGGGTGGTGGGCTGGGCGATGCGCCCCGACGCCCGGGCGGAGTTGGTGGTGGACGCGTTGGAGATGGCGGTGTGGAGGCGGCGGCCTGCCCCGGGCCTAGTGCACCACTCCGACCGCGGGGCCCAGTATACGAGCCTGCGGTTTGGGGCTCGCCTGCGGGCGGCAGGGATCCTGCCCTCCATGGGTCGCAAGGGAGATGCCTACGACAACGCCCCGTGCGAGGCCTTCTTTGCCACCCTGAACCGGGAGGTGCTCAGCCGGTGCCGCTTCCGCACCCGGCAAGAAGCCCGGTCGGTGCTCTTCGCTTACCTGGAGGGGTTCTACAACCGGAGGAGGCGGCACTCTGCCCTGGGGTACCTGTCCCCGGAGGAGTTCGAGAGGAGGTGGTCAGCGAATCCTGAATCTGTCAGCGTTACCCTGTCCACTAAAGCGGGGTAAGTCCACCCCTGCTCCCTTGCTCCCTGGGTCCCCTGCCCCTGGTCCCCTGTGACGTGTGACGGGTGTGACGTCACTTGGGGTTTGTGGTCTCCCCCTCCTTCTGGCGTTCGGCGCGCGTCCGGCTGGGTGGGCTACCGCTGCGGTCCCGGTCCTCGGGGGGGGGTGCCGGGATGGTGGGCCGGCCCTCCCACCAGCGGTTCTCCTGGCCCCCCGCCTGGGCTCCTCCGCCTCCGGGTCTGGGCCGCCTGGGTCGCCCGGCGGCCGGGGTGTTCGGGGCCGGTACGCGTGCCGGCTGCCCGTCGGGGTTTACGTCGGGGTTGTGGGGAGCCGGGGGTGACGATGCGGGGCAGGAGGTGGGGTGGGATGGGGCGGTGGCCGTGGGTGTAGCGGCGCAGGGTCCTGGGCTGTCCTCGGGCCGGCCAGTCAGACGACCCTGAGGGAGCCTGTCGCGCTCCGCCCGTTTCCTGAGGCCTGGGCAGCCATCGAGGCCCAGCTCAAGGCGACGGCATCCCACTTTCCCACCTGGCAGGAGGCCCTCCGGTGGTCTCGAAGGCGGGCATAGTCGTCCTCGATAGCAACCTTTTCGTCATCGATCTCCGCTACCATCGAGATCGGCACTACCGCCTCAATCGGACGTTTCTTACTCGGCTCCCGGGGCTCGCCCCGGCGGCCACGACCTTGATCAACCTCCTTGAGGTCTGCGGGATCCTCTCCTTCAATCTGACGGCCCAGCAAGTCTGGGAGCTGTATCACTACCTGCCCGAGCGGTACCACGTCACCGTGTTCCCGCCCCCGACACTTCCGGTCGCGCTCCCCGGGCTCCCGGTGGAGCGCCTTTTGACCCTGATGGCGAGAAAGTTGAGCTTCGGCGATGCCCTGGTCCTGGCCACCATCGAAGCCTGGATCCCACGGGCCGCCTGTTTCGTTTCGTGGGACGCTCGGCATTTTCGAGGGAAGACTCCGCTGCCGGTGATGACGCCCCCGGAGTTCCTGAGGGCGGCCGGGCGGGCCAAGCACGGTCGGTAGCCAGGGAACAGCCACCTGGAAAGCCGTCGGGACTACTGCGACAGAACCTCGTGGACTTCCGCCAACAGTGCCCTTATCCCCGGGAGTTCCGGGAAGAGGCAGGCGCCGTGGTCAGACCATCGCTGCGGAGCCTGGGTCCGGGGTTGTACGAGGAGACCGTGAAGCGCATCTGGCGCAGGCTTGGCGCCCGCCCCGGGTAGGTCTCCCCGACGGATCCCCGGCCCAGAGACGAACCCGATCAGGACCTCCAGCACTTCCCAGGCGCACTCCTACGGCGAACGCGTCCTGGGAGTGCTGCGGAGGTCGACGTGGCTGCGGCGCCGCGAAACGGCGTCGCGAAACAAGGAGAGCCACAGCGCCCGCGAACCTGCAGGACTCGCCCACGAGACCCCTGGGGAGTCCTCTACCGCAGCTCCAGGCTCACGTCTAACGCGGGGGCGGAGTGGGTCAGGGCGCCCACGGAGATCAGGTCCACCCCGGTCTCCGCCACGGCCCGGACGTTCTCCAGGGTGATGCCGCCCGAGGCCTCCGTCACCGCGCGGCCCCGGCACCGCGCCACGGCCTCCCGCAGGGCCTCCACGGGCATGTTGTCCAGCAGGACTGCGTCCGCGCCCGCGGACAGGACTTCGTCCAGCTGTTCCAGGTCCGTCACCTCCACCTGGACCCGGACGCCGTGGGGCACCCGGTGGCGCAGCCGGCGGAGGGCTTCCTCCAAAGACACGCCCTGCCGGCGCAACAGGGCCAGGTGGTTGTCCTTGACCAGCACCCCGTCGCTGAGGCCGAAGCGGTGGTTGGCGCCTCCTCCCGCCCGCACCGCGTACTTCTCCAGGAGCCGCAGGCCGGGGGTGGTCTTGCGGGTGTCCACGATTCGGCAGGGGAGCCCCTCCACGGCACGGACGAACCGCCGGGTGAGGGTGGCGACCCCGCTCAGGTGGTTCAGGAAGTTCAGCGCCACCCGCTCGCCCGCCAGAAGCGCCCGGGCCTCTGCCTCCACCGCCGCGGCCACGGTCCCCGCCTGGACCTCCGTGCCGTCCGGGCTGTACACCTCGAGCCGGGCCTGCGGGTCCAGGTACCGGAACACCGCCCCGAACACCTCCAGGCCCGCCAGCACCCCGGGCCTCTTCACCAGCACCTCCGCCCGCGCCCGGATCCCTGCGGGCACCAGGGCCTCCGTGGTGAGGTCTCCCCAGGGGAGGTCTTCCCGCAGAGCCGCAGCCACCACGGGCTCCACAAGGTGCGGAGGGAGCTGCCCCATGGATCAGCTCAGGGCCAGCATGCGCTCGATGGCGCCCCGGGCTCGGGCGGCCACCTCCGGCTCCACCCGCACCTCGTACACCCCGTCCCGCAAACTCCGGTACACCTTGTCCAAGGTGATCCGCTTCATGTACTGGCACACCGCGTCCTCCCGGACGGGGAGGAAGGTCTTCCCCGGCACCTCCTTCCGGAGCCGGTGCAGGATCCCCGTCTCCGTGGCCACCAGGAAGGCCTCCGCGTCTGACGCCCGCGCCCGCCGGACCATTCCCTCCGTGGACAGGATGTGGGTACGGTCCTGCGGGAGGGCGCCCGAGGCGAGGAAGTACATGCATGAGGTCACACACCCGCACTCGGGGTGGATGAGGAGCTCCGCCTCCGGGCAGGCCCGCTGCCTGTCCTGCACGTCCTCCGGCCGGAACCCCGCGTGCACGTGGCACTCCCCCATCCACAGGTGCAGCCGGCGGCCCGTGACCCGCGCCACGTAGCTGCCCAGGAAGAAGTCGGGTACGAACAGGATCTCCTCGTCCTCGGGGATGGACTGCACCACCTTCACCGCGTTGGTGGAGGTGCAGCAGTAGTCCGCCTCGGCCTTGACCTCCCCGGTGGTGTTCACGTAGGCCACCACCACGGCCCCGGGGTGTTCGCGCTTCCAAGCCCGCAGCTGCTCCGCGGTGATGGTGGCCGCCAGGGAGCAGCCGGCTTCCAGGTCGGGCAGCAACACGGTCTTGTCCGGGCAGAGAATGGCCGCGGTCTCCGCCATGAAGTGCACGCCGCAGAACACCAGGACGTCCGCGTCCGTCCGCGCCGCGGCCTGTGCCAGCCCTAGGGAGTCACCCACGAAGTCCGCCACGTCCTGGACCTCGGGGAGCTGGTAGTTGTGCGCCAAGAGGACCGCCCTGCGCTCCTCCCGGAGGCGCTGGATCTCCCGGACCAGCCACTCTGTCTGCTCCGCGGTCTGCGGTGCGTGCTCCACCAGGGAAGCCATGGCCTGCTCGCGCGCCCGGAGGGCTCCCGTGGTGCGCGGGGCCGCCTCCGGACGGGAGGTTCTCCTCTATTGTAGCGTCCGCGCCCGGGAGCTCAGGAAGGGTTCTCTTCAGATGGCCCTCTCGAAGTACAGGTGCACCCGTTCCGTCACAAAGCCCAGCCTGCGCAGCAGGGCGGAGGCGGGTACGTCCAGGCCCCAGTGGTTCACGCGCGCGGGGTGCTCCTTCGTGTGCAGGAAAGCGACCGCGGCAGAAGCCAGGGCGGTCCCCACGCCACGACGCCGGTGGTTCTCGCGTACGGCCACCCACAGGTCGCCGATGCCACCCCGGGACGCCGCGTGCGCATAACCGACCCGGACGCCGTTGCGCTCGCAGACGAAGGTCCGGGTGTGGGGCCGGCCCACGCGCTGCACCACCTCGGCCTCCCCGAGCCGCTCCCCGTACGCCTCGTGGTGGATCCGGGCGATCTCCACCGCGTCCTGGGGCTCCGCGCGCCGCAAAGTGTACCCCGCAGGCGGGTCTGCCGGCCGCGCCCGTGCAGGCCGCACCACGGTCCGCAGGGTGTTGACCAAGCCGAGCCCCTGCTGGCGTACCAGGGCCAGCGCTGTCGGGTTCGCCTCGTGCGTGCGCACCATCACCGCTTCCTGGCGCGCCGCCCGGTGGCGGTCCACAAGGAACTGCCACACCCGGCGCAGCAACATGTCGTCCGTGGGGTCCGGAGCGCCAGCACCCACCACCTCCTCCACCAGCGCGCGCCGCCCCTCTGTCCCCAGCACCACGAATCCAGCGACCCGGCGGTTGACGAGGACCAGGTGGACTTCTTTTTCGGATTGGACCCACCAGAAGTCCTGGGGGCCGATGGGGCCGTACTTGTCGAAGCACGCGGAATACCCGCCGCCGTGGACCGGCTCGTACAGCTGCACCAGCCGGTCGGTGTCCTCCGCGGTCGCCGGGCGGAACTCCACCCGCATCGCGTGCGGTCAGGCGCGGCCCCGGAGGCGGCGCGGGGTGAGTGGCCGCCCGCGGTCCGGGCCCCACAGCCGCTCGAGCCGGTAGTACTCCCTCTCCTCGGGTCTCAGCAGGTGGACGACCACGTCCCCGTAGTCCATGAGCACCCACCGGCTCTGCGGGGTGCCCTCCCGCCCCAACAGCCGCACGCCCGCCGCCTCCATGGCTTCCTCCACCCCTTCTGCGATCGCCCGCAGCTGTACCACGGTCTGGCCGGTAGCCACCACGAAGAAGTCCGCCACCAAGGTGTGCTCCCGGAGGTCGAGGATCACCACGTCGTCCGCGCGCTTGTCCTCCGCGGCCCGCGCCGCGACCCTGGCCTTCTCGTAGCCCTCCATGGACCTCAGGCGGTCCCCTCCCCCTCCCGGTACAGGGCGTGCTTGGCGATGTACTGCTCCACCGCTTCCGGCACCAGGTACCGGATGGGCTTGCCGTGCCGCACGCGCCAGCGGATCTCCGTGGACGAGATGGCGAGGGCCGGGATCTCCAGGAGGTGGATGCGGTCGCGGTACGCGCGGGCGATGTTGCTGTTCTGCCAGTCCTCGTGGTTCAGGCTGTAGCCCGGGCGGCTGGCCGCGATGAACTCGCACAGCCGCAGTAGCTCCTCCGTCTGGTGCCACTCGCCCCGGAGGATCTGGTGGATGGCGTCCGCCCCCGTGATGTAGAAGAGCTGCGCGCCGCCCAGGCGCGCGCGGAAGGCGCGCAGGGTGTCCACTGCGTAACTCGGCCCGGGCCGTTCGATCTCCTCCCGCGACACGTCGAAGTACGGATTGGGCGCTGTGGCCAGGAAAGTCATCCGGAACCGGTGCTCGGGCTCCGTGACCTCGGAGGGGTCCTTGTGCGGGGGGTGGCGGTTCGGGACGAAGATCACCCGATCCAGCCCGAGCTGCCAGCGAGCCTCCTCCGCGGTGACCAGGTGTCCCAGGTGGATGGGGTCGAAGGTGCCGCCCATGATGCCCAGGCGCGCCATGGTCACTCCCGCGCGCCGGCGGTGGCAGGCGTCCCCTGCCGCGCCCCCTGAAGGAGTTCCCACAGGCGGTCCACCAGGCGGCGTGTACCCTCTCCCGTCACCGCGGAGATGGGATACGCGTCCAGCCCCTGCGCTTCCAGGACCGGCTTCAAGGCCTGTGCCCTCTCGCGTCCTGCGGGCAGGTCCACCTTGTTGAGCGCTACCACGCTGGGCCGCTCCAACAGCCCGGGGTCGAACGCGCGGAGCTCCTCCCGAAGGGTGTCCAGGTCCTCCAGCGGGTCCGGGGACGTGGCTGCGTCCAGCACGTACACCAGCACCCGGGTGCGGGACACGTGGCGCAGGAACTGGTGGCCGAGCCCGGCCCCGCGGTGGGCGCCCTCGATCAGCCCTGGTAAGTCTGCCAGGACGAACGACCGGCCCGACCCAGCGTCCACGACACCCAGGTTGGGGTGCAGGGTGGTGAAGGGGTAGTCGGCGATCTTCGGCCGCGCGGCGGACAGGCGGGCCAGCAGGGTGGACTTGCCCGCGTTGGGTTTGCCCACCAACCCGACGTCCGCGAGCAGCCGCAGCTCCAGGAGGAGCGTCCTCTCCTCGCCCTTCTCCCCCGGCTCCGCGACGCGCGGGGCGCGGCGCGTGGCGGTGGCGAACCGGGCGTTGCCGCGGCCGCCTCGCCCCCCGCGGGCGACCACCACCTCCTGGCCGTGCCGGGTGAGGTCCGCCAGGACCGCACCCGTGGCCGCGTCCCGCACCACCGTGCCCACGGGCACCGGGATCACGAGGTCTGGCGCGGACCTTCCGGCCCGGTTGCTGCCCTGCCCGTGTCCGCCCCGCCGGGCCCGGAACACCCTCCGGTAGCGGAAGTCCAGCAGGGTCGCAAGTCCTTCGTCCGCGCGCAGCACCACGTTGCCGCCGCGCCCGCCGTCCCCGCCGTCCGGCCCGCCCTTGGGCACGAACTTCTCCCGACGGAAGCTGACGCATCCGGCGCCGCCGTCGCCGGCCTTCACGAAGATCTTCGCCTCGTCCACGAACCTCATGGCTCACCGAAACGAAAAGCCCGGACCGCTCACCGGCCCGGGCGTCCGGAGGTGTACCGGACGGTCACGCACCGACGGGGTACACGCTCACCTGCCGGCCGTCCCGGCCGCGCCGCTCGAACGCCACCACCCCGTCCACCAAGGCGAACAGGGTGTCGTCCGACCCGATCCCCACGTTGCGGCCCGGACGGATGCGCGTGCCGCGCTGCCGCACCAGAATGCTGCCTGCGGTCACCCACTGGCCCGCGAAGCGCTTGACACCCAAGCGCTGGCCACGGCTGTCCCGGCCGTTCCGCGTGCTGCCGCCGCCCTTCTTCTGCGCCATGCCCGCCTCCCTACGCGCCCGCCTCGATGCGCTCGATCCTCAGCGCCGTGTACGGCTGCCGGTGGCCGCGCTTGCGCCGGTAGCGCACCTTGGGCTTGTACTTGAACACCACCACCTTGCGGGCCCTGCCCTGTTCCACGATGCGCGCCACCACCCGCGCCCCCGGCACCCACGGGGTCCCCACCACGGTCTGCTCCCCGCCCACCAGCAGCACCCGGTCCAGGACCACCTCCTGGCCGGGCTCGCCCGGGAGCTTCTCCACCTGTACGGTCTGGCCGACCGTCACACGAAGCTGCTTGCCGCCGGTCTCAACGACCGCGTACACGCCTGCACCTCCGATCCCGGAAACCCACGGGATTTTACCAGGCCCGGCGGAGGCGGGGCAACTTGGGGATCCCTGTCCGAGGGAGCCTGCGGGGCTGGGCACGGGACTTGCTCAGGACCCTGGCGATGGCACAACCGGTCGCCTGGCGAGACCACACCTCCCTGGCCTTGCACCTGCTGGAGGCGGCGAGTTGGGTCACGGAGGCCCCGGACCCGGACCGCGTACTCCAGCGGGCCGCGGAGGTGCTGCACCGGCTCCTGCAGGCGCACTCCACCGTGGCCTACGTGTACCACGCCAGGGAGGGCGCGCTCGAGCTGCGGGCCGCCCTCGGGCGGGTCCCACGGCTTCGGCCGTACATGCCCGTGCGGGCCTCTGGCACGACGAGCCGCCTGCTGCTCACTTCGGAGCCTGTGGTGGTGTCCGAAGCTCGGACGGACCCTGCGGTCCGTCCCGAACTGGTGGCTGCAGGGGTGCGCGCGTTCGTGGGCCTGCCCATCCTCCACGGGCGGACGGTGCGGGCGGTGATATACGTCAACTTTCCGCAGCCGAGGGACTTCCCGCCCGAGTTCCTCGCCGCCCTGGTGGCCTTCGGTCGCCAGGCGAGCGCGGCTCTCGACCGTGCGGAGGCGTCGCGGGCCCTGCGGGTCGCCCGCGACCGGATGATTGTCAGCCTGGCGGAGGCCGTGGACGCCCGAGACCACCCCACGGGCGGCCACTCCCGGCGCATCCAGGTCATCGCTCGCGCAGTAGGGCAGGCCCTGGGCCTGGACGGCGACACCCTCGCGATGTTGGAGACCGCGGCCCTGCTGCACGACATCGGCAAGATCGGCGTGCGCGACGCCGTCCTGCTGAAGCCGCACCGCCTGTCCCCGGAGGAGCGGCGCGAGGTGGAACAGCACTCCCTCATCGGGGCGCGCATCCTGGCCGCGGCCGCGCTCCCGCCCGAGGTGGTGGAGGCGGTCCGGCACGTGCACGAGCGGTTCGACGGCACGGGCTACCCTGCCCGGCTCGCGGGTGAGCGCATCCCCCTCCTCTCCCGGATCGTGGCGGTGCCAGACGCCTTCGAGGCCATGACCGCGGACCGCCCCTACCGCAAGGGGACCTCGTGGGAGGAGGCGCTGGCGGAGCTCGAGCAGCACGCGGGCACGCAGTTCGACCCGGTGGTGGTGCGGGCTCTGCGGGCAGTATTGGGTGACCCTGCCCAGCGGGCCCAGATCGCCGCAGACATCACCGCGGCGTCCTCGCCCGACGCCGATCCCACCCTCCCCCTGCATCCCATGGAGGCCGTCAGCGTCCTGGCCAAGAGCTTCTACGCCTTCGCCTGGTACTTCATCGAGGGGTTCGAAGGGACGGCGGGTGCAGCGCTGGCGGAGCGCTTGGTGGATCACCTGGCCGTGATCCCCCTGTTCGAGCCGTCTTCGCGTGGCGAAGGGGTCGTAGCCTCCCGCGCCACCGTGCTCCGGCGCTTGGCCGAGTACCGGGAACAGCTGCGTCGCCTGCTGGACCAGGCCTGCCAGGTGTGCGGGGAGCGTCTGTGCGAGGCCCTGGTGGAGGACGCCCTGCGCCGCGTGCCCCGCGACCTCCGCGACACCTGCGCCTTCCTGCTCCGGGACTTCGGCCGTTAGGCCTCGGTCCCGCACTTCCCAAGCACCGGCTCAGTGGGCCTGGGCGGCTTCCCGCTGCCGGGCGGCTTCCTCCACCACCTTCTGCGCGACCGGGGCCGGTGCCTCTTCGTAGTGGGAGAACGCCATCTCGAACGACCCGCGGCCGCCCGTGATGGACCGCAGGTCGCTGGCGTACCGGAGCATCTCCGCCATGGGCACCAGCGCCCGCACGGTGGTGGTGCCGTCGCCGTTGGGTTCCATCCCCTGGATCCGGCCCCGCTTGCCGTTCAGGTCGCCGATCACGTCCCCCACCAGGTCGTCGGGTACGGTGACCGCTACGGTCATGATGGGCTCCAGGAGCACGACCCCTGCCTGCTCCGCGGCCTTCTTGAACGCCAGCGACCCCGCGATCTGGAAGGCGATGTCGGAGGAGTCCACGGGGTGGGTCTTGCCGTCCACCAGGGTCACCCGCACGTCCACCACGGGGTACCCGGCCAGCACGCCCTCTTCCATGGCCTTACGCACGCCCTTGTCCACCGACGGACGGAACTGCTGCGGGATGGCACCCCCGAAGATCTTGTCCACGAACTCGTAGCCCGCCCCGCGGGGCAACGGCTCGATCTCGATGGTGCACACGCCGTACTGCCCGCGGCCTCCGGTCTGCTTCACGTACCGCCCTTCCGCGGTGGCCTTGCGGCGGATGGTCTCCCGGTAGGGCACGTGGGGATGGCCGAGCTGCACGTCCACGTGGAACTTCCTGCGCAAGCGGTCCGCCACGATCTCCAGGTGGGACTCGCCCAGCCCGGACAGGATCGTCTTCTTCGACTCCGGGTCGTGCTCCACGTGCAGCGTAGGGTCTTCCTCCGCCAGGCGGGCCAGGGCCTGGCCCAGCTTGTCCTCGTCTTGCTTGCTCTTCGGTTCCACCGTCATGGCGATGGCGGGCCGCGGGAACTCGATGGGCCGCAGGCGGAGCGGCCGGTCCTTCCCACAGAGGGTGTCGTTCGTCTGGGTCTCGCCGAGCTTTGCCACCGCGCCCAGGTCGCCCGCGGGGATCTCCGCCACGGGGATCTGGTGCTTGCCGCGCAAGACGTACAGCTGGCCCACCCGTTCCGTGCGCTCCTTGTTGGCGTTGTACACCTGGGAGTCGGAGCGCAGGGTCCCAGAGTACACCCGGAAATACGAGAGGCGGCCCACGTAGGGGTCGGCCATGGTCTTGAACACGAGCGCCGCGAGCGGCCCCGCGGGGTCGCAGGGCAGAGTCTGGCCGTCCGTGGTGCGCTCCGGCTCGCGGTCCGCGGGGCTCGGGGCCAGCTGGACCAGGGCGTCCAGCAGCAGGCGCACCCCGGTCGCCGCGGTGGCCACGCCGCACAGCACGGGCACCACGCGGCTGGACCGCACTCCCGCCCGCAGCCCCTGCAGGACTTCCTCGGGCGTGAGCTCCCCGGTCTCCAGGTACTTCTCCACCAGGGCGTCGTCGCCCTCAGCCGCCTCCTCGACCAGCTTGTCCCGCCAGCGGCTCGCCTCCTCCCGCACGTCCTCCGGCAGGTCCAGCTCCCGCGGAGCCCCGCCGTCGGTCCGGTAGGCGCGCATGGACACTAGGTCCACCACCCCCTCCACCTTCGCCTCCCGGCCGATGGGAAACGCGAGGGGGACTGTGTGTGCTCCAAACCGGCCTGCCAGGGCTTCCACGGCCCGGGCGAAGTCCGCGTTCTCACGGTCCAGGCGGTTCACGAACACGAAGCGCGGGAGCCCGCGCGACTGCGCCACCTTCCACAGTTTCTCCGTCTGGACCTGGACGCCGCTCAGAGCGTCCACCACGAACACCGCGGCGTCCGCCACCCGGAGCGCGGCGTACGCCTCGCCCACGAAGTCCGGGTAGCCCGGGGTGTCCAGCAGGTTGACCTTGTGGTCCTGCCACTCCACGGGTGCCGTGGCGGTGTTGATGGTCATCTTGCGGCGGACCTCTTCGGGGTCGAAGTCGGTGGTGGTGGTGCCGTCGTCCACGCGGCCCATGCGTTCCACCGCACCCGCGGCGAACAGCAAAGCCTCCACCAGCGTGGTCTTGCCCACCCCTCCGTGCCCCACCACCGCCACGTTCCGGATCCGGTCCACCGGGTAGGTCCTCACGGCCAAGCCCTCCCGAGTCAGTATCCTGCCTGTCTATCTACGACGTTGCGCAGCGGCTCTCCCGCCAGGTAGCGGCGCAGGTTGTCGCAGAAGACGTCCACCACCGCGTCCACGTACCCCGGGAAGTTCCCGGCCACGTGCGGGCTCACCAGCACGTTCGGCAGGTCCCACAAGGGGCTTGCGGGCGGAAGAGGCTCCGTCTCGAAGGTGTCCAGGGCCGCCCCCCGCAACCGCCCCTCCCGGAGCGCGGCCACCAGGGCCTCCTCGTCCACCACCCCGCCGCGCGCCACGTTCACCAGCACCGCGTGCGGCTTCACCCAGCTGAGCTCCCGCGCCCCGATCCAGCGCTGGGTGGACGGCACCAGGGGCACGGTGAGGACCACGTAGTCTGACTCCTCCAACAGCTCTTGCAGTCCCTCTGGGCCCACCACCCGGTCGGCGTACGGCGACGGCCGGACTCGCCGGCGCAGCCCCACCACCCGGGCGCCGAGGGCCTTGGACAGACGCGCCACCTCCTCACCGACGGCGCCCAGGCCCACCACGCCCACGGTGCTGCCCGCGAACACGCCGCCCACGTCCTTCTCCCACCGCCGCTCCCGCTGGTGGTGCAGGTGGTTGTGGAGGTTACGGGCGAACATCAGTAGCCAGCCGACCACGTGCTCGGCCATGGGTCCTGCGTGGATGCCGCGGCTGTTGGTCAGCAAGACCGCAGACGTCCACAACGCACCACCCCACAGGTGGTCCACCCCCGCCGACGAGACGTGGACCCACCGTAGCCGCTCCGCCTGCCTCACCCAGCTGTCCGGCACCGCCCAAGTCAACAGAACCTCCGCGTCCGGCAGGTGCGGCTCGACCTCCTCCCGACGGACGGCCCGCACCTCCACCCGGGGGTGAGCCGACTGGATCCGCTCCACGTGGCGTGGCTCCACCCGGAGGGTGCAGAGGACGACGCACCGCCCGCGCGGTCCGGGGCTAGGCGCTTCTCCCGGAAAGCCCTCGGGCGAAGGGGACCGGGGTGGTCTAGGGCGCACGGGGCACTGCCTCCAACCCTGCGGCCTCCCGCAGGCGCCGGACCACGAAGCTTCGGCCCAGCGCCGCCAGTAGCGCCCCTGCCTGCGGCCCGCTGCGCGTCCCGAGGAAGGCCACGTACACCGCGCCGAAGGCGTCCTGGGCAGAAAGCCCCAAAGCCGACTTCAGCTCGTGCACGGCTGCTTGTACCGCGTCCGCCTCCAACGGTCCCGCCTCCAGTCGGTCCGCCAGCCGAGCGAGGAGCTCCCTTTGCGCGGGAGCGAGGGACGCCACCTGGGGCGGCAGGGTGTCCTGCACCGCCACCCGGTAGTGGGCGGGCGCCCAGCGCACCAGCCACCGCCGTGCGTCCTCCACCCGCGCCCGCAGCTCTTCCCGGTCCGCGTCGGTGAGCGGCGCACCCTTCTCCTGCGCGACCCGCTCCTCCACGCGCACGTGGGGCATCTGGATCCAGAAGGCCACCTTCGAAAACCGCGGCCGGAAAAAGGGCTCCGGCGGCTGCGGCCGCACCCAGGCGTAGTGAAAGGTCCGGGCCAGGTCGCGCACGTCTTGGACCTCCCCGGGCGTGCGGGCCACAAGCTCCCCGAAGTACGCCGCCGCGGCGCGGTCGTACTCGTCGTACAGCCGGGGAATGGTCTCGCCCTGTGGGTCGAAGTCGATGGCGGTGCGGTAGTACGCCCGCACCAGGAGGAACCGCACCAGCTCGGGCCTCAGCACGTCCAGCAGCTCCCGGGCCGGCACCCCGCCGCGGCTGCTGGCCATCTTGCGGCCGCCCACCAGGACGAACTCGTACGGGATGGGGAAGGGGACGGACACGCCGAAAACCCGACGGGCGACCACCGAGGCGGTGTCGTGGCTGCCACCGCGGGTCATGTGGTCCTTGCCCGCGCCCTCCACGCTCACCCGGAACAGCGCCCACTTGGCTGCCCACTCGGTACGGTACGTGAGCTTGGCCCCGCCCCGGAACGGGGACCGCCGGCCGCGGTGGCCGCAGCCCTGGGCCCAGGTGACCTTGTCCGGCCGACACTCGTACGCCACCTGCTGGCCGTCCCAGCCCACCACCAGCGTGGTCCCGATGCGGCCGCACGCCTCGCACAGCACCTGGACCGGGTGGCGCTCCGCCCGGCGGCTCCCGGTGATCTCCCGCTCGATGGCCACGATCTCCTCGGCCCGGTCCAGCGCCACCCGCAGGGCGAAGTCCAGGGCGCCCGTGCGGTACAGGTCGCTCGTACGGTACGTGCGCGGCGTGCAGCCCACGGCGCGGAAGACCTGCTCGAACTCGGCCGCGAAGTGCTCCGCGAAGCTCCCGCCCTCCTGCCACGGCACGTCGCACAGCGGCCGTCCCATGTGCGGGCCGTAGATGTGCTGCGGGAGCTCCGGCGGCAGGCCATCCAGGGGGTCGAAGTCGTCGAAGCCGTACAGGAACTCCACCGCAGCGCCCCGCTCCGCGAGGCCCTTGGCGACTGCGTCGTGCAGGATCACGCCCCGCAAGGAGCCCACGTGCGCGCGCCCGGACGGGGTCCAGGCGTCGTTCACCACGTACGGACCGGGCCGGTCCTGGAGGATGGTGTCTACGAGGCGGTCAACCCACACGCGCCACCTGGTCGGCTCTCACCCGGGAACCCCGCCCTAGGATACCGACGCGCCCGCGCGGCCGGCCAGCACCACGCGCGCGGGGCCCGCCACGAAGAACGACCCCGCCACCACCAGCACGTCCTCCGGCGCGCAGCGACCAAATGCCCACCGCACCGCCTGCTCGCAGTCCTCCACCACGTGCACCCGAGGGTGAGACGCGGCCACCAGCGCAGCCAGTTCGCCCGCGGGCACGGGCCGCACGTGCCGCGGGGTGGTCACCACCACCTCGTCCGCCACAGACAGGATCCTGGAAATGGTCTCCCGCGCGTCGTGGCCACGCACCATGCCCAACACCAGAACGACCCGCCGGCCGGAGAACAGCTCGCCGACCGTCTGGCGGAGGGCCTCCATGGAGGCGGGGTTGTGTGCTACGTCCACCAGGGCCCAGGGGCGGGTGCCCACGAGCTCCTGCCGCGCGGGCCAGCGCACGCGGGCGAGCCCTTCCCGCACCGCGTCCGGTGCGAGCGACCAGCCGTCCACAGCCGCCCAGCACTCCGCGGCGGCCACCGCCACCGCCGCGTTGGTGGCCTGGTGTCGGCCCAGCAGCGGCACGTGCAGGCCCTCGTACCGCTGCCCGGGCGTGGTCACCGAGAAGCGGACACCGCCGAGCCCGCTGTGCTCCACCTCCAACCGCACGTCCTCGCCCACCCACACCGTCCGGGCGCTCAGCTCCCGACAGGTGGCGACGAGTACCTCCTCGGCCTCTGGCTGCTGCGGGGCCAGGACCACGGTCCCGCCCGGTCGGACGATGCCGGCCTTCTCGGACGCGATCTCCCGCAGGGTTTGGCCCAGGATGTCCGTGTGGTCGTGGGAGATGGGGGTGATGACCGATACCTCCGGCCAGCACACATTCGTCGCGTCCAGCCGGCCGCCGATCCCCACCTCGAACACCGCGCGGTCCACCCGAGCTTCCAGGAAGTGCAACAGCGCCAGGGCCACGGACACTTCGAAGTACGTGGGCTTGCCCCAAGGGTCTCCGTCTCCGGCCTCGACCGCGGGCGCCACGCGCTCCACGAGGTCTGCAAGGGCCTCCTGGGGCACGAGCTCGTCGTTGACCCGGATGCGCTCCCGGTAGTCCCAAAGGTGCGGCTTCGAGTAGAACCCCACCCGCTGGCCGTGCGCCTGGAGGACCGCCGCCAGCATGGCGCCGGTGGATCCCTTCCCCTTCGTGCCAGCCACGAGCACGGTGCGCAGCCGGTCCTGGGGGTCGCCGAGCCGACGCAGCAGGGCTCGGATCCGCTCCAGTTTGATCTGCGCGTAGGGGATGGCCACGCGCTCGTAGTTCAGCAGCCCGTCCAGCCAGGCCAGCACTCGCTCGTACGACCACGCGCTCACCGGTCCTCCCCCTCCAGCTGGATCCGGGCGGCCCGCAGGGTGTTCCGCAGAAGCATGGCCACGGTCATGGGGCCGACCCCGCCAGGCACCGGGGTGATCCAGCCTGCCACGTCCCGGACCGCGTCGAAATCCACGTCGCCCACCACCCGGCCGCCGTCCCGGGTGATCCCCACGTCCACCACCACCGCACCCGGCTTGACCATGTCCGCGGTCACCAGATGCGGCCGCCCCACCGCGGCCACCAGCACGTCTGCGTCCCGGGTGTGTCTCGCGAGGTCACGGGTCCGCGAGTGGCACAGGGTGACCGTGGCGTGCTCTGCCAGCAGCAGGTGCGCCGTGGGCTTGCCCACCAGGTTGCTGCGACCCACCACCACCGCGTGGGTACCCGCAAGGCTCCGGGCCGTCTGCTGCAGAAGCGCGAGGATGCCGAGGGGCGTGCAGGGGACCAACCGCGGCCGGCCCAGGGCCAGACGCCCGGCGTTGTCCGGGCTGAGGCCGTCCACGTCCTTGCGGGGGTCCAGGCGCTCGAACACCACCTCGGGGTCCAGCGGCTCGGGCAAGGGCATCTGGGGTAGGATGCCGTGGACGTCCTCGCGCCGGTTCAGCTCCTCCACCAGGCGCAGGACCTCCTCCTGCGGCGTCCCTGCGGGCAGGTGGAACGTCTCCGAGCGGATGCCGACCTGCGCGGCGGCCTTCGCCTTGTTCTGCACGTACAGGCTCGAGGCGGGGTCGTCACCCACCAGGATGGCGGCCAGACACGGTGCGAGTCCGTGCCGCTCCGTGAACGCCGCGACCTCCTCGCGTACCGCCTGTCGGATCCGCGCGGCCAGCGCGCGGCCGTCCAACACCTCCGCCATGCTCTGTCCTCCGCTCGGGGGTCGGTCCGCGGGGCGGACCGCTCCTACGGTACCAGGTCCGCGCGCGCCGCGCACGGGTCCTGCGACGGCTTGCGGAGGGGGTCAGGGCGTGGGTGCTGCCGGGCCGACCTCGCCGCACACGCGACAGCCCTCGCCCGCCGCGGGCTGGCTGCTCACCACCACCTCGTCGCGATTCGCGCGCACAGAGCGGAGCCGGAACCGCACGGGCCAATCTGCCTGAGTCAGCACGGGGTTGAAGCGCCGCTCCAGCTCCCGCACCACCGCCTCGGGCACCGGAAGGCCGTTCACCCGCAGCCGCTCCACGTAGAAGTACAGCTCCGGGGTGTTGCCGACGGCGAAGAAGCCTTTGAGCTCCACTCGGGTGGGCACACCGAACAGCGGCACCGTCCCCCGTCCGTACACCGAGCCGCCGTCGCTCCACAGCCGGACGTCCTGCCCCGGGTTGAGCTGGCGGAAGTACCGCTCCAGGTTCGGGTAGCTCACCCGCATGTGGAGCGCGGTGTCGCGGACCGAATCCAACCGGAACTGGCCAGCCCGCAGGGCCTGCGGGTTGAAGCTCGCGCCCACCAGCCGCACCCACGCCTCGTCCACCCGGAACCCACCGGTCAGGGTGGCCCCGGCGGCGTACACGCTGACCCGGGCGTAGCCGCCTTCGTACAGGTCCGGGACCGCGTCCACGCGCAAGACCTGAGCGTCGCGGAAGAAGGTGGCGATGGCGCGCCGCAGGGCCTCGTCGTCCCCTCCGCGGCCCGGCAAAGCCAGGACGAGGCTGAGCCCCCCAGCCAGGACCAAGGCTGCAACGTGCTTGCCACCGACCATGGAGTCCCCCCGTGTGGCGAGGCAAAAACGGTGCCGGACCTACAGTGGAGCGGGAGACGGGAATCGAACCCGCACCACCAGCTTGGAAGGCTGGGGCTCTACCATTGAGCTACTCCCGCCCGCGCAGACGCACTTCCAGGGCGGAGCGTGGTGGGCGGGGAAGGATTCGAACCTCCGAAGGCATTCCGCCAGCTGATCTACAGTCAGCCCCCTTTGGCCACTCGGGCACCCGCCCAGCCACCTGGGATTGTAGGTTCGGGGCCCGCGGGGGTCAAGGCGAGGTCGGCTCTAGGTCAATAAGTGTGGTGGGGAGAGGAGCAGAGCCAAGGGGACGAGGCCTAGGAGCATCTTCCGCACATACATGTGGCGGTTCCGGAACCCGTAGCTGAGGCGTTTCAGGAGCTTGATCTTAGTGTGGATGCCCTCGGTGTAGGCGCTGGTGACGCGGTGCTGGTGGTAGCTCCAGAGCTCGG
>Ga0101945_1001851_pt1 | contig 17689 bp, 20 predicted proteins | sample DewCreD2012metaG_2_FD_75246 | JGI IMG/M metagenome (GOLD analysis project Ga0101945, IMG submission 75246) | Hot spring sediment bacterial and archeal communities from British Columbia, Canada, to study Microbial Dark Matter (Phase II) - Dewar... ... | reverse complement strand
GGGTGTTTCAACTCTTTATGTGGGTCCGACTGGTGGAGCTGGGGGGCAGGTGGTTCGTCCTCAACCTGGCTCCCCATCACGAGACCGCGGCGCGCCTCCTGGGGGCCGGGCGATATTACCTGCTGGAGTGAAGGGGGTGCGGAATGTGGGGTATAGTAGGCCCCGTGTTGGATCCGAAGACCCTCCTCGAGCCCCTAGGGCTGGACGCCCTTTACGTGACCCGTCCCGAGAACGTGCGCTACCTATCGGGCTTTCCCCACCCCGAAGACGCCCAGGTCCTCGTTACCCACGAAGGAGCCTTCCTCCTCACGGATCCCCGCTACCCCGAGGCGGAGCAGGAAAGCCGCATCCCCGCCAAGGTGCTGAAGCGGGAGGAAAAAGAGGAGGTCTTCAAGGGCTTGAAAGGCCGGGTGGGCTTTGAGGCGGAACACCTCCCCTACGCCGCCCTGGAACGCCTGCGGGAGCTTGCCCCCGCGGAGTGGGTGCCCACCAAGGGGGTTATCGAGCGGCTCCGGCTCAAAAAGACTCCGGAGGAAGTGGAAAGGATCCGCAAGGCCCAGGCCCTGGCGGAGGAAGCCCTGGCCCACGCCCTTACCCTGCTCAAGCCAGGGGTTTTGGAACGGGATGTCGCCTTGGAAATAGAGTTCTTCCTGAAACGGCGGGGGGCCGAGGTGGCCTTCCCCCCCATCGTGGCCTCGGGGGTGCGGGGAGCCTTGCCCCACGCCAGGGCCTCGGAAAAAGCCCTCGAGGCGGGAGAGCTCGTTACCCTGGACCTGGGGGCCAGGGTGGAGGGGTACCATTCGGACATGACCCGCACCGTGGCCTTGGGAAGGGTGGACGGGGAACTCAAGCGGGCCTTTGAGGCCACCCTGGCCGCCTTGGAACGGGTTCTAGAAGTTCTGGGCCCAGGGAAGAGCACCAAGGAGGTGGACGCCCTGGCCCGGGAGGAGCTTAAGCGCTTTGACCTGGACCGCTACTTCGTCCACTCCCTGGGGCACGGGGTGGGGCTCGCGGTGCACGAGGGGCCGGGGCTTTCCCCCTACACGGAGGAAACCCTCGAGGCGGGCATGGTGGTCACCGTGGAACCCGGGGTCTACCTGCCGGGTATAGGCGGGGTGCGGATTGAGGAGCTCGTCCTCATCCGGGACACAGGGATTGAGCTCCTCTCCCGCTTCCCCCGGGGCTGGCAGGAGGTTTAGGTGCGCGCCCTTATTCTAGCCCTCCTCCTCTCCAGCGCCCTGGCCCAGACCTACACGGTAAAGAAGGGGGATACCCTCTTCCGCATCGCCAAAGCCCACGGTATGAGCGTGAGGGAACTGAAGGAGCTCAACGGCCTCACCTCGGACCTGATCCATCCCGGCCAGGTCCTGAGGCTTACGGGAAAGGAGCCCCTAGCCAAAACCCGCTTCCTCCAGGAGGGGCTTGCGGTCTGGTACGGCCCCGGCTTCCACGGCAGGCGTACGGCCAGCGGGGAACGCTACGACATGTACGCCCTCACCGCCGCCCATCCCTCCCTGCCCTTCGGCACCCGGGTGCGGGTCACCAACCTGAAAAACGGCAAAAGCGTGGTGGTGCGCATCAACGACCGGGGGCCCTTTGGGGGAAGGTACATCATCGACCTCTCCTACGCCGCTGCCAAGGCCATTGGAGCCCTTTCCGCCACCCGGGTACGGGTGGAGGTTGTGAAGGAGGAGTAGCATGGTGCGCTACGGCTTCCACCTCTCCATCGCCGGAAAAAAGGGGGTGGCCGGGGCCGTGGAGGAAGCCCAGGCCCTGGGCCTTTCCGCCTTCCAGATCTTCGCCAAAAGCCCGAGAAGCTGGAAAACCCGAGCCCTCTCCCCAAGCGAGGTGGAGACGTTTCGCGCCCTGCGGGAGATGGCCGGGGAGCCTCCCGGGGTTATCCATGCCTCCTACCTGGTAAACCTGGGAGCGGAAGGGGAGCTTTGGGAAAAGAGCGTGATGAGCCTGGCGGACGACCTGGAGAAAGCCCGCCTACTGGGCCTGGAGTACGTGGTGGTCCATCCGGGCTCTGGAGACCCCAAGCGGGTCAAGGAAGGCCTCCTGAAGGCCCTGCACCTGGCCGGGGTCAGGGAGCGCCCCACCCTCCTGGTGGAGAACACCGCCGGCGGCGGGGAAAAGGTGGGGGCTCGCTTTGAGGAGTTGGCCTGGCTCATAGAGGACACGCCCTTGGGGGTCTGCCTGGACACCTGCCACGCCTATGCCGCCGGGTACGACGTGAAAGGGGATCCAAAGGGAGTTTTGAGCGAGCTTAACCGCCTCGTGGGGCTCGAGCGGGTACCTGTGGTCCACCTGAACGACTCCGTGGGGGGCTTGGCTAGCCGCATCGACCACCACGCCCACCTCCTCCAGGGCCAGATCGGGGAAGGGCTTAAGGGCGTGCTCCTCGACCCCCGGCTAAGGGAGCGGGTCTTCATCTTGGAAACCCCAAGGAGCCCGGAGGAGGACGCCTGGAACCTGAGGATCCTGCGCACTTGGCTAGAGGAAGCCTCCCCCTAGGAAAAGGCGCAAGGCGGAAACCACCATCAGCAGAAGCCCGAGCTTAAAGGCCCGCTCCTCTCCCGAAAGCAGGCCGAGCCCTGCGGCCAGAAGGGCCAGGGGCAGGACCACCCAGTTGAGCCAGCCCAAAAGGGGCAGGAGGGCAGGGAGGAGGAGCAGGAGGGCCACCACGGCCAGCACCAGGCTTAGGGTGCGCATGGCCCCAGTCTAGCCGAAGAAAAAGCCAAAGAACATCCGCCGGGCCAAGCGCAACACCTCCTGGATAGGCCCCCGCAACACGGTAAGGATCAGAAGAAAGGAAAGCCAGGCGTACTGCTCCAACCGCCACAAAAGGGGTTGCCAGGAAAGGGGAAGAAGGCTCTGCAGGATCTTGGAACCATCCAAGGGGGGGATGGGCAGGAGGTTAAAGACCGCCAGGACCAGGTTAATGGAACTGGCGAAAAAGGCCGCCAGGGCCAGCAGGCCAAGCCCAGTCTGCCCCTCCCCCCGCAGGGTCATCACCACTCCCACGGGATCCAGGGCAAATAGCCCCCGAACCAGGAGGGCAAAGAGCACGGCCAAAACCAGGTTGACGACGATCCCGGCAATGGAAACCCCGAAAAGCCCCAGGCGGTAGTGGCGGAAGGCCGGGGGGTAGATGGGCACGGGTTTGGCCCAGCCGAAGCCCACCAGGAGGAGAAGCGCCGTTCCCAGGGGATCCAGGTGCCGTAAGGGGTTAAGGGTAAGCCTCCCTTGGCGCTTGGCGGTGGCGTCCCCGAAGAGGTAGGCCGCGTAGGCGTGGCCCAGCTCGTGAAGGACCAGGCTGAACACCAAGATGGCAAAGGTTAAAAGAAAGGCCAGGGGATCCCGCTGCAAAAGGGCGATCATAGCCCGATGACCCGGTATAACGTGGCCAAGAAACCCGCAAGCCCTTGGACCACCGCCCCGGTAACCCCGGTATAGGAGAGAACCAGAAAGATCAGGATGAAACCCAGGGGTCCGTAGGCCGCAAGCTGCTCCAGAAAGCGCCGGGCCTCATACCCGCCCACGGCATAGAGGGCCTTGGCCCCATCCAAGGGAGGCACGGGGAAAAGGTAGATGGCGGCGTGAAGGAGCATGAGCCTTTGGGCCAGCAAAAGCCCTTCGCCGAAGGGATAGGGCAGAAAGCGGGCGAGAAGGCCATAGAGGAAGGCCGCCACAAAAAACCCCAAAGGCCCCATGAGGGCCACCATGGCCCCCTTCCTCCCGGGAAGGTTCGTGGGCACGAACCGGGGCCAGCCGAAGCCCAGAAGGACCAAGAGGACCAGGCCCAAGGGCTCCAGGTGGGCCCGGAGGTCCAGGGAAAGAAAACCGTAACGCCGGGGGGCCGTCTCCCCATACCGGTCCGCCAGGTAGGCTTGGAACAGGTTGTGGACCACCAGGCCAAAAACAGCAAAGGCGAAGGCCACCAGGAAGACCGGGGGGTCATTGAGGTACGGAAAAAGACCCATCGCCTATCAGTCTACGGGCTAAGGCCAGTTCCTCCTCGAAGGTCCTTACCTCCCCCCGGGCCCGCGCCTCAGCCACCTGGCGCAGGATCTCCCCCACCCTGGGACCCGGCTTCAGGCCCAGCTGCAAGAGATCCCGCCCCATGAGGACCCGTCTTTTTTCCGTAAGCCAGCCCTCCTTCTCAGGGAATAGGGCCAGAAAAACACTGCGCAAGGGCTCCTTCCCCAAAGCCTCCTTGTCCACCTCTTCCCAGGAGCCTTTGAGAAGCAGGGCCAAAGCCTCCTGCAACCGCTTGGGAAGCCCCAGGGCCAAGGCCTTTTCCAGGGGGTTTTCCTGGAAGTAGAGGAGAAGGAGAAGGCGGGCTTCCATCCTCGCCCGCCCAGGCGGGAACCCCTCCTCTTCCAGAGGCTCCCACCTAAGCCGTACAAAGGGGTCCCTGGGTGGAAGCTTTAGCCCGTAGAGGGGACCCAAAGCCCCAAGCTCCTCCAAAAGGGAAAGGGCCTCGAGGAAGGTGTCCTCCTCCAGGGTCAAGAAGAGCTCGTCGCGCAGGCGGCTCTTGCTGGCACCCTTGAGCACCTCGGGAAGGAGGGCTGGGGGCAAGGCCTTTAAGGCCTCCTCGGAAAAACGGAAGGCCAACCGGGCGGCCAGGCGCGCCCCCCGGACGATGCGGCTCGGGTCCTCCACGAAGGAAAGGGGATGAAGGGGACGGAGGAGGCGGTTCCTTAGATCCTCGAGGCCCCCATAGGGATCCAAAAGCTCTAAGGTGGCCAAGGACAGGGCCATGGCGTTCACCGTGTAATCCCGCCTCTCCAGGTCCTTGGCGATAGGGGCCGGACGCACCTGGGGTAAGGCGCCGGGATAGGGGTAGACCTCCTCCCGGCTTTCCGCCAGGTCCACGGTAAGGCCAAAACTCACGCGCACCCGGGCGGTGCCGAAGGCATAGTGGAGGCCAAAGCTGCCCCCGAAGCGCTCCACCAAAAAGCGGGCCACCTCCCCCACCCTGACCCCTGGTTCCAGAACCAGGTCCAGGTCGGGGCCCGACCGGTCCAAAAGGGCATCCCGCACCGCCCCCCCCACCAGGTAGATCCCTTGCGGAAACACCTCCCTAAGGGCCAGGACCACTCGCCTGGCCCCTTCCGGCAAGGCCTCCAGGATCCGCTCCCCCAGAGGCTTCTCCAAAGCGGGCTTCTTGCGGTAGAGGTCGGTACGGGTGAAGATCCCAAGAAGCTTAACACCCTCCCCCAACCTCTCCCCCACCAGGACCCTCCCCCCTCCCGCCTTCAGGTGGGGCTCCACCTCGGAGAGAGGGGTCTCCGGGGGAAGGACAAGGGCCCGGGCCAAAAAGCCCTCCACGGGATGCTCCGCCAGGCCGAGCCTTTCCGCCTTCCTGAGGTCCCTTCGCCGGGCCAGGCCCAAAATCCGCACCCTTCCTCCCTCCAGGGGCTCCACCACCGGCATGGCCCCGTACCCCCGCTCCTCTAGAACCCGCAGGGCTTCCCGCACGGTGGTGGGACGCAGGGTTTCCACGGGCGAGGTCATGACCTCGGCTAGGGTGGGCTCGGGCTCCAGGTACCGGGGAAGGCTTTCCAGAAGGCGCCGCACCGCATTGCGTACCCCCCGCACCCGGGCAAAGGCCGCCCGGGGGTGCCCCCCACCTCCCACCTGGGAAAGCCAGCGGCCCACATCCAACCGCTCCCGGCTCCGGGCGATGAGGAGGACCTCCCGGGATAGCCGAAGCACCAGCAACACCCCATGGGCCTCGTGCAGGTCCAAAAGAGCATGGGCGAGGGGGGCCAAGGCCGGCACATAGCCCTCCTCTTGGGCCCGGGCGAGGAGGAGCCGGAACCCCTGCCGTTCCACCACCTTGGCGGTGCGGATAAGGCTCTTCAGAACCTCCCGGGCCTCCTCCCCCAGCTGGGGCCGCACCCACTCCCGCACCCGGGGGATCTCCGCACCTTGCTGGGCTAAAAAGTAAGCGGCCTCGAGGTCCTGGGGCGTGGTGGAGGGAAAGCTGAACCCCCCGGTATCCTCCCAGATCCCCGCATAGGCCAAGGTGGCCTCCAAGGGCGTGAGGGTCAGGCCCCGCTCCCGGATCAGGGGAACCAGGAGGCTCACCGTGGCCCCTACCTGGGCCACCCTCCCCCCCACCGCGGGCACATCCCCCGGTGCCCGGGGGTGGTGGTCGAAGACCAAAAAGGGCACCCGCCCCACTAGGGCCTTAAAGGGACCGATGCGCTCAGGCCGGGCGTTGTCCACCAGGACCACCTCGGTCACCTTTTCCACAGGAATCTCTGCAGCCGGGACCAGATCCAGACGATCCTCCAAAAGGGGGGCGATCTCCTTCAAGGGCCCCTCGAGGCCCCCAATCAAGGCCAGAAGGCTTCCTGAAAAGAGCCTTCCCGCCAGGACCATGGAACCCAGGGCGTCAAAGTCCAGGTTCTCGTGGGCCACCACCACCCGCACACCTTCAGCTTACTTGACGATAAAAACGGGCCTTGTTAAACTCAGGCTTGGCACTTGGAGAGGTGCCCGAGTGGCTGAAGGGACACGACTGGAAATCGTGTAGGCGGGCTTAAACCTGCCTCGCGGGTTCGAATCCCGCCCTCTCCGCCAAAGATCCCCTGCCCTTCAGGGCAGGGGATTGTCTACTTGAACCACCCTCCCCTCCCGCCTGGCCTCCTCCGCTAAGAAGGTGAGCCGGTGGGCCGAGACCGCCTCGGAGAAAGGCTCCACAAGGCTTTCGTCCTCCTGGGTTAGGGCCTCCAGGAAGGCCCGCACCAAACCCAAGTCCCCACCCCCGTGCCCGCTTCGGATGGAGCCCTCCCGTTCCGTCTCCAGGTCGTAGATCCTCTCCCCCTCCCCGAACCGGTAGAGCCTCAGGTACCTCCCGTCCCCAAAGAGCTCCCCCCGGGTGCCGAAGATCCGGGTCTTGCGAAACCGCATCCGGCTTAGGCCTTCCACGTGCAAGCTGGCCGTGCGTCCGTCCCGGTATTCCAGCATCACCACCTGGTGGTCCGCCACGTCGTTTTTCCCCAGGTACACGCACTCCCCGTAGGGGCCTTCCGCCAGGGCCTTAACCAGGTTCTCCCAGGTCACCGGGTAGGCCACCACGTCCAGGGGCCAGCCCCTCTCCCCCTTCTCGTAGGCTTCCAGGTAGATGCGCCTGGCGGAGAAGGGGCAGTTCCTCTCCACCTCCTCCGGGCATTCCAGGCATCGGGAGGCCGCCTTATTAGGTCGGTTCTCCGGGCGGAAGTGGAAAAGCCCCCCGAAGGAGGCCACCCGCCTCACCTCCCCCGGCATCACGAAAAGCAGCCAGTCCAGGTCGTGCACGCTCTTGGCCAGGAGAAAGGGGCTGGACTCCTCTTCCTTCCGCCAGTTTCCCCGCACGAAGCTATGGGCATAGTGCCAGTGGCCCACGGGTTCCAGGTGCTGGACCGACACCACCTCCCCCACGGCCCCTTCCCTTAAGAGAGCCTTCAGGGCCCGGGCGTAAGGGGTGTAGCGGAGCACGTGGGCCACGGCCACCAGGCGTCCGGTGCGTTCCTTGGCCTGGGCCACCCGTTCCACCTCGGCCCAGGTGGGGGCGATGGGTTTCTCCAGGAGGAGGTGGTAGCCCTTCTCCATCAGGGCCACCGCCGCCTCGGCGTGGAGCCGGTCGGGCAGGGCGATGACCGCCGCCTCCCCCAGAAGGGGGGCCTCCAGAACCTCTCGCCAGTCGGCAAAGGTCCGCTCCACGGAGAAGGCTTCCCGGAAGGCCTGGAGGCGTTCGGGGCGGGGGTCCGCCACTCCGGCGATGCGGGCGCCCAGGGCGTGGGCGTGGTGGGCATAGGCCATGCCGCGGTTGCCCGCTCCTAGGAACACCAGGCTGGGGGCCATGGCTCCATCCTGCCATGGCCCGCCCCCTTTGGAAAAGGCTCGAAGAGCGATTCCAAGGCCTTTTCACCCAACAGCCGCCCGATCGCGCCTAAGGGCCCAAACCCAAGGGCCCCAGCCTGCCGGGGATGCGAGCCCAAAACCAACCCATAAGCCCTCGCGGAGCAGTAAAAACCACCCCCCGGCCATGCTACCGGGGGGTAAAGCTTTGTGTCCTGGACTTGGTGGAGCGGAGGGGATTTGAACCCCTGACCTCCCGCTTGCAAGGCGGGTGCTCTCCCTCTGAGCTACCGCCCCAAGCCTAGGGGAGTATAGCCCAAAAGGGGGGGTTACGCAAAGCCCCTTTTCCCCCTATAATCGGGAAGGTGTGCCGGGCCAGCCCGTAGGCAGGGGAAGGTCCTGCGGGAACGAGGACGGCACACAGGAAACGCCAAGCCCAACCTTCCCCGAATGGGAGGAATATGCCTGTAAACATCAGCATCAAGGAGCTTCTTGAGGCAGGGGTTCACTTCGGCCACGAGCGCAAGCGCTGGAACCCCAAGTTCAGCCGCTATATCTACGCGGAGCGCAACGGCATCCACATCATCGACCTGCAGAAGACCATGGTGGAGCTGGAGCGCACCTTCCGCTTCCTCGAGGACCTGGCCATGCGGGGAGGCACCATCCTCTTCGTGGGCACCAAGAAGCAGGCCCAGGACATCATCCGCATGGAAGCGGAGCGGGCCGGGATGCCCTATGTGAACCAGCGCTGGCTGGGTGGGATGCTCACCAACTTCAAGACCATTTCCCAGCGGGTAAACCGCCTAGAGGAGCTGGAGAACCTCTTTGCCTCCCCGGAGATCCAGGACCGGCCCAAGAAGGAGCAGGTGCGCTTGAAGCACGAGCTGGACCGGCTCCACAAGTACCTTTCGGGCTTCCGCCGTCTGAAGCGCCTTCCTGACGCCGTTTTCGTGGTGGACCCCACCAAGGAGGCCATCGCCGTGCGGGAGGCCCGCAAGCTCTTCATCCCCGTGGTGGCCCTGGCGGACACCGACTCCGACCCCGAGCTGGTGGACTACATCATCCCCGGCAACGACGACGCCATCCGCTCCATCCAGCTCATCGTCTCCCGGGCCGTGGACCTTATCATCCAGGCCCGGGGCGGGGTGGTGGAGCCCTCCCCCTCCTACGCCCTGGTGGAGGAGGCCGAGAAGGCGGAAGCCCAGGTCCAGGGGGAATCCGACTTCGGCGAGGACGAGGTGGAAGCATGAGCCAGCTCGAACTCATCAAGAAGCTGCGCGAGGCCACGGGGGCCGGCATGATGGAGGTGAAGAAGGCCCTCGAGGACGCCGGCTGGAACGAGGAGAGGGCTGTCCAGCTCCTCCGGGAGCGGGGGGCCATGAAGGCGGCCAAGAAGGCGGAGCGAGAGGCTCGGGAAGGAATCATCGGCCACTACATCCACCACAACCAGCGGATAGGGGTCCTGGTGGAGCTCAACTGCGAAACCGACTTCGTAGCCCGGAACGAGATCTTCCAGAACCTAGCCCGGGATCTGGCCATGCACATCGCCATGATGAACCCCCGTTATATCTCCGCCGAGGAGGTCCCCGCCGAGGAGCTGGAGAGGGAGCGACAGATCTACATCCAAGCTGCCCTTAACGAGGGTAAACCCGCCCAGATCGCGGAGAGGATCGCCGAGGGGCGCCTGAAAAAGTACCTGGAGGAGGTAGCCCTTCTGGAACAGCCCTTCGTCAAGGACGACAAGATCCGGGTGAAGGAACTCATCCAGGAGGCCATCGCCAAAACCGGGGAGAACATCGTGGTACGGCGCTTCTGCCGCTTTGAGCTGGGGGCATAGGCCATGGGGGAAACCGGGGCCCTTACCCAAAGGGCCCCCGGTTTTGTTAAATCTGGTTGTGGGACCAGATAGGCCATGAAGTACAAAAGGGTTCTCCTTAAACTGTCCGGCGAGTTTCTGACCGCAAATGGCTTCGGTATCGAACCCGAAGCCACCAGAGCCCTAGCCAGGGAAATCAAAGCCGCCTACGAAACGGGGGTACAGCTGGCCATCGTGATTGGAGCAGGGAACCTCTGGCGGGGGGCAAGGCAGGGCGTGGGTATGGACCGGGCCACCGCCGACTATATCGGCATGCTGGCCACCATCATGAACGCCTTAGCCCTGCAAGACGCCCTGGAGTCCCTGGGGATCCCCACCCGGGTCCAGACCGCCCTCACCATCACCCAGGTGGCCGAACCCTACATCCGCAGGCGGGCCCTGCGCCACCTGGAGAAGGAACGCATCGTCATCTTCGGCGGAGGAACGGGCAACCCCTTCTTCTCCACGGATACCGCCGCCGCCCTAAGGGCCCTGGAGGTGGGGGCCGAGGTGGTTCTCATGGCCAAGAACAAGGTGGACGGGGTTTATTCCGATGACCCCCGGAAGAATCCCAACGCGGTGCGCTTTGACGAGCTCACCTACCTGGAGGTCTTGAACCGGGGCCTGCAGGTCATGGACACCACCGCCATCACCCTGTGCATGGAAGCGGGGCTTCCCATCGTGGTCTTTGATATCTTCAAACCCGGCGCCTTGGTGGGTATTATCCAGGGGGAAAAGGTGGGTACCCTGATCCACGCCTGAAGGAGGTGCCATGAGCCTGAAGGAGCTTTACGCGGAAACAAGGGCGCATATGCAAAAGAGCCTCGAGGCCCTGGAGCACAACCTGGCGGGCCTTCGTACCGGGCGGGCCAACCCCGCCCTTCTCCTCCACCTCAAGGTGGAGTACTACGGCACCCATGTGCCCCTGAACCAGATCGCCACCGTAACCGCCCCCGACGCCAAGACCCTGGTGGTGCAGTCCTGGGACCAAAACGCCCTAAAGGCCATAGAAAAGGCCATCCGCGACTCGGACCTGGGCCTAAACCCCACCAACAAGGGGGACGCCCTGTACATCAACATACCCCCCCTCACCGAGGAACGGCGCAAGGAGCTGGTGAAAACCGCCCGCCACTATGCCGAGGAAGGCCGGATTGCCATCCGCAACGTCCGGCGCGAGGCCTTGGAAAAACTCAAGAAACTCTCCAAGGAACTTCACCTCTCGGAGGACGATACCAAGCGGGCGGAGGCCGAAATCCAGAAGATTACCGACGAGTTCATCGCCAAGGCTGACGAACTCTTGGAGAAGAAGGAGCAGGAAATCCTAGGCTAGGAAGCCCCTTAGGACCCACCTTTTGTCTGCTGTGGACGGTTTGCCCAAATCTCATGGGCCCCTTACCCAGGGGCCCACGGGGAAGGAGGGGTGATGGAGGGCAGGGACGACCTGCCCACCCGGGTCCTCTCCGCCCTGGTAGGGGTTCTTTTGCTCCTATGGGTGCTCTGGGGGGGAGTCGCCCTAATCCTGCCCACCCTGGTTTTCGTCCTGTGGCTGGGGAGCTTAGAGCTTAGGGACATGCTGGCCAAGAGGGGCATCCGCTTGAACCTGCCCTTCCTGGTGGGCGGAGGGGTACTCCTCTTCCTCTTCTCCTTGCCCCAGCTCTACTGGCACTTCCCCCAGGTGCCCTGGCGGGAGGTGGCCCTGGGGCTTTTCCTGCTGGGCAGCTTCAGCCATGAGCTGCTCAAGGGAGCCGACCTTACCCGTTTCGCCTTCACCCTCATGGCCTTTTTGTACCTGCCCTGGAGTCTAGGGTATGTTCTCCTCCTGCGGGAGATCCCGGACAGCACCCTGGGCCTTTGGACCCTTTCCCTGCCCCTGGTGGCCAGCTTCGCCACCGACATCGGTGCCTACTTCGTGGGCCGGACCCTGGGCCGGCAAAAGCTGGCCCCGGAAATCTCCCCCGGTAAGACGGTGGAAGGCTCTCTGGGGGGGATTGCGGTAAGCTTCCTGGCCCTGGCCCTCTACACCGGGCTGGTGCGGGAGGTCTTCCCCTTCGGCCTATTGGAACTTTGGCTTTTCAGCCTCCTCCTTTCCCTGGCCGCCCAGCTTGGGGACCTGGTAGAGTCCATGTTGAAGCGGTACTGTGGGGTGAAGGACTCGGGGCACTTCCTTCCCGGGCACGGAGGCCTTCTGGATAGGATCGATAGCCTTCTCTTCACCTTTCCCCTCACCTACTTTTTGGTGGTGCTCTTCACATGAAACGGGTGGTGATCCTGGGCTCCACGGGTTCCATAGGGCGGCAGGCCCTCGAGGTGTGCCGCTGGCGGGGCTACCAGGTGGTGGGGCTTGCCGCCGGGCAAAACCTGGAGGAGCTCTCCCGCCAGATCCAGGAGTGGAGGCCCCTTCTGGTGGCCGCCCACGAAAGCCTCCACAGGGAGCTAAAGGCTCGCTTCCCCGGGCTAAGGCTTGGCACTCCGGAAGAGGTAGCGTCCCTGGAGGCGGAGGTGGCCGTGGCCGCCATTCCGGGCCTCGCAGGGCTTGCCCCTACCTGGGCCGCGGCCAGAACAGGAAAGCGCCTGGCCCTGGCCAACAAGGAGGCCATGGTGGCGGCGGGGCCCCTCCTCTGGCAGGAGGTGGAAGCCCAGGGGGCCGAGATCCTCCCCGTGGACTCCGAGCACTCGGCGCTTTTCCAGGCCCTTTTAGGGGAGAGGCGGGAAGATGTGGCCGAGCTCATCCTCACGGCAAGCGGAGGACCCTTCCTGCGGGAGCCCGAGGACCTCTCCCAGGTCACCCCAGCCATGGCCTTAAACCATCCCCGCTGGCGCATGGGCCCTAAGGTGACGATAGACTCGGCCACCCTCTTCAACAAGGGCCTCGAGGTCCTCGAGGCCAAGGAGCTTTTTCGCTTTCCCCTGGAGAAGATCAAGGTCCTGGTTCACCCCCAGGCCTATGTCCACGGCCTGGTCCGCTTCGTGGACGGTAGCCTCAAGGCCCAACTTGGCCCCACGGACATGCGCCTTCCCATCCAGTACGCCCTCACCTACCCCGAAAGGGCGGAAACCCCTTTGCAGAACCTCCCCTTCCCTGGGGTGCTGGAGTTCTTCGAGCCGGACCTCAACCGCTTCCCCGCCCTGGCGGTGGCCTACGAGGCGGGAAGGCGGGGCGGGGTGGCCCAGGTAGCGGTTTCCGCCGCCGACGAGGTGGCGGTGGAGGCCTTTCTTTCCGGAAAGATTCCATTTACCGAGATCCCAAAGATCCTGGCCCGGGTCCTGGAAAACACCCCTTCCCTTCCCCTAACATGGGAGAACCTCTTCGCCGTGGATGCCTGGGCCCGGGAAGAGGCCAAGAGGTGGGCATGAGCCTGTTCTGGTTTTTGATCATCATCGGCGTGAGCATCTTCGTGCACGAGCTGGGACACTACCTGGCGGCACGGGCCCAAGGGGTGCGGGTCAAGGCCTTCAGCCTGGGCTTCGGCCCGATCCTTCTAAGGCGGCAGGCCTGGGGAACGGAGTGGCGGCTTTCTGCCATTCCCCTGGGGAGGTACGCGGACATCGAAGGCCTCCTCCCCGAGGAGCGGGGCCGGGGATACGATGCCCTTCCCTTCCTGGGAAAGCTTTTGGTCCTGGTGGCCGGGGTCGTCATGAACGTCCTCCTGGCCTGGGGACTCCTCGCCTACCTCTTCAGCGCCCAAGGGGTGCCGGAGGCCACGGGAAGGGCGGTGATCCTGGAGGTCCTGCCGGGGAGCGTGGCGGAAAGAGCGGGGCTACGGGCCGGCGACATCCTGGTGGCCGTGGACGGGACACCCCTCGCCCAAGCCCAGGGGATTGAACGGGTGAAGACTCCAGGCAACCACACCCTCACCGTGCGCCGCCAAGGACAGGAGCTCACCCTCTCCCTCACCTGGCAGGAAGGCATGGAGCGGCTTGGGGTGGTGTACCAGCCCGAGGTAGCCTTCCGCAAGGTAGGTTTCCTCGAGGGCCTTAGCCTGGCGGTGAGCCGCTCCTTGGCCTTCGGCCCCCAGATGGCGAAGGCCCTGGTGGGAGGGCTTTTAGGGGTGCTGGCCGGAAACCCGGATAGCGGGGTGGTGGGCCCCTTGGGCATCGTGGCGGAAACGGGCCGGGCAGCCCAAGAGGGGCCTTTCCGTCTCCTGGAGCTTACCGTGGCCATCAACCTCTCCCTGGCCCTTTTCAACCTTTTGCCCATCCCTGCCCTGGATGGCGGGCGTATTCTCCTCCTCTTCCTCTCCCGTTTCCTCCGCATTCGCCCCGAGCAGGAGGCCATGGTCCACTACCTGGGCTTCGTCTTCCTCATCCTCCTGGTCATCCTGGTCACCTTCCAGGACCTAAGGAGGCTTCTCGGGGGCTAGATGGAGGCCACGGTCCTCATCCCTGCCTACAACGAGGAGGCCACCATCGCAGGGGTGGTGCAGGTGGCCAAAGAGGCAGGTTTCCCCGTGGTGGTGGCCGACGACGGCTCAAAGGACCGCACCGCCCAGGAGGCCGCCAGGGCTGGAGCCCAGGTGGTGCGCCTGCCCCACAACCGGGGTAAGGGCGGGGCCATCGCCGAAGGGCTCAAACGGGTAAACACCCCCTTGGTCCTCCTCCTGGACGCGGATCTTCTGGGTCTTGCCCCGCACCATTTGGAGTCCCTGCTGGCCCCCGTGGCAGAGGGGAGGGCGGAGATGACGGTGGGCGTCTTCCAAGGGGGAAGGCTTTCCACGGATCTCGCCATGCGCCTTACCCCCTTTCTCTCCGGACAGCGGGCCCTGAAGACGGAGGATTTGCGAGGGGTGCCGGGCCTCGAGAACGCCCGCTACGACCTGGAGCTCCTCCTCACCCGGCACGCTAAAAAAGCGGGCTGGCGGGTCCTCTACCTGCCCCTTCCTGGGGTGAGCCAGGTGATGAAGGAGGAAAAGCGGGGACTTCTACCGGGATTTCTCCACCGCCTGCGCATGTACCGGGAAATCCTGCGCTACTACCTCAAGGCCAAGGCTTAGGGCCCCTGCCTGGGCATAAGGGCCTCTGGGAACCTTAAAAGCTCCACCCAGGCCTCCCCGGTGCGGTAGGCCACCACCCCGAGGCCCGGAACCAGGAAGATCTCCTTGAGGTCCGTACCCCCTTTCTCCGTGGTGTAGGCCACCCGCACCCGGTAGGCGTTGAAGGCCCCGGCCTTCACCCTTACCCCTTCGATTCCCTCCACCCGGGCGAAAAGGGCCACCCGTTGCCCGCGAAACCGGGCGCTTCCCCCCCAGGAAAGCCCCAGGTCCAGCCTCGAGGGGTAGAGCATAAGGGGGGGCGAAAAGGGAAAGTACCCTTCAGGCAGACCCACCCCCAGGAGAAAAAGCCCCTCGGTTCCCCCTTTGAGCCGGTCCTCCCGGAACACGCGCCCCTCCTTCCAGTAGCGGAGGCGATACCCCTCCTGGGTGGGGAGGAGCTCCTGCTGGGTGCCATCGGAGTACAGGTACCGTCCCCCTCCCTGAGGAAAGACCTGGCCCAGGGCCAGGGAAAGGAAAACCGGCACCGCCCAGAGGAACCGCCAAAGCCCCCCGCCCTTAGCGCTTCCCATACCCTTACTCCGCCTCTCCCAGCTCGTGCCCGCGCCGGGTGGCGGCCTCCACCGCCTCGTAGAAGGCAGCTCTCAAGGAGCGGGCCTCGAGGGCATGGAGGCCGTAAATGGTGGTCCCCCCGGGGCTCGCCACCTCATCTTTGAGCTGGGCGGGATGGCGGCTTTTCAAGAGCTCCCCTGTGGCCGCCAAGGCCTCCGCCGCCAGGCGCAGGGCCAGGGCCCGGGGCATACCCATCTTCACTCCAGCGTCGGCCAAAGCCTCCGCCACCACCGCCAAATAGGCGGGGGCAGAGGCGGACATGGCGGTAAAAGGATCGAAGAGGTGCTCGGGGATCTCGTACACATCCCCCACGGTGGCAAAAAGGGACCGGGCAAAGTCCAGGTCCCCTGCCTCCCGGGCCTCCCTTAAGGCGGTAAGGGCGGTGGAACTCTCACCGATCACCGCCGCCAGGTTGGGCATGGCCCGCACCACCCGCCGGGTGTCCAGCCTGCGGGAAAGCACCGCCGTGGATACCCCGGCCATGATGGAGATGTATCCCACCCCAGGGTGGGCGATCTCCGGGGCCAGATGGGGAAAATCCCGGGGCTGGACCGCCAAAAGCACCCGCTCCGCCTGGGCGAGTTCCTTAAGGGCCAAAGGACGAAGCCCAAAGGCCTCGGCCAGCTCCCGGGTGCGCTCCGGGGTGCGGCCCACGACCCCGACCTCCCCGGGCCTGAGGAAACCCCGGTCCAAGGCTCCCTTCAGGATGCTTTTCCCCATCTTGCCCAGGCCCACGAACACCAGCTTCATGCTCTAGAGTTTACCTTCCGCAGGCGCAGGTAATAAAACCCATCCAGGCCTCCCTCCGGGGCCACATAAACACCCAGGCCCGACCGAAGCGCGGGAAAGGGGCAGGCTATGGGCTCCGGCACAAACTCCGGGTGCCGGGCAAGAAAGGCCCGGGCCACCCCCTCCCCTTCCTCCTCCGTCAGGGTGCAGACGCTATACACCAGCACCCCCCCTTCCTCCGTGGCCCGGGCAGCGGTCTCCAGAAGCTTAAGCTGCAACTCCGCCATGCGCCTCGGGTCTTCTGGAGCCAGGCGGTAGCGGAGCTCGGGATGGCTCCGGAAAGTTCCGGTTCCGGTGCAAGGAGCGTCCAGAAGAACCTTTTTGGCCTTCTCGGAAAGAGGTTCCCTCAGGTCCTGGGTGCGGTAGATGACCCTCAGGCCCAGCTTCCTCGCCGTCTTCTCCCCTGCCTCCTGGCGCCTGGGGTTCAGGTCGTAGGACACCATCTCCGCCCCCTTGGCGGCCAGGTAAAAGGCCTTAAGCCCCGCACCCCCGCACAGGTCCAGCACCTTTTCTCCGGGGACAGGGCTAAGAAGCTGGGCGGCAAAGAGGGAAGCGGGGTTTTGGGGCTGGAGGCCTAAAGCGGAAAAGTCGGTTTTCCCTCCCTCCCAGAGGTAGCTATCAGGGATGGGCCCTGGCTTCAATCCCTCCACGGAGCGGTACGCGGTGACGAAGAGGGGAGCGGGCTCGTTGAACCCCTCGGCGAAGGCCACCTGGCCGAAGAATCCTTGCCAGGCTTGGCAAAGCCAGTCGGGCAGGCTGAGGCGTACGCACTCCGGGGCCTCCCGCAGGCTCAAACGACGGAGCACGGCGTTGACCAGGCCGGCGAGGCGCGGGGAAACCCTTTTGGCCTCCTCCACCCAGGGGCTCACCCGGGCATGGTCCGCCTTGCCCGCAAGCCACTCCCAGGCCCCCAGGCGCAGGATCCAGCGCACCTGGGGAGGAAGCCTCTCCGGCTTCCTGAGGTGGGGCTCCAAGAGAAAGTCCAAATACCTCAGGCGGCGCAGGACCCCGTACACCAGGTGGGTGGCGTAGGCCCTGTCCCGCTCGGGCCAGGACAGGCGGTCCAGAGCCCGGTCCAAAAGCAGCTGGGCCCTGCCGCCCCGCTCCACCTCGAGGAGGATGCGAACGGCCAGGGCCCTGGGGCTTTCCGGCCTCAAGACTCCAGGGGATGGGCCTTGATGCTGAACTTAAGGGCGGTCCGCTCCTCGTTCTCCAGGTCCAGCTTGACGAAGGCCGGCTTGACCACCAGGTCCAGGTTGTCGGGGGCGATGTATCCCCGGGCGATGGCGATGGCCTTCACCGCCTGGTTCACCGCCTGGGGCCCGATGGCCTGCACCTCCACCTCCCCCTTGGTGCGCAAGAGCGCCGCAATGGCGCCGGCCACGGAGTTGGGGCGGGACTTGGAAGACACGCGCAACGTTTCCACTTTGACCTCCTGAAAGCTCTTGGGCCACCCCGCTTTGGAAGGACATGGGCGGCTTCAGGCCCATGGTAGAGCAAAAGGGCCCCATGTGCAACTAGGAAGCCAGAACCCGCTCCTCAAGGCCCTTGAGAAGGCTCTCTATATTCTCCTGCATGAGCTTTTGCA
>Ga0101945_1001844_pt1 | contig 17740 bp, 18 predicted proteins | sample DewCreD2012metaG_2_FD_75246 | JGI IMG/M metagenome (GOLD analysis project Ga0101945, IMG submission 75246) | Hot spring sediment bacterial and archeal communities from British Columbia, Canada, to study Microbial Dark Matter (Phase II) - Dewar... ... | reverse complement strand
GCCGCCACCAATGGTGCCATCCAGGTACAGCCCCGCCGGATCCGTTACCAGCAGCTCGATGACTTCATGCAGCATCACCGGCTGATGGTAGCTGCGCTGATCGCTGTGCCCACCCGACGCCATGACAAAGCTTCCCCCCGGTCACTTCATCACGGCAGCGGCAACCTGCTCGTAGCTATCGCCGAAGCTGGCAAGGTAGCGTTCAAATTCCTCAGGATTCCAGAGCTCAATATGGTCCATCATCCCGACGATGGTCACCTTGCCCTCGATACCAGCGAACTCGAGCAAGCGGCGGGGCACCGTGATCCGCTGCTGCGGATCAAGCTCGACCTCTTCGCACCATGACAGTATCATGCGGAGAAAGAACCGGTGCTTTTCGTCGTACTGGTTCAACTGCGCAAATCGCTCCTCGTAGTTCCGCCAGTAGTTGAGCGGATATGCTACAATGCAGCGATCAGTCCCCCGCGTGAGCACAAAGGTATCCTGCGCCTCCGGCTCGAGGACACGACGCATCTTGGCGGGAATATTCACCCGGCCTTTCGCGTCCACAGAGTATGTTTCCTGGCCTTTGAACCCACTCACGGGGTCGCACGTGCGAACAGTTCGACATGACCGTGGGCAACCAGTGCTCGATCACCCACTGGCAGGAAAAAGTCGAGAGCATCTCCCACTTTCTCCCACCACACGGTTGCAAAACACGCAACGAACATCGCTTGCGCAAGCATCGCGAGCAATTTTTTTTGCATTTTCACGCAAAAACGCGATTTTGCGCTGAATTCGCAGCTTTGGGAATCCTTCATTGCCGTTATTCATTTTTTTCACCACTACACTCCTCCTCCGATGGCTTTGCAGTGCTGGTAGTTTTTTGCCACTGAATAAATTTTCAACCGGCAAAGAGAAGGCTCTCTCGCCCTGTACATGTGTTCAGTATTTTTGCCCCTCGCTCTGTTGAACCTCAGTCGTTAGTGCCTTGTGATGGACACACCGCTAAGCCTGCGTCAGCAGCAAGCGCTTGAGTTTATTCGTTCTACCCTTACCGAGCGCGGGTACTCGCCAAGCTACGAGGAAATTCGCCAGCACCTTGGCCTACGATCGCTCAATGCGGTCCGAGACATTCTGATCGCCCTCGAGCGCAAGGGATACATCCGTCGCCAGGCTGGACGATCCCGAACCCTGACGGTGACCGATCAGCAGCTACCGATGCATGCGAAGTCTGATCATCTCCACCGACGGTGCGAAACAGTTCCGATCATCAGCTCGACTCCGGTTGACTCGGGCAATCTTCTTGCGCTCTTTCTTCGTCCGCGTGGTTTGCTCAGCGTGGATGCAGAGTATTTCCGACTCGATGGTAAATCCTGCTTTGCTGCAATCGCTCCCGACAACAGCATGGCCGAGGCTGGCATCAACGCGGGCGATACTCTCCTTCTGGAACAAACCGACTCTCCCGGCGACGGCGATATTGTTCTCTGTGTTGCTCAGGGGCAGCAGTTACTCCGGCGGTACACCCAAGCGCGGACGGGCAAGGGCGAATTGCGCGCTCGAGGACACTTGCCCATCCGGCTCGAGAGCGAGCAGCAGGTGCAAATTGTCGGTGTTGTTCGGTGGATACTCCGCGCGCTTTAGCGGCGGCGCAGTCTGGCCCGGAGTGGTTCGGCAAGCGTGCCGTCGGGACGCTGAAGCTGGTCCAGCGGTGCAAGTTGATCCATGCCTCCAACAACGTGTCCAATCGGTTCATGCTCGGCGGCGAATCCTTCGCGTGTCCACAGGTAGAGCCCCTGCTTTCCCCGAAGCATTGTTACGGTCCCAGGCTGGATGGGAATCTGGCTCTCTCCCGCTGGGGCACTCTCCTCCAACACTTTCCCGATCCCCAGGGCACCTGCAGCGGTCATGGTCACCGGTAGCTCGCGGTCGAGCACCTGGCCATCAAACCAGCGGCGATGGTGTTCGTCGAGTGGCTCAATGATTTGCACAGGAACAGTCGCAAGGAGTCCCTGCGCCGTAGATAGCTCCAGTAGATACTGCGCTTGGCCTTCGGACTCTGGTGTTGTTGCTGCTACCGTTGCCGTTGGTAGTGACACCGTTGCTTGCACACGTTCCGGGTATGGTGGCGCCGACGAGCGACACGCCACCAGCAGCAGCACGATCGCCCATGGCACCTTTCCCCACAGTTGCCTTCGAACAGAGTGCAACGGCATGGTATCTTAGCTTGGTGAATGTGCTTCCGCCAACGACCACTACTTGTTCGTGTGTGGTGCGACGCGCTCGTTCTTTGTGAGTTTGACAATGGTCATTTCGACTTTGTCAATGGGATTGTCTCGCTGATCGCGCGGTAGATTGACGATCTTGTCGGCAACATCCATCCCTTGGAGAACTCGACCGAAGACCGAGTACTGCCCATCGAGCCAGGGCGCATCGGCAACGCAAATGAAGAACTGCGACGTTGCACTGTTGGGATCAGCCGAACGGGCAGCCGATATAATCCCACGGCGATGAGCAATGGTGCTAAACTCTGCTGGTACGCGCTTTTGACTGGGATCGCCATATCCCCAACGCTCGCGCGGTTGCGTTTTACTGTTGGGATCGCCACCCTGAATCATGAAGCCAGGGATGACGCGATGGAACGCCGTCCCGTTGTAGAACCCGATCGAAACCAAGCTATCGAAGTTGGCCACATGCTTGGGTGCAACATCAGGGAAAAGCTCGATAATCATCGAGCCGAGCACCTCGCCCTTTTGGGTCACGGTGATCTTGTACTGGGGCCTTACAACACCGTTCGGCGGTGCAGGAACATCACCTTCACCTGCCCGAAGGGACGTTGCAATCACGACAGCAGCAGCTATCAGAATCAGAAATTGGTACATCGCTCAACAAGGGAGAAGTTGTGAAACATCATTCGTCGAAAATGCTCTTGACTGGTCCGGTCAGAATGCGAAGATTGGGGTCAGTGCTTTGAGCTGGTTGCTCCGGACCGGCACGGAATTGTATGCGTACTTCCGCGTCGCGAATATCGGAAAACAGTGCTTTCAGTGCTTCCACTCGCGCCGAGTACAGTTGCACATTGATAGCTACTGGTTGTGGTGCTGGGGGCGGTGGCGGTGGCTGGTCTTTGGCGCCTTTTTTCTTCGACTTTTTTGCTGGAGTCTTCTTGGTCGGCGCTGTCGGTGGCGGTGGCGGCTCCAGCTCTTGGGCAACCTCGACGACGATGCGCATCTGCCGATTTTCCTTGAGCAGTTGCACGACGCGGTCAATCTCACTTTGTGCACTTTGGTGGAGCTGAGCACTTCCAGCATCGAATGCCCGGACTACGGCAAGCGGCTCGTTTTCCTGAAGCGAGCGGACGGTGAAATTGTAGGTAAGCTCTTTGAACTTCTGCATTGGCGGGATCTCGATCTGTGCGGTCTTGCGATAGATCGCATAGCTGGAGAACACGATCGAGTACGACTGCCCCGACTCGAGTGGCTGGATGTACTCGCCCGTACTGCTGTTGACCTTGATGACAAATTTTTTTCCGGTCTTGTTGGAGGTGATCACCATGTCCATTTCGTGCCCCAGGGGTTTTCCTGTTCGCTCATCGAGAACGGTTCCCTTGATGTTGACCAGTGCATTTTGTGCATAGAGCATGAGTGGCAGAAGTACCATCAGCACCAATGGTTTCATTGCGAACCTTTTGATTGGTTGAGAAATTCTGCAACGCGGGTGCGGCAATCCTGCGTGCCGCGAGCAATCACATTCAACGTGGCAGCATAGCGGAGCGAGCCATCGAGGTCCATTCCATGCATTCCACTAAGCATGAATTTCGTCAGTGCAATCGACGAGGCGCTGCAGGCGCAGAGCTTTGCAGCAAGCTCGTCGGTGACCGTATCGAGCGCGTCATGATCGGCAACATGCGTGACCAGCCCCAGACGGTGCGCTTCCTCTGCACCGATGAGTTCTGCACTGAGTAACAGACGCCGCGCAATTGCATCCCCTACCTTGCGCAGAAGGTAAGCACCCACAATCGCTGGAATAAAGCCTATCCGTACTTCGGAGTAGCCAAACAGCGCCTTTTGTCGTGACGCAACGACAAAGTCGCAGAGTGTGGCCAATCCACAACCGCCCGCGATTGCCGGTCCTTGGACCTTCGCAATCGTTGCTTTGGGCGAGGTGAAAATGGTGCGAAATGCTTTTTCGAGCAGAAGGGAATCTTCGAGATTGTCCATCGTCGAAAAGGCGCTCATCGAGCGTAGGTATTCCAAATCCGCGCCGGCGCAGAAGGCAGAACCACTTGCTTCGAGAATAATCACGCGCATCTGTTCGTCGGCCGAGAGCTGTTCGAATGCTGCCGTTAGTTCGGTAAGCAACTGGGGACTGAGCGCATTCCGCTTCTCCGGACGCTCGAGACGGACCCGCGCTATGCCATCTGCAGCTGTGGTTATGCGGAGAGCTTCCATCGTAGCAATGGTTGATTGGGTGGGTGCAAAATTATCACAGGCTTCGTTCGCAAACCCATCGGCGGCGGAGTAGTGGACTTTTCCCCACTGCAGGAACAATGCGCTCTTAAGTGCAGGCTCCGAGGCTGGCTGGGTGAGTTCAGGACAGTATCCACACAGCTTTCAACAGATGGGGAAAAACTGCGGTCGAAAAGGCGTGTATTTTCCGGAGACTTTCCCCGCCGGCAGTGAGCAGGCAAATAATTCTCCACAGTGGTGTCGAAAACCGCGCTCCCTTTCCCCATTTTTTCCACCATCATTGTTCCCGTCCGAAATTCGGTTCCACACCGCACCAGACCTTGTTTTCGAGAGAGTGCAACTCTCTGTTTTCCACTTTTCCACAGCCGACTAACACGTGTTTGTGCAAAAGAGAGAATCCGTTTACTGAATCATACGCTTCCGATAAAGCACGAGTCCCTCCTTGATTCCGGAAAAACGAATACCAAGCTCTGCTTCTGCTTTGAGAGGAACCAGTCCTGCACGCAACGGACGCGGTGCCTTCTGTCGCAATTGGTCGGTTGTGACGGGCATGATAAGATCGGGGCGCACGTCGAATATGTGTGCAATGGTCAAGGCGAAGTCGTACCGACTGCAATAGTCGGCCCCACCAACATGGTACAATCCAGTGCATTCCCGCTCGATGAGGAGTGCTGTAGCCAAAGCAATGTCTCCTGCAGTGGTAGGGTTGGAGTACTGATCCACCGCAACATGAACCGGTAGGTTGTTTGTGCATGAGCGAACAACCCATTCGACAAAATCGCTCTTTGCACTGCCCCCGACGCCATAGACAACATTGGTGCGGATAATAGTGGTGCGGACTCCGAGCGAGACAATGGCATTTTCACCACTGAGTTTTGTTTTGCCGTAGTAGTTGATTGGGTGTGGCGGTTGGGACTCATCATATGGTCCTACCGTGCCGTCGAAGACGTAGTCGGTCGAGTAGTGCACAAGGTGAATATCAAACGTCCGGGCAAAGCGGGCGAGCATTTCAGGAAAGCGTGCGTTGAGCAGTTGAGCAAGCGCGCGGTCGGTTTCGCAGCCATCCACGTCGGTATAGCCGATTGCATTGATGATGACCGATGGCCGAAAAGCTTTCAATGCCGCTTTATAGGCATCGAAGTCGTGAGGCGAAACTCTGTACACGTGAAACTGCTCGCCGGGACGAACAATGTCTTTTGAGGAAAAGAGGGCAAGCTCGATCCCTGTTTGCTTCTGATAGTGCTCGATCAGTGCTGATGCGATCTTGCCACTTGCTCCAGCGATAGCGATACGGCGCATTGTTCTCGTGTAAATGGTGGGAACAGATGGTTGAACAAAATTAGCTTCACCAGCAGCAGCATGATACTCCCCCCAGCAATTCCCCGCTACCTGTGAAACGAGCGACTACCGGTAAGCTGGTGCCCTGACAAAACTGCGAAAGAGCCTAAAAAGCCGTACTTGACAAAATGGCGCGCAGGGTGTTGTGTGTGGTTGTCTGACTTTGTGGCGCATTCAAACCTTGAAAAACAAGTTATTTTCGAGGTTTCACGTGAAACTATGGCAATCTATCGCACGTAGAGGGCGAGAATGGCAACATCAGCGGCGGAGACACCGGGAATGCGAGCTGCTTGACCGAGTGTCGCGGGGCGAATGCGGTGGAGCTTTTCCCGTGCCTCTGTTGAGAGGGATGGGATGGATGAGTAGTCGAATTCCGTTGGAATACGGCGCTCTTCATTTTGACGAAGCAGTTCAACTTCGCGACGCTGCCGTTCGATGTAGCCGGCGTACTTGAGTTCGATCTCCGCATGTTCGATGATCTCCGGTTTGAGTTCAGGTATGGGTGTGGTTCCATTGCTTGCATGCGCACAATACCACCGGATGACCGCGTCCAGAGAGAGGTTCGAGCGGAGAGCTACTTGAGCGATGGACACTGATTCGTTGACCGGTGATTCGTCGTGCTCGGCCAGGAAGGGATTGGCAATCGTTGGGGAGAGGCGTGTCGAACGGCACCATGACAGAAGCGAGGATTTCTGTTCTGCTTCTGCGCAACAGCGCTCGTAGGTAGCCTGATCGAGCAAACCTATCCGGTACCCATGACCTGCAAGGCGCTCGTAGGCGTTGTCTTGGCGAAGTAAAAGGCGATACTCCGCCAGCGAAGTGAAGATGCGGTAGGGTTCGTCGCTGCTTTTGGTAATGAGGTCATCAATGAGCACACCGATATACGCTTCCGAACGGTGCAGACGGAAATTTCCCTCTCCGCGGATGGCAAGGGCAGCGTTGATTCCTGCGATGATACCCTGGGCTGCTGCTTCTTCGTAGCCAGAAGTACCGTTTATCTGCCCCGCAAAATAGAGTCCTCGGATCGCCTTCGTTTCGAGTGTGTGGTGGAGTTGGTAGGGATAGAAAAAGTCGTACTCGACTGCATAGCCATAGCGGAGAATCGTTGCTCGTTCCAAGCCGGGGATCGTTCGGAGTGCACGCTCTTGAACGTCGGCAGGAAGGCTGGTCGAAAATCCGTTGACGTAGAAGGACACGGTGTTGAGTCCCTCTGGCTCCAGGATAATGGTGTGGGCGTTGCGCTCGGCAAATCGTGCGATCTTGTCCTCGATCGAGGGACAATACCGCGGACCCTTCCCCTTGATCAAACCCGTGAACATGGGAGAGCGATCGAAACCTGTTCGGAGAATTTCGTGTGTCCGTTCGTTGGTGGCTGTGGCATAACACACGATGCGGTTACGGACGTTTGAGGACCGGAGGGAGAATGGTTTCGGGGGATGATCTCCCTGTTCGATTCGTGTTTTGGAAAAGTCAATAGTTCGACCATCAATGCGTGGCGGTGTGCCGGTTTTGAGGCGACCTTTTTCCAGTCCGACCGCAGCAAGGAGATCCGAGATTTTTTCGGCACGTGGTTCACCAGCGCGGCCTCCAGCGCTTGAGTGGAGGCCAGTGAACATGACGGCATTGAGAAACGTTCCTCCGCAGAGAATGACTGCCAGGCATGAATAGTCGCTTCCGCTGGCCAGGCGTATTCCTCGAACGCGATCGCCACGGACAAAGATTTCCTCCACGGTGCCTTCGAGGATCGAAAGATTCTGTTGTCGCGCAAGCAGTGCCTGCGCATACGCGGGGTAAAGGTCCTTGTCGTTCTGACTACGGGGTGACCAGACCGCTGGTCCTTTGGAGCGATTGAGTAGTTTGAACTGCAATCCCGTTCGATCAGCGATAATTGGCATGAGCCCACCTAGAGCATCGAGCTCCTTGACCAGATGTCCTTTTGCCGTACCCCCAATCGAGGGGTTGCACGAGAGCCTCCCGATGGTTGCTCTGCTCATTGTGACCAGCAGAGTTGAGCATCCCAAGCGAGCCGCTGCCACTGCTGCCTCGATTCCCGCGTGCCCGCCACCTATGACAACAACGTCGTAGTTATAGCCACTTAGGGATGCGCGATTCATTGAAGACTGTTTCACGTGAAACATCAACAGTGCAAGCTCGAGGGATAGGCGAAGGATACCGCGGTCGAATTTGTTCCAAAGACGCAACGAGCCTTCGGTGTATTTTTGCGGCATGGAGGCTATGCGAGTGTTGAACGTCCAAAGTCGTGTCCCCTACCCGTTGCACGACGGAGGAGCAATGGCGATGATGAGTGTAATGGACATGCTCGCGCGCAGACCGGACGTCGTGTATGGCGTACTTGCAATGAATACCACGCGTCATTGGGTTGAGCCAGCGGTGCTCGGGGACTGCTATGGCACCCTTCCGCACTGGTGGGCACCGGTTGATAACCGGATTACACTCGTAGGAGCAATCAAAAATTTCGTGAACAGGACACCATACCACATTAGCCGCTTCTGGAGTGATTCTTTTGCGGAGGTCTTCCAAAATGCCCTCGCTGAATTCCGTCCCGATCTTGTCCTTCTGGAGGGACTGCCCCTGCTGGAATATCTCCCGCTCATTCGAGCAAGGAGCAAGGCCGCTATTGTGTACGATGCACACAATGTCGAGCACTTGATCTGGACGCGATTGGCGGATGCAGAACCTAATCCACTCCGACGCTACTACCTCCGCGAACAAGTGCGCAGGTTGAAGCAGTACGAAACAAGTGTCCTCATCGGTGGAAAACTCGATGGGGTCATTACACTCACAGAAAACGATGCGGCAACAATACGGGGTATTGGATACCATGGCCTGCTCCACGTCAAACCATTTGCATTGCCGCTGGAGCAGTACACGCCGGTGTATGCTCCGGAGGAAGCCCCTACCCTGTTCCATCTTGGTCCGCTCTCCTGGGCACCGAATCGCCAAGGTATCGAGTGGTTCCTGGCCGAGGTCTTTCCACTGGTTCGGATAAAAGTTCCTTGGGCGGAGTTCTACGTTGCCGGACACATCCCTCAATCAGTGCGGATCAGTAGTAGCGACGGTGTGCATGTGCTGGGACCGGTGCCCGATGCAAAAGAGTTCATGAGCCAACGAAGCATCTTGGTCGTACCGCTCCGGGCAGGCAGTGGTGTTCGGGTAAAAATTATCGAAGCAATGGCGCTCGGTAAAGCTGTTGTTGCGACCAGTATCGGTGCGGAAGGGATCGCCTGCAGCCCAGGGCAGGATCTCCTGATTGCCGATACTGCGGAGGACTTCGCTACTGCACTCTCCAGCCTGCTCCTGGACCCACGGCGGGTGGAAATGATCGGACGAAATGCGCGGCGCTACGTCGAACAATACCACGACCAACAGTGTGTCGGGAATCAACTGGCGGCATTCCTGGCCACCGTAGTTGACTACCGGCGATCGACGGCAGCATAAGCCACCGGTTACTTCCCGATGCAAAATTGGGAGAAAATACGGTCGAGCAGGTCGTTAGTCCAGCGTTCCCCAAGCAGGGTGCTGAGTTCTTCTGCCGCATTCCGTAGGTCGAGCGCCACACACTCACCCGGTAGGTACTCGGCCAGTGCCGTCCGCGCCGAATCAAGAAATCCTTCGATGCGGCGGAGCGCTTCCACATGGCGCTGGTTGATGAGCGCAATATCCAGCTCAGCGGTACTCTCGGTCAGGATACGCTCCAGGAAGCTGATCAAGTCCTCGATTCCCGCCCCTGTCCGTGCCGAGAGAATGATCTCTGCATCGCTCCGTGGGGATGGAGTTGGCGTGACACAGTCGGCTTTGTTCTGGACAAGGACAAGGCGATGCTGGGGAAACTCGTTCCGCAACGACTCCACTAAGCTATCAGAATGCGATTGCCCTTCGGTCAGGTCGTTGACGACGACGAGCATGTCGCACTGCTCAATGACCGAGCGAGCCAGTGCAATTCCTTCCACTTCGATAGCGTCGCTGCTCTCCCGGAAACCGGCCGTATCGTACAACCGAATGCACATCTGCCCTACCTGGAGCGGTTCCTCGATGTAGTCGCGTGTGGTACCTGCTACTGGTGAAACGATTGCGCGCTGGCGTCCGAGCAACGCATTGAACAGCGAGCTTTTCCCAGCATTCGGAAAACCAATAATCCCAACCCGCATACCGTGCCGGAGCATCTGAGCGCCAGTGTACGAACGGATGAAACGCCGGCAGTCAGCCAGAATGCGTTCGATTCGGGCAGCCAAGTCCTCGCGTTCGACGAACTCAATGTCCTCCTGGGAAAAATCTAATTCCAGCTCGACCAGTGATGCAACATTTTGCAAGTCGTCCCGGATACGGCGCACCCAGTCGGTGAAAGAGCCACCCAGTTGCTTTACTGCAAGTTCTTGTGCTACAAGTGTTTGGGAGTGAATGATCTCGGCGACAGACTCCACCTGCAACAGGTCCAGCTTTCCGTTGAGAAATGCGCGGCGGGTGAATTCGCCAGGTTCTGCCAGCCGAGCACCCTGCGCACAGAGAGACTCTACCACGATGCGGTAAAGAGTATAGCCACCGTGACAGGTGATTTCGACGACGTCTTCACCGGTGAAGCTTCGCGGTGCGCGGAAGACGCTTGCCGTTACGTAGTCGGCAATGCTACCATCGGGTCGGAGGAATTGTCCGTAGTGGATCGTATGGGACGGGACCTCCGTCAATGGATGCTTACCACGAAAGCACCGGTCTGCGATCGGAATTGCGTGCGGTCCGGAAACACGCACAACCGCCAGCCCTGCAATACCGGGTGGCGTCGAGAGTGCGCAAATGGTGTCATTCGGTTGTGGTAGCATTGTGGGGCCTGTGTCCGAATTTTGCGGCATGGAAAAGACGCATGTCGAGCAGTTTTGGCGTAGCATCGGCCATCTCCAGCTTGCCGTTGAGCACTGGCACGAGCTGGATTCAACCAACGATCGCGCGCGGGCACTGTGCCACGAGATTTCCCACCCCGTGCTGGTGACCGCAGCGCATCAACGGGCTGGGCGCGGGCGGCATGGGAATGTTTGGTACGATGTTCCCGGAGCTGCGCTGTTGATGTCGGTGGGCATTCCTACGCCGCTGCCAACGCATAAACCAGCGCCGACGGTTGTTGTATTGGCAACGGCTGCCTGTGCCGTGCTGACCGAGCTTGTGCGGCTTGTACGGCCAGACTGTGTGCGGCTCAAGTACCCCAACGATGTATGGGTGAAACCATCCAATGCCCCAGCCGGGAAAGTCGGCGGCATGCTCATCGAAACTGACTACGTCGGTGCAGAACCGGGGGTGTGCGTGGTTGGTATCGGCATCAACCTCCAGGGTGCGCCAATGCTTGGCGATGCTGCTTATCCGGCTCGCTGCCTTGCTGATGTTGCCGTTGCTCCCCTTCCACTGCCCGAGGAGCTTGCCGAGCGGATCGCAGAACGCTTGCTTTCGGACCTTCTCCACAACCAGCCACAAACACTGATGCAACGGTGGCAGGAGGAGTTGCGGCTGCTCGGACACCGAGTAGTTTTGCGTTCCGACGCGGTGCCTGCAGTCGTCGTTGCCTATGGCGACGATGGCAGCCTTCGCGCACGGCGTTGCGACACAGATGCAGCCATCACGCTGCGCGATGCCGATAGTCTTCTCTACGATCCATTCGCCGCATGAATGCTGCCATTGATCTTGGCAATAGCCGACTGAAAGTGTTGCGTAGCGATGGGCGCTATAGCGTCTGCTCGCTTGATACACTCGACTGGGCAGAGCTCGAGACCGTTCTTGCTCCCGTCCGACAGGTGGTTCTCAGTTCGGTCAATCCCCGATTCGAGCCGACTCTGCGACAGTTTTTGGGAGAACGCTGGACCGCTTACAGCGCACAGGAACTTCTCCGCCGGCAAACGCTCCCGATCACGATTGCCGCCGAAGGAGTCGGCACCGATCGGGTTCTGGGGGTTCTTGGAGCGCTGCGGTATGCAGAGCCGCCGCTTGTGGTCGTGGACTTCGGCACAGCAATGACGGCTACCCTTCTCGACCGCGAGCGCAGGCTCATCGGTGGCTTCATCCTTCCTGGCGTGACGCTGCAGTTGCAGGCACTCCAGCAAAAATTCCCTCATCTGCCAGTGCCAGAGCAGCTTGCACGGTGGCAGCACAAACCGGGAGCAACAACGGCAGACGCGATCGTAGCAGGATTGGGTCTGTGGGTAGAAGCGATGATCCGGGCCGTCTATACCGCAGCCACCATGTGCTTCACCACCGAGCATGTGGCTGTCTGCGTCACCGGCGGCATTGCGCCGATGCTTGCAGAGATGGTGGCAAGGGTGGATGTTCCGGTTCGCGTCGTGCCGAAGCTTGTCGCCGAAGGTGCGCTCACCTTGCTCGAGGAGGCGGTATGATTGCTCTCTGCATCCATGGTGGAGCGGGAAACCGCCAGCCTTCCGCTGAGGATGGTGTTCTGCTTGCTGCGTTGGAGTCGGCGCTCGATGCAGGGTGGGCTCTCTTGGAATCGGGTGCTTCGGCACTCGATGCGGTGCACGTCGCAATTGGGGTGCTCGAAGATGAACCGCTGTTCAATGCCGGTCGAGGTGCTGCCTTGGCACGCGATGGTTCGGTCGAACTCGATGCCGCGCTGATGGACGGTGCCACCGCACGGGTCGGTGCTGTCATTGGGGTGCGAGGCATCCGCTACCCTATCGCAGCCGCACGTGCTGTGCTCGAGCATTCCGAACACGTCATCATGGCTGGCTCTGGTGCCGAGCGCTTTGCTCTTGCGCATGGCTGTGAGCCGGTCGAACCAACATTTTTTGTGACGGAACGATCCCAGCGTGCTCTCGAACGTTTTCAGGCGCAGCAAAAGCGCGTCGAGCTTGGGACGGTCGGTGCAGTTGCCCTCGATGCCGCGGGCAATCTGGCTGCAGGAAATTCTACCGGAGGCATGACGGGCAAGCGTCCTGGTCGCGTCGGGGATACACCGATCATCGGAGCTGGAACGTATGCAAACAAGCATGTCGCAGTCGCCTGCACAGGGCATGGCGAATACTTCATTCGTATCTGTGCAGCGATGCGTCTTGCGATGATGATTGAGCTGACGGGCGCTGCTCTCGATGAGGCTGCCCATGCAGTGCTCGATCAGGTTGCATCCCTCGGCGGACATGGTGGCTTGATTGCACTCGACGTTGATGGAAATTTGACAATGCCATTTACCACACCGAGCATGGCACGGGCGTGGCGGCGCAGTGATGGTAGCGGTGGTGTGGCGATCTTTTGAGACCTTCTGAAAAAGCAGTCGAAGAGAGCGCCTACGGCACTACGCTGTGCTGGGAGGTAGAGCGTGTTCTTCAACGCAGAACTGACGCCATCACGCCGCAATGAATCCGGAAAAAACAGCAATGCAGACCCGAAATTTATTGCTCATGGTTGGTGGTTCTGCTGTGGTGAGAATGAGTAGAACAGTTGCCCCCCCCCCCGAGCTTCAGGGGTTGAGTAATCCCTGAGAAATATCCAGAACCTTTTCCTTGCACGGAAGATACGTTGCTTCATTGTGTTGACCGAACAACCCGAGATACGAGCTGCGTCAGCAATTGACATATCGTCTACTTCGACCAAGATAATTGCTTCTTTCAACAAAGGTGGTAGGTGGGCGAGCGCGTTGAGGACATCCAGCGTGGCAGCCACGGAGCCGTCAGGATTGTACGATGGAGGCAGGAAAATGCTGTCGTCGTTATCTGTTCCGAGGAACTGGGCAGGCATTTCGCGGCGCCGAAGTCGAGCTTCACGCCGGAGAAACCTTGTTGCTTCAGTAACAAGGGTGAAGATAAGTGTTTGGGTAGATTCAGGAAAATTTTTTCGACCGCTGTAAATCGCTTCTGCCAGCGATGTCATACCTTCGCATACCGCATCATCTATACAGTAGCGAAATTTCTTCCATCGCAATCGGAGTAACTGCTTGGCAGCGTCTGCTGCAGACCGTAAAGCGTGCCACTCCGCCTCACTCAGACATCGCCGAAGTGGATGTTCTGATTCCATGGTACTGCTCCATTACTCAGGACGGACCAGATACAATGAGCGAAGGAGCGAACCTGTAGAATCAAGAATGAGGATGCAATATGTGCCTCGGGGGAGGTCTGGTGGAAACGGAATGGATGTACTCCCTGCCGAAAGAATTTGCTCACTGACTACTCGGCCGATGATATTGAAAATTCGAATGGTGGATTCAGTCGTGAGCGGTGGGGATATGGGTATGCTGCTGCCAGTAAGAACCAGGTGATCGGTTATCGGGATATCAGGCTTTTGGTAAGGTATGCTCGACGTAAGTTCCAACGAATCATTGAAAATAACGACTGCCCGGTTCATGGCATCCACGATGGCTTGATTTTTCAAGCGCTGGGGTGGACACCAAAACTCGATTATCCACATGGGTATGTATGTCCGATAAAGGTAAGGCTCTCGAATCAGGCAAAGTCGCACAAGGGCCACTTCCAATTCTGGGCACCGAGATTTCCAATTCTTAACGGTATTATTGTCATATAAGCTAAGGAAAGTCAGTACAGAATCAATGTCATACCAGCTTCGATTAATTGGTCGGGCGGTGTCTTGTGGCCGTTGTCGTCGCTGGAGAACCTGGTATTGAGAGCCGCGTAACGTAATGGTGTACTCGTAGAGCATGCCCTGAGTTGGTGATAGGAAGGTGTAGTCCCAAACGGGCATTGTCCCGGTGGCGGATGTATCGAAGACACCCGGACTAATGCTATCGGAACGGTATTTAGTCCACGCGATGGAAACAAGAGCGACCCCAGTGTCGCCGCTTTCGGTTTGTGCAGTTGTTGTTGCAAAGGGTAGTCCCGCAGAGGGAACAAATGCAGAACCTGTTTGCGCTAACACTGCTGCAGGCACTAACACTGCTACCAGTGAGCGAACTACCAGCATCGAACAGAGTGTCTTTGCTGTCATGGAATTACTCCTCGAAATTGTTGGACAACAGATCGCCGATAGTCTTGGTAGAGAACGTGAAGATTACCATTGCCATCAAAGTTCGAGACCACGGCCTTCATTCCATCATAGGTGACCGGGATCGTACACTCGCCCAGCAGAGCACCACTTTCGCGATCGTAGAGCTGCAAGATCATTGGTGTTGTTGATTGGTCATCAGTAATACCCATCTCCCGGAGTTTCCATAGGAGCATAAACTTATTGCTAGTAATTCCGATGCTGACAACGCTTGCCCAGGCTCGGTTGCTAAGGAGATTTATCTTATAGTGTGAGGCTGGATATACAGCTTGTTTGCTGGGACTGACCAGGGATGGGTTGTAGTAAGATTTGATACGATGTCGGATCCCATCCGGCGCAATCCAAACGTAATCCGTCCATACATCGTGCAGGATGGCCGCATCTTCACAAGAGCGTATCAAAGGAATAAACAAGTATCCAATCCCTAACATACGCTTATTAACGCCAAGCTGCCCGCCGAATCCCAGACACTTTCCCGTTTGCTTATCGAGCAACGACCATAAAGGTGCATTATACTCGTGCTGTATTGTTGTCGGGTTTATGCGTGGATCAGATCCCGACGCTAACACTTCTGATAATCTATACCCTCGTGGATAGGCGCGGTAGTCAAGCGTAGTGACAAAAAGTGGAGGTCGGCAGATCGATACAAGAGAGAGAGGATGATACCTTTCTGTAAACCCAAACCGTTCTCTGTTGAAATCTTGTAGGTAGGGGATGTGCTGGATAACTCTGCCGTTGACGACATCGTAGACAGCAATCCAATTAGTTTTGCTGATCGTGATGGTAGTATCTGTATCTTGCATTGCTGAGTCTTGGTGCTTGACTACGACACTTTCGATCATCCCATACGAAAGAGGGATATAAAGAATGCTATCCACGCATGGATCGAAGGATGCACCGAATGGCTGCACTACTTGAATGTAGTTTTGTTTCCTCATCGCATTAAAGAGGGAATCCGATGCAGTCGGGGACTGCTGTCGGAAAAATACGGAGTCAATCCGGATGGGGAGTAGTCTATCCTGCTTGGAGTCATAGACTATGTTGTCTGGTGTAGTCGTGCCTCCCTGACCAAAACAGTACCACCGTCCATTGCGACTAATCTGAATTGATGTCACCTTTCCTAAACCAGACTCGTACGACTCGCTTACGGGTAGTGTCTTGACCAGGACAGCTTGCGGGAGGGCAGTGGAGATGGAGTCCTTGTTATACCCGCCGATTCTATTGTGGTGAATAGTTCCAGCCGAAGAATGCAGAGCCGCACGCATCGGGGATGGCAGATGAGTTGTCGTTGCGGCAAGTCGGGCTAATGAATCGAGTGGGACGTCTGCCTGGTAAAGGTTAAAATAGTACAGCAACTCCCCTTCACATGACCATACCGTCAACCAACATGGGGAGTAGGTCATGTCCTTGGCGGAGATTCCAAAATTTTGAAATAGTAATAGATCCGTTGTTGTATCGGTAATGACCGGAAAATCAAAAAGATGATGTTTTTTCGCATCAATCCATGCTCGTTCTCCTTCGATAATGCCGAGCACGGGAATGCGATGCTGGATCAAAATCGATGAAACAATCCTTGTAATCAGAACTGTATGCCTAAACCCACCCCGCATGAGAAAGATGGCAACTCGGTCGGTGCACAACATGTGGGTGCGGATGAAGCTGGCGACCGATGCTGATCGTTCTGGAAACGAAACAGTCACTTCCGCTTGATTTACCGTCTGTAATTCAGGTGTCATCAATTCCCGGATTACTCGATATTCCTCGCTCTCCTCTTGCTCAGAAAGAAGCGGTTGGGCAGACAGATGCCACCCAAAAGCGAGCAACACTACTGCGAACGTGTATGCACCCCGACATCGTTGGATGCATTCTGCTATGTGGGAAGAAAGGCTCATACCCAAATTCGCTGAGTAAGCAGACCTATCGCTGTTGGTGAACAAAAATAAAAAAACACACCTGTACGGTTGATCGGTGTACCCGATACCGCACAGGTGTGTAGCTGCTGCTGGGTTCGTGGATCATCCGTCGATTACGGTTCTGGAATTACGGTGGCATCCTGTGATGGATCACCGCTTGGACCTGGACCCAGGTAGATGCAATTGAAATCACCTATCTGGGAATCAAAGTCGTAAAGCGTTGCTTTGTCGGGATACCCACCACCAGGATTTCCTGCGCCCAGGTCGATCGTAATACAGGTACGACTTGTTGCTGGACCGCACGTCATCACCGTTATTCCACCCTCGCGAATGACGACAGCCCGATTGCCTTTGATCTCGATCCTGGCGGTTCCAGAAAAAGCAATCGTACTGCTCACCAGCAATCCGATGGCACCCAGCAGTACTCGACATGGTGCACGCATATGCTGTTCGGCACGATAGTGACACATACTCTTTCTGAAGACTGCGTGGAGTGCTTCATCCTCTTGCTTGCTGGAGCACCTGGCAGTAAGCACTCAAACCTTCCACTTGCTCCAGCACACAAAGAGCATGCACGCAGCTCCACAACGGAATGGACCTGATCTCCTTGGAAAGGTTACATCATTATCACACTGACCAGCACAATACGTTGGCGATCACCGAAAAACCGAACGCCGAGCTTCCCGTTGGTGTGAGCATGGCAATACTGCACCACTGCTGCAGGATCCGCCATCAACACCACCCGGGGCAGACCGCATGGCCTGCCCCGGGTTTCTCCATGAAACGTTGGACTTACTTGACCAGCTGCATCTGCTTGGTTGCAACGATGCGACCATCGAAGAGCAAGCGGTACTCATACGTGCCCGAACTGAGCAAGCCCATCTCGAGCGTCACGCTGGCCCACTGCTCCCGAGCCGGCAGCTCAATGGTGCGAACGGTCCGTCCCGCTGCATCGCTGACTTCGAGCTGAGCACGCCCAACGCCACTGGGAACGTAGTACGGGATGGTCGTCGTGCCGTCGTGAGGATTGGGGATGTT
>Ga0101945_1001830_pt1 | contig 17916 bp, 14 predicted proteins | sample DewCreD2012metaG_2_FD_75246 | JGI IMG/M metagenome (GOLD analysis project Ga0101945, IMG submission 75246) | Hot spring sediment bacterial and archeal communities from British Columbia, Canada, to study Microbial Dark Matter (Phase II) - Dewar... ... | reverse complement strand
GCTGTGCGTGCCGAGGATGTGCGCCGCTTCAGCCACGCCATGCAGCGGTCCGGCCTGCGCCCCCGCACCCGCGCGCGCCGCCTGGTGGCCCTGCGCCAGTTCTATGCCTACCTGGTGAGGACCGGCCGCCTCAAGGCCAGCCCCCTGGAGCACCTGGAGCTCCCCAGGATCAGCCGGGCCACCGTACCCCGGTTCCTCCGGCCCGCGGAGGTGGGGCGGCTGCGCGCCGTCATCCCGGAGACCCCGCGGGGACGCCGGGACCGGGCGCTAGTCGAGCTGGGCCTCTCATCGCTGCGCGTCTCGGAAGTCGTAGGCCTGCAGTTGGACGACCTCTTCCTCGACCGGGGGCAGGTGCGGATCACGGGCAAAGGCGGAGGCCAGTACCTCCAGCCGGTGACGGCCGCGGCCGTCCGCGCCCTGGAGCGGTGGTTGGCGGTCCGCCCCCGCTGCCCGTCGCCGTTCGTCTTCACCTCCCTCCCTCCGCGGGGCACCCGCGGCTTGGCCTACGAGTCTGCGGAGCGCATCCTGCGGGCCTACCTGAAGGCGGCGGGCATCACCCGGCCTTTGTCGTTCCACGCCCTGCGGCACACCGTGGGCGTCACCCTGGCCGACCGGGGGGTGCCGCTGGAGTACATCCAGGACCTCCTGCGCCATGCCGACCCGCGGACGACCCGGATCTACACCTCCGTGGCTCCTGAGCGCCTGCAGGAAGTCCTCCACCGGGAGCTCCACTTCCCGGACCCGTCTGGGTGAGGGAGGGCGCCTCGGGCATGGAGGCACGCCAGGCGGCTGCCGCAGGTATCGGGGACTGACCCGTGGGGGCCGAGGAGGAGGTGGAGTTCTGTGAGCGCGGTGCCCCCGCCGCTGCTCCAATTTCCCACCGGCAGGGGGGATTCCACGCGCGCCCAGCCCTGCCTGCCCGTATCGCGCAGGAATCTCCGGTCACCCTGTAAAAGAGGGGAGGCATGCTCAACCCCAGCGAAAGGGCCTGCCTGGCCATCGCCGACATCTCTGGGTACACCAGCTACCTGACCGGCAGCGAGCTGGACCATGCCCAGGACGTGCTGGCCGACCTGATGGAGACCACCCTGGGGGCCCTCGGGCCGATCCTGCGGCTGAACAAGCTGGAAGGGGACGCCATTTTCCTTTACGCGCCCGAGGCGGAGATCGACGGCTCTACGCTCCTGGACACACTGGAAAGTGCCTACTTCGCCTTCCAGCGGCGGCTGCGCGCGATCCGGCAGGCCACCACCTGCCAGTGCACTGCCTGCCGCACCATCCCTCGCCTCAACCTCAAGTTCTGCGTGCACCACGGGGACTTCGTCCGGCAGCGCATCCTGGGTCAGGAGGAACTGGCCGGGCGCGATGTCATCCTGGTGCACCGCCTGCTGAAGAACCACGTCAGCGAGCGCTTCGGCCTGCATGGGTACGCGCTGCTTACCGCCGTCTGCGCGCAGGCCATGCGGCTGAACGCAGATCGCCTGGGCCTGCGAGCGCACGCCGAAACCTACGAGCATATCGGGGAGATCCCCGGCTACGTATACGACCTGCAGCAGCGCTGGCAGGAAGAGCAGGACGCCCGCCGCGTGCGCCTGCACCCCGGGGAGGCCGACATCCACTGGACTTTCGACCTGGCCGCACCCGCGGCCCTGGTCTGGGAGTGGAACACCGACGCCTCCAGGCGCACCCGATGGGCGGAGGATGTGGTGCGGGTGGACGTGCAGACGGTGGGCGGCCGACGGGGTGTTGGAACCACCAACCACTGCGTCCACGGAAAGGACAGTCACCTGGAAGAGATCGTCGACTGGTGGCCCATGGAGTACTTCAGCTATGTCGTTCGCCATCCCGTTACGGGCGAGTCGCTGGTCACCGAGGTCCACGAGCCGCTGGATGAGGAGCACACCCGCCTTCACTGGCTCATGCGGGTGCAGGCGCCGCAGGCCCGGGCGATGATGGCCGATCCGCAGCATCGCCCCATGTTCGAGCAGTTCGCGCGGGAGATGCGGGAGAGCCTCGAGCGCTCCCTGGCCCGGCTGACGCACATCCTCCGTGAGGTCATGGCCGGGCGACAGCAGGACGTGGCTGCGGCGGCACAGGCCCGCCACCACCTCAAGGAGACGGCCGCTCACTACTGGCGGCAGCGCGCTGAGGGGCCGGGGGCCGGCCCTCCGCCGTAGCCGCGCCGGCCCTCGCTCAGGGGGGCGGGAGCAGCTCCACCTCATCCGCGCGGACCATCAGCTCGCTGCTGCCCGCCCTCCCGCGTACGACCACGGTGAGCACACCGTAGCGAGGGACGATGCGCCGCACTTCGCCTTGCAGCGGCGGGTCACGCAGCACCCGCACGCGGTGCCCCGGGGCCAGCGGCTGCCCGTGCCGGTCGTGTAGCGTCATGGCCGTCCCGCCTGGAAGCTGTGGCCTGTGTTCAACGGGGGATCCGCTCGATGACGACGGCGATGCCCTGCCCCACCCCGATGCACATGGTGGCCAGTCCGAAACGCCCTCCCCGCCGCTCCAGCTCGTACAGCAGCGTGGTCAGGATGCGCGCCCCGCTGCAGCCGAGGGGATGCCCCAGGGCTATGGCGCCGCCATTGGGGTTCAGTCGCTCCGGGGGGATCTGGAGCTCGCGCACGCAGGCCAGCACCTGGGCGGCGAAGGCCTCGTTCAGCTCGATCACGTCCATGTCCTGAATGGACAGTCCCGTCCGCGCCAGGACCTTCCGCGTGGCAGGGACAGGACCCAGGCCCATGGTGGAAGGGTCCACGCCCGCCACAGCGGAACCTATGACCCGCGCCCGGGGGGCGAGCCCGCGTGCCGCCGCCGCCTCTGCCGACATCAGCAGCGCGCCCGCGGCTCCGTCGTTGATCCCCGACGAGTTCCCGGCGGTGACGGTCCCGTTCTCCTTGAACGCCGGCGGCAGTGCCGCCAGGCGTTCAAGGGTACTATCCGGGCGCGGGGGCTCGTCAGCATCCACAATGAGCGGCTCCCCCTCTCCCCGGGCGATCACCACAGGGACGATCTCCTCCCTGAAGCGCCCCTCGGCGATAGCCTGCGCGGCCCGGCGCTGGCTCTCCAGGGCGAAGGCATCTTGCTCCTGCCGCGTGATGCCGTAGCGCTGCGCCACCACCTCAGCGGTTTCCCCCATGCTCAGCGGCGGATAGGCCTGGGCCAGCTTTGGGTTGACGAAGCGCCAGCCGATGGTGCTGTCATAGAGTTCCACCCGTCCCCGCGGAAACGCCCGCTCCGGCTTCGCCATCACGAAGGGCGCGCGGGTCATGGACTCCACGCCGCCCGCGATGAAGACCTCCCCCTCCCCAGCCCGGATGGCGTGGGCGGCGGCAACCACCGCCTGCAGCCCCGAGCCACACAGCCGGTTCACAGTCTGCCCGGCCACGCTCACCGGCAGACCCGCCAGGAGTACGGCCATCCGGGCCACGTTGCGGTTGTCCTCGCCGGCCTGGTTGCTGCAGCCAAAGATGACGTCCTCTATGTCCTGCGGATCGAGGCGGTTGCGGCGCACCAGCTCCTGGATGACCAGCGCGGCCAGGTCGTCGGGACGGACGTCCTTGAGGGCTCCGCCGTACCGACCGACGGGTGTGCGCACGGCGTCCACAATGACCGGCTCCGGCATCTCAGGTCCCGGTAAACCGCGGCGGCCGCTTCTCCAGAAAGGCCGCCACGCCCTCGCGGTGGTCGGCGGTGGCGCCGGCCACCTCCTGCAGGTAGGCCTCGTAGGCCAGCACATCCTCTAGGGGGGCTCGCAGCGCGTAGCGAAGGGCCCGCTTGGTCAGCCCGAACGCCCTGGTGGGCCCGGCGGCGAGGCGCCGCGCCACCTCCATCGTGGCCGCCATGAGCTGCTCCGCAGGCACCACGCGGTTGACCAGGCCCAGGCGCAGCGCCTCCTGCGCATCCACCGGTTCTGCCAGGTAGGCCATCTCGAAGGCCTTGCCCAGGCCCACCAAGCGCGGCAGGAAGTAGGTGCTCCCGGAGTCGGGTACCAGCCCGACCCGGGCAAAGACTTGAATGAACGATGCCTGCTCCGAGGCTATGCGCAGGTCACCGGCCAGGGCCAGGCTGCAGCCTGCGCCTGCGGCCACCCCGTTAACCGCGGCGAGCACCGGCTTCTCCACCGTGGCCAGGCGCATTATCACTGGGTTGTAACGCTGCCGCAGGGACTCCAAGTACGAGGGCTGTGCCGCCGCAGGCCGCTCCCGCAGGTCCTGCCCCGAGCAGAACCCCCGACCGGCCCCGGTCAGGACAATGCAACGCACACCGGCCTCCCGGACGGCGTACGACAGGCCCTCTTGTAGATCCCGGGCCAGCTGCTCGTTTATGGCGTTGAGGACATCCGGCCGGTTGAGGGTCAGGGTCAGCACCCCCGCCTCCTCCGACAGCAGGACCGTTTCCAGTGCGGGGGCTGCCATGGTCACCCCTCCTCCATCCTGACTCGGGTTGGGCCTGCCGGTTCAGCGCCCGCGGAACTGAGCGGGCCGACGGGCCAGGAAGGCACGCACCCCCTCTTCCTTATCCTCCGTGGCGAAGAGCAGGTAGAAGCACTTGCGCTCGTAGTCCAGCCCGCCCTCCAGGGAGGTGTCGAAAGCCTTGAGCACCGCCTCCTTGGCCAACCGCACGGCCAGCGGCGGCCGCGCGGCGATCTCCCTGGCCAGGGCCCTGGCCTCGGTCAGCACCATCTCGTCGGGGACGACGCGCGTCACCAGGCCCATAGCCTCCGCCTCCCGCGCAGTCATCTGCCGGCCGGTGAGGATCAGCTCCATCGCCCGGTACTTGCCCACGGTGCGCGTCAGCCGCTGGGTGCCCCCGGCCCCCGGGATCAGCCCCAGGTTGATCTCCGGCTGGCCGAAACGCGCCGACTCCCCGGCGACGATAATGTCGCAAAGCATGGCCAGCTCGTTGCCGCCGCCCAGGGCGAAGCCGGTGACCGCGGCGATGAGCGGGGTGGCCAGTTTGCGGATGCGCTCCCACTGCTGGAAGCGGTAGGCCTGCAGCATATCCACCACCGAGGCGTCGGCGAACTCGCGGATGTCAGCGCCTGCGGCAAAGGCCCGAGGGCCGCCCGTTAGCACCAGGCAGCGGACCTCGGGGTCCCTGTCCAGCTCTTCCAGCGCCGCCACCAGCTCGTCCATCAGGGCCCGGTTGAGGGCGTTGAGCACCTCAGGGCGATTCAGTTGCACCACGGCGATGGCCTCTTCACGGGTGACCAGCAGGTGTTGCGGCGTCATCGCGGCCTCCTTACTGGCGGACGATGATGGTCTCGAAGCCGACGGCGCGCAGCCGCTCCGCCAGGCGCTCGGCGTTCTCCCGCTCGGCGAAGGCGCCCACGAAGACCTTGAACAGCTCCCCGCTGGGCAGGAGGTAGGCGTCGAACCCGGCGGCCCGCAACTGGTTCACCCGCTCCTGCGCGTTCTCCCTCTTGAGGAACGCGCCCGCCTGCACGCGGAAGAGGGTAGCCCCCGCGGCCTGTGTCACCGTCGGGCGGGGTGCCGGGGTCTTGGCCACCGCAACCGTGGGAACGGGCGTGGACGCTGGCGTCGGCAGTGGGGTGGGCGAAACAGCCGGAGGGGGTGGTGTGGGTGCAGTGACGGCTAGTGGCGGTTGAGACGGCGATGGTACGGCAGCCGGGGCGGGCAGCATCGGCGAGGGTACCGCGGCGGGTTGCTGGGCGATGCCGGGTTGTTTCAGAAAGATCTCGCCGATAACGTAACCCAGCACCAGGGAGACGACGAAAAGACCGATCAGGGCCAAAGTGACGACGAGTGGACTGGCGCGCACCGAATCCCTCCGCGACGAAGAAAGCCCCGCCTGCGCAGTTTCGAGGATCGAGACCGTTTTCCTGCCGGATCAGCCCTCCGCCAGGCTGGTCAGGTAGCGCGCCAGCGTCTCCCGCCGTCGCCGCAGCTCCTCGTGCCGCCGCCTCTCCCCTTCCACCACCTCTTCTGCCGCCCGGCTGAGGAAACCGGTGCTGTTCAGGCGAGCCTCCACCCGGTACAGATCCTGCTCCACCCGCTCCAGCTCCCGGGCCAGACGACCCCGGATGCGCGCGGCCTCCGCCTCGCCCAGGGGGAGGAGGACCTCGACGCCGTCCACCGCCGCCGCGGCCGCCCGTGCCGGAGGGGTGGCCTCCGGGGAAGGGAAGGTCAGCCCGCTCGCTCGGGCCAGGAGACGGATGTAAGGGGCGAAGGCCTCCAGCTCGGCGCGCCTGCCTCCGTCCGCCACCCGCAGCAGCGGCGCGACGGTGGTCCCGGGTGCTACCCCCATGTCGGCGCGCAGCGACCGGATGGCGCGGATGACCCGGATCAGGCGCTCGACGGCCCGCTCCGCCGGCGCATCCAGCCACTGGGCCTGGGGCTGCGGCCAGGGGGCCAGCATGATGCTCTCCCCCTCGTGGGGCACTAGCTGCCAGACCTCCTCGGTGATATGCGGCATGATGGGGTGCAGGAGGCGCATCGCGCCCTCCAGGACACGCCACAACGTCCACTGCACCTGCCGCCGCCGCCCGGGTCCACCCTGGCCGGAGAGGTCCACCTTGGCCAGCTCCACGTACCAGTCGGCGTAGGTCGACCAGAGGAAGTCGTATATGGCTTTCGCCGCTTTGTCGAACTCGAAGCTCTCCAGGTGGCCGGTCACCTCGGCGGCGGTGCGGGCGAAGCGGCTGAGAATCCACCGGTCGATGAGTCCCAGGGCCTCCTGCGGGGGCGCCGCTTGAGGGACAAAGTCCTCCAGGTTCAGGCGCACGAAGCGGGCGATGTTCCAGATCTTGTTGTTGAAGTTGCGCACGTCCTCCAGCATCTTCTCGCTGAAGCGCAGGTCCTGCTGCTGCTGCGAGCAGCGCACCACCAGGGCAAAGCGCAGGGCGTCGGCTCCGTACCCTCGCTGGTCCATCATCTCCATGGGGTCGATGCCCGTGCCCATGGACTTGCTCATCCGCCGCCCCTCCAGCGTCAGCACCGTGGGGTGGATGTAGACGTCGGTGAAGGGGACCTCGCCCAGGAACTCCAGGCCGAACATGATCATGCGGGCCACCCAGAGGAAGATGATGCCGCGGTCCGTCACCAGTACGCTACCCGGGTAGAAGTAGCGCAGCTCGGGGGTGTCCTGTGGCCAGCCCAATGTGGCGAAGGGCCAGAGAGCGGAGCTGAACCAGGTGTCCAGGATCTGCTCCTCCTGCGTCAGCGCGGCTCCAGCGCAACGCGGGCAGCGGTCGGGGCGCTGACGAGCCACCACCACCTCGCCGCAGTCCCCGCAGTGCCAGGCCGGGATCTGGTGTCCCCACCACAGCCGCCGGGAGATGTTCCAGTCGCGGATGCCCTCCATCCAGTCCAGGTAGACCTTCGTCCAGCGTTCGGGGTGGAAACGTACCCTCCCCTCTCGCACCGCGCGGATGGCGGGTGCGGCCAGGTCGGCCATGCGCACAAACCACTGGTCGGTAATGTAGGGTTCAAGCACGGTCTTGCAGCGTTCGCAGACGGCCACAGCGGTGGTGTACGGCTCCTCCCGCACCACCAGTCCCCGGTTGCGCAGCTCCGCCGCCACCGCCTGGCGTGCGGCAAACCGGTCCAGGCCGGCGAACATCCCCGCCTCCTTCGTCATCCGGCCGTGCTCGTCGAGCACCACCGGTGCGGGCAGGCCGTGTGTAGCGCCGATCTGGTTGTCCAGCGGGTCGTGGCCCGGCGTGATCTTGACGGCGCCGGTACCGAATTGCGGATCCACCCGCGGGTCGGCGATGATGGGGACTACCCGCTGGACGATGGGCACCACTACCTGCCGCCCTACCAGGTTTCGGTACCGTCCATCCTCTGGATGGACGGCCACGGCCACATCCGCCAGGATCGTCTCCGGTCGCTGTGTGGCGATGACGATGCCATCGCTGCCGTCGGCACCGGGATAGCGCACGTGGTAGAGGGTGCTGGCCACCTCCTGGTACTCTACCTCCAGGTCGGAGACGCTGGTCAGGTCGTGGGGGCACCAGTTGATCATCCGCTGTCCGTAGTAGATGTGTCCCCGGGCGTGGAGGCGAAGGAAGGCCTCGGTCACCGCGTGGGCGTATCCCGGGTCCAGGGTGAAGGTGACGCGGTCCCAGTCACAGGAGAACCCCATCCGCTTCAACTGGCTGTAGATGATGCCCCCGTACTTCTCCTTCCACTGCCAGGTGAACTCCAGGAACTTCTCCCGCCCCAGGTCGAAGCGCGTCTTCCCCTCCTTGGCCAGCTCCCGCTCGATGACCACGTGGGTGCCGATGCTGGCGTGATCGGTGCCGGGCATCCACATGCTGTTCCAGCCCTGCATGCGCCGCCAGCGGATGAGCACATCCTGCAGCGTGTTGTTCAGGGCGTGGCCGATGTGCAGGTCGCCGGTGATGTTGGGCAGGGGCATCATGATGACGAACGGGCGGCGCTCCGGATCCACGGGTGCGTGGAAGTAGCCGCGCGACAGCCAAGTCTGGTACCAGCGCTGCTCCACACGGCGCGGGTCGTACGTCGTTGGGATCCGCTCTGGTTTTGCTGACACCATCGTCTAAGTGCTCCCCTCCGGAAAACACAAAAGCTGCCTCGCCAAGGGCGAAGCAGCGCTCCGCGGTACCACCTTGCTTGCCGGCCCCGCTGGCCGGCAACTCTTCTTCGCGATCCCGGGCGAACCCGGCGGACTTGCGCCGCAACCCAGCGGCATGTGCCCGCGGCTTAGGGGCGACGTTCGGAGGGCCCGTAGCCGGGGGATCTTTCACCCGCCGGATCCCCCTCGCTTCCCCCGCTGCCGCACCTCGCAACTCCGACCGGTGCGGCGCGGGGATCGGCCGGATCCCGTCCTACTCCTCCCCGTCCTTGCCTCGCCCGCATTATCGAGGCCGCCCGCCGTGCTGTCAAGGCGCCCAACGCCTGCGTCGCGCGGACCTCAGAGAGGCTCACCGGGCTCCTCCTCCGGTAGCGACGCCACAGCATCCAGCCGCAGGCTGGCCAGGTGCTCGCGCATGGCCGCCTCCGCGCGCGCCCCGTCCCTCGCCCGGATGGCCGCGGTGAGCTTGGCCAGCTCGCGGAACGAGCGGGTGGCCCGCCCTTTCTGCCGCAGCACCTTGTGCTCCACCGGCGCAAGCTGGGCGCGCAGGGTCTCGATGGCCCGCTCCAGCCGCCGGTTCAGAGCCATCCTGGCAACGGTGACGTGGAATTCAGCCGCGATGTCCACGAGGCGGGAGACATGGTTCTGGCGCAGGGCGACCCCGTACTCCTTGATCAGGCTGTTCAGGTGCGCCAGGAACGGCCCGCTGGCCCGCTCCGCGCTGCGTCGCGCAGCCACGCCTTCAAGACCCTCCAGCATCTCGTACAGCTCGTCGGCGTCGACGCGGCCAACCCGCGGGACGACCACGCCCCTCCCCGGGACGGCGCGGACGAGGCCTTCCGCTTCCAGGCGTCGCAGTGCGTCACGGATGGGGGTGCGGCTGATCCGCCAGGCGCGGGCCAGCTCCAGCTCGTTCAGCCGCTCGCCTGGGGCGAGCTGGCCCTGGAGGATGGCCTCGCGGATCCGTCGGTAGGCGGCAGTCCCCACGGGCTCGCGATGCGGCGGAGGACCCCAGACGCCATCGTCGCGCATGCGGATGCCGAGTTCCCTCCGGTAGTGTGTGGCCTACCCTGGATACTGTATTTTGTATTTTGAGCTCTGTCAACAGTGCACGACCGAGCCAGAACAACCCTTAAATGCCCGTTGAAAGTTGATAAACGGGGCTACAGAGTGCTAAACTGCCCTATGGAATTGGAAACGATGAAGCTCGTGGAGGTGAGGGATGACCTACATAATTGCCGAGCCATGTATCGGGACCAAAGACCGATCCTGCGTCGAAGTCTGCCCCGTGGATTGTATCTATGAGTTCGTGGATGAAATCGGGGGGTATGTGGTTCCCGACCCATCCACCGGGGCTGGTCCCGACAAGAAGGTCATTCCCCGGGGGGAAGCCGTGCACATACCCCCCGAGAACTTCCCCAAGGAGGCGCTGGTTGCCCAGCTCTTCATCCACCCGGAGGAGTGCATCGACTGTGGGGCATGCGAGTCCGTCTGCCCGGTGACGGCCATCTTCGCCGAGGCGGACGTCCCCGACCAGTGGAAGAAGTACGTGGCGATGCAGTACGAGGCCTTCGGTTTGCAGCCGAAGTAGGCGGAAGCTGTCGCCAGCGCCGACACATCAGGAGGGGGCACCGTTGAGGTGCCCCCTCCCCCATTCCCCCGCACCGGGCTAGCTGACCTGCGGCGCCTCCGGCTGCTTGGGCAGGGGCTGCGGTGGCCGCGGGGGGAGGTAGGCAGCCGGCGGCACGGGTGCCGCAGGTGCGGGGTGCACCACCGCCTCCATCGTCGGCCCCAGAGCTTCCGCCAGCACCTCGTCCATGTGCTCCACCAGGACGAATCGCAGCCGTCGCCGCACGTTCTCAGGAATCTCGTTGAGGTCCTTCTCGTTGTCCCGCGGCAGGATCACGGTGCGCATCCCGGCGCGGTGCGCCGCCAGCACCTTCTCCTTCACCCCGCCGATGGGCAGGACCCTCCCGCGCAGGGTGATCTCCCCGGTCATGGCCACGTCGCGCTTTACCGGCCGCCCCGTGAGCGCGGAGGCAAGCGCGGTGGCCATGGTGATGCCGGCGGACGGTCCGTCCTTGGGCTCCGCCCCCGCGGGGACGTGGATGTGCACGTCCAGCTTCTGGTAGAAGTCCTCTGGCAGCCCCAACCGCTTGGCCCGCGAGCGGACGTAGGAGAGCGCGGCCTGCGCCGACTCCTTCATCACGTCGCCCAACTGCCCGGTGAGCGTCAACTCCCCGTCGCCCGGCATGAGGGTGGCCTCCACACTGCGGATGTCGCCCCCCATCTCGGTGTAGATGAGCGCCGTGGCCGCCCCCACCTCGTCCTCCTTCTCGGCGACGCCGAAGCGGAAGCGCGGCGGACCCAGGAAGCGGTGCAGGTTGGCCGTGGTCACCTTGAGGGACTTCTCCACCCCGCGCGCCACATCCGTGGCCACCTTGCGGCAGATGGTGCCGATCTCCCGCTCCAGGTTCCGCACCCCCGCTTCCCTGGTGTACTCCCGGGCGATGCGGCGCAGCGCCTCCTCGGTGAACTGCACGTGCTCCCCCCGCAGACCATTGGCCTTGCGCTGCTTGGGGATGAGGAACTGCTCGGCGATCTTGATCTTCTCCTCCTCCGTGTACCCAGCGAAGCGGATGATCTCCATGCGGTCGCGCAGCGCCGGCGGGATGGTCTCCAGGATGTTGCCCGTGGCGATGAACATGACCTCGCTGAGGTCGAAGGCAACCTCCAGGTAGTGGTCACTGAAGGCATGGTTCTGCTCGGGGTCCAGGGCCTCCAGCAGCGCCGCCGAGGGGTCACCGCGGAAGTCGACTCCAAGCTTGTCAATCTCGTCCAGCATGAACACGGGGTTCTTGCTGCCCGCCTGCTTCATCCCCTGGATGATTCGCCCCGGCAGGGCCCCCACATAGGTACGGCGGTGCCCCCGGATCTCTGCCTCATCACGCACCCCGCCCAGCGAGATGCGCACGAACTTCCGCCCCAGGGCGCGGGCGATGGATTTGCCCACGGAGGTCTTGCCCACCCCCGGCGGGCCGATGAAGCAAAGGATCGGCCCCTTGGATTCGGGGGCCAGCTTGCGCACCGCCAGGTACTCGATGACGCGCTCCTTGACCTTGTCCAGCCCGTAGTGGTCCTCGTCCAGGATGCGCCGCGCCTCGTCGATGTCCAGCCGGTCCTCGGTGCGCACCGACCATGGGATGGCCAGGATCCAGTCCAGGTAGGTGCGCACCACCACAGCCTCCGCCACCATGGGCGGCATCTTCTCCAGCCGGCCGAGCTCCTCCAGCGCCTTCTCCCGGACGTGGTCGGGGAGGTTGGCCGCCTCAATCTTCTTCCGGTACTCGGCCACCTCCGCTTGGCGCTCGTCGGCCTCACCCAGCTCGTGCTGGATGGCCTTCATCTGCTCCTTGAGGAAGTACTCCCGCTGCGACTTCTCCATCTGCTTGCGCACCCGGTTCTGGATCTTTCGTTCCAGCTCCAGGATGCTGATCTCGCGGGAGAGGACCTGCCCCAGCACCTCCAGCCGCTCCTGCACCCCGGCCTCCAGGAGGCGCTGCCTCTCCTCCAGCTTCAGGTTCAGGTACTGCGCCACCACATCGGCGAGGCGGCCGGGTTCCTCCACCTGCATCACGGCCACGAACTGCTCAGGGGGAATGGCCCGGGAGAGGCGGGCGAAACGCTCGAACTGGGAAGCCAGACCTCGCATCAGCGCCTCCAGCTCCAAGCTCTTCTCCGGCGGGTCAGCGCGCGCGGTGTAGCGCACGGCGAAGAACGGATCCTCCTGCACGTACTCCTGGATCTCCGCGCGGACCACACCCTCGACGATGACCTGGAGGACGCCGTCCGGCTGCTTGCCCACCTGCAGGATGCGGCAGACGGAGCCGGTGCGGTAGATGTCGTCCGGTCTGGGGTTGTCCAGATCGTCCTGCTTCTGCGCCGCCAGGATGATGAGCCGGGGCTCCCCGGCCAGGGCCGCCTCCAGGGCGCGCAGCGATTTGGGCCGGCCCACTCCCAGCCCCTGCACCTGGTGCGGGAAGATGACGGTGCCCTTGAGGGGCAGCAGCGGCAGGATCTCTTTCATCGCCGCGGGGTCGATCACCTGTGACTCGCTCATGGGTCCTCCCATCCGGGCCGACGGGGTAATCTCACCGGGAACAACGCCCACCCAGGGGGTTTGTTCCCCAGAATGAAAACGGGGGACGATGCCGCCCCCGGCCCCTGGACCCCCGCCTTTCGCCTGAAATTATAGCATTTCCGCCCGGTGGGGGACAGGCCGCCTCAGGACGCCGGCTTCTCCTTGGCCAGGCGCTTCAGGTCCGCAGCGGTGAGCAGAATCGGTTCGCTGCGCTGCAGGACGGCCTCCTCGGTGACGATGCAGCGGCGAACGTCGCTGCGGGAGGGAATCTCGTACATGATGTTCAGCATGATCTCCTCAATGATGGTGCGCAGGCCGCGGGCCCCCGTGTTGCGCGCCATCGCCTCCCGGGCGATGGCGTGCAACGCCTCCTCGGTGAAAACCAGCTCCACCCCGTCCATCTCCAGGATCTTCTGGTACTGTCGCACAAGGGCGTTGCGCGGCTCCACCAGGATCCGCACCAGATCCCGCTCGTCCAGCGGGTCCAGGGGCACGACGATGGGCAGCCGCCCCACGAACTCGGGGATCATGCCGTACTTGAGCAGGTCCTGGGGCATGATGTGACTTAGGATCTCCCCCAGCCGCTTCTTGGTGCGGGGCTCCACCTGCGCTCCGAACCCGATGCTGGTCTGCCGCGTGCGGCTCTCGATGATCCGCTCCAGCCCGTCGAAGGCCCCACCGCAGATGAAGAGGATGTTGGTGGTGTCGATCTGGATGAACTCCTGGTGAGGGTGCTTCCTCCCGCCCTGGGGCGGGACGTTGGCCACCGTCCCCTCCAGGATCTTCAGCAGGGCCTGTTGCACGCCCTCTCCGGAGACGTCCCGGGTGATGGAGGGGTTCTCGCTTTTCCTGGCGATCTTGTCAACCTCGTCGATGTAGATGATGCCGCGCTCCGCCTTCTTGATGTCGTAGTCGGCCATCTGAATGAGGCGCAGGAGGATGTTCTCCACATCTTCCCCCACGTAGCCCGCCTCTGTCAGGGAGGTGGCGTCGGCGATGGCGAAAGGGACATCCAGGATCTTGGCCAGGGTCTGGGCCAGCAGCGTCTTGCCGCAACCGGTGGGGCCGATGAGCAGGATGTTGGACTTCTGCAGCTCCACGTCCGAAGGACGGCGCGACCCGCTGCGCTTGTAGTGGTTGTAGACGGCCACGGCCAGGGCCTTCTTCGCCCGCTCCTGCCCCACCACGTACTGGCAGAGGACGTCGTAGATCTCCTTGGGCTTGGGGGTGACGCGGGGGGTGACCACCTCGTCCCCAGCCAGCTCCTCCTCCACGATCTCGTTGCACAGCTCGATGCACTCGTCGCAGATGTATACCCCGGGGCCCGCCACCAGCTTGCGCACCTGCTCCTGGGGCTTGCCGCAGAAGGAACACTTGAGCCGGTCGCGCTCGTCGCCGAAGCGAAACATGCTCACGGGGCAGCGACCTTCACCTTTCGCTCCCGGGGAGCGAAGATCTCGTCGATCAACCCGTACTCCTTGGCCTCCGGGGGGGTCATCCAGAAGTTCCGGTCGGCGTCCCGCTCGATCCGCTCCAGGGGCTGACCGCTGTAGCGGGCGAGCAACTCGTACATCTGGCCGCGATCCCGCAGGAACTGCCGCGTCTGGATCTCGATGTCCGCGGTGGTCCCCTGCGCTCCGCCCCAGGGCTGGTGGATCATTATACGGGCATAGGGGAGAGCATAGCGCTTTCCCCTGGTCCCGCCGGCAAGGATGAGCGCCGCCCCGCTGGCCGCCAGGCCCACGCAGATGGTGGAGATGTCCGGCCGCACATACTGCATGGTGTCGTGAATGGCCAGCGAGGCGTAGAGGTCGCCGCCGGGGCTGTTGATGTAGAGGGAGATGTCCTTGTCTGGATCCTCTCCCTCCAGGTAGAGGAGCTGGGCGACGACCAGGTTTGCCACGTCGTCGTCGATCGGTCCCCCCAGGAAGACGATCCGCTCCTTGAGCAGGCGGGAGTAGATATCGTAGCCTCGCTCACCGCGAGGCGTGCTCTCGATGACGTAAGGGATCAAAGGCATCGGTGCTCACCCTCCCCGCGTCTGGGCCCGTTCCCCCGGCGGGGTCGCCGCAGGGGCGGCGGGGACGTCCCCTGCCGAGGCGAGGCTGACGAGGAACTGCACGGTCTTGCGGCGGCGGAGGGTCCTGACTAGCGCGCTGCGGCGCGACTCTTCCTCGAGCCACTGGCGCACCCGCGCCACCTCCTGCTGCAAACTCTGCGCAAGGTTCTCTGCCTCACGGGTGATTTCCTCCTCCGTGGGTGCGATGCCCTCGCGCCGCGCGATCTCGTCCAGCACCAGCTGCGTGCGCAGCCGCTCCTCGGCCACGGCCTCGTACTCCCGGCGCAGGTCCTCGACAGTCTTTTCGGCCGCGCGCAGATAGGTTTCCAGGGTCAGCCCGCGCCGGGCCAGCGTCTCCTCCAGGTCGGCCAGCAGGTGTTCCACCTCTTGGGCCACCAGCGAGCGGGGCAGGTCCACAGTCGCCCCGGCAGTCACGGCGCGCAGCACAGCGTCGCGGTAGGCATCGGCGGCGCGTGCCGCCACCTCCGCCCGCAAGCGCTCCCGCAGCTGCGCCCGCAGCGCCGCCACCGACTCCGCGCCCACCTGGCGGGCGAAGGCGTCATCTGCAGCCGGGAGTTCCCGCCGCTTGACGTCTACGGCCACTACGGTGACCTGCTCGCCGCCATCCCCCAGGGTGATGGTGCGCTGCTCGCCCCGCCGCACGCCCTCCAGGCCCTCCTCCAGGGGCGCGGGGTATAGGCCCCCGCCGATCTCCACCAGGACCTCCTTCCCCTCAGCCAGCCGGGGGAGACCGGGCGCCGCCTGCAGGACCTGCAGCAGCACGAAGTCGCCGCGAGCCGCCGCGGCCTCCGCCGCGGGGACAAGCGTGGCCTGGCGTACCCGCAGGTCCTCGATCCGCGCCTCCACGTCGGCGTCGGTGACGGCGGGTTCCTCCCAGGGCAGGCGCACCTCCCGGTAGGCGCCGGGATCCACCTCCGGGACCACGTCGACTGTGGCCACAAAGCGCAGGGGGCCGTTCTCGTCCACCGGCGCGGTCTGCACGTCGATCTGCGGCTGGCCGATGGGTGCCAGACCTGCTTCCTTCACGGCGCGGGCGTACCCCTCGGGGAGGAGGAGCTTCAGGGTCTCCTCCATCAGGCTCTCCCGCCCCACGTAGCGCTCCAGGATCGTCCGCGGCGCCTTCCCGCGGCGGAAGCCGGGGACCGTCACCCGCTGGGCCAGGCGGCGGTGGGCGGCCGCCACCGCCCGGGCCACTTCCTCAGGCGGCAGCTCAACCTGCAACACCGCGCGGCTCCCCGGCGCGCGCCGCCACTCCACCTTCATCCCGTCCTCCCACCTGCCTCCCCACCGGTGTGCAAGAAGGCGGCCTGGGCGCAAACCCCCGGCCGCCCGGAACCACTGGTGCGGGCGGGGGGACTCGAACCCCCACCGGCTTGCGCCGACCAGATCCTAAGTCTGGCGCCTATGCCAGTTCGGCTACGCCCGCGTTCCCGCAGGACGCCGCGCCACCGCAGCACGCCCGCCAAAGGACGATGACCAGCGCCGCAGCACTGGCCATCGAAACTGGAGGGCCGTGAGGGACTCGAACCCCCAACACGAGGCTTAAGAGGCCCCTGCTCTACCTGTTGAGCTAACGGCCCCCGTGCCGGACTTTCATTATACCGGACGGCGGCGATCCGTCCAAGCGTTCTGTGAACCCTTTGAACCCTCAGCCCACCACGATGTGCTCGTCGACGAACAGGGTCCCTGTCTCGCCGGCGAAGGCATCCAGGTCCGCCACCACCGCCCGCGCCGCCTCGGCCCGCACATCCGCGTCGAAGTCCTCGCGCGAGGCCCAGGTCAACTCCGCCACACCGTCAAACAGCGGGGTCTGGCCCCGCGGGGCACGCGTCACCAGGTGGATGACGTAGCCGGTCAGGTGGGAGTAGGTGCGCCGCGCCAGGTCCGCGTGTGGTCCCGTCCAGTAGGCGCGGAATTCCTCGGCGCTCATCTCCGCCTTCTTGCGCGCCCAGACCAGGATCTTGACCATACATCTAATTTCTCGCCTGGCGCGGGCAGTCCCTGCCGCCGTACGGATCAGCGCAGCCTCGGCCAGTCCCGCAGCAGCTCCCGCGCAGCGTTGTGCCCTGGGGCGCCCATCACCCCTCCCCCCGGGTGCGTCCCCGCGCCACAGAGGTAGAGCCCGGCGACGGGGGTACGGCATTGAGCCCACCCGGGAAGGGGTCGCAGAAAGAAGAGGCGGTCGGGGGTCATCTCGCCGTGGAATACTGTGCGAAGATGGACACGATGTGCTTCCCCGGAGGGGCCAGGGTCGGGTCGTAGGTCGTGGGGATAGTCACCTCGAGAAAGGGCTCGCGGGACGGCCGGCCGACGCGGGCGTCGTCCCAGGCCGTCCAGAGCCAAGTGCACCTTCATGGCCACGCCCGACATGCGTATGGCCTCCACCTGGCGGCGGAACACCGGGTCCAGCTCGCCGGGGGCGCCAGGTGAAGCAAGGTGCCACCCCCATACGCCCAAGCTCCCAAAGGTCCCGCCGGTTGCGGTCGAGGATGTCCGGAGGCGTTCGCAGAAGCCACGGGCTTACGAATCCGGCCACCCGGGCCAGGAACTCCTCGTAGGCTGGGTAGCGCTCTGCACCCTGACGGGAGAAACGGGCGATCTCCTCGGCGCTGCGGTGGGGGTCCCGCCAGATGAACAGGTGCCGCCCGTCGGGGAATTCTCTTCGCCGGGCGCGAACTCTCCCTCCTGGTGAGGATGGCATCCGGGGCGGGACCCGAGGTGATGACGGAGGCAGCCGTGCAAGTCCTGAAGGAACGTATCCTGCGCGAAGGGCGCAACCTTGGCCACGGGATCCTCAAGGTCGACGGGTTCATCAACCATCAGGTCGATCCCGGACTGATGGACGCCTGCGGCCGCGAGCTGGCGCGCCGCTTCGCCGGCGTGGGCGCCACCAAGGTGCTCACCGCGGAGATCTCCGGTATCGCCCCCGCCCTGACCACCGCGCTGCACCTGGGCCTCCCCTGCGTCTACGCCCGCAAGTCCCGCCCCATCACCATGCCGGACCAGGTCTTCCTGACGCTGGCGCCCTCCCACACCAGGGGGCGCACGGTGGAGCTGATCGTCTCCCCGGAATTCCTCTCCCGCGGCGAGCGGGTCCTCATCATCGACGACTTCCTGGCTACCGGGCAGA
>Ga0101945_1001822_pt1 | contig 18034 bp, 18 predicted proteins | sample DewCreD2012metaG_2_FD_75246 | JGI IMG/M metagenome (GOLD analysis project Ga0101945, IMG submission 75246) | Hot spring sediment bacterial and archeal communities from British Columbia, Canada, to study Microbial Dark Matter (Phase II) - Dewar... ... | reverse complement strand
TCATGCCTTGATATTCTATATTAATGGCAGTAGCTACAGGGTAAAGGATAAGCTAAAGAGGGTTAATTAGAGGGGTCAATTTTATTTGCACATAAGGGGTCAAATCTCTTGACTATCAACAATGACCACCTTATCATCCCTCCCCTATTTATTCTTTTATACATCATTCTGATTGCAGTTTCTTTACTTTTTGGATCATCTGTTGACGCTATTGTTTTCTGGTCTCTTGTAGTTTCGGTTATAATTCTGCTTGTGTTAGGTATATTGCTTTTCGTAAATGTGATGAAAATGAGACATCAAGCTGCACATATCAGAAGAACGGTCGATAACCTAAAAGATACCCACAAAATTTTAGAAGCCATAAGAGCAACCACATTGTCTCGCTAAGACTATGGAAAGGAAAATAAGGACAAATAGAAAAATAGAGACTAAAATAGGACTAAAATAGGGATAGCACCATTAATTAAAAGACAATATAAAGCCACCTAACCAATCAAACAAGCGGATGCTTACCAGCACCGCTTATTTCTTCGTTGAGGCTGTAGAAAAAGTCCATAAACTGTGGGTTTCGAACTCAAGGGGACTTATTCTACAGACTCGTTAGAATTAAAAGAGAATATTTGATTGACTAAAGGTATATTTAAGGTATAATAATTATACTATGAAGTTTGAATTTGATTTCATGAAAAGCGATGGCAACAAGAAAAAGCATGGAATTGACTTCTACGAGGCTCAAGCCCTATGGAATGATCCTGATTTAATTGAGATTCCCGTAAAAACCAGTGATGAGCCAAGATGTTTGGTAATCGGCAAAATATCTGAAAAGCACTGTCAGGAGTAATTACTTATAGGGGTGGAAAGATAAGAATTATCTCGGTATGACGGTCGAGAAAAGAGGAGGGTGAGATATATGAAAGCTCGTGAATTTAACAAGAAATTTGATGAAAGCGAGGACATTTCCAAATACCTTGATATGTCAAAAGCGAGGAGACTAGAGCAAGAACAGAAAAGGGTAAATGTAGATTTTCCTTTGTGGATGGTTCAATTATTGGATAAAGAAGCAAGATGTTTGGGCGTGCCTCGCCAATCAATCATCAAAGTCTGGGTTGCGGAGCGTCTTGAAAAGGCATCTTGAACAATATGACCGAACGGGTGGAGAAGGGGGGACACTTCCCATATTATTTCAAAAATGAGAAAAATGGGACAGCCTGACGGTTCTATTTTTGCCTGACAAATCACTCCAGCTGACCAGATACAGCCGCGCCGCTGATTTCAGACGTAGGTGACATAGGACAAAGGGTATTTATTAAATGAACTACAGACTCACTCCCTCTGATCTAACTTTTCTCTATGATAGTTGTAAACACTGTTTCGTTTTAAAGGTAAAGAATGGCATTGCACAACCTTCAATCCCTATTCCTAATATTTTTACTATTATAGCCTCTCTCCAGAAGCAATACTATTCAGGTAAACGAACCGAAGAATTTTGTCCAAGCTTACCTACTGGCATGGTTACCTACGGAGAAAAGTGGGTCCGCTCAAAAGCCATTGAATTTACAGAATCAGGAAGCACTTGTTTTATCAACGGAAGATTTGATGTAGTCGCTGAGCTAGATGATGGTTCATTCGCGGTCCTCGATTTTAAAACTGGTAGTCCAACTGAAGAAAAGGTGGAGATGTATGCTCGTCAGCTCCAAGCGTATGCTTTTGCACTAGAAAACCCCGCTCCTGAAGCATTACAGCTTAAACCGATTTCTAAACTTGCTCTTCTGTACTTCACGCCTGACAAGTGTGACCAGCTGGCAGTTAGTCGTCAGGTATTGCATGGGGAACTTCAGTTGGTAGAAGTGCAACGTAATGATGAAGCATTTTTAACCTTTCTTCAACAGGTCGTCACACTTCTGGATGGGCCTCTACCACCGCCCCAGCCAGAAGGGTGTGATTGGTGCGCCTATAGAGAACACATTGGAGAAATGTTTTTATCAGAGCCAATTGCCGTAACGAGAGTACAAAAAAATCCTCCGATACCTTCTTGCCCTGTTTGTGGCGGAGTTATGCGTAGAAAAAGTGGACGTTATGGCGATTTCTGGTCTTGTATTAATTATCCAAACTGTAAGGGTTCACGCAATACATAGGTTTATCAAGCATTAAACTTTTTCCAATTTTTACCCTCTTATCAACGCTACAAGATATTACATTCTCAATTTGAATTATAGCCCTATTTATCTCTTATATATCCCTCATATATCAGCTATTACTACATTGGGTAAATCAATCACTGACTTAATTAACTACCTTAAAACCCATCCACCTGAAGATGTAGAATTTATCCATGAGCTTGTAGTCAAAATACTTGGAAGAAAAAGGGCTATGATGCGATAATCGCCGACTCTTATTCTCAGAGGTCATAGCCTGTTAGCTTCTCAACTTTTGAGTGTCTTGGATTGGTTTCAAGAACTGTGCATTTTAAAAGACAATTACTATAAACTTAGGTTATAATTTTCTATGGACCTCAAAGACAAATTGCATACAGTCCCTCCATCTTCAGGCGTCTATATAATGAAGGATGCCAGAGAGAGAGTGATTTATGTAGGCAAGGCAAAAAACTTAAAGGAGAGACTCAAATCCTATTTTCAGGAGTCTTCCTCATCGGAGGTTCGTTCCGAACTTGATTTAAGAAAATCTGCAATGGTTAAAGAAATCAAGGACTTTGATTATATAGTCACGGATAATGAGCTTGAGGCATTGGTGCTTGAGGCGAATTATATAAAGGGACTTAAGCCAAGATATAACATAATTTTAAGAGATGACAAGAACTATCCTTATCTTAAACTTACCGTGAATGAAGAGTGGCCCAGGCTTGAAGTTGCAAGAAGAATTACAAAGGATGGTTCACTTTCTAACGGGGTTTATTTTGGTCCCTATGTGCCTACAGGCATTATGTGGGAGACATTGAGGTTTATAAGGCGGAACTTTCCACTGCGTCAATGCAGATACAATCTTGAAAAGCCCATGAGACCATGCATCCAGTATCAGATGGGAAGGTGTCTTGCACCATGTGCAGAGACCCTTCGGGGGCGGAAGGAGCATAAACGATATATGGAAGTAGTTAATGAGGTAAGGCTCTTTCTTCAGGGTAAGAGAAAAGACCTCCTTGAGAATCTCCTTGGGAGGATGCAGAGACTCTCAGATGACCTCAGATTTGAAGAGGCAGCAAGGCTAAGGGACAGGATAAAGGCGATTGAAAGGGTCTGGGAGACCCAGAGGGTTATAGCCCAAGAGCTCGGGGACATGGATGTGATAGGCATTTACAGGAAGGAGAGGGAAGGAGCAATATTTGTGCTGTTTGTGAGAAATGGCATGGTTTCAGGGCAGAAGGATTTCTTCCTGAGAAGGCTTGATGGAATGGATAACAGGGAAGTGATTACAGGCTTTATAGGGCAATTTTACTCCAAGGACATGCTGATACCCCCAAGGATTGTCCTTCCCATTAAAGGCTACTTCAAAACCCAAAGACTCTGGCTAAGCAAAAAAAGAGGTGGAGATGTGAGGCTCTCATATGCAAAGGGTGAAAAGGAGATTGAGGTCATGAGGATGGCAAAGGATAATGCCTATCACTCATTCCTCGGGCATAAAGAGACAAAGACTGATGAGGTCCTTATATTATTGAAGAATCTGCTCAACCTAAAAACAATACCAAGAAGAATAGAGGCACTGGATGTGTCAAATATTGCAGGCTCTGAGGCAGTAGGTGCGGTTGTTACATGGGAGGATGGGGAATTCCTTAAAGACGGCTATAGACTCTTTAAAATAAAAGGGGTTGAAGGGATTGACGATTTTGCTATGATAGAAGAGGTGATGGCCAGGCATCTTTCCAGAATGGTCGGGACTCAGGGTAGTGAATTGCCACAACTCATCCTTATTGATGGAGGCAGGGGACAGCTAAATTCAGCCTTAAATGCCATGAAGCCTTTTAACCTCCTGATAGAGATAGCTGCAATAGCAAAGGCTAAAGAAGGAGAGATACAGGATAGGGTATATCTACCGGGCAAGACAGCGCCTGTCCTCTTAGAGCCGGGGATGGCAGTGACCAATCTACTTCAGCGCATAAGGGATGAGGCTCACAGGTTTGCCATAGGTCACCATAAGAGATTAAGGACAAGGAGGACATTGGAGTCTCCCCTTGAGAGGGTAAGTGGGATAGGCAAGAAGAGGAGACTCCTACTTTTAAGACACTTCGGAGGCATTGATGCCCTGAAAAAGGCATCTCTGGATGAGATTGCATCTTTAAAGGGTATAAACAGAAAAATCGCAGAGCGTTTAAAACAATTCCTCGGTTGTGTGCTCTCTTTGTTTTTACTCTCTCTACCTATCAGTTCAGAGGCTGCCTATAAAGTCTATCTTAAAAATGGCAGTGTCCTCAGTGGTGTGGATGAGCTCAGGGAAGAAGATGGAAGAATAATAATCTACACAGGTGGAGGGTCTCTTACAATATCTAAGGAGAGTGTGTTGAGGATAGAGGAATATAAGGCAGGAATTATTAAAAAGAGAGAGCCTCCCAAGGAAGAGCCACCGATGTGGTGGCGGGTATATGAGACAGCACCTCCGGAAAAGTTAGAAGAACCCAAAAAGCCCCAGGAAAAAGAATTAAAAAAGGAGGCTCCTGAGCAAAGGAAGAGGACTGCCCCAAGAAAGACCCAGTATAAAGAACTTAAAAAACTTGAAGAGGAAGGCAAGCTACCACCTACGCACAAACCATATAAAGAATTCTTGGATAAATTAGAAAGGGAGAGAAAACTTGCCCCTTAGAAGAAATTGAAGACGGCTTATTCTATCCATTAAGATAAATTTAAGTTCAAGCTTTATCGCTGGATAATCCTTTAAAATGGATCTTAATTTTTACAGTTTTTTGTTCATGCCTTTAGTTTAACATAAAGACAAAATTAGTTGACAAGCACTGTGCATTCATGGGAGGCTATAAATGGTGAAAAGGGAAGGCATTGAAAAATATCTTAAAGGGCTTTTTGGAGAAGGGGCTGTCCTGAGGGATTTCTCACCCCTCGGTGCCGGCGTTCATGGCACGGGATTTTCAGTGGTAATAGAAATTAATGGGGAGACAAAGAGGCTTGTCCTCAAAGACCTATCAGGTGAGGGCTTGGGTCATGATCTTCCCTCTGATAGGGCATCTGTATTCATCTGGGCAAAAGACAACTATGGAGACCTTCCAAAACACATAAAGGCAGTTGATGTGGCGATGCTTAAGGCTGATGACTCAATACAGTCAATTGGTGGAGGGAAAGAGTATTATCTCTTGATGGAAGAGGCACAGGGTATCAATTATTTCAATGACCTTGAAGCAATGAGTAGAAAAGAAACCCTTGACGAGAATGATAGAACTAAAATATATCTCATGACCGAGTATCTTGCAGAGATTCACAGTGTCAAAAAAGATTCCAAAATCTTTTACTGGAGGAAATTAAGGGATACCATAGGACATGGTGAATGCCTGATGGGTGTTTTTGATACATATCCTGATGGAACCTTAAGTTATGAAGAGATGGCGGAGATAGAGAAGCTCTGCATTGACTGGAGGGTAAGGCTGAAACCCAGGTCTTACAGACTCTGCCAGATACATGGAGACTTCCATCCAGGGAATATATGGTTTAAAACTGTCGTTGACTTCATCCTTCTTGACCGTAGCAGAGGTCCATGGGGGGATGCTGCTGATGATGTAACTGCCTTAACAATAAACTATATCTTTTTCTCAATAAATCATCACGGTAAACTTCATGGTGCATATCTTGAGGCAATGAAGCTCTTCTATGAAGAGTATCTTAGGAGGACACAGGATTTTGAACTTTACGAGGTAGTTGCACCATTCTTTGCATTCAGGGGTGTAGTTGTGGCAAACCCAATCTTTTATCCAAAAGTAACCCCCGAGAACAGAAAGAGGATTTTTAATTTTGTCCGAGGAGTCTTAAGGGATAGCTCTTTCAATGTTGAAAGGGTGAATGAATACATAAAACACAGATGATCACTGATTTATTGAGATGAACACAGATTTTTTATCTGCGATTATCTGTGCTTCTCAATCTGCAAACATCTGCGATCCTTTAACATGGACATTACAGAACTAAGAATAATCGGTAAACGCTTAAGAGAGGAGATATCTCCTCTTATATGGAGATTCCAGGGTGCTGCTCCCATTGGCAGGGGGGCAAGTGGGGATAAGACCTATCCCATTGATAAGCTGGCTGAGGAGATTATACTGGAAGAAATAGAAAAATTTAAAGAGCCTGTTACCGCCGTATCAGAAGAGTATGGGTTTAAAGACATCCGTGGCGGAGGGGCAAGGCTTTTAATAGACCCTATTGATGGAAGCAAAAATGCCCTATCAGGGCTTCCCTTTTTTTCAACCTCTATTGCCGTTGTTGAGGGTAATACCCTTAAGTATTCCTCAATAGGCTATGTCATAAATTTAATAAACGGAGATGAATACTGGGCTATCCGTGGCGTTGGAAGTTTTTTTAATGGAAGACTTATAAGGACACAGCAGGATGATGATTTCCGTATCATTGCCTATGAGGCACAGACCCCGAGGATAGATATTCCAAAGATTATGCCTCTGCTTTCTCTCTTCAAGAGGACGAGATGTCTTGGCTCAACAGCCCTTGATATGGCACTTCTTTCACAGGGAGTTATCAGTGTGTTTGTCACACCTTCACCCTCAAGAAGCTTTGATTTTGCAGCAGGCTATTTGCTTATCAAGGAGGCAGGTGGGATTGTTACAGACCTCAAGGGTAGAGAATTAGATAATGTTCAAATAGGAATTGAAAAGGTCTCACCCCTTCTTGCCTCAGCAAATAAGAGGCTTCATGAAAGGGCAGTGAGGGTTTTACACTAATACCATTCCCAGAGACACCCTGAGGTTTGAAAGTTACCTAAACCTTAGAGTATGATTAAATTATGCTTCAGGGTTTTAGCACAACCGGGATTGGTAGTATGCCTTATTCTGATGCAAAAGAGGCATGCAGGGTTATATTTGAGTGTGTTGATATACCTTTCTGGCCACAGCTTCCTAAGCGAAGTTTCCTTGAATCCATGATTCCACAGTATTCAGAAGGCTTCCCATTTGTAAGGGTGAATGCAGGAGATATTTATGTAGAAAGACCTGAAGAAAGGGCAATATCACTATTTTATGAGGCAATTGAAAAGAAGGCAGGGTTTCCAATCTCAGAGGATTATGCCTCTGGATTTTATGCCTTTTTGGACATCCTTAAGGAGGAAGGGGGGAAATTAGATGTGCTTAAGGGACACATTACAGGGCCGCTTACCTTTACCCTGGGGCTTACCGATAAGCAAAAAAAACCCATTTATTTTGATGAGGAGATGCGGGAGCTTGCCCTCCACCTGCTTAAGGGTAAGGTGCGGTGGCAGATAGAGAGACTTCAACCTTTTGCTGAGAAGATTATAATATTCATTGATGAGCCGGTAATTTCAGCGCTGGGCACATCAACTTATATAGGCGTGGACATGACTGATGTATCACGACTTGTAGGGGGGCTTGTGAGTTTTATCCGGGATTCAGGCTCCATCTCAGGTATTCACTGCTGTGGCAGGGCAGACTGGTCTGTAGTCTTATCATTAGGGCTTGATATATTAAGTTTTGATGCATACCTTTTCGGGGATACCCTGAGTATTTATCCGGAGGAAATAAAGGCATTCCTTCAGAATGGAGGATTCATTTCATGGGGAATTGTGCCGACAGGGGAGACAATAAAAAAAGTGACCCTTAAGGAATTAATAGAACGGCTTGAACAGGGGTTTCTTTCTCTGGAAGGCTTAGGCGTCCCGGGCGATATACTCCGAGGGCAAAGCCTTCTTACTCCTTCCTGTGGCACCGCTTCAATGGAGATTGATGATGCCATGAGGGTGTTCTCACTGTTGAAAGATTTGAGGAATAGTTATGCAAAAGACTAAAGGCTTTATATCATTTGAAGGTATTGAGGGTGCAGGTAAAAGCACGCAGGCCAGACTCCTAGGGGATTACTTGAGGGCCAAGGGCTTTAATGTCCTTATAACAGAGGAGCCAGGGGGCACAAAGATAGGGCTTAAGATAAGGGAAATCCTCCTTGACCCGCATAACAGCATGAACCCTTTGACAGAGCTTCTTCTTTACAGTGCAGTAAGGGCGGAGCATGTAAGGGAGGTGATTTATCCTGCACTCATGAGAGGCACTATTGTGATAACAGACCGTTTTTCTGATTCAACCCTTGCCTATCAGGGTTATGGGAGGGGAATAGATTTAGGGGTTATAAAGACAATCAATGAGATTGTGGCCCTGAAGCCCTTTGTGTCATTTCTGCTTGACACAGATGCCCTGGAGGGGTTAAGAAGAAATGCAACTGCAAGAAAAGTGAATAGATTTGAGCTTGAGACAATAGAGTTCCATAACAGGGTGCGTGAGGGGTATCTTCAGATTGCAAGGGAGGAGCCAGACAGGGTAAAGATAATTGATGCCTCAGGAGGGATTGAAGAGGTCAATAAAAAAATCATAGAGGTGTTAGAAACACTATGGGCTTAAGGGATATTGTAGGACAGGAGAGGGCACTCTGTATATTAAGAGGCTCCATTAAAAAAAATCGCATCAGCCATGCATACCTCTTTACAGGTGAGAGAGGGATAGGTAAGAGGCTCACTGCCATTAATTTTGCAAAGACACTTAACTGCCTTAAAAGAGTTACAAGTTATGAGTTAGGGGTTAGGAGACAAAACTCCGAACTCCGAATTGGGGTCCCCAAAAAATCGCAAGATTTTTTGGGGTGCACTCTTGACTGCTGTGATAAGTGTCCTTCCTGCAGAAAGATAGATAAGGCAATACATCCTGATGTCCTTTTTATCAAACCAGAAGGCGATGGAAGACAGATTACCATTGAGGTAATAAGAAATATGGAGGAATTCCTCTCTTACAAATCATTTGAGGGAGGATGGAAGATAGTGATTATAGATTCTGCAGAGGCCCTTAATCCGGCGGCAGCCAATTCCTTTCTAAAGACCCTTGAAGAGCCTCCTCCTCAAAGCCTCTTAATCCTTATATCTTCAATGCCTGAACTGATTCCTGATACAATTCGTTCAAGATGCCAGAGGATAAATTTTTCTACCTTACCTCCTCAAATGATAATAGAACTACTTAAGCAAAACTTTAAACCCTCACCTGGGCGAAAAGACCTCTTTGGGTGCCTTTCAAACTCCACACTCATGCTTATAAGTAAGCTCTCCTCAGGAAGAGTCGCTTTGGCTTTAAGTGAGGACCTGCTTGAGAGAAGAGAGCGCTCACTCCAAGGGTTTAAGATTCTTTTAGGTGATATTGAGGCAACTGCATGGGAGGACAGGGCTTCCATGGAGGAATGGTTTGAATGGGCTGAGCTCTGGCTCAGAGACATTGCTGTATTTACTGCTACCGGAAGGGCAGACCTCTTGATCAATCATGACAGAGAAGAAGAGATAAAAGAGATTTCAAGGGGGGTAAGGCTTAAAGATATACTAACATTGTCTGAGAGGCTTAATGGTATAAAAGGTCTTTTGCGCTTTAACCTGAACAAAGAGCTTACATTTTACTATACAGGACTTCTGCTTAAAAGGGCATTAGGGAGGATAGATGATAGTCGGTGTAAGATTTAGACCCTCTTGTAAGATTTACCCATTTGAGACAAACGGTGTTGATGTAGGCCCCGGTATGCGGGTTGTTGCTGACTCTGAGATGGGGCTTAAGCTTGGCACTGTCGTAAAAACAGGATATAGCATAGGGAAACCACAGGAAGAGATAAAAAAACTCCTGAGGATAGCAACAGAGGAAGACATAGAGGCTGAGAAAAACAACCATTCTTTGGAGGAAGAGGCAAGGGTTTTCTGCATTGAGAAGGCAAAGACTCATAACCTTCCCATGAAGATAGTTGCTACAGAGGCAACACTTGATAGAAAACGGCTTATATTTTATTTTGTAGCCTCAGGGAGGATAGACTTTAGAGGTCTTGTAAGAGACCTTGCGGCAAAGTTTAAAACGCGTATAGAAATGCGGCAGATAGGTGTCAGGGATGAGGTGAAACTCATTGGCGGCATCGGGGCGTGTGGAAGGCAGACATGCTGTAGCCTCTTTCTCACATCCTTTGAGCCTGTGTCAATAAGAATGGCAAAAGGGCAGGAGCTTCTCCTCAATCCAGCTAAACTTTCAGGTATCTGTGGTCGTCTGATGTGCTGTCTTGGGTATGAGTATAAAGAACCGACTCCTGAAGAGGTCACAGTTGAAGAGCCTATGGTAGTAGTAGAATCAGAGATTCCTTCCGAGGCTCAAGTGGATGTTGTAGAACCCGAAACAGTAATCCAAACAGGGATCTACCCCGAACCTAAGATATCAGAGATTCGTTCCGAAAAAGAAAGGGGTAAGCCCTTCAGGAGGCGCAGGGGGTTCTTCCGTAAAAGGAAGCGATAGAGAATTATGGAGAAGTTTTATGTTACCACACCGATTTATTATGTGAATGATGTCCCTCACATAGGACATGCCTATACAACAGTTGCTGCAGATATAATTGCAAGGTATCAGAGATTAATGGGCAGGGCTGTCTTTTTCCTTACCGGGACAGATGAGCATGGACAGAAGGTTGAGCGGGCTGCAAGGGAAAGGGGGCGTCATCCACAGGAGCATGCCGACATAATGGTTGAGAACTTTAAATCCCTCTGGAAGAAGCTCAGGGTCTCAAATGATGCCTTTATAAGGACAACAGAAACCCAACATAAGGCTATAGTTAGGGAGCTCCTTCAGAGGCTCTATGATGAGCAAAAAATAGAAAAGAGAAAATACTCTGGCTTCTACTGCACGCCCGATGAGAGGTTCTGGACAGACACCGAGGTCTCTCAGGCGAATGGGAACTGTCCTGAGTGTGGAAGACCTGTAGAGCATATAGAGGAAGACAATTATTTCTTCCTCATGTCACGATATCAGGATAGGTTAATAAAATACATTGAAGAAAATCCTTCTTATATTATGCCAGAGACAAGGAGGAATGAGGTTTTAGGATTCTTAAAAAATAACATCCTGGAAGACCTATGCATATCAAGGCCGAAGCACAGGCTTTCATGGGGAATTCCCCTTCCTTTTGATGAGAGTTTTGTAACATATGTGTGGTTTGACGCCCTCGTTAATTATTATTCAGCCACAAAGTATCTTGCTTCATCTACGGCTCAGGGAGATGACTGGTGGCATGTGGCACATCATCTCATTGGAAAAGATATTCTTACAACCCACGCTGTTTACTGGTCAATAATGCTCATGGCAGTGGATTTACCACTTCCAGAGTGTATCTTTGCACATGGATGGTGGACCCACAAAGGCAAAAAGATGTCCAAGTCATTCGGGAATGTTGTTGACCCAAATGAGATAGTTGATAAATATGGTGTAGATGCACTGAGATATTTCCTGTTCAGGGAGGTTCCTTTTGGTCTTGATGGTGATTTTTCAGAGGAGGCATTAATAAAACGCATTAATACCGACCTTGCAAATGACCTAGGAAACCTCTTAAGCAGGTCTTTAACTATGATAGAGAAATACAGAAACGGCAAGATACCGCTACCAATAAATAGTAAGGACAGGGACTTAGAGAAGAGGATTCATAGCCTCTTTAAGAGCCTTCCTCAGAGTTTTGATGGTTTTTTTAAAACACTTCAGTTCCATCATGCCCTTACTCAGTTGTGGGTCGTCATCAACGAGATAAATAAATATGTGGATGTGGCTTCCCTCTGGAAAGAAAAAGATGAGGGCATTATCTCCAACACCCTTTACACCCTTGCTGAGTCCTTGCGCCTAATTGCGGTTTATCTCTTTCCTTTTATGCCTGATACAGCAGAGGAGATATGGAGGCAGTTAGGGATAGAGGATGATATAGGCAGGGTTAAACTGAATGAGGTTAAAGATTGGGGCGGATTAAAACCAGATACAGAGATTCATAAAGGCAGGCATTTATTTCCTAGAATAAACAATGGGTGATGGACTCGTAAAAATAGGAAAATTGCTGAATTTGTGCTAAACTTTTTATGAATGCCAGGGTTGTCTCAGTAAATATAAGTGATAAGAAGGGAATAAAGAAAAAAGGGGTTGCTCAAGCAGTATTAAGAGAAGGCTTCGGCATCCTCGGTGATGCCCATGCCTCAGGGAAATGGCACAGGCAGATAAGCCTCTTAGGGATGGAGAGCATAGAAAAGATGGAGTCCCTTGGGCTTCAGGTAGGTCCTGGAGATTTTGCAGAAAACATAACGACAGAGGGTATTGACCTCCTTAGCCTCCCCATTGGCACAAGGCTCATCATAGGGGAATCCGCAGAGGTTGAGATAAGCCAGCATGGTAAGACATGCCATGATAGATGCGAAATTTATCATCAGGTAGGAGACTGTGTGATGCCAAGGGAAGGCATATTTGCCAAGGTCATAAAGGGTGGGGTTGTGCGGAAAGGAGATGAGATTAAAGTAAAATGATTACTGTTGCTGTATTGACATTAAGCGATAAGGGTTCAAGGGGTGAGAGGGAAGATATAAGTGGTCCAACAATTGCAAAGATGATAAAAAAGATTAAAGGAGAGGTTACCCATTATGAGGTCCTCCCTGATGAAAGAATGCAAATAAAAAAGAAACTCCTTTCTTTATGCAATAAGGTTGACCTCATACTCACTACAGGAGGCACAGGCCTTTCACCAAGGGATGTAACCCCTGAGGCAACGCTTGAGGTCATTACGCGTGAGATCCCAGGGATAGCAGAGACAATGCGACAGGAAGGTCTTAAGAAGACGCCTCATGCAATGATTTCACGGGCAGTTGCAGGTGTGAGGGGCAGGACCATTATAATCAATCTTCCAGGTAGCCCCAGGGGGGTGAAAGAAAGTCTTTCAGTAATCCTCCCTGTTATTCCCCATGCCATTGAAAAGATAAAGGGAAGCAAGGCAGAGTGCGGTAGAAGGTGACTGAGATTACTTATTTAGGAGCATTCTTAGGAGGATTTCTTTCTTTTCTTTCTCCCTGTATCCTTCCACTTATACCATCCTATGTCTCTTATATCACGGGTATTTCCCTTGTTGAGTTTCGCAGTGGCAATAAGGCACTTATAAGGAAACTCACAATTATAAATTCCATATCTTTTGTTATTGGTTTTTCATCTGTATTTATTCTCCTCGGAATATCCGCATCACTTATAGGTTATATCCTGTCCGCATATTATGATGTGATAAGGATTGTGGGAGGGATTATCATCATACTCTTTGGGCTTTATATCATGGGGGTTTTTAAAATTAAGGCACTTTCCCGTGAGCGGAAAATTCATCTTCACATTAAGCCTTCTGGATACCTTGGCTCTCTTGTGGTAGGGCTCACATTCGGGGCAGGCTGGACTCCCTGCATCGGTCCCATACTTGGCTCAATACTTCTTTATGCAGGCACATCTGGTTCTGCAGGTTATGGTTTTAAACTCCTGCTTATGTATTCTTTAGGACTGGGGATTCCATTTTTAATTACTGCACTTACCATAAATACATTTCTCAGTCATTTCAGTTCAATACAGAGACATATGAGGCTGATAATGATTCTAAGTGGACTATTGCTGATTGCATTCGGGATAATACTTCTTACAGATTCGGCTTTGGTTTTAATGAGGCTTATCCCGAATCTTACCCTTAAGGCATGGATACATCCTTATTTTTCCTCATAAATCAGGGGTTGAGAAACCCTTTTTTTGACTCGGTAATGTCCTTTATAACGGCACGACCTTATCTCCCCTTTGTGCCATTTGTCCTGTATTTTCTTATTTCCAGAAAGGCACCGATTAGAGAAAGCCTTCTCTATCTATCTATCTGCCTTATAGCTGTGGGGGTGAGCGATGGGGTAGGAGACATATTAAAGACAATCTTTGAAAGACCAAGACCATGTCAGGTGCTTGATGGAGTGAATCTGCTTATTGGCTGTGGAAGGTCTTTTTCTTTTCCATCAAATCATGCGGTAAATGCCTTTTCCCTTTCAGCAGGGCTTTCATATTTTTTCAAGGGCGCTGGTATCCCCCTTTATCTCATTGCAGGGGTTATTGCATTCTCAAGGGTATATGTTGGGGTTCATTATCCATCCGATGTGGTCTTTGGTGCAGTAGTTGGGGTTATGAGCTTCTTTGCTGTCTGTAGCATTTATAATTGGGCAAAGGAAAATATTAAGACACAGAGGCTTAAGAGCATCTTCCTCTTAACAACAATTACCCTCACTGCCCTCCGCCTTTTTTATATAAACACAGGACCCCTTGAACTCAGTGCTGATGAGGCACATTACTGGGAGTGGAGCAGGAGGCTTGACCTAAGCTATTACTCAAAGGGCCCTATGATTGCCTACCTTATTGCATTTACAACATGGCTCATGGGAGATAGTAGTTTTGCAATAAGGTTTCTGGCGCCCATATTCCTTGCCTTGAGTTCCATCCTTGTCTACAAACTCACAAAAGACATCTCTCATAATGAGAATGTAGCTGTCATATCAGGACTGCTTCTTCAGATAACCCCTCTCTTTGCAGCCTTCGGTATCCTCATGACAATTGATTCACCATTTATATTTTTCTGGACACTATCGCTTTATTTATTCTGGAATTCAGTGGTTAGCACCCACCCCACCAGAGGGCAGGGATCCAAAAGGTGGGAAGACTCCGGACTTCAAACATGGCTTTTCCTCGGCATAATTGTGGGGCTTGGCTTATTAACAAAATATACAATGGCATTTTTCTATGTATGCGCATTTTTATTTATCCTTTTCTCAAGGGAACATCGCCGCTGGTTAAAAAGAAAAGAGCCATACATTGCCTTCATCCTTAGTCTTATTGTCTTTAGCCCTGTGATTATCTGGAATGCACAGCATGAGTGGGTTACTTTTAAACATACAGCAGGACATGTATATGGTGGCGGTCAGCTGGCAAAAACTTTTTTTGGCTTTTTAGGGTCACAGATTGGCGTCATAACACCTCTATTGTTTTTCGTGGTTATCTATGGGGCGGTGAAGGGCTTTCTTATTCACCGAAGAAGCTCATCACTCGTTACTCGTCACTCGTCACTGTTTTTATTCTTTTTCTTGGCACCTATCCTTGGATTTTTTATTTTAAAAAGCCTTCATGGCAAGGTTCAGGCAAACTGGGCAATGCCTGCATACATAACTGCCTTTGTGGCCTCTATGTGGTATTTTTTTGCTAGGGAGAGAATTAAAAAGGGCTTAAAGATACTCTTAGGGAGCGCCTTTGCCATGGCAGTGTTTGTTACTGTAATCTCACACTATCCTCATATTCTTAACCTTCCTCCTAAGATGGACCCTTCATCAAGGCTTAGAGGATGGAAGGAACTGGGAGTAGAGGTAGGAAAGATATATAATGGAATGATTTCTCAGGGACCTGTCTTTATATTTTCCGATAGCTATCAGGTCTCAAGCGAACTTGCCTTTTATACACCGGGAAAGCCAGAGACATTTTGTGTAAATCTTGGAAGGAGGATGAATCAGTATGATATCTGGGGAGGATGGGGTGAGCTTCCGGGCAGAAATGCAATATTCGTTAAAATAGGAGACACAGACTTTCCAGAGGAGCTCAGAGAGGCATTTGACTCCTATGAGAAACAGGGTCTCATTGTGAGGAGAAATGGTAGGATCCTCAGGGAATATAGTATTTTTAAATGTTATGGGTTTAGAGGACTAACAATGAGGGCTTTAAAGGGTTATTGAAATTGCCGCCGCTGTTACATTTTTTTCATTTTGATTGCCCTCCTCTGCCCACAATGACGTATAACATTTCCAGCATAAAAGAAGTTTTGCAAAGCAAAAATTTGGGTGAGTGCCATTAGGCATGAACCTTTTATGTTGCGCTATACGCTGTTGGTCGCTCCTTCTTTAAAAAGACATTTTCATTCCGCTTGTAGTAAGTTCCCAATATCCTCGTCCAGAATCATCAGGTCGTTTGATTAGCCCCATCCTTTTCGCGCGCTCTTTTGCCAATCCAATATTCTGCTTCCATCTTGGAGCACCGTTTGCAACCGTCTCCTGATAATATGGTTCTTTAAATATGTCTTTAAACATATGGTAAATTTCTTCTTCAACCTGGCCTTTGCGTGCACGACCACCATATTTTTGAAGAACCTTAATGATGTGTGGAATTAGCTTGCCTGGAGAAATTTTTCTATCTTCGGGAACAGGGGATGGAGTAGGTCCTGGTGTAGGAGGTTCTATAATGATTTCTTCTTCCGGTGATAAGAGAAACCGACCTTCATAATTTTTTAAAAACTGTGTTGTCTCGTCATTCGTTGGCTTAAAACCGCAAAGTTTTTCTGTTGTTTCAGATAAAAGGTCAATAAGTAATGGGTCAGGCTCAGTTATTATTTTGTTCCATGCTTCAGGCAGAGTTTCTTCAATAGCCTTTTTCTTAAGTTTTCCTTTATAGATGGATTCAGCATGGCGTAATGCTTCGCCTGTCTGGACATTACTTTTTGAGAGTAGATCAATAAATTTCTGGGCAACATCGCGAGATTCCTGTTGAATAATATCAATTGTATAAAATTTCCTCGTTTTCCAATCTCCCTTTTTTTGTCGGAAGGTATAACCACCAAGTCGTTCCATTTGTCAATATAGCAAGTTCTACCCCTTGGCGAAATGAATAATCAAGAAGTTGTTCTTGAAATCTCTCCAGATCTTCTCCAGTCTTTTTTACTTCAAGAAAAACCTCATTTGTATTGTTGATTCGTAGAGAATAATCGACCCTCCCATTTTCAACTAAAAACTCTGGTGTGACTTCATCAATATTGTAAGTATTCCAACCAAGTTGGTGAAGAAGAGGCAAAATAATAGCCTGCTTTGTGGCAGCTTCGTCGAAAGTACCCACACGAGGATTGGTTTTGAGATTTTCTATGAAAGCTTTCAGTTGTTCAATCATTGTTCTTTCTCCTTTCAGGGCGACCAATTGCGTATAACGTTTAAGCTTTAGCAGAAGTTACGGGCAATAAATTTATGTTTTTGAAAGTTCATACTTCACAGGCAAAAGTCTATCCAGCATTACATGTTGTGATGCATCAAGAATTTCAATGCCTACAATCTTATCCCCTTTACCAATATCAAGCACAATATCTTCTGATACTCGCTTGTTTATCACATCCTGCTTTCTGTCATCTAATCTGATGTAAAGAAGGTCGGTTTTATCATTGTAAATAATGTTCATTTTTGTTCCTCCCACTTTCCATAAAATACATAAACCGTTACTGTAATTACCTCATTTTAATAGTATAAAACACTTCAACCCTCTTTTGTTCATAATATTTATTGAGTCGGTTTTGTTTAAAGTCATAAACTTTTGCCTTCCCAATTCTTCCATATTTGGCAGGGATGTCAATCCCTGTATGGATAACATCTATAATTTCTTTTTCGTTAGAGCCTCGCTCCTCTGCTTGCTCTAATGTATGAGGGTCAATCTGAATTTCCATTTCAATAATTCTTCCTTTTATTTATTGCCCGTAATTTTTGCTAACGTTTCCAGCATAAAAAAAAGAAGTCCTGACGAAGTCGGGATTTTGGGTAAGTGCCACAAGGCACAAACCTTTCATGCTGTGTTATATGGAGTGGGAGTATCATTCTTTCCCTCCCACTTTTGATATGCAGTCCATTTTTTTGTATTTTTTGCATATTCCACATACTTGACATTTCAGATAGTCTGGATTCAAATCTTCGCAAAATCCATCCTCAAAAAGATAAAATGCACCGCTATCAACATAAAAAGGAATTTTCCCTGATTGAGAACAATCTTCTGTAGATCGTAAAATAGAATTGACCCCCCATCGTCATTTAAAATTGACCCCCTAATAAGGATATAATCTCCTTCTAAAAACAGGAAGGAGGTAAAGGGGGATGATAACTATGTATAAGTGGCAGCAGATAAAGGCGTTAAGGGGCAAAGGGATGGGGATCAAGAGTATCGCAAAGAGGTTAAATGTCTCAA
>Ga0101945_1001819_pt1 | contig 18088 bp, 14 predicted proteins | sample DewCreD2012metaG_2_FD_75246 | JGI IMG/M metagenome (GOLD analysis project Ga0101945, IMG submission 75246) | Hot spring sediment bacterial and archeal communities from British Columbia, Canada, to study Microbial Dark Matter (Phase II) - Dewar... ... | reverse complement strand
ATATCTGTTCCACAAACCGTCCTTTTTGGACGGTTTGTGGAATTAATTCATTATAGCCTTCTAACCTTGAAAATACTATATTTGCCATAAATTTGATTTCAATATTGACGCATTATTAAGGTTAAAGCAATCCTCTGCCTCTCCAGGGCCAGTTCATAGGAGATGGGATGAGGAAATCGGCCCTTTCCCCGTTCGACAAGGGAGTTGATACTACTGGAATCACTTTCTTTTTCCCGGATCAGTCTACTCGCTTCTAAGTCTTCCCGGAGAAGCAGTGTGGCAAGGCACCTTTTGGAAATGCCGTAATCTCCTTGGAGCTTCTGTTCCAATTCTCTCAGCAGGTTTTCCATTGGTTCCTCATAATGAAAGGATCGATCACGTGCTTCTTTCGATTGCCCTGATATGGCCTCTTTTAGAGTATCGATGCCTTGGCCGCTGGTAGAGATGGTGGGAATAACAGGGATCCCCAACCTTTTCTCAAGGGAAGAAAAGTCGAATCTAATGCCAAGCTTTTCTGCCTCATCAATAATATTGAGAACCAAGATCACCGTAAGGCCCGTCTCAAGTAGTTGAAGGGTCAATGGCAACATACGCTCCAGATTCTTGGCATCCACAACATGGAGGATCACATGTGGCCTCTCTTTCAGGAGGATGGAACGGGTCACTCGTTCTTCTTCCGTGATCGGAAGAAAGGAATACATCCCCGGGGTATCGATTACTTCAAAGTTCTCTCCCCTGATGGTTCCCTTGCCCCGGAATACTTCTACTGTAGTCCCAGGATAGTTGGATACGGTTACATAAGTCCCTGTGAGCTTATGAAAGAGAACGCTTTTACCCACGTTAGGGCTTCCTACAATGACAATCTTTCTATTTTTTTCCTCTGAACGGAGGGAGATTGGCGGCACATGGCATCCTTTATCTTTGAATCTTTCGAGAATTTTAGCGACAAAACCCATTGGAACCTCAATTAGCGATTGAGATTCATTCTCAATTACAATTTAAAAAATTTATCGGCACTTTTTGCAATAACCGTAAATTTCTATCAAAATCTTCTGGGGCTGAAACTGATACTTTGCACAGACCTTTCTCTCTATTTCTATTAAGGACTTTTTCTTTAAACTCCACAATCTTTCCACATTTTAAACAAATCAAGTGATCATGTAGGCTATCCTCATAGTGCTGGTGCCTCTCTCCATGAATCACTTCTTTGATGAGCCCTGCTCGAACCAAAAGAGGCGAAGTCCGATAAACGGTTGCCTTCGAGATTCGATTCCCCTTCTTGCGAAGACGGTAGGCGAGCTCTTCAGCCTCGAAGTGACCTTCCATGGCGGAGGCTTCTTGAAAAACCTTCTCCCACTCCGGCGTCCACTTCAACCCTTGCTGCTTCAAAAAGTTATGAAACTGAGATTTCGTATCCCTTAAACATATAAATTGATCCGCATTCTATGGGTTTCGGAAATACTCCTGTCGGGCTTAAATTTATTTCCACCCTTCAGTAAGGGTTTACATGCTCTTTTAATCCTTTAGCAGGCGAAGGCCATTCAGGATCACAGCCAGCCCACCCGCTTCATTGACTAGGAGTCCGGGGACCATTCCTATCCATCCTGTAAGGGCAGCAGGAACAAGAAATGCGATGATTGCCAGGGAAAGGATGAGATTTTGACGAATATTCCGGACAGTTCTCCTGCTAAGAATAAAAGCAACAGGAAGTTTCAACAGGTCATCCGACATAAGAGCAATATCAGCTGTTTCCAGGGCAATATCGGTCCCAGCAGCGCCCATGGCAATTCCAAGATCAGCCACAGCCATCGCCGGTGCATCATTGATCCCATCGCCTACCATCGCAATTCGACCATTTCCCTGCCTCAACTGCTTTACTTTCTTAACCTTGTCCTCCGGAAGAAGTCGAGCAAAATATTGATCTACGCCTGCTTCGCGGGCGATTGCCTTGGCTGTTCCGTCATTATCCCCGGTGAGCATGACCACCTGCCTGATTCCAATCTCCTTCAATCTTTGAATCGCCTCTTTTGCTTCAAACCGAAGTCGATCGGCGATGGCAATTACTCCAAGGATTTTCTCTTGATCACCGATGAGGATTGTTGTCTTTCCCTGTTCTTCAAGAGAAGAGAGGAGAGGTTGGATCGGTTCAACCGGCATCTTTCTTTCAAGAAAAAGCCTTACTCCGCCAATGAAAAAGTCCCGGCCATTCACCCTTCCTCTTGCTCCGAGGCCAACCAGTGCTTCAAAGTCATCAGCGGGACAAAATGGAATCTCTTCTTCACGGGCCTTTCGCACGACGGCCTCTCCGAGAGGATGTTCAGAACGGGATTCGAGGGATGCAGACAGACCAAGGACCTCATTTCTACTGAGATTTCCAATTGGAATGACATCTATTACTTGGGGTCTACCGATGGTGAGAGTCCCGGTCTTGTCGAAGGCAATGGTTTTAATGGATGCTGCACTCTCCAGATGGACGCCTCCCTTAAAGAGAATGCCATTACGGGCTGCATTTCCGATGGCCGAAACCACAGCAACGGGAATAGAGAGCGCAATGCCACACGAGCAGGAAACAACCAGGACGACCAGCCCTCTGTAAAACCATTGGGACCAGATCCCTCCCAAAAACCAAACCGGAATGGCCATCACTCCCAAGGCTAAAGCGAACATGGCTGGCGTATAGATCCTGCCAAAGGTTTCTCCAAACCGCTGGAAACTTGACTTTTTCGCCTGGGCCTCTTCAACCGAGTGAATGATCCGGGCAAGGGTCGTGTCTTTAGAGATCTTTGTGACCTCAACCTCCAGCACCCCTCGCTGGTTCACGGTTCCGGCAAAGACCTCCATCCCTTTTTCTTTAACCAACGGGATCGGTTCGCCGGTAATAGGAGCCTCATCTACTGCTGAAGATCCTGAAATAACTCGTCCATCTAACGGAATCCTTTCTCCGGGTTTAATGATGATGATCTCACCCGTTTTGACTTCTTCCACAGGAAGGGTTAACTCTTGACCATTTCGTATGACCGTTGCTTCTTTCGGCATCAATTCCAAAAGAGATCTCAAAGCTCCTCTTGCACGATCCACAGCATAGGCTTCGAGAACATCTCCCAGAGAGTAGATGAATACCAGAATAGCTGCTTCTTCCCACAAACCCAAAAAGATCGCTCCGATCGCGCCTGAAACCATGAGCGTTCGTATATTCAATGTGAGGGTTTTAAGGGCTGCGAGGCCCATTCGAGCTGGGTAATATCCTCCAACACTTACGGCAATGGCATAAAGGATGGTGCTTGGCAGTTCAATTCCAGTCTTTTCAAGAACGAAGGCTACCATCATGAAAACTCCACAGGAAATGAGGGAAAGGGTCCTCGGTTCTTTCCACCAGGCTTTGCCCTTTACTCTTTTTCTCTCAAGTCTTGCCTTCATTCCAGTCTCTGCGATAGACTTGATAATCTCTTGGACGGAAAGGAGAGCGGGATCATATTGAACACGAAGTGTTTGAGACATCAGATCGACCTGAAAGGATTCGAGTCCCTTTAGACTCTTCATCTTCTTTTCAATCAAGGACACTTCATCCTCGCAGTCCATCCCTTCGATATGGAGGACTACTGACTTGGTCTTATCTTCTGCTTCCACCTTATGACCGATTTTTTCAACGAACTGAACGATTGACTTGCGATTCATATTAGGCCCTTTTCCCTCAATCTTCAATTGAGAGGTCGCAATATTATATTCTGCAGACTTCACACCATCGAGCTTTTTTACCTCTTCTTGGAGGTTTGAAGCACAGTTCGGTCAGTACACATGTAACTATAATGAATTATGATGAGAGTAATTTTTCCACTCTTCGTTTGAGCCATTATTTTCCACTTTTCCATCTTTAAGAAAGAGAGTTCTTGTCGAAAAAACTGTGTTCTCTGGATTATGAGTAACTATAATAATGGTTTGCCCTTCTTTATTGAGATCTTTAAAAAGATTCATAATCTCCCGTCCTGTTTTTGAATCTAAGTTTCCTGTTGGTTCATCGGCTAAGAGAATGGGTGGGCAGTTAACCAGCGCCCTTGCAATAGCCACCCTTTCCTGTTCTCCTCCTGAGAGTTGATCGGGGAGTCTCTTCTCTTTTCCTTTCAGTCCAATCTTCTCCAATATCTCTTCAGCCATTCTGAGTTGTTCCTTGTTAGACTTATTTGTGATAGATAGGGGGAGCATCACATTCTCGATTACAGTAAGATAGGGTATTAACTGGAAGGATTGAAAGATAAAACCTATAAATTCCCTCCGGAAATCTGCCAATCGCTCCATAGGAAGGTTATAGACCGAAATTTCATCCACAATCAGCTCTCCTTTTGTAGGATGATTTAAACCTCCTAAGATGGTGAGAAGTGTAGATTTTCCGGAGCCTGAAGGTCCCATGATGGAAATGAATTCTCCTTGTTCTATATTTAAATCGATATCCATTAGAGCGTTTACAGTCTCCCCGGCGCTTTCGTATATTTTCGATATTTTTTTAGCCTCTATCAGACCCATAATTTTCCTTTCACTATTTTATGGTCAATATTAATCTTTAAAGTGCTGAGTTAAATTTTCCATCCTCCTTTTTACTTACAATGCTCTCAGTGCTGTTGTAGGATCCATCTTCGAAGCCTGAACCGCTGGATAGGCGCTCGAGAGGATACTGATCAGAGAAGATAGAAAAACAGCTCCTACGGCCAAGAGGGGGTTGATATATATCTTTCCTCCTTTCATACCTGTTAGAATTGGACCAATGAGGTGAGAAATTCCCAGACCCAAACCATATCCAAGAATTCCTGCAATCAATCCCACGACCAAAGCCTCCAAAAAGATGATCCTGACTATATGAGATTTTCGAAATCCTATTGCACGGAAGATTCCGATCTCTCTTTTTCGCTCATTGACCGAGGCCATCATATTTGTAAAGACGATCAATCCTCCAATCAGAAGAACAATGATGGATATTCCGAGAGAAAACTTTTTGAAATGGTCAAGGGCCTCCATCTTTGTCTGAAGGGTTTGTTTGATGGCGGTTACTTTAGCATGAGGCAATTTAGCAGAAATCTGTTTCACGATCTCCTCTATCGGACAGGTATTGCAAAAGGCTGAAACCTCAATCAAGCTTAATGCTCCAGGTTTCTTCATTGCCTCCTGGACAAAACTTAAATCACCCAAGACGAGATAGTCATCCTGAGATCCAGTCTCGTCCAGCACTCCTGAAATCCTGACTATGTTTCCATTAATCTGTAGGGAATCACCAGTGCTTTTGAAGAGACGGACTGCCGCTTCATTTCCCAGCAATACTTCGTCTCGACTTTTAGGCTTAGCCCCATGGATCTTCCACCACTTTTTAAGCCTCAACTCTTCTTCAAAATGAACCCCCATAAGAGGAATCTTTTTTCCTTCGATTTCTACCACACCGATTAATTTAGGTGAAACAGTACTTATATTTTCTCGGACGTCGATCTGGCGAATCTTTGGGACATCTGAATCCTTCAAACTCTGAGTATCGACAGATATTCCACCGATATTTAGTCCTCCATAAGAAAGGGAAAGGTTATCTGATCGAGGGATGATTAGGATATTGGCTCCAAATTCATCTAATTTGTTTGCAATATCCTCGTTCATCATCCTCATGACCGATATGAGGGTAACCACTGTGGTAATCCCAATGGTAAGACCAAGGATAAGGAAGAAGACCTTTGCCTTACGTCTCTTTAGATTGTTTAATGATATGTTTCTAAGGCGCATAAATTCCTCCAAACATTTTCTTTTTAATTTATGCCCTTGGTTTCCATTGGAGAACAACTTTTTCATCAATCACGATATTGCCCTTCTCAATTTTACTTGGGATTACATCAGGAGGGTAGTTTAGACACCCTCCCTGGATCCCTTTAAGTGTCTCTATATTCCATTCTGTATAACATGCATTACATACAAGTTTGTTCCCATTAATGTGAAATCGGGTAGATCGACACGGTTCACACATGCTGATCGATGTTACAACCCTTCCAGAAGGGGTTAAATAGGCAAGCAATGGATACTTTACCCCATTGCCCTCATATTCGAAACGGACCAGTCTATTTTTTATCACTATATCAACGGGGATAAAAATATTCCCTTTATCTACCTTCACTTGAATATCAGTCATTTTTATAGTTTGCCCAGAGTAATCTATTCTTTCACTTATTTTGGGCTTAGAAGGAAGTTTTGGATTTGTTTTACTCCCAGTAGAGAGAATCCAATAGGCTATACCGATTACCGAAATAGCAATTATGGTTAAAAAGATAGGGATTAGAAAAGATTTTCTCCTACCCCCCAATACCTTCTCTCTCTTATCATCGGCCCCATGGTTTAAGAGTTTAAATCCGCATTTTTTACAAAAATTACTTTCATCCTGATTTTTTGTCTGACATTTTGGACATATCTTCATAGAATTATCCTCCCTTTTCATATTTCTTGAACTTCTTTGCCATTGTAGGTAAGAGAAAGAACAACTTTCCCATTATCAATTATATCCACCTGAATATGACATCCATAGTTTGTCACTTTAGCCTCTACCTCCTTTTTTTGAGTCTTATTCTCATAATATTCTAATGCCTTGGCCTTCGCTTCCTTTTCGGTCTTTAGATCAAGGGGTGAAGCTACTCCACCTTCACATCCACTTGTACAGCATGATGCCTTTTTGGTTATAAGAGCCCCAAATTTTTCAAAAGTTTCAATTTTGGCATTAGCCTTAACTTTTGAGAGCCACTGAGCAAAGATTTGATCCGGATTTCCCTGGCCTTCTTTCAATACGGTTTTTTGAAGGAATTTTGAGATGATCAATTCTGTTCGGAGTTCTTCTTTTAGATCTTCCAGGCTTCCTCCTATCATTTTTTTAAGATCGTCATTTGAAAGGCGATAAGTTCTTTTTATGGCCTCTACTCGTTCCTCGATCTCCTTTTCAGGGATAGAGGTTAATGTATAGCCTGCTTTTTTTGCCTCTTGAAGGAGAATCTTCTCGGTCACCATCTCATCAAGAATACTATTCTTTAAACGATTCATATTCTCCTTTCCTGCTTCCCCCATAAAAATATTTTGTCCATAACGGGATTCGTAGAATTTCTTTGCTTGATTGGTTCTTTTTAAAAAATCTTTCCGTGTGATACCTTCTCCATTTACTCTTGCTATGGATTTATTATTAAAACCCTCTATCACAAAAAATAAGATTGATACTATTAAAATAAGACTTATTAATCCTAATAAAAGGTAATGTCTTTTGAAGGTGATTTCTCCTCTTTTCAAAATAGGATTTCCACAATAAATACAAAATTGGCTTTGTGTCTCATTCTCTTGGCCACAAGAAGAGCATATTGACATATTAATATTTTTTAAACGATCCTCCATGATTTTCTCCTTCAATCTTTAAAATTTTAATTCAATATCACCTTCTTCTCTCTCAAATAAAAAGATTTGTTTAAGAGAAATCCTTAGTTTTCACTTATGAAAAAGAAGAATGGATGTAAAGAAATTTGGAGAAATTAGTACCATTCTATAAGATGGATGTAGGTGGTCGAAAAATTGATTTAACAACCTCCTGATCGGAGAGGCTTTGTTCATAACTCAAAATAAAAAATGAGGTGAATACTGGCGTGTAACTTTTTGTTTCATCCTGGATATAAAGATTGGTAGGACCTGAATAGGGACATAAAGGGCATTTGGGCAAATTTGAATTACAATGATCCATTTCACATGGTTTTTGAAAAGAAATATTAACATTAAGGGCAGATTGGATAGTTCCAAATGTTCCATAAATAATGTTAGATAGTAATATAATTAGGATAAATATATTTAACACCAATCTAATCATTACTTAAAAACTAACATATTTTTAAAAATTGTCAATTAAAAAAATAAAGAATTTTTAAAATTTATTGACAAATATAAATAAGTATAAATTATAATTATTAAAATTTGAAATAATTTAATAAAATTAATAAGTTAAAATACGACTATTAAACAGGGATACTAAGAAGAGATGAGGGGTGTTCGTGTTGAGTTCGATGAAAAGATGATTGGACAAAATCTCGAGTACTTATAGTTTGATATAGCTATAGGTATATGAATTTGGAGATTGTAAAATGGAATTGACCCCATATTCTCATTTAAATTTGACCCCCCTAATCCGGTATAATCTCCTTCCAAAAAGGAAGGAGAGGATGGGGGATGTTGAGCATGTATATGTGGTATAAGGTCAAGATGATACGTGAGAATGTGAAAGGGACATATCCGAAACCTCTCTGATTCTATTGAAAAGCTCGAAGAGGAAATCCAACACCTTCTCTCTCCCCAAGAGCCTCAAGATTCCTTCCCAGGAGAAAATCTCCTGACTATCCCAGGGGTTGGAGGCAAGACCATAGCGCTGTCCTTTCTTACCTAGGGGACGATGTTTCTAACTTCTCCACTTCCACAAAGGCAATAAAATATGTCGGCTTTTTCTAAAAAATATATCAGTCCGGCCAAACTCACCGGGATAATACCATCTGGAAAAGAGGCTCTAAGCTTCTGAGACGGGCCCTCTATATAGCTGCGGTAGCCAGCTTGAAACATAACTCAGAAATGAGAACCCTCTATCACAAAAAACTTTCTCAAGGTAAAACAGCGAAACAGGCTCTCATCTGCGTAGGAAAGAAACTCCTCCAAATCATGCTGGCAATGCTGAAATCTGGAGAATCCTATGATTCCATGAAGGTCTTCGTTTCCGCCTGAGGTGGATTAGCCTCTGGCTGAAATTGCTCAGTTGTCAAAGAACAGCTCTTTGAAAATTGAATATCTTAAGCAAAAATATTGGGGAAACTATTGCACAAACCGACTCAATTTCTCACTTGACTCCTTATAGGATGTCTTTTCTAAATTGTTTAGCAGAGAGATGGAACGACTCTATAGAAATAAATATCCCTTTAGAATCGATGAAAATCATTGACTTGAGTCAAAATGGTCGGTTTTTCAAAAAGCATTCTCCTGGTAGAAATGCCCCCGACCATCCGGAAATAATTTACAACAAAATTTTGAAAGTCATATAGTCCCTAAGAAACAAAATTATGCCCAAAATGGCAACGAAGTTATTTTAGATCGAACGGATCTAAATCCGAAGCACGAAATTCGAAGTTTGAAACAATCTCAAATGACCCAATTTCAAATGTTCAAAACGAAAAAGGTTTAAGAAATTTGAATGTTGAACATTCAAATTTGTTTCGGATTTTGATATTCGAGTTTCGAATTTTTTCAACTCCAAAAACCTGTTTGGTTCTGGCTTGGCCAAGTTAGGTTTATTGATTTACTCCTATCCTTGGGATCTGAGTTCCTGAAGGGGGATAGGAGGGCCTTCTTCTACGCATGTCAGGGGAAGGAAAGAAGGGCCTTGAAGGCCTTAATGGGGTGGCAGGTGTAATCTTTTCTTGAGTTGTTATTTCCATAGAAGAAGGTCTGGCCGTTTCCACAGAGGCTGGAGGTGAAACAGGAGGGGTTGTGGGTGAAGGCGAAGTTGCAAGAACTGGCAGCATACTTTTCAGTGAGGCACGCTTTATCTCGGTCTTAACCTCTGTTCTCTTTTTAAGTGTTTTCGGATCGTAGAGGAGGATATCGAAAGAATCCCCATTGGCTTCGAGCGTGATCCGGTCGGGTAATATTTTGCCACTTTATATTCACCGATGGATTCCCCGGTTTTGATGGTGAAGGTCTTCCTTTCTCCTTCATGAAGAGATCTTCCGGGGTTAACGACCGAGGCGGATTGATAGTCACCTGTAATCGCCACGCCATATAGAATGACCTGGGGCCTCGAGAAAGGTTTTTTTCTCTTCGGTGGTTAGAATGGGAAACTCTTTTCTCCCGGGGCTGAAGATATTCTTTTCGGAAATAAAAGTATGGGGCTGGGTGGAGTTACGAATATGAGGGGTGGATTCTATGGGGCAAGCCCATCCCTCCGAGTTGATCCATAGAGGCAGTGCTATGATAAATAAAAGTGCTCCTCTGAAAGTGATGAAATGCCAGGACATTATTCCTTCCTCTCCTTCGATGAAATCATTTGATAGAAATTAACTCAACTTCGAAGATGAGGGTGCTGTTGGGTGGAATGTGGCTGGATCCCCTTGTTCCGTAACCAAGTTCCGGTGGGATGAAGAGCTGCCATTTAGAGCCTTCCTTCATCAACTGTAAGGCTTCCGCCCAGCCTTTGATTACTCCTTTAACCGGAAGGGTTGCGGGCTGTCCTCTTTTATAGGAGCTGTCGAATTCCGTGCCATCGATCAAGTAGCCCTTATAGTGAACGACAACGGTATCCTCAACTCTGGGCGTTTTACCAGAACCTTCCGCAAGAACCTTATACTGCAACCCACTTGGCAGGCTCACCACACCCTCTTTGGTCTTATTCTCTGAGAGAAATGCCTCCCCTGCTTTTTTATTGTCCGTTGCCATTTTCGCCTGTTTATGCCTTGTCTCGATCTGTTTGCGCCTCATCTCGATCTGGAATGCATTGATGATGGCGTGGATTTCTTCATCGGTTAAGAGAAGCTTTTGACCTGTGAATGCATCTCTAAAACCCCTGATCACGAGATCAATGTCAAACTCGATTTCCTGGCTCCTCAGGTTTTTTCCCATTCCTACTCCTATGGCATAACTCACTTTGTCCATCTTCTCTTTGAGGACCGGGTTTTCTTCTGCGATGACCTGGGTGGCTAAAAGTCCAGCCATTAAGATTAGAATCAATGTCAGTTTCATCTTTAACATCATCCTCTTTCCTCTTTATCCATCATCCGCTCTCCCGTGTGAAGGGGAGAGCGGATGAAAACGGGATGGGATCTCTATGTCCTTATCTCACGAAGTAACCGTCCGAGAGTGTTTTCAAAAACAGCACAATATTATCCACCTGCGGCCGTGGGAACATATTTAATGGAGTGCGGTTCTGTTCCACTTCTGGCGGCGGAAACATGTCAGCCATACCTCCGCCCATGCCTCTGCCCATCATGGCGCGCCAATGGTAAAAGAAGACGATTTCCTCAAGTGACTTAAAGTAGCCGTTGTGGCCATAGGCCTTGACGAAACCTTCGGAAGGCCTAAGATCCACATTACGAAGGGTGGGAACTTTGAATTTTCCCATCTCTGGCTCATAGATGTCGGGCGGATACCCCGCGCTTTTCAGGAAGCCGCCCAAGCCACCGTCAATCCATTCTATGCCGTCCGGATTCCAGTTATAAGGCATTGAGTAGAATGGGTTGTCAGGATTTTTAGGGAGGCCAAGGTTGTCGTAACCAAAGTCCGTAAATAGGGGATAACCCTTTGAGCCCGGTTTAAGGGAATGGCAGGAAGAACAATTTGCACGGTTGGGATCGTTAAAAACTGCCAGACCCTGAAGTTCTGCATCGGTCAGCCCAAGGTTTCGAAAAGCAGACCACCGATTTGGATCTGAACCGCCACTTCCACACCCCATGGTGCCGCCCATACCACCACTGCCAGTACCGCATTTGATTTTTGTAACATCTTTTCCTTTGGCTTTTGCATTGTCCCAAAATAGGTCAAACTTAGATGTAAAAGGGTTGACCTCCTGGCTTCTTTCATAGGCGGCTATGGAGCGACCGATTCGCTCGTACACTCCATTCGAATTCTTTGCACAATCAAGGGAGCCCGGACCCCAAACATTTTCGAAGAGGCGTGCGTAGCTGGAATTCTTAACTTTGACACAGAGGATCTGTCCATTAGCGATTGTCTGTTCAAGCGGATTCAAGAAAGGGCCCTGGGCTTGTTCAGCTAAGGGATCGCCCAAAGTCCAACCCGTGGCACGTCCGTCCCAGAACATTCCACCAAACCAGCCCCCTGCGCTCTCATCATAATGAAGCACAGGACTTTCACCGGCATAGGCAGAGGCGGGTGGTTTTCGATTTCCGAAGTGATTGGGAAGAGCGCCTTCGTAAACTGCTCCGCCTCCATTGATGGCGGCATCTGGACCGGTGAAGCCGGTCTCAGGCGCATGACATGCAGAACAGGACTGTTTTTTGTTTGCCGAGAGTTCACTATCAAAAAACATCAATTTTCCAAGGGTGACAATATCACCACCAGTGACCTGGTTTTTATCTTTTGAGAATACAATCTGCCATCCAAAAACCAGTGTTAACGCAAACCAAATAAAAATGAATTTTTTCATATGATCCCCCGATTGATGTTATTGCCTGAGGAGGGATGCCTCCCTCCTCAGGGAAAAATGATCATTAATGAACTCCGTAAAGTAATGGAACTTCGTTCTTTTTCCAAAACTCCCTCTCCCCTTTTTGGGGAGAAAATTAAAGCGGGGCACAAATGGCCCAATAGCTTGTTCCATTATCTATACGAACATCAATCATTGCGTTACTTCCTCCTTTCCGAATGCAAAAGTTTTCCGGCGCCAGATCGAACCAGCGCCGGAAAAATAACCTTACTGGGTCACAACGCTGAGCGTATTAGAAGGAGGAGATGCTCCTGCGGCGTTGGTGGCAATGACGCGGAAGAAGTATGTCGTCACGCCAGGTGTACCGCGAGGAACAGAAATCGTTGTTGTTGTCACATCAGCTCCCACGGTAGTGGTAGCGAGGCCCGTTGTGAAGACTGAATTCGTTGCGCGCTGGATCGTGTAGCCGGTCTCGTTCGCAACATTCGTCCAGGTCAGAGTAACACGGTTGTTGTTGCCCTGGCGCACAGCAGTTGCCGTTAGAAGCTGTGGGGCATCAGGAACCACCGTGGCAACCCAGGAGGCAATATTGGAGAATGCGGATTAGAGGGTCAACGTTGGAAATCCACCACCAGGCGGGATCTCATTGAAAGCAGGGTTGGAATAGTCCCAGGTGTCACCGACCATGTTAATGGCATACACCCGGTAGAAGAATGTCTGATTCGTGTTGCCGATGGGGTCGGTATAGGTTCTCGTCCCCGTTCCCGGCCCAACATTTAGTCTATCAGATGGCAAAATCGCAAGGACAGCCCATGGGCCTGTAACGGTCGTTGCCTTCTGGATCACAAAGGCGGTATCATTTTTGGAATTATCTGACCAGCTCAGATCCACCCTGCGGTTATTCCCATTACCAACCCGTGTGGCGGTCAGGTTAGAAGGCGCAATAGGCGCAACTCCAACTGCTTGCGTACGCATCATATCCATCTCTTCGTGACTGAGGATGTGGCAATGCCACACATACTCCCAGCCGAAGTTGACATAATGATTGATGATGTCGATTAGTTCTCCATCGGGGTTAAATGCAAAGATGGGCAGGCCAAGCGCTTCCTGCTGTGTGGTATTGGCTATGTATTCGCCCTCATGCTTCGAAGGATCGAGGAGCCGGATGCTGTTTGGGAGACCACCCCATGCGTCAGGGATCTTCGGGATGAGAGGCCTCAGGGCAACAATGGTATCCTCAAGCGGGCTGATCCGGACCGTGTCCTTCCAGCCGAGCTCGTTCGGATCGGGTTTGCGGATGATGCCATCCCAGCCGACCCTGTTGATGACCTGAACTTCATAAAGGTGAAAATGAATGGGGTGAGTATCCACTCCGTTATGGGTGATCTTCCAGATCTGTGTTCCGTCGTTGGCTGAGGCAATCGGTGCTACCTTGACGCCCGGTGCCAGCAAGCCATCAAGACCTTTGATGATCTCGGTCGGTGGATACACAAAGGGGTAGAGGATCATATTCTGAAGACCTGCCTGAGCATTTGGGGTCTCCACACCCAAGAACCCACTCATACGGCCGTACTCCTGTTCAAAGGCCTCGCCCATCTCATCCTGGATTTGCTTAGGCATAAGGGGCATGGTGATTGAGGCGCCCAGGACGGTTTTAAATGTCAATGATGTATCGAAAATCTGAACCAGACCATCATTCACCTTGAACGAGGTTCCATAAGCCGTGTTGTATGCCTGCTGTCCAACAATGATGGGATGCTGGCCATTCTGGAATACGCCGAGTCCACCAAGGCTAGTCGCCTTGAAAGCGTTTTGGAGTGCGGTTAAGTTGAAAGACTGACCTTCCCCACTGTTTACCTTGATCTGCATAACGGTCCGTGTATTCGGGCCGTAGCCAGGAAGCGTAGAAGGGGCGCCACCGGTATCCCTGAGGTCCGGGTTACCAGTATAATAATCGTAGCGTGGGTCGCGAGCCGGGAATGCCGCAGGCGCGTCGTTGTAGAGAATCAGGGTTTGACCCGCGTACTGGGAGAAGTCAACGATTACATCTGCGCGTTCGGCCGGAGCGAGAAGGAGTGAATGCTTATCAACATTACCTGCATTGAACACAGTCGGGTCTGTCACCCAGGTGGTCGGCTGGGGCGGGATAACCACCGGAGCCGGCAGGAAGCCACCTTCGGTTGCGAACTGAATCCAGCTTGGACCTTTGGTATTATCAAGTGGAGTCGGAAAGATCCCTGCCGGGTCCTCCAGTGCAGCAGCCACTTCAGCGGGATTCAGGGCGACCTCGGTGCAGGCCACTCCTGTGATTTCAGGTGCAGGGTCGGGGTTGCTGGTGTCGCATAACATTCCATTGGCGTCAACCGCCTTATATAAACTGAGGTTGAAGAAGCGATCGTTGGCCGCATTGAGGATCCGGAAACGGTAAGGCTTCGGATCCACTGTTATTGTCGGGTAAGCCGTTCCATTAACAACAGGTGTGTCCATAAACGACTCCATTCCCATTGAGAGGTAAGGAGTACCAGGCATCAGCGGGGGTTCGCACCACTGGAGATCGGGATCACAGTTTGGATCGAAGTAAGGGTTAGGGATCGGTCCATATTTGATGTTTACCGTGGGCGGCCAGAACCAGGGGCCGTAAGCCCACCTGCCAAAATAGTTGACACCCGAGGGATCCCCAGGGTTCTGAGCAGGAGAGTAAACATGAGGCAACCAGAGGCTGCCCATGCCGCCCCATCTGTCAATATCCCAGGTCTCATCCTGCATGGCGAGCTGTTCTGGACTCGGCACAAAAGTCTTATCCTGAACAACCAGGTAGATGGTGTTATCGGCTAAGGGTCCGGGAATGTAACCACCGTTGACCAGTGCCTGCTCGGTCGAATCGGTAATCACATAGGGTGCAGCTTCACCCGCATAAACATTTAGGCGTGTGATCCCCCAGGAATGGTCGTGGTAAAACATCAACCTGGCGCTCTGCTGGTTGGTGTAAAAGAATGTCATCTCTCCTGGCGCAGGAGTGGCCATGTCTGGGACATCGACAACGCTGACACCCTTCTGGTATGGAGTCCTTTCGTTGGCGGGAGTAATCCACTGGTGGGGTGTACCATCACTGATCCATGGCGAGATACCACCGTGCAGATGGATGGTGGCACGGTTCTCAGGGTAGCAATGGCCACTTTCGACCATCATCTCTTTACCGGGCTCACTGCACATCGGCCTCTGGGGATCCATCTCGGCCATCATGTGCCCATCAGGAGTTTTGCCCGAACCCATCACCGTGGTATCCACGGGAATAAATAAGTTTCCGCCTTTACCGGTTGGCAGTGTGTTGCGGAAAAGGATGCGAACAGGTCTGTCTTTCGTGGCTACAATCGCAGGGCCCAGGTAGTGAAATGGAGTTCCTCCCATGTTGGCCTGCCGGTAGCCGCGAAGTTTAGTTGGCGGCAGGTCCGAGTGCATCTGCTCCGTGTATTCGCCCAGCTCGATCACATAGTAGTCGGAACCGGGGTAGGTAGTAGTATCAGGAATAGCAACTGGAATGTATTGGCCAAGGTTATTGGCAGCTCCGGCACCCAGGCCAGGCAAGCTATCAACAAACTTGCGCATTCCTGTGTTGGGGATGATTTCATCCTCAGGCAAAGCAAAATTGCCAGCAGCATTCAAAGGCAGCGGGCTGTTGGCATAGTTCGGGTGGCTGAAATAGCGTGGTGCCTTTCCAGGGCCTGGCATCGGCATCTGTGCAAAAACCTGGTCAATTCCCCAGGAAACGGCAACCAGCCCCATTACAATACTAATTAAGATCAGAAATTTTCGGTTATTCATAAATTTTCGTCTATACATAAAGGAACTACCTCCTCTCTAATAATTCCCTCTCCCTTAGAGAAGGATTAAAAAGGTTAAAAGTGATATTCTGTCTGCTCCATTCACTTTAGCCAACTTCAATTTTCTTTCCCTTTCTCACCTCCTTTCAGCCTCTTCTCTTTTAACTCTCCTCTTTTTAGAAATTATTAACCAATAAAATCATATGAAAATAAATCGGGTAAACCTTGTATTTTGAGGATCTATTTCCTCTATATTTAAAAGTAGGGTTTTCAGGTAGAGGTATAAAGAGTGTCTTGGGGTGGAATGAAGGGTTTATGATAGGCAATTGGAATGATGAAGGGCAGAGAGGGAAAAACCTCTTCTGTCTTTCCAGCCGGAGAGAGCAGGAGAAGGGATTCCAGCGAATGGAAAGGAGTTTCTTTGACTTAAAAAACTTTATTCCGAATCTCGGTCAGGCCTTCATCCACGGTAAAAACAGCCCTGCATTTCGGGCATTTGACCTTTACCTCTCCTGCAGTTCCACAACCCAGAGAGAAAATGGCCAGCATCACTAAGGCCAATAAGATATTTAGGGACTCAAGGTCTTCATGCCGGGAAAGCCGGCATCCAGAACTTACTGAAATTACCCGAGTCCTGGGCGTACCTTGCTTGCCAAGAATGACGACACAATCTCAGTTGCTTTTAAAGCTCTTCAAGCATGGTTTTTAAGAGGTCGTGATATTCCCCACAATGGAAGCGATCAAAAACCAATGTGGCTTGAAGGGCATGGCGTTGAACCGATGCCAGATAAGGGGCCCCCATATCCAAACAGATGGCCTGAAGGGTTCGAGTTTTCCACCTTCCCAGCCATCGAAAGAATTCATCGAGGGTCTCCTCTTTTCGGTCCAGACCCACTCAGAGAAGTCTTCCTCTTTCCAGATCATAGACCAGGGTGAGATAACGATGTCCCTTCTTGCGAGAAACTTCATCGATGCCGAGCAGATGAAGGGTCTTGACCTTTCTCAGCTTCAACCCTTCTTCCACGACCCGTTTGACGAACGCGACAACCCCTTTCCAATCCAATTCAAAGTATTCAGCCACTTCCTTGAAGAAAAGTTTCTTGGCAAGCAGAGCCATGGCTTGGACCAGGGCATGGGTGACTCTTTCCCATCTTTTTGCCCAGTTCACTTCTCCCCTACACTTCCCACACCTCAAACGACGATTTCCCAATCGATCGACTCGTGCCACCCACCCCTCTTCGGTCTCCACTACCTCGGTCACCCAATGGGCTTTCATTCCCAGACTTTTTCTGATATAAGTTTCCATACGCATCGGCCTCTAACCTCCTTTCTCTTTATTTTGTAAAAAAACTAAAAGGAGTTGTATCAGAGTTCCCGATACGTTTCCAGTTTTTAGGGAAACCTATTTCCTATCAGTTTCGGGAAAAGAACCGGAAAATAAACTATGATACCCTTTATGAAATGATCCAAAACAATCTTAACGATCTTCGGGACTTCTCCAAAACCATCGTAGCCCTTTTATAAAATTACTATTTTTTATTTAGGCAAGAGTTTCTTAACTCACATCTTTTATCAATCACTTAAAGGAAAGAGATAAGAAAAAGTACTATTAGGTAAGGGACTAGCCCTTACACTACAAATATTTATTATCAAACTCCTATGAAGGTTTTTTTCTTTAGAGACCTCTGAAAAAGGATTAAAAAGAATTTTTAGATTGGGGAGTTGGGCTGAATTATCTTTCCTGCCCGTATCGGGCGAGCGGATACCGATGATAATAGGGCCCTCCTGAAAATGGTTGATTTTCTAATAAACAGCTGTAAACAATTTAACTATTAAATGTCCGCATTCGAAGGGTTTGGAATCCTTCCGCCCGAAGCGGATCAGCCTCTGGCTGAATCTCCCCAGTATTTCAAAACCTTTTTCATAGGTCTCATAAAGGAGACCTCTGAAAAAGTCTTCTTTTGGTCTGCCTGAGTTCTCCTGCTGAGATTCTTCTTCATAACTCTTTCCAGTTCGAAGAAAAGGATTATTAAGAAAAAAACACTTGACAAAATATTCTGTTTTGTATTAGTATATATCAGTATGA
>Ga0101945_1001817_pt1 | contig 18102 bp, 24 predicted proteins | sample DewCreD2012metaG_2_FD_75246 | JGI IMG/M metagenome (GOLD analysis project Ga0101945, IMG submission 75246) | Hot spring sediment bacterial and archeal communities from British Columbia, Canada, to study Microbial Dark Matter (Phase II) - Dewar... ... | reverse complement strand
AAAAGTTTCAACCGATAATCCTCACTCACAAAGACCCGCACCCGCCCCTCATTGAGAGGCGGACAATCCTCCTGATAAGGACAATCCCTACACCACTGAACAGAAAAATAATAAAGATACCGGGTGTTAAAATAATATTGTGTCTATGGGGAAAAGATAGAGGAGGGAGAGAAGATGGATCAAGAGACTTTTGATAGGATTAAAGAGGAAGCGATTGAAGAAGTGCTAAAGAAACACTTCAAAGGGAGACTGAACCCTCAGGAGAAAGTGGCCATGCATCAATTATTAGAAGAACTGCTTGAGGCAATTATGAAGGGGGAGCGAAAGATCTTTCTCGAAAAGAGTTCCAACAACAAGGGCAATGGATATTATCCCCGATCCCTCAGCGCCTGCCTGCGGTAGGCAGGCAGGCTCTTTTAAACTGAATCTTAATGTCCCAAGGGACCGAAATGGGGAGTTTCGACCTCAGGTATTACCAGAACCCTACAGGAGGGTCGATGAGAGCTATGTTGATCTGTTAATGAGTCTGGTAATAAATGGTTACTCTGAGAGCCAACTGCTCATGTCCCTCAGGGAATTAGGCCTACCTTACTCAGTTGATGAGATCAGTAAGATTAAGGATCAGCTTATGGATAGACTCAATGATTTTAAGCAAAAAGAGCTTCCCGAAAATATCTTTGCCCTTTTTATCGATGGCTACCCTACCGAGATCAAAGACAACCTCAAGGTCAAAAAGGCTTGCCTTTATACGGTCTTAGGAATCGACCTGGAAGGACGAAAAGAGGTCTATGGATACTATACCTTTTTTGGAGGAGAAAATCGTGCAGATTGGCTTAAGGTACTCAATGACCTGATCGAAAGGGGACTCAAAAGGATCGTGGTTATCATCAGTGACGATTTCCCTGGACTTAGCGAAGCCCTCAAGGCCCTCTACCCCCTCTCGGAACATCAACTCTGCTACATCCACCTCCAACGAAACGTAAGAAGAAATATGGGGAAAGAAGATGCCTCCCTATTCAATAAAGAACTCGAAAACATAAAATCCCTAAGAGAACCTGAAGAAGGAAAAGAAAGATTTGAGAAACTCTGCCATCAGTATCAAACCAAATACCCAAGCTTTATCAAATCCATCCTGCCTAAGAAGGATAACTACCTGTGCTTCCTCAGATACCCTGAAGAGATAAGAAGATACATCTATACGACCAATTCCGTAGAAAGCCTTCACAGCCGAATAGAACATATCAGAATGAAACTTGGTGGTTATTTCCAATCCTCAAGTATCCTTGAAATCAATCTCATGCTTCAAGTAGATAGATTGAAACAGAAGAAATGGAAGAACCCTATCCCAACACTCAAATCAAAGGCCTATGAACTGTTGCAACTGTTCAATACCAAATTCTACCCCGAGACACAACATTCTTGACAAGTCTCGCTTGCCTTAAGCGATTTGATCCTCTCCAAAAGCCCCTCGTCTCTCACCTCCTAGACTTTGTCTCGATCCCCATTCTCGGGATCAAGTCGTTCCAATTCCTTAAGAGAAACATAGTAACTACTCCGAGAAATCCCAAGAGCCTCACAGGCCTCCTTAACCGTATATCCAGATTCCCTAATCCTCTTCACCGCCTCTACCTTTTCCCGAAGAGCTCCTCGGTTTTTTTTAATATCTCTATCTGGATCGCCTGCTTCCCTATAATCTTCTGAAGCCTCTCAATCTCCGCCTTATGGGCATTCTCATCCAGAGCCCCATTGACTAAAGCCCTCTTACCCCCTTTAAGAAACTTATCTCGCCACCGATAATAAAGCGTCTGGCTAATCTGATGCTCCCGACAGATCTCAGCAATCGGTTTCTTCTCCTTGAGCCCCTCAAGCACAATCTCTAACTTTTCCTCAGCGGTCCATTTCCCTGGTTTCATCTTTACACCTCCGGTGATAAAGTTTTTTCCCTAAACAGGGATTTTAACTCTACACCTTTAGTGTGTCCAATTCACAAGGGTTTCACTTATGAAAACGCCTTGTCAATACCCTAAATGTAAGTCGATTACATCTTTTCTCCCAAGATATTTCGAAATGATAATTTTTTAGATCAAACCTTGGTCGAGATCACTCACGCACTTATCCGTGCTCACTTCGCACACTATAGCTATCCGAGTCCCAACCGTCCAATCAGTATAAGCGGTGTCTTAGCACCCAGCGACCCTTGGGACGTGTTGGGACTCAGTATAGAAGCAACACAAATTAATACGCACCCAGATGTTTAATTAAGCAGGAATTATTGAAAACTCAAAATGATGGGAAAAAATAGAGAATTGGGAATATCTCCAATATAGGATAATTAAGGATTCCCCACCACAATCCAGGTAACCATATTAACGTTATTGTACCAAGGAAACCAATACTCCGTCGTCAACTGATTAGAAGGATAACCCATCACCTCATTAAAACTATCCCCATAAAAAGCACGCTGACTCACAAAAATAGGCACCCCATTACGACTCACCACCCGAACCGGCCCATCCACCACCCCAGGATACTGAGGCGCTACACGCCCACCAGAAGGAATGCTATAAGTACCCATCAGTCTCCCCGCAATATAAATATCGACATTCGCCTCCTGACTCGTACTCCGATTCCCCACCACAATCCAGGTAACCATATTAACGTTATTGTACCAAGGAAACCAATACTCCGTCGTCAACTGATTAGAAGGATAACCCATCACCTCATTAAAACTATCCCCATAAAAAGCACGCTGACTCACAAAAATAGGCACCCCATTACGACTCACCACCCGAACCGGCCCATCCACCACCCCAGGATACTGAGGCGCTACACGCCCACCAGAAGGAATGCTGTAACTTCCTTTATTAATCCCAGCAATATAGATATCAACCAATGCATTTGTTGAATCACTACTTACCTCATTTGAAAAATCACTTTCATTGTTATAAGTATCGTAGGCAGTGACTGCGAAATAATAGGTAAATCGAGGTTCAAGGTTAGTTATGGTATACCGCGTCACATTCCCAACATCGATAGAAGATATATAGTTTCTTGAAGAAGTTCCATAATAGACTCTGTAACCCGCCAAATCAGGCTCTGTATTTGGATCCCATGCTAATGTTATATCCATTGCCCAAGAGGTTGGGATGAATGCGAGAGGAAATAAGAGTATAAGGAGAAATAAAAATTTTTTTGATTTAACCATTATAATCTCTGATTGAATAATGGAAAAAATTTACTACTTTTTCTATTTTTTTCCATCTTTTAAAAACAAATGTCAAGCCCAAAAAATACTTATTTAAAACACCTTTAAATCTTTACTGTTTTTGAATGGTTAAGTTTTTAGGTGGTGATGGGGGTACGGTATCAAGATTATAGCTATAGGAAGCAGGGGCACTATCTGCACTTTCATTATTATTCGTATCAACAGCGGTGAGTACAAAGGTCAGCGTTCCTGCTGATTGGTCAGGAACTGTAATGGAGAAATTGTAAGAAGTATTCGGATGGGGAATGGTTCCTATTAAAGTTCTCGTTCCATCCGTTCGGTAAAGACGATACTCTTTCATATCAGGTTCAGTATTTGCCGTCCATGTGGCTTTAAGATTGAGGGTTGCAGCAAGTGAGGAAGTACAGATAAAAAGAGATAAAAAAACAATTGTCATGACCCATTTCATAATGATCCCTCCCTATCTCACAATTTGAAAATGTCTTTTAATTGAATTTTTAGCAATCAAAGTGCCATAAAATTAAGAAAATTTTTTTAAATATTTGGGACAAATGGAAGGAAAAAAAATAAAAAAAAATAAAATAAAAAATTTACTTTATATAACAAAGGACGAAAATGTCCAAAATTTTATTTCAAAAATGAACCACATTTTTAACTTGTTAGATTCTTTATGCTTTTTTAATTTACAAAGATAAAAATATTGACATTTTGTGTCTTCATCTAATCTTTTGATTTTTATAAAGATTAATAAAATTAATGACAAATAGTCAGATGTGAAATTTTAAGATAAATAACCATGACCTGGGAGGTAGAAAAATAAAAACCTTTAAATAGTCAAGTTTGACAGTTAATTTATAAAATAGTTAAGGATTTCGTATTTTCGTATCGTCATTACATTGGCTCGAATGAACCGAACTATTTATTCTGTTGAAAAGAAAGGCCAAATTGATTTCTGAATGATAAAAAGTCACTGGTCACGAACAAAAGTTTTGAAACCCCTTTTTAGATATTGACAATCGTTATTGGTTGTAATACAATTTGTATCACAAATAATAAGAGGAGGGATGAAGAATGCCTCTCAGTGTACGACTCGACAAAAAGACTGAATCTCTGCTTGAAGAAACCGCTTCCATTCTTAAAACCAGCAAGGCTGAAGTGATCAAAAAATCTCTTTCAGATTATTGCGCCCGTGTTCTCACGGAAAGGCGAAAGCAACCTTACGATCTCATTAAGGATTTGATAGGAAAAGAGGGGAGTGGTAGAGGCGATCTTTCTGCAAGAAGTGAAGAAATTTTGAGGAAAAGGTTCGGGAGGAAAACGTGATCCTTATTGATACGGGTCCTATTGTGGCTTTATTCGATAAAGATGATCGCTATCACTCCGTCTGCGTTGAAATTCTCAAAGAGATAAGAGAACCTCTTGTTAGCACCTGGCCTGTCCTGACAGAATGCTTCTTCTTGTTGAACTTTTCATGGGAAGTTCAGGATCGCCTCTGGCTTTTTATTCGGAGAGGTGGAATCGAAATTTATCCCATGGAAAAAGAACTTCTTATTCGGTGCCATGAGTTAATGAAACAATATCAGGATCTCCCCATGGATTTAGCCGATGCGTCCTTAGTAGCGCTTGCAGACTTTCTAAGGATTTTTAAAATATTTACCCTTGATCATAAGGATTTTTCCATTTACCGGCTCAAACAAAAAAGACGATTTACATTAATTCCATCCCACTTCAAAGGGGAATAGGCAATCCTTCGTCCAGAAGGATTTCCGTTAGGTTTCAATCCCGACAACCTTAAGATTAGTTTTTAAAAATTGGAGACATGGGAAAATTGAGTTAAAAACTGATCAATGCTGTAATGCAAAGTTTGAATCCAATTTTTACAAGTATTTCGTAATCCATCACTGAAGGGTGGAAATAAATTTAAGCCCAGCAGGAGTATTTCCAAAACCCTCGGATGCGAATGAGTTTAATATGAGGAAAGGATTGAGGTTAGGGATTTCAGGATTTTTGAATTTTAATTTGACAAGTTTGTATTTTTCTAATACCTTTTAATAAAAGGTAGGGGAATTCTTAAAAATTAAGGGTTACAATGAAAGAGGCATTAAGATATTTAAAGAATGCAAAGGAGATATTGAAGTCGGTTCCTATTGAGGATAATACTTATATTGATATTAAGCCTGTGCGAGAAGCATTTGCTACGGCTTATCTCGCTATTTTAGAGGCTATTAATGAATACCTTACTAACAAAGTTGGTTTAACAAAAAAAGAGCTTCCCAAATCAGTAGATGCTTATAGAAAAGTATTGCAAAAATATTTTTCAGTACGAAATGGTAAAATTTTAAGAGAATTCGAAAAGCTCTATGATGCCTTACATATTGCGGGCTATTATAGAGGACTTATTTACGATGTTGATGCAGTCAAAGTTTATATAAAGGCAGCAGAAAAATTTATCGAGAAGATATCCTGAGTACGACATGGTCAAAAAGCCGGTAATATTTAAATGGATAAATTAAAAAATGGAAAAAAGTAAGGGTTATCAATTTAATAAAAGATGCCCTTAATAAAGAGGGTAGACTCGTTTTTGCCTATCTCTATGGCTCATTTGTAAAAGATGTAAGGATACACAATCATGCTCCCTTTACATTCCTTAAAAGAATTTTCAAGGAGGGAAAACCCACCGTTGACAATAATCCCGATCTTAGAATGGATGTTGTTGAATACGTCTCTTTAAAATATCGGGACTGTAGTGGATTGCTTGCTGGGGCTTCCCTTATATGAAGATTGATATCGAAAGAATTCAGCGATATCTCAGAGAGATCAAGACACGCCACCATGAAATCGAAGAATGATTAGAAACAGAAAATAAGATCCATAATATTAGCCTCTTGACCTTACTTTTTGTAGTAAGGGAATCATGATGATTAAATTGAAAGAAAGAAAAGCGTTCGTTGAGAATCTTTGCAAAGAATTTGGAATAGCGATCCTTTATGTCTTTGGAAGTCAATCCAAAGAAGTCGCAAATTTCTTTAGAAAGGGGGTAGATATCTCTCTCAGTGAATCGGATGTGGATATAGGAATCAAGCCGATTCAGGGGAAAAGACTCACCATTAAAGAGAAAGTTTTATTGGCCTTACGCCTTGAAGAAATGTTAGGAGCCAAAAGAGTAGATGTGGTTGGACTTCACGAAGCAGACCCATTTCTTTCAGTAGAGATCATTCGGGGGGAAAGGCTTTTTTCACTTGATGAAGTGGAGGCCGATGAATATGAACTCTATATCCTTCGAAGGGCAGGAGACCAGATTCCTCTTGAGAAGGAAAGAGAACGCCTCATTTTTGGAGAAGAAAAATGACCCCTGGCCTCATTTCTAAGAAAGTCATCGCAGACCGTTTGGACTTAGTGGAAAGGATGATCGGAGAGATAGAATCCCTACCTTTGTCAAGTTTTAAAGAATTTATGGGGGATAGACGAAATCTGTGGACTGCAGAATCCTGTCTTAGAAGGAGCATCGAAGCCTTGTTAGATATTGGACGTCACATCTTAGCAAAAGGATTCGCAATCGGGGTAAGCGAATATAAAGAGATTGCCCTAAGGCTGGGGGAACTGGGTATCCTTTCCCCTTCTGAAGTTGAACTTTTAAAGATTTTAGCAGGATATCGAAATCGTTTAGTTCATTTTTATCATGAGGTTGGAGAGGAAGAATTATTTAGAATCTGTAAGGACCAGTTGGGTGACCTTAGGAAAATGAGAGAGGCTTATATTCGTTGGGGGAAAAATCATCCCGAAAAAATGAGTGAAAGGTTCTGAAAAAAATAGATTCTTTACCTTTTTTTATCTTTCCAACTTTCAAGTTCTTTTTTGAGGCCCTCAACTTTTTCTCTAAACTCTTGGGTGACAGCCCTTGATGTAATATGATCCGTAATAATGTGCGGAGTCATCAGAAGGATTAATTCCTTCTTCTCTTTTTGATACTCTCGAACCCCAAAGAGTGGACCTAAAATTGGAATTTTACTCAGAAGGGGGATCCCTGATCTTTTATTTGTTTTCGAATCTTCCATCAGCCCTCCGATCACAATGGTCTGACCTTCCAGAACAGAAAGAACAGTCTTTGCAGTCCTCTTGGTAAAAAAGGGGATATTCTGGAGGTTTCCAAGAGCTGTGGTCTCCACTTTACTATCTTCAATAGTGATTTCCATGGTGACCAGTCCGCCATCACTGATCCTTGGGATTACAGTAATAAGGATCCCCACATCTTTATACTCAATCGTTCCCTCTACCACATTGGTCGTTGCCGTAGCAGTGGTCGTATAGGTGGTGGTAAGGACGGGCTGGGACAATCCAATCTGAATCTTTGCTTCCTTATTATTAGAAGCAAGAATATGGGGGGAAGAAATTACGTTAAGTCTCTCATCTTTGGCTGCTGCCTTGATCGCTGCGGAAAATCTTCCTGCTGCCTCCACAATCGAATATTTAAGTCCAATTCCCGAGACCGTGGCAGGACCAAACTCAAAGGTCTGCTGGTACCGTCCATGAGAGGCGGTATCGAGAAGTTTCATAAATTCCAGGCCATATCGGGTCTCATCATCGAGTGTGATCTCAGCCAAAAGAACCTCTATGAGAACCTGCCGGGGATAGATATCCAGTTTCTTAATGGTCTCCAGGATTAAGCGATAATCCCTTGGATAGGCTTTAATCACCAGGGCGTTGTTCGTTTCATCCACAACAATATTGATCTCCCCTTCTGGAACGGGAGGGGCTTCCTCCTTTGGGACCGGAGGTGGAGTAGGAGCGGGAGTAGGTTTTACTCCCCGAGGGGTGGGCTCTGGGGGAGTCACCTTTTCCTTTTTCTCTTTTATTCCGACGAAGAGCTGCTTTAACACATCAGCCAGATCTTTAGCCTTTGCATTCTGGACATAATAGACGAAAACGCTCATTTTTGTCCCTTCTTCAGGAACTTTATCGAGGGCCTTCAGCCATCCCTCTACTTTCTCAAAGATATTGGGGATGGAACTGACGACCAAAAGAGAATTGATCCTTGTAATAGGAGTAAAGGTAATGCCTATGCCTCGGGCTGATTTGGTAGAAACCTCAAAGGAGGAAAAGATTCGTTCCATCTCCTTTGCAATCTCTGTCACATCGGCATTGAGAATGGGATAGATTCTTACCCTTAGGTCCGTGAAGATATCGAGGTCAAAGAGCGAGATGATATCCAGGGCCTTGCTCACGTTGGAAGCCACATCTCCAATGATGAGGATATTATGGGGGGATGTTCCACGATATCGGCTCCATCGGAGAGAAAAGGTTTAAGGATCTTTGACATCTCTGAAACAGGAATATATTTTAACGGAATGATTTGAATCGTATATCTCCCTTCAGGAAGAGATTTCTCCGGCTCGATCCGCTCTGTTGGAGTAATAGACAATTTTTTTGCCTCTCCGAAGGGAACAATCTCATAGAGGTTTTCCTTTTTTACCGCAATGGCTCCATTGAGCCTTAGAATGGTTTGAAAGACCGAGAAGACTTCATCGGATTGGATCTGGCCTGCAGTCCGAATATTGACCACACCCTTTACCCTTGGATCCACCACATAGTTGATCTTCATCACCTCTGCCATGACCCGAATCACTTCATAGAGATCTGCATTGTCAAAATTAAAGACGACCCCAGAGCCTGCCTTTGTCTCCGATCTTTTCAAATGAGGGGGGATCACTGGTGAAGCAGGAGGGGCTGGCTTTGGAGGCGACGGGACAGGTTGGATTGTAGAGGCTTGAGCCACTTCAGAGAGGGACTTTTTCTCAAAGGTTGGCGAGGGCTCCGGGGCTTGCAGAGTCGGTGATGCCCTTTCTGTCATAGGTTTAGGAAGAATGAATCGCTCCTCCTCTACTTCTTTTGAAGAAGGGGTTTTTTTGGTCTGAGGGAGAAGCGCAGTACAACTATTTAATCCCAAGATCAAAAGAAATATCAGTAACCCCCTTGAGAAATTTCCATTCTTCCACATGAATTCTCTCCTCATTATGGACCTCCTGGTTCATTTGAATGGCCCTGTGGAGTCGTTGTGCGCATAGCAGGGAGAGGGACCCTTCTTCTTGGAGAATAGGTTGGAGGCGCTGAAGGTGTAGGGAATTGAGGAGTAGGAGTTGGCATTGAAGGTGAAACCATTCTCTCGGATCCTGGGACTGGAGAGGGACTTATCGGCGTTGTTGGTTCTCTTTTCTCTACGGGTGGAGTCACTGGAACAGGTGAAGGAGGTTGAGAGGTCGGGATTGGAGAGGGCCCCGGAAGTGTCGTGGTAACTGTGGCTGGCTTACTTTCTGTCCTGACCACCATTCTTGATTTTGGCTTTGTGGGATCATAAAGGAGAACCTCGAACTGGTCTCCTTCTGCCTCCAGAACAATACGGTCAGGTAAAATCGTTGTAAGTTTATATTCTCCTATTCTCTCTCCCGGCTTGAGGGTCAGTGTCTCTCTCTCTCCCCTTTTCTAAGAGACTTTCCTATTTGAACAATCGTGGCAGCCTGATATTCTCCCACAAGGGTAATGCCACTCAGAATAATCTGGGGACGAATCTGGGGTTTTTGAATGGATGCAGGTGTTGGGGGAGGGGTGAAAAAGGGAAATTCTTTTCTCTCGGGGCTAAAAATATTCTTTTCCACCAATGCGGTGTAAGGTTTTTCTTCAGGCTTTTTGATCGACCCTTGTTCGGAGACTTTTTCCATCGAAACTGAAAAGCTTTGAATATCCAGTACAAGAAGGTTGAGGGTAATCCCAAGGAAAACCATCATAAGCATTCGCCACTTCATTGAATCATCCTCCCTTCTCTTTAGGTTTCGTCTCTCCCTTCTTCATTAATCCTGTTATGACGAAACTTCCTTGGATTTGATTAGGGTTTCTCACATTGGAAACTATGAGATCCATCTCAGAGATCATCAGTTCCTTTTCGTGAGTTTCAATCTCATGGATAAACTGGATCAGGCTGAGAAGATTGTTCACTGGATTAAAGTCAATATGGATGGAAATCTTCTGGTATGAAGGGGTTTCTTTGGGTTCAAGAATCCTGAAACTTCGGAGGGTCATCCCATTCCGCTCTAAAGTCTTCTTCACGGTTTCCTGAAGATGAGCGGAAGCGAGTTGAGGAGTCTCTCCTAAAAGAAGTCTCTTCTGAAGAGCCTCGTGTTGCTTTTGAGCCCGATCCAGTTCCTCTTCAACCACTTTTCGATTTTGAATAACCTTTACATATCGTTCAAGAGTCATCTTTTTAACAGAGATCTCCTCCTGAGTCTTCTTCATTTCATCGATGAGGGGAAGGATTCCTTCAAAGAGGAGAAGGATCAAAAAGGCAACCCCGATTAAAATCCAGAAGAAACCCCTCTTTGATTCTTTCCCTCTCCTAAAGGAGAAGATCGACTTCAAGGTCCCATCCTCCTTGTTTCGATTTTTGCCCTAATTCTGAATCGTTCTTTTTCTTGAGGACCTTCAGGTCTTATCTGCCGCTCTTTGGTCACCGGGGCAAGAAACTCAACCTTTTCAAAAAGGGGTGATTTATCCAATAGAGAGATCAGGTCCGAAGCAGAATCGGCAAATCCACTTATTTCTATCTCCTTGCTCTTATACTTCAAATTCCAGATCCAAGCGGTCTCTGGAAGAAGTTGGGTCAGCTCCTTGAGGATCTCTATTTTACTTATTTCATCAACTCGAATCCTCTCGAACTCTGCAATCTCTTTTATTAGAGATTCCTTCCTTTTCTGCAATCTCTCAATGGCTTCGATCTCGGGTTTCAACTTTTTTAACTCTTCCGTCGTGGAGAACCACTCCTGACGGTAATCAAGATAGGCTTTGATTCCACGATTTGCACCAAAAAGAATAGCCACTCCAAGGAGAATAAGCAAGAGGACTCTTCCTACCTTTCGTTTCTTTTTCCACATTTCGACAGGGAGAAGGTTCAGGGTCAGTGGTGTTTTTATCAAACCACTCAGGGGAAGACCTATAGAAGAATAGTTAGCCCATAGGAAATCTGGATCTTTTTGATTCCTTATTTTTTGGACAGGCGGGGAGAGAAACTTACCCTCTCCTCCTGATACCCCTTCCATCCCTCTCTTCTCTTTATCGATTCCATAAATATAGAAGTTCAAGGATGGTTGACTTTGAGATTCAAGTCCTGATAAATGGAGGATTCTTTTAACTTCAGAGAACCCATGATCCTCTGGAAGGAAGAGGTGATAGTTTTCCTGCCAATCCTTCCCCTGGAGCAGATGGACCTCAAAAAAGGGGTCATTAAAATCAATAAGAACAGAGTATTCCCCTCGCTCGGGCTTTTTATTCCATAAAAATAGATTTAAGGCTGAAATGGAGGGGGTCTGAATGGCGATAGGTCGAATCCCGATCTTTTTCAAAAGGGAGAGGATGGAGTCGATCTCTGACCTCTTTACAAACACACTATAAAGAGTCAGCCAATCCCTATCCTCCCTCAGAAGGATGTAATCGAAATAGATCTCACTACTTTTAAAAGGGGTGTATTTGGGCACCTCATATTCTACAACCTGCCTCAAATTTTCCCGGGTAGCCCCAGGTAACCGGATAAATCGAGCAATGACCTTCTCTCTCGGGACCGACAGAAACACACGTTCTCTCTGAATATGGTTTTTGGCCACGAATTCATTGATGGCCCCAATCACTCGTGCCTCTCGCTCATCCTTTTCTTCCTCAGGAGGAAGCTCATGGGTAGAATAACTTAAAACCTTCACCCCTCCAAAAGACTTCTCCAGAAGGAGTAGAATGAGGCGGTTTGTTCTATAATCGATCCCAAAAGCCCTTTTGAAAAGCACTTCAGAGTCCTCTTGTTTTTAAAAAATGGAATCAACCCATTGAATAATTCTATATTTATTCTTATCCATCAAGTCTATCCTCACAATAGTCTTCAGTCCTCGAGCGTACCCGCCCTCCGCCCCTGTGGCCTTCGATTCTATGGTAAAATAAGGGCTTATCGTTCTATAGATAATATATCTTCCCATCTCTCCCATAAAAGGGCTCAGCTCTGGAACCCTTCGAAGGAGGTCCATCTGATTCTCAAACGGTTTCTCCTCTCGAGCCTTAGAGACGAGCTGAACCATCTCTTTTGGGATTCCTAAAACGATTCTCATCACAAGGGGAGAGGCACTGTTGATATCCAACTGTTCCCCGGAGGCATAAATGGAAAAAATATGTTTCAGACCAATCCTCTCTTCTTTATCCTCTTCCTCTTTCATTTTGATTCCATCGAAGAGTTGGGGGGTAATCCCTCTGACCAGCAGAAGCTCCTCAAGGGAATCAAGAGGGCCATTTTTACATTCGTAAGGTTCGGGAAGGGATCGATAATAGTCGTTTTCAGCCCCATTGAGACGGTAAAAATCATCCGGATCTCTCCAATCCATGATGGAATCCACAACGATATCCCTCTCTTCCCCTTCCAGTCCCAGATTCCCAATAATTTTACGAAGAAGACTCTCGGAAACGGTATTGATATTCACCTTCCCATCCTCCCCCATCACCTTGATCTCGCATCTTCCCTGATCAAAGGAGAGGAGATAGGGCCTTCCATCCGTGATCCATTCTTTTTCCTCCGGTTTAAGCTCTTCTGAGTCAAGGGTCTTTCGCTTCTGTTGAATCCTTGGATCCTGCTTGTATATCAATTCCACGATAGCCCGACACACCCCACCCTTCGCCATTTCGTAAAGTTGCAACTCCTCTTTATAATGTTTCGTGATATGGACCTCTGTCCTCATCCCGAAACAGAATTCCAATACGATGACAGATAAACCAGCAATGATCCAGAGAACCATCAAAAGGGCGATCCCCCTTTGGTTCATTAATTCAAAAGGAGAATGATGGATCTCTTTACGATTCATGGACCTCCCCTTGGAATGGTTCTACGAATCATCGAAGGAATTCTTATCTGTTCAAATTGGTAAGCCGCGATAGGAAGAAGAAGAGAAAAGGAGGTCTCTCCTCCTATTCCTCTTAAATGAAGATGAAGTCTAACCGCCTTTGGCAATTCCTTCTTCTCTCTTCCATCCCATTCTTGAAACCACCCCCCCATCTGGTTTTTCGAAGAGTCTTCTTCTTGATAATACTCAAAAGAGAATTTCGAAATTCCCTCGATCAAGACCTCTGCTTTCTCCCTCTTCAGTTCTTCTTCAAAGAACCCTTTCCGAAGAGCCCTTTCTTCATAAAACAAGAGGCGCCCCCCCTCTGTCCCGTTCTCTTCATATTGATAAAGGGTGTAAACGAACCCTTCTGATCGATTCCGCTTCATCGGAAGGGAGGAGACAAATTTCAGGGATTGGGATCTTCCTTCAAAGGCCAGGTAGTCTCCTTCAGCCTTCTCTGTACGAACTCGATAGGGAAATGCTGATTTTATTTGTCTCGAAAGGAGTTCCGATAGAACTCTTACCTTTTGATCCTCCTCTTTCACGGTTTCCCCTCGATCCCAAGCAGAAAGGCCCAGACGAAAAACTGAAAAAAGAATCACCACGATTAACCCTAATACGGTGAGAGTGACGATGACTTCAATCAGGGTCGCTCCTGAATCTCGTTGACCTTTGGGAAATTTAGCTCTCCTTCTCATCCCCTTCTTCCTTGAGGATACGATAGGACTCTATCCGGATGGATTTATCCTTCAGTCCCGATTTCCAAAACACCTCCAGTTTTATATGAACGAGATCCAATGGGGGTTTAAAATCGGTTTCTTTTGCGATACGGAGAAGTTCGATCTTCTTTGTCTCTATCTTCCAGTGATAGGTGGAATCAAACACTCCCTCCTCCACTCCCTCTCCTTTAGGAGGCTTTAAACTCAATTCTTCCATCTTTGTACGAGCATACTGGGTGGCTCGAGTATACTCCTGAGAGATTCTTCCCAGTCGAAGACCTCCAGAGAAAAGTTCAATAATCAGGATCAATCCCATTCCCAGAAGGGCTATGCTGATGATCACCTCTATGAGCGTAAACCCTGATTTTTTTCCCATCTTAAGTTAAACTTTTTGAATCGTTACAATTCCCGTCAAAAAATGGACTTGAATAAGATATCCCTGATGATCCCCACCTTCGAGGATGAACGAACCTCCATTGGATCTTCCATTGGGATAGAATTCAATTGCAGGATGGTCTGAGGGATAAAGAGAGGGGGGGATCTTGATTTCCCGAAAACCCATCCATTTGGGAACGGAAAAGGTTTGGAGGGATCTTTTCTGGTCTTTCCTCTCTTCCGGTTCGGCTTCCGAAAGGCGGAGGGATCGAATCTTGAGCTCCTTTAAATAGGAATCAAAAAGGATCTGATAAATCTCTCCCCGATGAATCGCTTCACTTCGACTATGTCTAAGGATCGCCGAAATCCTCTGGGTAGTCGTTTTTAGCTGAGCCGTCTTATAAAATTTGGAAAAGGATGGGGCAGCCAGAGCCATCGAAAGGCTGAAGATAAAAAGGACCAAGAGAAGTTCAAGAATTGAAAAACCCTTTCTCTTCATTTGCTTGTGTCCTTCCAGCTCACGATATCCTGATTTTCCCCCTCCCCTCCTTCCACCCCGTCCAGTCCATAGGAGAGGAGGTCATATTCTCCATGATCTCCTGGAGATTTATAGATATAGGGTCTCCCCCATGGGTCAAGAGGAATATCTTTAGGGAGATAAGGACCCTTCCATTCTTCTACGCCTGACGGTTTCTCTCTGAGTGCCTTCAGCCCCTCCTCTGTCGTTGGGTATCTCCCGACATCCAGCCTAAAGGCATCCAGGGCTGTTCCAAAGAGTTCGATCTGGGCTTTGGCTGCCTTTTGTTTTGCCTGGGTCAGTTTACCAAAGAGCTTTGGGCCTACCAGCCCTGCCAAAAGGCCTATAATGATGATCACAATCATGAGTTCGATGAGGGTAAACCCTCTCCTGTTTATTCTCTTCCCCTTTCTCATCAAATTCGCTCCATCTCTCCGTTAAAAAGGAATTTCATTGATGCTGAAGATGGCCAGAAGCATGGAAATCACAATAAACCCCACCAGTCCCCCCATGATAAGAATGATCATCGGTTCAATCAATGAAATTAAACGTTTCATTGAATTCCTGACATTCTCTTCGTAGACTTCTGCGACTCTAAGAAGCATCTCATCCAGCCTCCCTGTCTCCTCACCGACGCCAATCATATGGATGGCTAAAGGGGGAAAGACAGTGGTCTCGTTCAAGGATTTAGAGATTCCCTTTCCTTCCCTCAGTCGATCATGGAGATAGCCAATGGCCTTGGAAATGACACGATTTTGTGAAATCTCCCTGACCAAGTCCAAAGCCGAGAGAATAGAAACCCCACTCTGAAGAAGAGTCCCAAGGGTTCTTGCAAAGCGAGCCACTTCCATTTTTTGGAAAAGGTCGCCGAGGATAAACCATTTCAACTTAAATTGATCCCAGTGCAATTGATTCTCTTCATTCCGAGTATAGGCCTTTAATAGAAAATAGAGGAGCAAGATGAATCCTACTCCAATCCACCAATAACTCCTGATAAAGTGGCTGATGGTAAGAACGATCTGGGTGGGCATGGGAATGGCCTGCCCTATATCCGAAAAGATTCTTGCAAACCTCGGAACCACAAAAGTGACTAAAATCGTGATGGAGATCCCGCTCACGAAAGTTAAGATCAAAGGGTAGATCATGACAGAAAGAAGGGCTTCCCTAATCTCTTTTAGGCTTTGAAGATAATGACTCAGGCGCAATAAAACAGAGTCCAAGAATCCACCTACCTCTCCAGCCCTAACCATATTCACATAGAGTTTAGGAAAAATCTTTGGATGAGCTTCGAGGGCTTCGGCAAGGGAGCTTCCCCCTTCCACTCTTTTCAGAACCTCCCTTATCCCTTTTCTTAAACGTGCGTTTTCAGTTAACTCTCCCAAGATTCTAAGGCTTCGGTCGATGGGCAACCCTGCAGCCACGAGGGTGGAAAGTTCTTGAGTAAACACGAGAAGGTCTCTTGTGCTGACCCTTTTGGGAAAGAAGGAGGATAGGGTTAGAATAGGTTCTTTCTTTTCGACGGTTTGAATTCGGATCGGAATATAACCAAACCGGTGAAGGCTTTCGACAATAGCCCCTTCATCCCTTCCTTCCATGAATCCCTCGATGGTTTGCCCACTGGGAGTAGTAGCTTTATAAAGAAATTCAGGCATCTTAATTTAATCCAATACCTCTTCTTCCTGAGTGACTCGAAGGACTTCTGGGATCGTAGTGATTCCCTGCCTCACCTTTGTCCAACCATCTTCTCGAAGGGTTTTCATTCCATTCCTTCGAGCAGCTTCTTTAAGAATATGAGACCCTTTCTTTTCAAGGATGAGCCTTTGAATATCCTCAGTGATTTTAAAAAATTCAAAGATACCCGTCCTTCCCATGTATCCCGTGAAGGAACAATGGGTACATCCTCGGACATCAAAAAAATTGATCCTCTCTTTTTCAGGGTCAATCCTCATCTCTTTTAAGATGGCCGAAGAGGGAGTGTAAGGAGATCGGCAATGAGGACAGGCCACTCGGACCAACCGCTATGCAAGGATGCCAATCACCGTTGAAGAAAGGAGATAATCTTCCATCCCCATATCCAGGAGCCTGGTAATAGCACTCGGGGCATCATTGGTATGGAGGGTACTGAAGACGAGATGACCTGTTAAGGCAGAATGGATCGCAATTTCCGCTGTCTCTGAATCTCTAATCTCTCCGATCAGAATGACATCCGGATCCTGACGAACGATGGATCGGAGAGCATTGGCGAAAGTTAATCCTATGGAGGGTTTGACCTGAATCTGATTGATCCCTTTCAGTTGATACTCCACGGGATCCTCTACGGTGATGATCTTCTTTTCAGGAGAATTGATTTTTTCTAAGGCGCAATAGAGGGTGGTGGTCTTTCCACTCCCTGTAGGGCCGGTAACCAGAATGATTCCGTGAGGTCTTCGAATCACCTCCTTGAAATCCCTTAGAGTCTCTGGCGAGAAACCCAACTTCTCGATGTCCAGAAGGGTGCTTCCTCTATCAAGAATTCTCAAAACAAGGCTTTCTCCATAAATGGTGGGGATAGAAGAGACTCTAAAATCAATCTCCTTCCCTTTAATCCTCAGCATAATGCGGCCATCTTGGGGAAGCCGCCTTTCAGCTATATTCAACTTAGCCATAATCTTGACTCTCGAAATAATGGCAGCCTGAAGCCTCTTCGGTGGGGATTCGACATCATGGAGGACTCCATCGATTCGGTACCGAACCCGGAATTGATTCTCGTAGGGTTCAAAATGGATATCACTTGCCCGCATCTCAATCGCTTTAGTAATGATCAGATTAACTAAACGGATCACTGGTCCTTCAGAGGCCATATCACGGAGTTGATCGATATTCTCTTCTTCTTCCGCCCGATACTCTGGAATACTCTCCATGTCCTCAATGATCTTTCCCATGGAGGTTTCATCAAGCCCATAATATCGATCCACTACTTCTAATATGTCACTCTCTTTCCCTAAAAGGACCTGAACCTGACAGTTCGTCGCAAGCCTGATGGCATCGATGGTATAAAAGTCCAGAGGGTTGCTCATGATGACTGTGAGCTTTTGATGTTCGAGTCGAGCTGGAACAAACTTTCCCGTTTTCATAAACTGAAGGGAGAGGTGATTAATTAAAACAGGCTCTTTCGGGTAATCCTCTTCCTTCGCCCAAGGAACCCCATAAAACTCTTCAAGTCCCTGCCGATACTGATCCTCGGTAAGAAAACCTGAGTCAATAAGCCTTAATAATGCGTCAATATTGAAATCAAATTTATGGCAAATATAGTATTTTCAAGGTTAGAAGGCTATAATGAATTAATTCCACAAACCGTCCAAAAAGGACGGTTTGTGGAACAGATAT
>Ga0101945_1001815_pt1 | contig 18122 bp, 19 predicted proteins | sample DewCreD2012metaG_2_FD_75246 | JGI IMG/M metagenome (GOLD analysis project Ga0101945, IMG submission 75246) | Hot spring sediment bacterial and archeal communities from British Columbia, Canada, to study Microbial Dark Matter (Phase II) - Dewar... ... | reverse complement strand
CCGTTCTGGCATCCGAAAGCGATCCGGCGTGCACTACAACTGCCGATGGTGTGAAAAGGCTTTGACGGAATAGCGCCTGGCCTTAGCGCCTGTGATGGGTGTTTAGGTTCTGCTCGTGTATCATTACGAAATGACACGAACAGCTTATCCACGTGATGATTCCGATGAGGAGTAGGGGTTTGTTGCGCCCTATCTGACGCTGATGGGCGAAGTGTCACCGCAGCGGAACTACTCCCTGCGCGACATCTCCAACAGACTACGCTCTCTGCTGCGCACGAGTGCGCCGTGGTGGATGCGGCCCAACGACGTGCCGCTGTGGTACGTTGGCTATTAACAGACGCAGCGCTGGTTGACGGCGAGGGTGGCGGAGCAGATGGTGCACGATGTGCGGATGCTGCTGCGCGACATCAATGACCGCACGCCCCAACCCCGTGCCGCGATAGTGGACAGCCGGACGCTGCAATCGACACCAGCAAGCGGGGGACGCGCTGGCGACGATGGGCATACACAGCGTAACGGCTCAACGGTGCATCTGGCTGTGGATACGCTGGGGCAGATGCTGGCGGTGGTGGTCACGCTGGTGAACGAACACGACTGTGCGCAGATGACTGCGCTGGCCCAACGGATTCAGGAGGTGACCGGTGAGACGATGGAGGTGGCCGTCGTCGACCAGGGCGCCACCGGTGAGCAACCGGCCGCCGAGGCTGCCGCCCATGGTTTCGCCTGGAGGTGGTCAAGCTGCTGACAACCAGGCGGGGCTTTGTCGTGCTACCTCGACGGGGTGGTCGAGCACAGGTTCGCCTGGATATCACGACTCCGGCGCCTGGTGCGTGATGACGAACGCCTGGTGGAGACCCTGACCGGGTCGTATTTCATCGCCTTCTCCATCGTATTGGCTCATCGATTTGTCTCTTTCATGGTTCAACGTTTATAACAGGCTCTACACGCATAAATGCTTGCGTTACCTTTTGAGCGAGCGTAAACACAGCTTCCACTGCCACCCGCTGCTGACGGGATAGGTGGCAGCCACGTGCTCGCTATTCGCTATATGGATGAGCGAGAGGCTGATGCATGACCAGCCAGTCCGGCTGGCAATCAACACACTTACATCGTCCCAGTATTAATCGGCTGCCACGTCACCGACGTGATCTACCTCATCATGCTGATCACGTGGCGACCACGCTTTCTCGTCAACAATCAATTCAATCGTCTTGAAGCGACGGCCAGTTTCAACATCATATCGATAGCGAACGCAGATGAGGCGATCACCATACAGTGCCTGTAACTTCTTGGTACCACGCTGACCGGGTTTCAGTTTGAGACGAGTGCGCATTGTAAGCTCCATCAAAAATCGATGACATGGCCTGGTACCAGGATACTGAGGCAGTGTTACAACATTGTTACCAAAAGGTTAAGATAGAGGCTTGACGTTTTGGTTTGGTCAGATATGCACCAATGCTAGAAGTGCTATACCCTTTCCTTGAAACCTGCTGCGTCGCAGATCGCTTGAAGGAGGCTGAAGCCTGTGATACTTATTGCGGATTTGCAGTAATCACAGACAAGTTGTACTCCTGAGTGAAGGAACCGACAGGGATAGGCGGGCGGCGTAGTGCATTATAGGCGGGGTGAAGAGTCGGCAAGTTAACCCCCTGCCTCACGACGTGGCAGCCCCTCCGGGGCTGGCCGGGCGGCAAGCAGGAGATACTAGAGCCTGTTATGGACTTTTCGGTTCTGCTCGTATATCATGACGCTATGACACGAAAAGCGTATCCCAGTGATGTTTCCGATGAGGAGTGGGCGTTTGTCGCGCCCTAGTTGACGCTGATGGACGAAGAAGCACCGCAGCGGAAATACCCCCTGCGCGACGTCTCCAATGCGCTGCGCTACCTTCTGCGTACCGATGCGCCGTGGCGGATGCTGCCCACTGACGTGCCGCCGTGGCCCGTGGTGTATCAACAGACCCAGCGCTGGCTGAAAGCGGGCGTGGGTGCGCAGATGGTGCACGACGTGCGGATGCTGCTGCGCGACATCACCGACCGTGCGCCCCAGCCCCGTGCCGTCATGGTGGACAGCCGGACGCTTCAGTCGACGCCGGAACGCGGGGGCCGTGCTGGGTACGATGGACACAACCGCCGGAACGGCGCGACGGTACATCTGGCCGTGGCTACGCTGGGGCACCTGCCGGCAGTAGTGGTCACCCCGGCCACCGACCACGATCGGGCGCAGGTGGCGGCGCTGGCGCAACGCATGCAGGAGATACCTGGTGACACGGTAGCGGTGGCCGTCGTTGACCAGGGGTACACCGGTGCGCAACCGGCAGCCGAGGCCGCCGCCCACGGCAGTCGCCTGGCGGTGGTCACGCTGCCGACTGCCAAGCGAGGCTTTGTCTTGCTGCCGCGGCGCTGGGTGGTCGAGCGCAGTTTCGCCTGGATGACGCGCTTCCGTCGCCTGGTGCGTGACGACGACCGTGTGGCAGAGACGCTGGCCGGCTTGCATGTCGTTGCCTTCGCCATCTTGTTGGCCCATCGGTTTGTCTCGCTCATGGTTCAACGTTCATAACAGGCTCTAGGGATGAGCGGTTCGATCACCGCCCATTGGTCATCGGTGAGATCATGTCTGCTCATACCACTATTTTAGCATAAGAAGACATTTTTGAAATAGGTTCTAGTAAAGGGTTGACAAGCTATGCGAATACTAAAGGTTCACAACTATTATCAGCAACCTGGGGGGGAAGATCAAAGCTTTGCAGCAGAGGTAGAACTATTACAAATACATAATCACCAAGTCTTCTGTTTTACTCGGCACAACGATGAAATTAAAAGTATGTCGAACATTTCTATTGCATGTAAAACCCTTTGGAATCATGATGTGTATAGAACGCTTTTAGGAACCATCCGGGAAACAAAACCAGATATTGTTCACTTCGAGAACACCTTTCCTTTGATATCACCATCTGCTTACTATGCAGCACGTAAAGCCGGTGTACCGATAATTCAGTCATTGCGCAACTACCGATTATTCTGCGCGAACTCATTTTTTCTTCGAGATGGAAAAGTATGTGAAGACTGTCTCGGAAAAATATTTCCTTACCCAGCACTATATCACCGATGCTATCGAAATAACCGACTCGCAACTGGTGTTGTGGTAGCATTGCAGGTTTTTCATCGACTTATAAGAACTTGGCAGCGAACTGTTGATCGATATATTGCTCTTACTGAATTTGCACGTAGCAAATATGTCGAGGCTGGTCTTCCTGAAAATAAGATTGTTGTAAAGCCAAACTTCATCACTAATGATCCAGGAATGGGTATGGGAGACGGGTATTTCGCATTATTCGTCGGTCGATTATCAGTGGAAAAAGGAATTACAACCCTCCTAAGCGCCTGGAACCACCTATCACAGAAGATCCCTCTCTGGATTGCAGGTGATGGACCGTTACGTTCAATGGTAGAGACGGCAGCCAGACAAAACCCGTTAATTATTGTAATAGGTCGGAAAACACCTACAGAAGTACTAGAGTTGATGAAGAAAGCAACGATGCTATTGTTTCCATCGTTATGGTTTGAGGGATTACCACGAGTTATAATCGAGGCCTATGCTGTAGGATTACCAATAGTTGCATCAAACCTTGGAAGCATGATCTCTTTGATCGATCATGGAAACACGGGGCTTCATTTTCGACCAGGAGACCCACAAGACCTTGTTGAAAAGGTTGAATTTCTTCTTAGAAATCATGAGATATATAGGCAAATGAGACTGAAAGCACGCAACTATTACAAGAATCATTTTACAAGCGACAAAAATTATCAAATCCTTATGCAAATTTACAACGATGTCTTGCAAGGTCCACGATAGAGGTTGCCTTACGGAGGTTTTATGAGCGTTGCGATCACAACGGGTTCTGCCGGACTTGTAGGCTCTGAGGCTGCGATCTATTTTGCTGAACAGGGAATGGAAATTGTTGGTATCGATAATGATATGCGAAGATACTTTTTTGGTGATGAAGCTTCTACGCTGTGGAATAGAGAAAGACTCAAAACTCAAATATCAAAGTATATACATTATGATATTGACATCCGTGATCAGCGAATGATCAATCGAATTTTTGCTCGCTACGGTAGAAATATTACTCTTATCATTCATACTGCAGCCCAGCCAAGTCATGATTGGGCAGCGCGAGAGCCTATTACGGATTTTACGATAAATGCGAATGGGACTCTTTATATTCTGGAAGCAGCTCGCCATTATGCTCCAGATGCCGTGTTCATTTTTACATCGACCAATAAGGTGTACGGAGATACACCAAACCGCCTACCTTTGATCGAGCAGGAGTTACGTTGGGAAATCGATCCATCCCATCCATATGCGAATGGAGTCAAAGAGGACATGCCCATTGATCAAAGCCTCCATAGCTTGTTCGGAGCATCAAAAGTTGCTGCTGATATTTTGGTTCAAGAGTATGGACGCTACTTCGGTATGTATACGGCATGTTTTCGCGGAGGATGTCTAACCGGACCAAATCACTCAGGAGCACAAATGCATGGGTTTCTTGCCTACTTGATGCGGTGTGCAATGACCAATACTCCCTACACGATCTTTGGTTACAAGGGAAAGCAAGTAAGAGATAACATTCACAGTTCTGATTTGATTCGAGCGTTTGATGCTTTCTTTCGCAAACCAAGGGTCGCGGAAGTTTACAATATTGGTGGAGGCCGTGAAAGCAATTGCTCTGTACTAGAAGCAATTCAGATTTGTGAACAAATAACTGGCAGAAATTTACATTGGACGTACTCAAACACAAATCGATCAGGTGACCATATCTGGTGGATTAGTGATTTAAGTCGTTTTAAGTCTCACTACCCTGAATGGCAGTTACATTACGATGTACAAAAAATCTTACGTGAAATATTTGAAGTCAACCGCGACCGCTGGAAATAGAGAGTAAGTCTTATTGTGTTCATAATCGTCGAGAGAATTACATCAAAACTGATATGATAAAATATATGACACACTATTAGACACTCGCCCTGATGCCGTATGCGTGGCGTGTCTCTGGAGACGTAGCAAGACGCTGTGAAGTGACCAACCGTTGACTATTGGTGGCCCCCTGATATTACATGTAATAAGGTCTTAACTATGATTGACTCTGGAAAACATAATTTGTTAGGCGTATTAGTAAATGCAATCGATTACGAGTCTACAATAGAAAAAGTTATCACTGCCGCAAAAAACCGAGAACCCCTAACAGTATCTGCATTGGCAGTACATGGAGTTATGACAGGTGTCCTAGACCCTGAACAACGTTATCGTCTCAATAAGATTGATTTGATCGTTCCTGATGGACAACCGGTTCGTTGGGCTCTGAATTTGCTCTATAAAGCTAATTTAGCGGATAGAGTGTATGGTCCAGATCTTACTTTAAAGATATGTGAACGTGCTGCTGCCGAAAAACTGCCAGTGTACTTCTATGGTAGTCATTCTGAAATACTAGAACAACTTTGCAAAAGGCTACAACAACGCTTTCCCGGACTTATTATTGCAGGTTCTCAGCCTTCATTGTTCCGACAATTGACTGAAGCAGAGCAATTAGATATTGCCAACAAGATCAAATGTAGTGGTGCAGCTATAACATTTGTCGGCCTGGGATGTCCTCGTCAAGAAGTATGGCTCTATGAGCACCGGGAGCTTCTTCCTTTCCCGATGATAGCTGTTGGAGCAGCTTTCAATTTTCACGCAGGTACGATTCCCCAGGCACCAGCTATGTTACAGCGAGTTGGCTTAGAATGGGCTTTTCGTTTAGCTCAGGAGCCAAGACGCTTGTGGCGTCGGTATGTGTTTTTAAATCCTCTTTATCTAGCTCTTTTACTAGTTCAGCTTTCTTGTGTAGATTGTTTTGATACAGTAGGATCTCCACCTAAGCCTCTACGCTATGGATAGTAATATGTCTAGTACAAGGAGAAACAAATGAATGTTCATAAGATTTACCGTCCTTTCCTAAAATTTTTTCGCAGAAGAAGAATGAAAAAATTCCAAAAAGAATTCGGCATAAATCCTACCACTAAGATTCTTGATGTTGGTGGCGGATTTTTCAATTGGAGTTTGATTTCAAATTTACCCAGGCCGATAGTAGTAAATATTAAGATGCCAAGAGGTAAGGACGCAACGATGACTTGGATTATAGCGGACGGAAAAGCATTACCTTTTGCGGACAAATCATTTGATATCGTGTATAGCAATTCAGTAATTGAACATCTAGGTACATTGGAAAATCAGATGTTATTTGCTAAAGAATGTAGACGAGTTGGAAACAGGTATTATGTACAGACACCATATCGGTGGTTTCCTATTGAACCCCATTTTTTAACCCCTTTCATTCATTTCTTTCCTAAAAAAATCCAAAGAAAATTAATTCGATACACTGTATGGGGATTGATAACAAAACCTTCCGATCAAGAAACCGAAAACATATTACAAGAAATTCGACTTCTTGGCAAAAAGGATTTACATAGACTCTTTCCAGATGCCGATATTTGGCATGAAAAATTTATGGGACTAACAAAATCATTGATTGCAATACGAAAATGAAATCTGTCACAACACCTGTTCTCTACTTGGTTCTTTGCTGTCAATTCTTGACGAATATATACCGAAACGAGTTATAGAACCTATTTCAAAAATGTCTTCTTATGCTACAATAGTGGTATGAGCAGACATGATCTCACCGATGACCAATGGGCGGTGATCGAACCGCTCATCCCTAAGAAACCACGTACGCGGGGTCGTCCGCGCAACGACGACCGCCGGACCCTGAACGGTATTCTGTATGTGCTCCCCACGGGCGGTGCCTGGGCAGACCTGCCAACGGAGGACGGCTCCCCCAGCACCTGCTGGCGACGATGGCACGCGTGGTCGCAGGACGGGACGTGGGAGCGCATGTGGCGCACCCTCCTGAGCCGCCTCGCTGCCGACGGCACGCTGGAATGGGCACACGCGTTGCTGGACGGCAGCGTCGTTCCGGCAAACAAAGGGGCACTGGTGGAGGCACAACGACGGTTGGTAACGGCGCGACGGTGATGGTCGTGGTCGATGGCACCGGCGTGCCCATTGGTCTGCACGTGGATAGCGCACAACCGCACGAACGCACCCTGGCTGAAGCGACGGTGCGGACCATTCGGGTACCACGCAACCGCGGCCGGCCCAGAACGCGACCGAACGAGTTGGTGGCGGATAAAGCCTACGATTGTGCCGCGTTGCGCAACGACCTGCGTCGACGTGGGATCAAACCCACCATTCCATCTCGTGAGTGGCGCAACCGTCAGCGGCCCACGCGCGGGCGTCCGCTGCGTACCGGCCCAAGCTATCAGCACCGCTGGAAGGTCGGGCGGTGCTTCGCGTGGATGGACAAGTACCGTCGGTTGGTGGTGCGCTATGATCGTTATCTGCATATCTATCGGGCATTTTGTCTCGTCGCTATCATTTTGTGGTGCATTGACCGAATTTTGAAATACGTTCTAAACTTTCAAATAGTTGAACATATTGCGCCGCTGCATTATCCCATGAAAACATTTTAGATCGTTCTAAACCTCTTTTAATCAAAGTTTGACGAATATCAGGCTGTGTAGCTACCAGATATATTGCTTTTGCAATATCTTCCAAATCTTCTGGGTCAAAGTAGTGTACGGCATCGCCTCCTATTTCGGGCAAAGCAGAACATCTTGAAGCAATAACGGGCACACCGCTAGCCATTGCTTCGATGAGTGGAAGGCCAAAACCCTCGAATAGGGAAGGAAAGGCATACATATGTGCATTACGATATAATACGGTACAATGCTCGCGGGGAACCAGGCCTGTAAATAATAAGCGATCTCTAATTCCGTACCTGGCGGCAGTGTGCATGATGCGATTGTAGTCGCTTGGGCCATGTGTATTTGTTGCAGGGCCGCCTAATACTAGAAATAGTGAAAGTTCTGGTAAGCGCTGCATTAACAGACCGAATGCTTCTACTAATCTTGGCAGATTCTTGTGTGGAAGGGCTGGTCCCATATACAGGATATATTTAGATTGTGCGGATATGCCGTATGTATTTAGTATAGAAATGTCTTTTTCTTTACTGACTTCAGGGAGATCTAATCCAAGATATATGGCTGAGACTCTTTGAGGAGGCAAGTGAAAAAATCGAATAATATCCTGACGTGCATGTTCGGATATGGTGGTAATATGACGAATATATCGTGTTGGATACTGAGTAAATAGTTTATTCGCAATCAGCCACCAGGTTGGATACCATTCAGGATGTCGCCACAGTGCCATGTCGTATATCAGAGTCACAGTTGGTATTAGTTGTACATAAGGACTAAACATGCATGTAGCAAACACTAAATCACACTTTTGACGCCATGCTTGCCACTGTAGTTCGATTTGTGACCAATAAAATCGGTAAAAGTGATTCCAGGCTTTGAGAGCCTTACTTTTCGGTTCTTGAAAGATTTGTTGAGTAGGTATGAGCGGAATAAATTCATGATGAGAAAAATTTTTATTCCATCTTGATAAGAGATTATCAATGACTACGCGCACACCCGTCTTAAAAATGTATTGAGCAAACATGTCAATTCCAATTCGCATATGCTTTGTACTTCTTAAACTAAGAGCTTATCCGAAACTGCCATTATAAAATTACTGAAGAACTAAAACAATATCAGATCCTTCCTAAACTATTTCCCTTCTAGCCTTTTTTGAGCGCTATACCGTGAATATGGTAAATCCATGCTGTCTAGCTAATGTCCTTACATCATTCATTGTTACGCACCACCTAATGAAAACATGCCATCTTGACAAAACTCCATATTAACCATTTGAGTAGGCTGTCAATATGACTACGTCTGGTCGTCAGTAGTATGACCAAAGGAACATCCATGCCCTGTGCCGTAACATCTAATGTGGATTGGTGATTTACATTGCCAGGTTCACAACCATAGTAAACACTCATTGCATGTTCCTGTCAAGTTGGTCAACCAGGGTGTACATAGTCGGGTGCATTTGTAGGTGTGACCGGAATATCCAATACTTGACCAAAGAGATGCCGGAGTCATCCTTACGCCACTGGCGCCTAAATACCCCATCTCTAAGCATCTTTATCGTTAGACCTTTGACCAAAGCTGCTGCCGAGTATACCACACGTCATGGTGACGCACTGCCAGGCAATATCCTCTATAGGTCCTCTATGCACACAATGGAGTAATGGCATTGAACGTCGTATGCCGGGCATATGCCTGTTGCAAGACATTCTCTTTTGTGAAGGTTGGGGGAATGTAACACAGGCCCGCGTAGCTTCAGAAGTACTGTTCAAACAAGTGTTTCGTTTCATGCTTCCATCTTATCACACTCAGAACCGCTCACATACAACAGGCCTTGATTGGTAGCCATCACCTATTTATAGTGGGAAAAACAACCCGACTCAGCTATGAATATTTTTATTCATCAGGTCGACCTTCCTGTAGAGTCGAGGCTGTCATCATCTTCCTTAAGTCTTCCCTTATAGCACCTGACATCGCCAGATACCATCCAATAGGGAACCAATACTGCATGCTGTAAAATCGAGTTGATGTCATTTCAAAGATCGTATTCATCAAGAACGAAATGATGCACCCTAACATGATTATACGAAAATTTCTGTCGATCTTCGCAGTAATATATATTGTTGTTAAACGAAAACTAACAAAAAACCAGATTAGAACAACTGAAAACAGGCCTATCAACCCCATTTCTGATATAGTCTTATATATTACTCCATGGGCGTCAAGTGCTCTTGGAGGATAATAAGAACTATCAAACACAACTCTGTTATATTCAGTAAAAGTTCCAAAGCCAACACCTACAAAAGGATGTCTAAAAAATAATTCTATTGATAGTCTTTCTAGATAATCCCGTGCGATATCGGAACTTTCTCGGACAGTAGATCCTAAAAGGGTTTGAAATGAGGGTAGAGAAACAAAAATAAACACAAACGAGCAAATGATAGTTCCCCAAAAAACCCATAAATTACGGCGAAACCACCACAACCACAGTAGGGTCTGTAATATCAATAATGCCCAACCGGCTCTTGATAAAGTGAAAAGGCATGTAATAGTAAACAGCCCTGCGATTGCACCAAGGATTGTCTTTCGAATGTGCGAATGAGTAATTAGCAAACATGCACAGACTAGAGGTAGTAAAACCACCATTAAACCTGCCAGACTTACATGGGTTCCTCCGAGCCATGGATGCGGTGTGACTCTTGGGAAAAAGAGGGAGACTGATTGAAAGTTCCCCTGGAAGTAGTTTATCCAGCCGCTTACAGCTGAAAATATTCCTGACAGTAGCATGCAAAATAAAACCCAATAACATTTAGAAATAGTGTTACATGTATTATAGATGACTAATATTGCAATGTAAAAAATGATTATTTGCAAAAACACTCGAAACAATGTTGTAGAAGGGTCTGTCGAGTTTATTGCGGAAATAATACCAGCCATGATAAGTAAAGAAAACGGCAACAAAAGAGGGAGGTAAAAATTTTTTCTTGTAATGACTGCTTTGAAAAAGATTATTAGTAAAAATTGCAAAAGCACGTATACTTTCGCTAGAGGTAAACCGAAAATGTCTAATTCTATGAATGGATATATTAGTGTTAAAAAGAGCAAGCTTACAAAAAATAAATCGTCTATTTTAAGGTTTGTGATTTGTATCCGTTTTTGTAATGTCAACAATGAGGATTGCGTTTGCTGCGTTATACGGATGTCCATATCGGTATCCTCTTACTTTTTCTAAGGAGGTTTCTTCCCAGTAGTTATGCCTGGACACACGGTGCATGGCATGAATAGCATGAACCGGTATTCCTGGTAAACTGTTCGAGAAAAGAGCGCTGTCAAGAACTTCGTTGTAGCCAACGGGAATAGAGAAAATAAGTCTACCATTAGGTTTTAAAAGTGAATGCAAGTGTGCAATTGCTTGCAAAGATTTAGCAGGGTCAAAAGGTGTCTCATCCCGTCCAACATGTTCTAGTGTTGATATGGATATAATAAGATCATACTTAAAATCAGGATGATACTCTACTACATCACATTTTATAACACTATGAACCCCATCATACTTATCCAGAATATCATAATCTACTGTGAAATAATGAGACATTACGTTGCCAACTTCTAAAATGTTTTTGTGTCTGTTTTCTAATAATATCGAATAAAAAATGGGTATTTCTACGGAGCGTTCATTACTCCAGGTCTGATTATACCAATGATAAAAATATTTATATTCTCTTCCAAGAAACAGAAATATTTTCTTACGTCTAAAATGGTGTGCAAAAAAGCCAAATAGCCTGTCAAAAACTAGCATGGTGTAACGAAAAACGATACGTAAAAATTGTTTCCAATCTTTTCTAATGACTTTTATAGTTTTATTTAGCAGGTGTCTTGCATTCTTGGACTCATATCTTGCTGTCATATTTCGATTTACCTCCTGATCAGAACTTTGATGGAACGATAAATTTTAACGAATTCATTCTCACGTAGTAATAGACCTGTTGCAAAAAACAGAGACAATCCAAAAGCTAGATTGATTGACAAAGATATACTATTTATAAACAGTGGTACATTCAAGAGATTTATAACAACAGACCCTATATACCAGGAAAAGCTCGCCACAATACTAGAAATTAATATTTTTACCGTAAATAATCCGATTTCTGTATCACAACTAAGTATTCGCTGACGTTGTAATATAATGGCTAGTAGAGCGAAATTAAAAATTGATGCTACTGAAAAGGCTACTGCTGGCGCAGCCTCACCGATGAACGGCACCAAACCTATGGCTGCAAGTAAATTGACCATAAATCCTGCGCATCCCACTAGAGCCACCGTCATCGTATGTTGTTGCGCATAAAACACGTATGTCAATACAGATCCTATTGAGCCAGCAACGAAGGCACCTAGATATGCTCTTAACATTTGTGCTGTTTTCAGGGTAGCAACACTGTTGAATTGACCATGTTCAAAGAGGGTGCGAATGACCGTTTCACCACAAATGGCCATGAAAACAGCAGATGGAAATGACAAGATTATTGTCCAACGAACACCTTGTTTCAAGATTGATTGTAGTTTTTGAGTATTATTACTCGCAACATAAGCTGCCATAATTGAGAAGAAAACAATAGAGATTCCTTGGGTTAGGATTTGTTGAATTGAACTCATGAATCGATAGGCGTAGCCGAGAGCTGAAATAGTGCCTGTGTCAAACTGTGAGGCAACAAAGCGATCTATTAAGTTATTGGATTTGTAAAAAACCGCGCTTAAGATATATGGTGACATTATTTTAAAAACCTGCAAGGAGTCGGTGTGGAAAGGAATTTTTTTAAAGTCTAATACGGTGGTGATTTTCTGTAGGTAGGGTTTAATCAGCAATAACTGTATAGTATTACCAAGCACTGTTGCAATAGCTATTGCTGTAATTCCAAGGTTTTGAACTAATACCCACGTAATAACTAAAAGAACCAGATTGTTTGTAAAAGGTAAAATTGCAACGATGTGAAAATCCCTCTGAGCCTGGTAAAAACTTTGAGATATGCTAACGACGATTGTAAGAGGTATTGTTGGTAGTAATAATATAAAAATTTGTTTTGTTGCCTGGATCTCTTCATCTGAAAAACCTGGAAACAATACTGAAAGTAAATTGTCGGCAAATACGATCATGAGGGTAATGATTACGGTTAATAAAATCGCTGTTATCAATAAAAAATCTCTAACAATTATTGTTGAATCATTGCCCTGCTTGTTTGTTTGATGTTTTACTAGAGTCGGGAGAAACGTAATATTAATAGCGCTGATAAAAACAGTGTTGAATAGAGTCGGAATAGTAATTGCTGCAAAATATATGTCAGCTTCACCCGTTGTTCCAAAAAATCTTGCAAGGGTGATTTGAAAGAAAAAACCAATAATGATGTTGAGTATGGTGAAAATAGAAATGAGAAGAGATGAAATGACAGTATTTCCGTTTAATGAGTCGTCATTGATCTTGTCAGGTTTAATTTTTGTTGCTTTTTTTAAAACCTCCAGTATCATTATGAAACCCTTCAATTTGATTCCAAAGAAACCTTGTTAATATATACATTTCTATCAGAACCGTTAACTATGTCATTGTTAACAAAAGCAATAGATATCATATGCACACCAAGTGACAGGTGAACGAGGCTATCAACATAAGCCCACGTATTATCACCCCTGCTTAGATTGATCCGAAAAAGCTTATTTTGATTTATGAAAACGTCGACTACAATTGGAGGAGGCGTGCTTTGTTTAATTTGTAGTCGTAAGCGATATTGTCCTTCCTTTACAATCTCGACAAATGCTACGACGCGACCATTCCACCACATTACTCCTACATCAGGTTCTGACGATCTGGTTGAAGCGGGACTTCCAAATGATACTCCCCATTCTTTTACATCTCGCATCCATAGCAAGTCTCCTCCATTTATGCTTACTCTATTACCGGATAGTTGCCTATGAATTGGAATTTCTAACATATCTTCTTCAGTGATGTTTTTCCGTTCAATATCTGACATATATATTGCTGCCACTTTTCGAAGACTTAAGGTTCTTTTCAGCTCAGGATCAAGTATCTGTGCCGCTAATAACCAGTAGAAGGCTTTTCTTCCATCACCTTGCTCTATTGCTTTGTTCGCTGTCTGTTCAGCATCATTAAAAGCAATATCTAAAGCTTCTAATAATGAATATACCAATTCATAATTACCCTTATCAATCTGTTCCTCTAATATCGATTCGATCAAACCACTTAAACTTTCTGGGGAGTTACTAATATTACTTAATATGCGTAGCCCTACACGCGGTTGTCCTGCCAGAATATAGGCGAGGCCTAGTTCGCGTTGGATAATGATACTTTCAGGTGATAAATTCCTTGCTATCAAAAGGCTTTTTATGGCTTCTTCTTCGTTACCGACAGCAAGATATGCCTGAGCAAGTCGTCGGTAGACTAAAACATCTCTTGCGTTTTGTTGAGCGATTCGTTTGAGCGATTCAATACTTGAAAAAATTTCATCTTTGTTATCGTTGAGTATAGCTTCAGTTAATTTTTCGGATATTGCATTAAAGTAAAAGATTGAAAAGAAATGGTTTGACAAGATAAATAATATTATTAAGACCATTAGTGTTATGGTTTTGATTTTCATGCTGAAAGTTGAAACCCTTGTTTTTAAATCGTGTTTGAAAGATAAGCCTGTGATCTTTAAGAGACTGTAGCGCGTATCAGCAAGTTTATTGTCGGGATTTTTGGTCGGCGTGCTCCTTCACCTAAAAAGATAAGATTGTGAAGTAACAATAAGTAAAACTCTCGAACATACCCTATCATTGTAGTTGCATTCCATGCCGGTCGAATCTCAATGTCATCATTGTGGAAGCCTGCCATTACTAAAACTTCTCTGGCTGTCTTCTCAGTTAGACCCAACTCGTGTGAAAGATCATTGTATCGGTAATAAGTACCGAGTACACAACCCATATTTGGTGTTTGAATGATTAACGATCCGCCGGAACGTAAGCACGCCCGTATCTGTTCTAGGGCATCTACCACTCTCTGTTTAGGCAAATGTTCAAGAACATCTATGAACAAAATTAATCCAAAATGATTGGAAGGGTAGTTATTTGCTAATTGTAAAATATCTCCCTGTTGCACGAAATCCAATCCAAGCGAGTGACAGATTGATACGTTCTCTGGTGAGAGATCAAATCCGCTAAGATTTGTGTAACCTCGTTCACGAAGAAACGCTAATAGTGTTCCTTCCCCACAACCTGCGTCAAGAATTGGTGTTGTAATATCTGTTGGTAACCATGATCCGAGCGTTCGCTCAAACACTCGAAAAATAATTCGGCTAGCACGTTCATTTCTCAAAGTTGGCCTTCGAGTGTAACTGTTATAGCGAGAATATAACCGTGCTAGAGTGTCTTTTTGTTCCATAATAAGGCTTTTCCTGGCATACTGAGGAGGACTGTAATTATGCTATTTTTCAACAATAAAGTGCTCTCAGACCCTGCCTTGACCTCTATTCTATTATTCTATCCCTCCCCCACCCGGCGCACCTCCATCCACTGCATTGGCCCTGGGCGCAGGGTGGCACGTGGGATTGGCCGTATCGGATAACCGGGAATGGCGCTGACCCGGAAGTGTTGCAGGATCATCGGCAGGATGAGTTGCATCTCCATCAGGGCGAAGCTGTTGCCGATGCACTGCCGTGGCCCGGTTATGAACGGTATGTAGGCGAATTTGTGCCGTTGTTCAATGGCCGTTGGACGAAAGCGTTCAGGATCGAAGCTCTCGGCGTTGGGCCAAAAGTCAGGGTGGCGATGGGTGACGTATGGGCTGAGAGCAACGACGGCGCCTGCCGGCAGTTCGTAGTCGCCCAGTGTGTCGGCTTCAATGAGCACGCGGCTGAGAATCCAGGTTGGTGGGTAGAGGCGCAGCGTCTCATCGATGACCATACGGTTGTACGGCAACTGCGGTAGATCAGCCGGTGTGGGATTACGGCCACCGAGCACGGTGGCATATTCGGCCCGCAGCTTGCGCTCGCTCTCGCCGTGGTGGGCCAGCAGGTGCAATATCCACGAGAGGGTGCCGGCAGTAGTTTCATGACCGGCCAGGAAGATGGTCATAACCTCGTCGCGAATCTGCTTCGGCGACATCTGTTCCCCAGTGTCGGCATCACGGGCGGTGACCAGCATTTCGAGCAGATCATCGTGTTCGCCCTGGCGCTGGCGACGTTCCTCAATCAGACGATATACCGTGCGCTCCAGGAGTTCGAGGTTCCGTCGGTATTGCAGGTTACCTGGGGTTGGCCAACTGCGTGGTGGTTGCCACCAGCGGAATTGCTGACCGGCTGCCCAGTTGAGGGTGTCGTTGAAGGCTTTCCCCACAGCTTCCGCTTCATCGTTGTTGAGCGATGTACCGAACATGGTACGCACGATGATCTTCTGCGTCAGCAGCATCATCTCGTGTTGAATGTCCACCGGCTGCCGGGTACGGGCATAGGTCTCCCAACGGGCCAGCATCTGATCGGCTTCCTCGACCATGATGCTCGCCATACGTGCAATCCGCTGGTGGTGGAACGCCGGTTGCATCAGCCGCCGCTGACGAAGCCAGTGCGCACCGTTACTGGTGACCAGACCCTGGCCGAGGATTTCGTCCATGGCTGGATAGCGCTTGATGTAGTTCTTCCAGTTTTCCTGGGTGATGCGCTTGATCATGTCGGGATGAATGGCCAGGTACATCGTTTGGCGGCCAAGCGAAAGCCTGACCAGATCACCATAGTGGCGCTGGATGCGTACCATGAACTCAAGCGGATCGCCCAATAGACGTGGGGCAACGCCGACTACCGGTAGGCCACGCGGGCCGGGAATTGCGCTTACTGGTGCTGTCATAGTGCTATCTGGATAACTGTTGTTGATGACTGTGACTACCGATAGCATACCACACATGAGCGTAGGCGACAACCGGGATCAGGGTGTGTGATCGCATCTGCAATCTTGACGGATGGCATGCTTTCGGCTAGGATCGAACTAACCCGATCATATGCGTGACGTTGGCGGGGAACGTCATCCACAGTAGAGGTGAGCATGGGCGTAGCGCTCAATCAAACGATCTTTCGTGCGTATGATATTCGCGGTATCGTTGAGGTTGATCTCGATGAGGCTATCTATGAACGGTTAGGCCGCGCGACCGGGACGCTCTTTCGCAATGAGGGCCGGCAGCGGATTGTCGTAGCCCGTGATGCTCGCCTCAGTTCACCGCGATTTCAAGCAGCATTAATTCACGGCTTACGTGCCACCGGGATGGATGTGATCGATATTGGTATGGTGGCGACGCCGGTGATGTATTTTGCGGTTGAGGCGTTGGGGGCTGATGCCGGCGCCATTGTTTCGGCCAGTCACAACCCGCCGGAATTTAACGGTCTGAAGTTACGCCGCGCAGAACCGCGCTTTGGGTCTGAACCATTACCATCGGCTGCTATTCAAGAGGTGGGCCGGATCGCCGCTGCGGGGGAGTTCGTCCAGGGGAATGGTAGCTACGAGCAGGTGGACATTGGCCCGGCGTATGTCGAGTCGGCGCGGCGCTGGATTGATTTCGGCGGTCGGCGTCCTCGCGTTGTGCTGGATGGCGGGAATGGCGTGGCCGGGCCGCTGGCTGTCGCAATGTATGAGGCGTTGGGGATTGAGGTTATTCCCCTCTTCATTGAGCCAGATGGTACCTTTCCCAACCATCATCCCGACCCGTTGAAGGTCGAGAACCTGCGCCATTTGCAGGCCGCAGTCCGCGAATACCGGGCTGATCTTGGTGTTGGGCTTGATGGTGATGGGGATCGGCTGGGTGTGGTTGACGGTCACGGCGAGGTGGTGTTTGCCGACCGCTATCTGATCGTGCTGGCGAAGGCACTCCTGGCGAAGCGCAAAGGGCCGGTGGTCTTCGATGTGAAATGTAGTGCGGTGTTGCCCCAGGCCATCCGCGAGTTGGGTGGTGAACCGGTAATGTGGAAGACAGGCTACACCAGCCTCTCGGCGAAGATGCGCGAGATTGATGCCGTACTGGGGGGTGAGCTGAGCGGTCATACGATCTTTCCCTTCCCTGGGCGCTACTTCGACGATGGCGCGTTTGCCGGTGCAGTCCTCTTGCATGCGCTGTCAGAGCTGGGGCAGACGCTCAGCGAAGCATTGGCACCGTATCCGGTATTGCCCTCAATTGATGAAGGACGAATCCCGTTTCCTGAAGAACGGAAGTTTGCAGTGATCGATTTCTTACGTGAGCGATTTACCGGTAAGTACCCGATTATTGATATCGACGGGGTGCGTATCGATTTTGGTGATGGTTGGGGGCTGGTACGCGCCTCTAATACCGAGCCGGCAATTACGACCCGCTTCGAGGCGCAGACATGGGAGCGCGTTCAGGCAATTCGCGATGAGATGTTGAATGTCGTCGAGGAGTTCCGCACACGGGCATGAGCGCGTATCGACGCCCTTTCCTACAGTCGTGGGAGGCAGCGTATACTGCCGGGTTCACGCTTGAACACCTGCGTCGCCGGGCGATGACGG